>Ga0105240_10014616_pt1 | contig 10711 bp, 7 predicted proteins | sample KBSC54metaG_FD_80426 | JGI IMG/M metagenome (GOLD analysis project Ga0105240, IMG submission 80426) | Corn rhizosphere microbial communities from Kellogg Biological Station, Michigan, USA - KBS C5-4 metaG | ecosystem: Host-associated > Plants > Roots > Rhizosphere > Soil | place: Michigan, USA...
GTGCGACCCTCGAAGCCTACGATTCCTCAGTGTCCGCCCAATCACTGGCCGCCGGGGGGCTCTATGTCCGTGCTCCGCAGGCTACTCTCGAAACGTTGCTGCCGGGGTCCACGTCCCCGGCAGGACTGGTGCTCGGCGGCAACCTGAAGGGGCTGCGGTCGGTGACCATCGAGGGATTCCAGACTTACAACAACACGACCGGTATTCTCGATCCGACTGACGCATCAGTCGCGCAGATGAAAGCCGATGCCGCCAATTTCATGGCCAATGCACCCAAGTTGGTCAGTGCGCTGGGCACCGTGAAGGGTCCAACACCCCAGATCGTGCCCGGCATCGAGATCGACTCCAACCAGTCACTCACGCTGAGCTCGAGTTGGGACCTGAGCGGTTGGCGTCCCGGCGGCGCGGCGGGCGCGCTCACGATCCGTTCCGCCGGTGATCTGACGTTCAATGGCTCACTCAGCGACGGCTTCTCGGGTACCACCGGCGCGAACGCTTACGTGCTGAATTCAACCGGCCCGTCGTGGTCGTACCGGCTCGTTGCCGGAGCGGACCTGGGATCGAGCAACACCCTGGCTGTGCAGCCGAGCTATGTTTTCAATCCCCTGGTCCCGAGCAGCACTTATGGGACCGGCTCTGTGACGATCGCGGGAGGCACTCCGGCGCCCAGCACTAATAGTGTCCCGAAAGAGACCATGATTCGTACGGGCACCGGCAGCATTGATATTGCGGCTGCAGGCAATGTCACCCTTACCGACCAGGATTCAGTGATCTACACCGCGGGCATATCCGACCCCGGATATGCATACAAGGGCAGAGGGCAGTTCGGCACCAAGGGGCTCACCTATCCGACGGAGGGTGGCGACATCCGCATCAGCGCCGGGGGAGATGTTGGGTACGCTACCAAAGCCTACAGCCCGGATCTCGTGACCAACTGGCTGTGGCGTGTAGGGACGGATGCTCTGTCGTCGGTTACCAATGAGCCAACCTCGACCGCATGGACTGTGAATTTCGCCTGGTTCGAACAGGGTGTCGGCGCGCTCGGTGGCGGTAATGTTACTGTGGCGGCTGGTGGCAACGTGTCGGATCTGTCCGTCAGCGTACCGACGGTCGGGCGGCAGGCCGCCAGTAACAGCTTGCCGTCGGACAGCAATCTGCAGGTTCTGAATGGAGGCAATATCCTGATTCGGGCGGGTAAGAGCGTCGAGGGTGGTAGCCTTTACGCTGGGGCCGGCTCGGCCGTCGTCATCGCTGGCGACCAGATCACATCCAGTACCGCAGTGGCGGGCCTCTACCCTGAGATTCTTCTGGGCGACGCGACAGTCACTCTCTCGGCACGGGCGGGAGCAACGCTCTCGGGCGTCGCGAACCCGACACTCCTGCCCCAAGGCCTCGCCCAGAGCCCCGCCTCGGGTAACAATTACTCCTATTTCTCGACCTACGGCGAGAATTCAGCCGTAACACTGCAGACGACCACGGGGGAGGCCGAACTGGTGAACGACACGGGCACGAGCGGTGTTCTGGTCAACACCTACGGCAGCGGCATGTCATGCGGGCAGGGCAGCCCGATTGCAAACAATCAACCTTCAGATCCCGCGGCAGCGTTGCGCATCTATCCAGGAACGCTGACGGTCGATTCCCTGCGCGGCACGCTGACCATCGACAATTCCCTGGGACTCTATCCCGAGCCGAACGGCAGCCTCAACCTCCTGGCGCAAGGTGGCGTCACATTGGGCTCCGCTGCCGGTACGGGCCGGACATTCGAGATCATCCAGTCGAATGCGGATCCAACCGTCATGCCGACGGCCGCCAATCCGCAAGCTACATTCGACAACGTTCAGCTACAACTCGATTCGCTCACGGATTCGATCACCGCTGGTATTGTCACGAACGCCACGGCACCGGTGCACCTCACGGGCTCGACACCTGACTCGACGCTCTCGCGGATCGTCTCGCTGACGGGCGATGTGTCCATGGACTTTACGGGCCAATCCCTGGTCAGCTTCGCGGCGCCGGCACAAATCGTCGCCGGGCAAGACGCCGTAAATCTGACGGTGGATTTCACCAATCTCGAATCGGCTGACGTTTCAGCACTCATTGCAGGTCGGGACATCACTTATCCCCTTTCGCGCCTGGCGACGGGCGCGATCAACACCAGCAATCCGCTGATCGATGTTGAAGGCGCTGGAGCGCTCGAAGTGATTGCGGGCCGGAACATCAATCTCGGCACCTCCGGTGGAATCACGTCGCAAGGCAATCTTCAGGATCCGTTCCTGACGGGTGGGGGCGCCACCATCAGCCTCGAGGCTGGTGTTGGCTCACCCAGCGGCCAGAACTATTCGGCGTTCATCAAGGATTACCTGGCCAACTCGACGCTCTACACGACGGACCTGGTCAACTACATGCAGCCCATCATGGGCGGATCGCCGACGGGTGCGCAGGCGTTGGCGGCATTCGAGGCGCTACCCACGTCACAGCAGACGCCGTTGATTCAGACAATATTCTTTGGCGAGCTGCTTGCCTCGGGCAACGCTGCCGCGGCGGCAGGATCCACGCATAACAACTTCACGCGCGGCTACGACGCCATCGAAGCACTATTCCCGAATAGCGTTCCGAGCTTGTCGGGCAATAAGCCGAGCCCCTACTCAGGTGATATCACTCTCTACTTCAGCCGTGTGTACACGCTGGATGGCGGTGACATCAACCTGCTGGCGCCGGGCGGAGGAGTCAACGCGGGACTTGCCAGCGAGCCAGCCGCTTTCGGCCTCGGTAAGGCTCCAGCGCAGCTCGGCATCGTTGCCCAGTCGACGGGCAACATCAACTCGTATACCTACGGCAACTTCGAAGTGAACCAATCGCGCGTTTTTGCAGCCGATGGAGGCAATATTACGGTCTGGTCGACTGACGGAGACATCGACGCGGGTCGCGGGGCAAAAACCGCAATTTCCGCTCCGCCGCCGACGATCACCTACGTTCACGGCTTACCAGAGGTCGTCTTTCCGGCCGCGCTCACCGGCTCCGGAATCCAGGCGCTGGCTACCACCCCGGACGTCAAGCCGGGTACGGTGAGCCTCTTCGCCCCCAACGGCGTGGTCAATGCCAACGACGCAGGTATCGTCGCCGGCAATCTGACCATCGCGGCAACAGCGGTGCTCGGCGCAAATAACATCAAGGTCAGCGGCGTCTCGATCGGCGTGCCCGTCGAAGCCGGCGGCCTGGGAGCAAGTCTCGCCGGCGTGAGCGCAGTGGGCAGCAGCGCCAGTCAAGCGGCGACTGCGGCGATGGAGGCGAGCTCCAATCGCAACGCCAGCGTCGCGCCTATCACCGACACCACGCTTGGATGGCTCGACGTCTTCATCGAGGGCTTCGGCAGCGACGCCTGCAAGCCCAGCGACGCAGAGTGCCTCAAGCGCCAGGCGGAGGAGCATTGATCGCGGCTGTCAACCGCGTGAAACGTGTGGATGAGATATCTGCGGCAGTGACTTTCGAGTGACCATGACCATGACCATGAACATGAACCAACGCGTATTATTGCTGCCGTATGCGGCGACACTTCTGGCGCTGGCCTCCGGCCAGGCATTGGCCTGCGGACATGACCACAAATCCTGGCCGAAGGGCGCGGTGATCTGCATGTCGCATCACCAATTCGAGTGCCAGGATATGGGCGCGTGGCACAAGTTGCCCGGTCGCTGCGAGGCAGACACGCCGCCACCTGGGGCCCAAGTGACCGAGCCGGCCAACAAGACCCCAGCTCCCGGCCAGGACAAGGTACCGCCTGCGCCGCAGAAGCCGACATCCAACTCGAAGTGAGTTTGCCGTCGCGACCCACCGGTCGCGGCTCGCAACAGCGCGAAACTACGTCCTGCGCCGACTACGAATCGGCGCCTGCGCCGTTTCCTCAGGAACAGCCGTAATTTCCATCTGCACGCCCGCGCGCAGGACAGTCAGTGTGGTGGCGGCAGCGATCGAGGCATTATCCAACGCCCCTGGAGTCTTGAGGACATCCCCCACCGGCGTGCCGTCAATAGACACAATGACATCCGTAGGCTCGAGACCCGAGTGCTGCCAGCTCGCCGAGCCTTTTCCTGAAATGCCGGAGATACCGCCCGCCGAGTCCGCCACGACATTCAGGCCGAAAGTCTCCAAGGACGACCGCGTGTCCGCAGTCAGGGTATTCGCAGCGTCCACCGTCGCTGGTCGGGTCCCGGTGGCCGCAGCGACCAACTGCGTGGCGAGGGCTCCGCGAGGCAAGGTGAGCCGCTCCAGCCGCCCGCCATTCACCAACAGTGCGTAATCCGACCCAACCCTCCGTACCATCACCCCATTGGTGGCCGGCTGTCCGACTTTGTACAAACCCGATCGCCCATTGGCACCAACGATAATAGCGAATCCTTCGCCTTCCGCACCGACCGCGATCGTGCCCTTCAAACTGTAGGTCGTGCTGGCGACTGCTTGGGTCTCATCCGTTTGAACGGGAGGAGCTGGCACCGCGCCAAACAGGTGGGCGCCGGATATCAGCGCTGCATTCGTAGTACGGATTTGGGTAACGGGCGGTGCTGCCGGTGACTGATCCGGCGTCGTGATGCTTCTAAAAGCCTGTGCGAATTCAAACGCCTGCGCCACGATCAGAAAGCAGGTCGCCCAGGCAACGGCCCACGGTGCGTGCTCTGATGCGGATGTTTTCCGCAGAAGCTGGCGAGCGTAATCCGACGACTCCGACAGATTCACTACGGCCAGTCCGAACGTCTTGAAGTGGGCAGCCAGAATGCCGGACCGAAGTTACAAGTGTCTTACGTCGTCACCGCAACGAGGCTGTCACATATAGCCGAAACAATTCCGCACTTGCCCCCACAAAACTTACACCGATCGGGGGCGTGCGGAACCGCTGGCAATGAGTCCCAGCGCCATCGAATAGACAGGAATTGCTTGATGATTGCAAAGTCGTACCGCATTGCTGCCCTCGCGGGCCTTGCGTGGGTTTTGAGCCAGCCAACGATCGCCGCTGACTCGCCACAGGAAGAGCGCAACCTGAATGAGTTGCGCAATACGGTGGTGAATCTCCTCCAGTCGCTCGTACAGAAAGGCGTCCTGACTAAAGAGCAGGCGGAGCAGATGGTGAAGGCCGCCCAGGACAAGGCGGCTGCGGATGCCGCTGCGGCCTCTGCCGCCGCCCAGAAGCAGGAGAAGGAAGAAGTCGGTGCGGTGCGCGTTCCGTATGTGCCGGAGATCGTGAAGGAGCAGATCAGCAAGCAGGTCGAGGCCGACTTGGGTCCCAGCATCAAGCAGGACGTGGTGAACGAAGTTGGCTCGAAGGGCAGCCTGTTCTCCGCTTTGCCGGATTGGGTCCAGCGTATGCGTTGGAGCGGCAGCGTCCGTCTGCGCTACGAGCTGGATGACTTCGCCAATAACAACGCGACCGGTATCTATTGGGATTTCAACCAGGTCAACGCCAAGGGCGGCCTCGACAAGGCCACCGTCGCGGCGCTGCTCAACACCACCGAAAACCAGAAGCGCCTGCGCGTGCGCGCGTTACTGGGCTTTGACACCGATCTGGGTTACGGATTTTCGATGGGCACGCGCCTCGCGACAGGCAGTGTGGGCGAAGTGGTGGCGACTACGAACCAGACTCTCGGCACCTATGGGGCCGGTTACACCATCACAGCGGACATCGCGTACATCCGTTGGATCAATCAAGCCTTCAACGATCGGCAGGTCGTCACCTTCAGCGGCGGCCGGTTCGAAAATCCTTGGATTTCCACCGACCTCATCTGGTACAACGACCTCACCTTCGAGGGACTGACGGGCAACTATCGTTTCAATCTCTCCGGGGATAAGGAGCACCGCTACGACGTGTTCCTCACACTCGGTGGGTTCCCCCTGAGCTCCTACGGCGTAGCCGACTCGAACGGGAAAAATCAACAGAAATGGCTGGCGGCGGGCCAGTTGGGTTTCGACTTCCACACCGATAACGATTCGCGGATTCGCTTCGGCGCTGCCTACTACGACTACAGTCACATCGTTGGCGTGCGCAATCCGTTGACCGGCACGGAGTTCAACTGGACGGCCCCGGCCTTCGTGCAGAAGGGCAACACCCTGTTTGACATCAGCAATTCGGCAACCCAGGCAACCAATCCGACCAACCTGTTCGCGCTCGACTCGAACTTCCGGATTGTCGACCTGACGTCGGTGATGGACTTCCGCGTCTTCCCGCGCTACTCCGTCGGTCTCACCGCCGAAGTTTTGCGGAACATCGGCTTCAAGATCAGCGATGTCGCTAACCGCGCCGGCCTCTTCGTCGCGCCTCGAACGCACGGTTACCGGGCCGATATCAACTTCGGCTCCTTCAACCCCGGCGAGTTCGGGACATGGCGGGCCTCCGTCGGTTACCGCTACTTGCAGCGGGATGCCGTCCTCGACGCGTTCAACGACGAAGACTTCCACCTCGGCGGCACGGACGCGAAGGGCTACACCATGGTCGGCGATTTCTGGTTCAACCCGCGCGTGTTTACGCGCCTGAAATACATGGCCGCGAAAGCGATCGACAATCCGCCGCTGACCATCGACGTCTGGCAGCTCGACTTGAACACCCGCTTCTGAGGTATTCCCATGAGCCCGCTTCGATTGCTCACCTCCACGGCAACCGCTCTGCTCATCGCGGCCTCCGTGACGAGCCCGGTCTGGGCGCAAACTGCTCGCACCGGCGGCAGCGCCAACGCGCAGTTGACGCAACAGATGCAACAGTTGGCGTCCGAGCGTACGACCCTGCAGGCCGAGAATGCGCGCCTGAAAAAGGAGCTCGATGACACCCGCAAGGAGCGCGATCAATACAAGAACGCACAAAAGTCCGTGGACTCGCGTGTGAAATTCTCCGCGGCGGAACTCGCCCAGAGCGCCGCCCAACGCCAGAATCTGGAGAACGAGCTCAAACTGAATCGGGACAAGACCGATCAACTGGTCGCGAAATTCCGCGAGACGCTGCAATCGATGCGTGAAGTCGAGACCAACCTTTCGACCGCGAAGCAGACTATCGCGACCCGCGACCAGGACTTGAAAGCCTGCACCGATCGCAACACCGCCCTGTACCAGCTCAACGGCGAGATTCTGACTCATATGGAGCACGAATCGACCTGGTCGCACCTGGCGCGTGCCGAGCCGTTCACCCAGATAACGCGCGTGCGGCTGGAAAACCTGGTCGATGGCTACAAGGGCCGCGCCAAGGACCATAAGTTGGCACCCTCACCTGATGCGCCGGGGTCCGTCGCTTCCCCAGCCTCCAACGCGTCTCCGGTGCCTGTTGCGCCCCCAGCGCCCGCTGTGCCTCCGACGCCCAGTGCGACCTCGGTCCCAAACGCCGCCCCCGCGCCTGGTGTACCCGCACCAACGGCACCGTCCCCCAGCCCGCAAACGCCCCCTACGCCCTGATCCCAAGGCTCCCTGTTCGAGCGCGCAACAACATTGTCATATCCGATCGAAATAATTCCGCGGCTTCTCATGGCTTGCCTCATCCAGGCGTGCCGGTTTAGCCCTCCAGCGCACGCATTTTCCTGAAGGACCGCCACTGTGACTCGAGTTCGCTTCTCACTCATGTTCGCGTTTCTGGTGTTGGGCAGTGCCTGGGGCCACAACGCGTTGGCCTGGTGGAATGACGACTGGGCGTTCCGCAAAGAGATCAAATTCGATCTCACCAAGGCCGGCGCCGATATCTCGGGCAGTCCCGCGGAAGTGCCGGTTCTCATCCGACTGAGCCTGGCCAACTTCGGCTACTTCGGCGATACGGCCCCGGACGGCGCCGATCTGCGCTTCATCGGGCCGGATGACAAAACACCCCTCAAACACCACGTCGAGCGCTACGACCCCCAGGCCCAGATCGCCTTCATCTGGGTGCGCGTGCCGCGTCTCACGGGCGCCGCCAACACCGACAAGATTTTCCTTTACTACGGTAGCAAGAAGGCGCAGCAGGGCTCTGATCCGGGCGGCTCCTACGACAAGAACCAGGTGCTGGTGTATCACTTCGGTGCCCCCGCGGGCTCGCCCCAGGATTCAACCAGCTACAAGACCGAGCCCTCGGCCTTCAAGGCGGTCGTGAATCCCGCATCGTTGATCGCTTCCGGCGCGCAGTTCAAGGGGGCGGAGACCATCACCGTGCCGTCGACTCCGGCGCTGCACCTGGCAACCGCTCAAGGCATGACCGTGTCGGCCTGGGTCCGCATCGAAGCCGCCCAGACCCAGGCCTATCTCGTTGCCCTGCAGGAGTCCGGCAAGGAGCTCGTGCTCGGGATCAACGGAACCCAGGCTTTCGCCAGTCTCAGCGGGGTGTCGTCCGTCACACAGACGGGTGGCAATCTGACTACGGGTGAATGGCATCACTTGGCAGTACGCGCCGGTAACGGGCATCTCGACCTGTTTGTTGACGGTGTCTCGGTGGGCTCTGCCGCCGGCACCATTCCTGACATCGGCGGAACCCTGACGGTGGGCGGTTCCGCGCAAGGCGGGCATCTTCTGACCGGCGAGCTCGACGAACTGCAGGTGTCCAACACCGCGCGTCCCGATGAGTGGATCGTCGCCGCGGCGCGCAGCCAGGGTATGGTGGCTCCGCTGGTCGTTTACGGCGGCGATGCACAGAAGGAAAGCAGTGGCGGCCAGTCCTACTTCGCCTCGACCCTGCGCAACGTCACCATCGATGGCTGGGTGATCATTGCCATCCTCGGCGTCTTGTTCTTCGCTTCCATGGGCATCATGGCCGGCAAGCTGGTCTACCTGGGCCGGGTGGGCAGTGGCAATGCGAAGTTCCTGGCGGAATTCCGCAAGATGGGCGATGACCCGTCCGCGCTCGAAAAGCGCGAAGGTAAGAAGGCCGCCACGGAAGAAGAGGAGTCAGCGTTCGAAATGGGTCATGAATCCCAGTTCATGGCGGCACTGACGGCGAGCAAGGACGTTTTCGGCATTTCGACCCTGTGGCGTCTCTATCACCACGGCATGCGTGAAACCATGAAGCGCCTCGAAGGTCAGCCGGCCGGTGCCGCGCGAGTGCGCACTCTCTCGCCGCAATCGATCGAAGCGATTCGCGCCACCATGGATGCCTCGCTGGTGCGTATGACCCAACAGCTCGGCGCTCAAATGGTGTGGCTGACCATCAGTATCGCGGGCGGCCCGTTTCTGGGACTGCTCGGCACCGTGGTCGGCGTCATGATCACGTTCGCCGCCATCGCGGCCTCCGGTGAAGTCAACATCAATGCGATTGCCCCTGGTACCGCCGCCGCGCTCGTGGCCACGGTCGCCGGTCTGGGCGTCGCGATTCCCTGCCTGTTCGGCTATAACTATCTCAACTCGCGGATCAAGGGCATCGTGGCTGATATGCGCGTGTTCGTCGACGAGTTCGTGACCCGTATCGCCGAGACGTACTCTTAGGAGCGGGCCTATGTCAGGATCAGTCGGTGATGGTGAGAAGGACGTCTATGACGACATCAACGTCACGCCCATGCTCGACCTCGCATACGTGCTGTTGGTCATTTTCATCATAATGACTACCGCAACCGTCCAGGGCATCAAGGTCAACTTGCCGAAGGCGAGCGCGCAACCCAGCCTCGCGCAAAGCAAGACCAAGGCCATCTCGATCGCCCCGGACGGCACGATCTACCTGGATACCTTTCCGGTCAGCATGGCGGAGCTCGAGAACCTGCTGCGGCAGTACAAGGCCGCCACGCCCGATCTGCCGGTCATCATCAAAGCGGACTCCACCATTCCCTATCAGCGCGTGGTGGACGTCCTCGATCTGTTAGGTCGACTGGAAATCACGCAGCTCGGCCTCGTGACCCAGAAGATCGTGAAGTAGCGGCGGAGCGCGACCCGATTGAGTGACGAGGCGCGGAAATATCGCTTTCTCCCGCTGATTGCACTGGCGGTCGTCGTCCTGGGCGCGGGTATTGGCGTGTACCTGATGGTACGCAGCTTTCTGAATTCTGCGCCGACGCCCACCAAGCAGGTGGTGCAGGAAATCCACGTGATCCGGCCGCCGCCACCGCCGCCGGACGAGCCGCCGCCACCCCCGCCGCCGGATGAAAAGGTCGACGTGCACGAGCCGGATCCGGAGCCGGACCCGACTCCCTCCAATGACCCGCCGCCATCCGAGCAACTCGGCCTGGATGCGGAAGGAGGCGCTGGCGGTGATGCCTTCGGGCTGGTGGGACACGCGGGCGGCCGCGATCTGTTGGCCACGGGCGGCAGCGCGCTCAACTGGTATGGCGGCCTGGTCAAGAACGAGCTGATCGCGCAGTTGGATCGGATCAAGGAAGCCCGTAAAGGCTCGTATTCCGTGTCGATTCAGATCTGGATCCGCAACGACGGAACGTTCGAGCGCATGCACCTGGTCCAGTCAACAGGCGATCCGGAGCGGGATAGGGCGATCGAGCGCCAGTTGCCGGAACTCCTGCCGCGGTTCTCGGAAGCCCCTCCCGCGGGCATGCCGCAGCCTATCCGGATCCACGTGTCCAACCGGGCCTGATGCTGTCGGCCCTGGCGCTCGGAAGTTTCCTGGCGGCCATGTCATTGGCGCCGGCGGATCTCGCTGTCGTCATCAACAAGTCAGACCCGCTGAGTGAGGCTATCGGCAGCTATTACGTCCGCAGACGGCACATCCCCCCGGCCAATGTCGTGTATGTGCGCTTCGACTCCCACCAGGATCATCTTCCGGTAGAGGAGTTCACACGGCTCA
>Ga0105240_10014617_pt1 | contig 10710 bp, 11 predicted proteins | sample KBSC54metaG_FD_80426 | JGI IMG/M metagenome (GOLD analysis project Ga0105240, IMG submission 80426) | Corn rhizosphere microbial communities from Kellogg Biological Station, Michigan, USA - KBS C5-4 metaG | ecosystem: Host-associated > Plants > Roots > Rhizosphere > Soil | place: Michigan, USA...
ATGCCGATGATTGCGCTGAGGATCACGGTCCACTCGAGGTCAGCGTAGGGCAGCGCTAGCGTGAAGGGTAGCACGCCCAAGATCGAACACCAGATCACGTACTTGCGTCCGACTCGATCGCCAATGGGACCTCCCAGTATCGTGCCGAGCGCAACCGCGCCAAGGAACACGAAAAGATATACTTGCGCGCTCTGCACCGGAACGTGAAATGTGCTGATGAGATAAAACGTATAGTAGCTGGTCAAGCTGGCCAGGTAGATGTACTTGGAGAAAACCAGCACGACGAGAATCGCTATACTCCACCTCACTCTATTGGCGGGCAAACTGTGCGCATCGTGATCGCTCGCCCGCTTCGGCGCATTCGCGCGCGCCGCCCGATGGCTCTTCGCCCACAGACCCACTTTGCCGAGCAGGACCATCCCCAACAGCGCCGCCAGCGAAAACCACGCCAGACTTCCTTGTCCGTGCGGCACCACAATGAACGCCGCCAAGAGCGGACCTAAGGCCGAGCCCGCGTTCCCTCCTACCTGAAAAAACGATTGCGCGAAGCCATGCTGCCCGCCCGAGGCCATACGCGCGACGCGCGATGATTCCGGATGAAACACCGACGAGCCAATCCCGACCATCGCCGCTGCCGCCAGAATCAGAAGAAACGACGAGGCGGTGGATAGCATCACCAGTCCCAATAAAGTGAAGCCCATACCGATGCTGAGAGAGAACGGCTGCGGGCGTCTATCTGTGAACCATCCCACAACAGGCTGCAGCACCGACGCCGTGAGCTGGCTGGTGAAAGTGATCAGGCCTATCTGGCCGAAGTCCAGATGGAAACTGCCCTTGAGGATGGGATAAATCGCCGGCAACAGCGACTGAATCATGTCATTCAGAAAGTGGCAGAAGCTGATCATGGTCAGCACTGCGTAGGAGGTCCTCTCGCGCAGAGTCTGCCCGGGCGCGGCGGCCTGGATGGTACTCATACCTCAGAATAACCGCATTGGGTGGCGGTTGAAGAGCTACACGAGTGGCGAGCAGCTACATGGAGGTCAGACATGACTCGTCTTTAAGTTTTCCGTTGCCAGCTACGGTGATCGAGGTTCTGGCACTCCCCCTCGGTAGCCCTCGGAACACACTTATGGTTGGGTGGCCAACCATCTATGCTTGCGGTGGCATAGGGCGCTCGTGGAGGATCATCCAGTTGATGCCGAACCGATCCCGTACCTGGCCAAAGCGGGAGGCAAAGAACGTCTCTTCCATCGGCATCAGGACCTGACCTCCGTCGGAAAGGGAAGAGAAAATCCGCTCCGCCTCGATGTCGCTGTCCACGCCCAGCGTCAGATAGGCGCTCCGCATCGGCTGAGCGTTTGGGATGTCCGCCGCCATGAGTTCAGTGCCGCCAAGAGATATGCGCGCGTGCAGCACTGCGTCCTTCCACTCCGGGTTGACCCGGCTTTGATCGGGTGCTTGCCCGTGCGTCATCATCATCCCAATCTTTCCGCCGAGATGTTTCTCATAGTAACGGAAGGCTTCCATGCACGTGCCTGCGAAATTCACATAAGTATTCATTTTCATCGCTCAGTCTCCTTTTCTAGAGTTTTTCGACCAAGTCGGCGAGCTGCTCCGTGCACCTCGCCCATCCGCCATGGAAACCCATCTTCTCGCGAGCTTCGCGATCGGCGTCAGTCCAATGCCGCACGCGGACCGTGCACCGGGTTTTGCCGTCGAGATCCTCGAACGTCAAGATCACCGTCAAAAACGGTTTTGTTGACGGCTCCCACGCTCTGGTGAATGCATCGGTGAACACCAAGCGCTGGTTTTTCACCACTTCCAGATACACTCCAACGATTCGGAAATTCATTCCCATCCGGGCTGCGCATGACGATTATGCTTGATCCTCCTGCGCGAACGTCCGTCTCAACGCTAGGCGTCGTCCTTGGTTTGGGAGCGAACCTACCGTCTTAGCAGTTCTGGCTCAGTCCATTCGCGGAAAACCTTCTCCGGCGGGACGTCGATAACACGAGTCAAAATCAGATCCCGGCCTTCGGTCGAGGTGCTAGCTTGGGTCATTTCGATTGGTCTCCTTGGAAGTTTTGTTACGGGCCCTAACGGCCATTCCCATCTTCAGTCAGCACGATTTGTAAGCGTCGGTCCACAGGCCGCCCCACGCGAAGCATCCGAAGATCACTGGAAACAGGATGTTGAACCACGGACCGGTTACGCGAACGTGAGTGGCGACGGTGCCTCCTAGGTAGCCGGTCAGCAATACCGCGAATGAGGTAGAGAATGGTGCAGGCAAGCAGAATGATGCCGATGCCTACAATGGCAGATGCGGGGTAGCCCAACTGTACGGTGGCCTTCACGACGGCTTGATCAGCTTCATCCCCCCGTCCACTAGGAGAAAGAGGGCAGCCGAGCCTCTCAGAAAGGACCCGCCCAAAGACGCTTCTTGGAAATGCTCATCGTCTGCGCGTTCATGGTTTCCGGTCTCCTTACAAAGGCTTAGACTTGGACGGCGGGAAAAACTCATCGCAGCCCTTCGAAAAAAGTTGAACTGATGGCTAAGCCGTACAAATCACGACGGAAGAGATAAGGGCAGGTCGAACCGACGGAAGAGAGCTTCGGTGTCAAGGAAGGAGTTCACGCCCACAATCTGATCACCGGCCAATTCGAGGATGATTAGCGCCCGTGCCTTGTGCCCTCCCTCCAGATTGGGCCAGGTATTGAGCGAACGCCGGGCAACCACAAGTAGAGGTGGGAGCAGCCGGGATCCCCGAAATCCAGACCCTAAACAGAGCATCCACGTCCGAACATCCGCGGGGCCTTCCAACCAAAGGGAGAATGGAGGCATGCAGAAGGTGACATCCTGACGCATTAGGGTGGTCAGCCCTTCCACGTCGTACGTTTCAAAAGCTGCTACGTAGCGCTTCAGCATGCCCTGCTGCGCCTCGGACAGCTTTGCCGGCTCCTGATGCTACTGGCTACAAGTCGTTGAGGAATTTGGTCGGCCTGCCGGGATTTGAACCCGGGACCTCTTGCACCCCAAGCAAAAAATATCAATCACTTGAAGACTGCGTTCAATGAAAACAAAAGACTTGAGGTGCTACGTTTTGGACGCCCAATGGACGCCAAAACGTGAAATCCCGCGTTATGGACTCCACTGGACTCCGTGATCTAGTCACTCCTCCTGGCAGTAGACGACTGACGTGAGCCAACAGTCCCGAATAGACAATCCGTTTTCGATGCCGCTCTAGATGAACCGTGGGCGGCCGTACACGCTGGACTTGTATATTCTATCCGCGAGTCCCACTTTCCGGCTTTCGTCGGTGATGGTTTCCATGTCTTCCTTAGTCAGGCCAGGACCCAGCATGATCGACTGCAACCTGCCGGCCGTCGGGCGACAGACGCGGTCGGCCCATGTAACCGAACGATTCACCAGCATGCAGCCGAGAACACGGGGCAGGTGTTCGCTGATTTTCTCGGTGCAGTCGCGCGCCAAGCACCTGGAGCGAGAATAGTAGTCCTGACACACAGCCTGGGTGCGGAAGTGGTTCTAGAGGCGCTTAGGGGGATGCAAGAAGCACACGAACGGGCAGCCGTTGATAACCTGATTCTGGTGCAGGGAGCAGTTCCGGCGCATTCCGTCTACCAATGGACCGTAAAGTACCAGCAGATACCGTCTGGGCCAAGCGAGCAGATGAAGCCCGAGCAGGTGGATCAGTGCACGGGGAGATATGCGGGTGCCATCCGGATAGCGCGGCAGTTCGTTTATACGTTTTCTGCGAACGACCAGGTGCTTGCCAACGAGTGGGACTTAGGGCCTTTTCGGGTAAACGAGTTCCTGTTGCCTCAGACACAACCGTGCGAATTGCCCGTGCTGATAGGATCAGGCGGGATGGTTCTCCGCGTGCAAGCTTTGGGAAGTCCCTTCGATACGGGGGACCGAACTGAAATGCTGCCGCCTCCGAAGATCTTCGAGCCTCCAGCCGAGGGCGCGAAGAAGCTCGCGCCTAGTCCAATACAGGTTCTCCCCCCTGCGATGGTGTTCCACTATAACAATTTCAAGATCGATCATCCGAACGTGGAGCGGTTAGACATTGCAAGTGCGGAAGATGATGCGCCTTACACGCCTTTTCATCATGGAGGGCACTCCGTGTTATTTCAGGCGGCTGGGCGGCAAGTAGTAGAAGAGCTGTGGCGGCTCGCGGCGGCAAATTGGCAGTAAGAAGATTGCCGAATCGTACGTTTTGGCGGGGGTCCTATCGCACTCTCCTCGCTCTCGTATTTCTTCATTCGCACCTAATCGTCCTATAACTCCCTTCGTGTGAGGAATACGGAAGAGCCGTCGTCCACTTTGGCCACGGACTTGGCGCGTGTTACGGTGCCGGGGTTAGGCCGTGGCGTCGCATCACTTCAGTGAGCGCTGCAGGATCGGGCGGGCCGCCGGCTGCGGCGTTGATGACGGCGGCCATTTCCCGGAAGTAACCAGGGCCGAGGATTCCAGGACTTACGATCGCGAGCATCTTTGCATCTAGGCCATGGCCGTTGTCAAAGCGGTGGACCGCTCCGCGTCGTATGCAAAGCACTTCGCCTGGGCCGACATCGTTTTGTTGTCCGTCCACAGTCCACGTCAGCACGCCCTCAAGTCCGTAGATTGTCTCTTCGTAAGCGTCATGGCTGTGGGCGATCGGCACCCTTGCTCCCGCCGGAACGTCGAACTCGAAGACCGCGACAGAACCTCCTGAGGATCCGCCCTCAACCAGGAATCGAATCGCCAACTGCCCTATCCTGATCTCTTCGCTTGTGCCCGTCACCATGAGTTCACCCTCCGTAGACGATGGTAAGCCGACATTTCCGATTTGGCCACCAGAGGTCGGCCGCATCCTTAAATTACACCAATTAACCTGGGCGTCCATTTTGGACTCCACATGGACTCCACGGAGGGAGTTTGGAAAGGTCTGCTGGCTACAAGTCTTTGAGGAATTGGTCGGGCTGCCGGGATTTGAACCCGGGACCTCTTGCACCCCAAGCAAGCGCGCTAGCCAGGCTGCGCCACAGCCCGAACTTCCCAAGTCTACCATCCGGCGCCGGGCGCGCGATACCATCGAGGTATGGAAAAGGACGGGAATCGCTATTGCGATTCCTGCGGACAGAAGATCCCCACCATGGCTAAGCTTGCGTCCAAAGAGGACGGCAAGGATTTCTGCCTGGCTTGCCAGATCCGGCAAGCCCAAATTGCCAAAGGACTCCGCCATTGAAAAACGTAAAGAGTGTCTTCCTTTTTGCGATAGCTGCGATTACAGCGATCGCACAAACCACGGGGATCTCCGGCGAGCGTATTCGCGCGCATGTCAAGTTTCTTTCTAGCGACCTGCTCGAAGGGCGCGCTCCTGGCTCGCGCGGCGGCGAGCTCGCCACCGATTACATCGCGACTCAATTCGCGCTGCTGGGCCTGAAACCGGCCGGCGATCAATGGACGTACTTTCAGAAATTCACGCTGGTCGGCGTCGAGCCGCAGGCCGACAGCCAGCTTTCCTTCGCGCCCAATGCCGGCGCCGCGACTTCTCTGAAGTGGCTCGACCAGTTCGTGGGCGTCACCTATCAGCAGCGCGCCGATGCGCAGTTCGACGCACCAGCCGTATTCGTCGGGCACGGAATCGTCGCTCCGGAATATAAATGGGACGATTATCAGGGCATCGACGTGCGTGGCAAGGTGGTGGTTTTGTTCACCGGCGAGCCGCCCTCGGACGATCCTAATTTTTTCACCGGTAAAGCCCTCACCTACTATGGCCGCTGGACCTATAAATATGAAGAGGCCACGCGCCATGGAGCGGCCGCCGTGATCATCATCCATACCACCCCGACGGCTAGCTATGGTTGGGATGTGGTGCGATCTTCGTGGGGGCGCGAAGACCAGGAAGTGAAGTTGGCCCCCGGCGAACCTGCGATCGCATTCGCCGGCTGGGTGACTAAGGACATGGGCGATAAGATAGCGGCCACCATCGGGACTACCGCGGACGAGCTTCTCAAACGGGCCGATGTGCGCGGCTTCCACGCCGTGGATCTTCCCATGCGCATCCGCGGACGCGCTCCCGCCAAGGTGCGAACCGTCGAAACCCGCAACGTGATCGGCAAAATCGAGGGCAGCGACCCCAAGTTGAAAGAAGAAGCCGTGGTCTACAGCGCGCACTGGGACCACCTGGGCGTCGGCGAACCTGTCAACGGAGATCGCATTTACAATGGCGCTCTCGATAACGCTTCGGGCTGCGGTATGCTGCTCGAAATCGCGCGGGCATGGATGGCGCTGCCCCAGAAGCCGCGGCGGTCGGCGATTTTCATGTCCGTGGCGGCCGAAGAGGCAGGTCTGCGGGGCTCCTATTATTACGGGCAGCATCCCGTGGTTCCTGCTGGAAAAACCGCCGCGGCCTTGAACTTCGATATGTTCCTGCCCTACGGCCGGGCCCGCGATGTCACCGTGAACGGCGCGGAGCGCACCACTTTCTATCCCATCGTTCAGGAAGCCGCGAAACGCATGGGACTTACAATTTCACCCGATTCACGGCCAGAAGCCGGACTCTATTACCGCTCGGATCATTTTTCGTTTGCGCGCGTCGGCATCCCCTCGTTTTCCATCGATCCGGGCGAGGACCTGGTCGGCAAACCGCCCGGCACCGGCCACAAGCTCATCGAGGAATTTAACGATAAGAATTATCACCAGCCTTCCGACGAATACCACGAAGATTGGGATTTCGCGGGGATGGAGCAGTACGCGCAATTTGGTTTGCTGATCGGCGTCAACGTCGCAAACTCGCCTAAATTGCCGACCTGGCGCCCCGGCGATGAGTTTCTTCCCGCGCGCCAAAAGAGCGGCGTGAATTAGTAGAATCACGGGGTATGCCACTCGATCCTGGCACGCACCTCGGTCCTTATGAAATACTAAGCCAGCTCGGGGCAGGCGGCATGGGCGAGGTGTATCGCGCCCGCGACGCTCGCTTGGGCCGTGAAGTCGCCATCAAAGTCTCCGCTGAAAAATTCAACGAGCGCTTTGAACGGGAAGCCAAAGTAGTCGCCTCTCTCAACCATCCGAATATTTGCGCGCTGTACGACGTAGGCCCGAACTACATCGTGATGGAGTTGGTGGAAGGCGAATCGCCCAAGGGACCGCTGCCGCTCGACGACGCGCTGGAAATCTGCCGGCAGATCGCTCTTGCGCTCGAAGACGCGCACGAAAAGGGCATCGTCCATCGCGACCTCAAGCCGGCTAATATCAAAGTCACGCCCAGCGGCACTGTTAAGGTTCTGGATTTCGGTCTGGCCAAGATTAATTCGCTGACTCCGGCGAGCGGCGGGAATCCCGAGGAGTCTCCCACTATCAGCATGCACGCGACGCAGGCTGGAATGATCCTGGGCACTGCATGTTACATGGCTCCCGAACAGGCCAAAGGTAAATCCGCCGACAAACGGGCCGACATCTGGGCGTTCGGCGTGGTTCTGCATGAGCTGCTCACCGGGCAGCGACTATTCAGGGGAGAGACAGTTACCGACACACTCGCTGCCGTGGTGCTGACCCAGCCGAAATTGGAAGACATTCCGTTTCAGGTCCGTCGGATGCTGAAGCGCTGTCTCGAAAAGGATCCGCAGAGACGGTTGCGCGATATCGGAGACGCGATGGCGCTGCTGGAGGAAGCTCCGGCTTCGTCTTCTGCTCCTGTGATTGTGGCTCCGCCGCCCCGATCAGTGCTCTCGCGCGTTGCCTGGCCCATCGCTTTCGGCGTAAGCCTACTTGCCGCGGCGGCGCTCGCATTCGTTCACTTTCGTGAAACTCCGCCGGTCGCCGAAACCGTGCGTTTCAAGGCCGCTCTGCCAGAAAACGTTAACTTTACTGCTTCAGGAATCTCCGCCATATCTCCTGACGGCCGCAAGCTGGCCTTTTCCGCCGCTGGCTCGGACGGTGTGCCGCGCGTTTGGATTCGTTCCCTCGATTCGCTGGTAGCCCAGCCCCTGCCCGGGGCTGAAACCGTTCCGTTACTGGCGGTACTCGGCTGGTCTCCGGACAGCCGCTTTGTGGTTTTCCAGGGCGATGGAAAATTTAAGAAGATCGACACCAGCGGCGGTCCGGCGTTGCCTCTGTTCGATGCGCCGACGGAAGTCACAGGCGGATCATGGAACCGCGATGGGGTAATCCTTTTTGAGATGGATAATCGCATCATGCGCGTTTCAGCCTCAGGCGGAAATCCGACCCTGGTTGTCCCTATTCCGCCGAGCGGCGAGGGCGTTGGATTCCCTTCTTTTCTCCCGGATGGCCGCCATTTCCTGTACCTCCGCAACGGATCCGGCAAAGCGGAAGTCTCAGGAATCTATGTGGGCGCTCTGGACGTCAAGCCGGAGCAGCAGAGCGCGCAGCGTCTGATGGAGGGCGGATCCCAACCGCTCTACGCCTTGTCTTCGGATTCCAAATCTGGCTATATTCTAATCTTGCGCCAAGGTACTCTAATGGCCCAGCCGTTCGATCCCGCGCGGCTGCAACTGCAGGGTGAACCGATCCCGGGCGTCGAGCAGGTCGCCTCCCTCAACTCGCTCGGGCATTACTCCGTTTCGGACAGCGGGGCCTTGGCATACCGTACAGGAACGACTCGAGGGATAGATATGCAACTGTCCTGGTTCGACCGTGCGGGAAAGGCAACGCTCACCGCCGCCGAGCCCTCACGCTCTGGAGCTGTGAAAGTATCGCCCGATGGAAAGCGGGCCGCGCTAGTTCGTACCGATCCGCAGAACAACGCGGACATCTGGATCGTGGACCTCTGACCGGAGCCAGCAATCGGCTTACGTTCGATCCTGCCCTGGACTCAAATCCCCTTTGGTCTCCCGATGGGAGCCAAATCGTATGGGAATCCATGCGGGGAGGTTCGTGGGGAATCTACCGGAAAGCGTCGGATGGCTCCGGCAATGACGAGCTGTTGTACAAGTCGCCTGGCACTGGCTCCTTTGCTCTCACGGACTGGTCGCGTGACGGACGTTTTATCCTTTTCCACGCGTCCACTCCGCCAGCCAAGACCGATATTTTCGCGCCGCCGATCGGCCCGGGTACGTCTGCCGATCGCCAGCCGATTCCGGTGATCCAGACACCAGCGGGGGAACTCGGGGGGTACGTGTCTCCCGACTGCCGCTGGATCGCGTACATGTCCGACGAATCCGGCAGGGAGGAGGTGTATGTTCAGGCCTTCAACCCAGGATCCAAATCGGGCTCCGCACCGGTCTCGGGAAAATGGATGGTATCCAAGGGAAGCGTCGGCATGGCCCGGTGGCGGTCGGACGGTAAGGAACTCGTATTCATCAGTGCCGGCGGAGCCATCATGTCCGTCGACGTGACCGCAGATTCGGTATTCCACGCCAGTCCGCCGAAGCTGTTGTTCCAGTTTCCAAGCTATGCCCTCGCGTTGGGTGGCACCACGCCGGGTGCCCGCATGGACGCGACGCGAGATCTGCAGCGGTTTCTGGTTACCGTACCCGCTCTCAGTAATTCTCGGCAGGAACTCACTGTTGTCCTGAATTGGCAGGCCGCACTCAAGCACTAATCCGATCGCGGGCGAATAAAAAGCGTAGCCAAATCGGAACAACAAATCTCTTGCAATCAGCAAGAAGCCGTTATAAACTCGCTCAAGTGGCCTGATGTGGGTTAGGGTGTCACAAAGTGGGCGAAGTGCAGAGCAACAATACGGCGACGGCGGAGCCTCCCCATTCGATTGTCCAGGCGAGCGTCGACGAAAAGGGGCGTCTGAAGCTGCCCGCCGAGTTTCTGGAGTATCTGGAAGCGCTCAAGGTCACCAAGGTTTTCATCACCACGCTCGATCAGCGTCAGGCTCGAATCTATCCGATCGAAGTGTGGAAAGTCAACGAGGCGCTGTTTCAAAGTTCCGGAGAGAACGCGGCAGCGGCCGAGCGTCTGGCGTTTCTGGCGAAAGTCTACGGCGGCGACGCGGAGATCGACAAATCCGGACGGGTGCTGCTGCCGGGCAAGCTGCGCGAGGTGCTGAATCTGGAAAAGCAGCCGGTCTGGCTGGACGTGTATCACGGGCGGATCAACGTGGTCACCAGGAAGATTTACGACGAGCGGATGCAGCTGGCGCAAGCCAACCAGTCCGAAGATTTGAAGATGCTCGAAAAAATGGGATTGAAATAGCGGTTATGTATGCATACGCCGGTCATGCTTTCGGAGTGCCTGCAATACCTGGCGCTGAAACCGGACGGCGTGTATCTGGACGCAACCGCTGGTTTGGGGGGGCACACCGGAGCGATCGCGCGCCAGCTGGCAGAGCTGGGCGGCAGCGGCCGGGTGCTGGCCTGCGACCGGGATGCGGAGAGTCTGGATCTGGCCAAGGCCAACACCGCGGATGTTTCATCGCGAATTCGTTTTCATCAGAGTTTGTTCTCGCAGCTGGAGGAGACGCTGTCGGCCGCAGGGATTTCACAACTGGACGGGTTGCTTGCGGACTTGGGGGTTTCGCGGTACCAGCTTACAGACGGCGGGAGGGGGTTCTCGCTGATGGCGGACGGTCCTTTGGATATGCGCATGGGGCGCGACATACCGGGGACCGCCGCGGACATTGTCAATTTCGAATCCGAGAAGGAACTTGCCGACCTGATCTTCAGGTTGGGCGAGGAAAGGAGGAGCCGAAGAATAGCCAGAGCAATCGTGCGGGCACGACCGATAAAGACGAC
>Ga0105240_10014620_pt1 | contig 10708 bp, 8 predicted proteins | sample KBSC54metaG_FD_80426 | JGI IMG/M metagenome (GOLD analysis project Ga0105240, IMG submission 80426) | Corn rhizosphere microbial communities from Kellogg Biological Station, Michigan, USA - KBS C5-4 metaG | ecosystem: Host-associated > Plants > Roots > Rhizosphere > Soil | place: Michigan, USA...
CACCTGGACAAAAGAAACCAGTGCGAACAATCCTTTTGAGACCTATCCGTTTATTTATCAGCTGTCCGATGGTCGACTGATTCACGTGAACGGATCGGAGTACGCCACTGTCACGGACATTCTGAACCTCAACACCATGAGCTGGTCAACCGTAGACCCGAACATCAAAGACGGCGGCAGTTCGGTCATGTACATGCCGGACAAAATAATGAAAGCGGGAAGTGCGTCCGACAGCCAGGAGGTCGGACCTTCAGCGAACACGACCTATGTGCTCGACATGACCCAACCCTCGCCCTCGTGGAAGCAGACGGCCTCGATGGCTTATCCCAGAACGTACATGAACCTGACCGAACTGCCGGATGGGACCGTTCTCGCGACCGGCGGAGAGACTGATAAAAACGGTGGCAACATCAGCAATGCCGTTTATGCGGCGGAGCTATGGTCGCCTGCGACCCAAAGCTGGAGAACCTTGGCTTCGATGCATACGCCCCGGGAATACCACGGCACTGCGCTGCTGCTACCGGATGGGCGAGTGGTTGAATCTGGCATGGGTGCGGATTTCGGCAATGTCCCCAATGAGTTGAGCGCCGAATTTTTCTCACCGCCCTATCTTTTCAAAGGACCTCGTCCGAGCATTACCCAAGCTCCATCGCAGATTTCTTACGGTCAGAATTTCTTCGTGGCCACACCCGATGCAACTTCGATCACAAGCGCAGTCCTGATCCGAACGGGCTCGGTGACTCACTTCTTCGATATGAATACACGGTTTGTTCCGTCCACGTTCCAGCAGACAGCCGGGGGACTGACTATCACCGCGCCCGCAAATGCTAATCTGGCGCCGCCGGGGTATTACATGCTCTTTCTGGTGAACTCCAATGGCGTCCCATCTATTGCGCCCATCATTCAGTTGCAGTAGTGCGGTAGAGTAGGTGGTGGCGCGAGCGTCAGGAATTGGATTTAAGATGGGTGTTTATGAAATCGATCCGCTCACAGATGACCGCTGGCCAGATTTGCTGGAGAGACATTCACAGGCCTCGATTTTTCATACTCGAAGTTGGCTAGGCGCGCTTAAAAGAACCTACGCATACGAACCTGTCGCGTACACCACGACAGCCCCAGGAACACCATTAGCAAACGGCTGGGTATTTTGCCGTATTCAAAGTTGGCTCACTGGCCGGCGCCTGGTTTCCCTCCCATTTTCCGACCACTGCGTCCCATTGATTAATGCTGAGAGGGAGTTGGAGGAGATGTCTCAAGTTGTTCTTCAAGGCAAGCAGCAGGAGCGCTGGAAATACGTCGAGTCCAGATTGCCGGACGGGAGTCCATTTCCTGCAGGCTTTGTGCGCTCCGACCAGTTCTACCTTCACAAATTGAACCTTGAACCAGACTTGGAAATAATCTTTGATGGACTTCATAAGAGCTCGACCCAACGAAAAATCAAACGCGCCGAGCGGGAATCACTCATCTGTGAAGTGGGATCTTCAGAACAACTGTTACAGAAATTTTACCGGCTGCTATCGCTGACGCGACGTCGCCATAAGGTGCCTCCTCAGCCGAGAAAATGGTTTTCCAATCTCCTAGGTTGCTTTGGGAGTGAGTTGACGGTCTGGGTCGCGTCAAAGCAAGAAACACCGGTGGCCGGCATTATTACGATTCGTTTCAAGAATTCTCTCGTATACAAATATGGTGGCTCCGACGACAGATTTTTTCAATTTGGTGGCATGCAGTTGTTGCTTTGGCGCGCCATTATAGATGCGAAGCAGCGTGGTTTGACAGAATTTGATCTAGGCCGTTCCGAGGTGCATGACAAGGGCCTCAGCGTCTTCAAGGACAGGTTAGGCGCCACGAGTAGCTGCTTAACGTATTTTCGCTATCCTGTGGATCCCTCCATGGTTGCAGTAGCAAGAGGAATGTCGTGGCCTGAAAAACTTGGGCCTTATATTCCGACAGGCCTGGTAACGTTCGGAGGCCGGTTACTGTATCGACACTTTGGTTAGTAGCAGAGAGACAATTGATTTACAACCAGGATGCAAGTGCCGTGAGACAATAATAACGAAGTAAGAACGATCTTTATGACCCATCCTGCGCGGGCACTGATGGATCGCTACCGCTGCCCAGCTACTTTTCTTAACGTCACGCTGCAAGATGTGGCAGCCTCCGACTCAGGTTTTTTTCGCTTTGGTTCGAACGCCATCTGTTACGGGCATTCGGCATCAGGTTTCCGAAGCCCGCGAGTCGGTCCGTCGCTCTACGACATTAGCCAAGATGTCCGAACCGGCGAATCTGAGGTTTGCCTTCCATTCGATCCGACCGAGATTATCGAAAATATTCAGCTTGAACGCTATGGGATTCGGGAGTCTTGGGTCCGGATGGTTGCGAAGAGCGCATATTATCGGGTTCGTCCATCGTTACCCCGCTCGATTCGCGAAGGGATACAGAGATTTCAACTGCACGGATGGCGCGCCTTGTCCTTCCCGCATTGGCCGGTTGACGCAACCGTAGAGAATTTATGCGAAGAGCTCTTGTTATTGTCACTCCGAGCTGGCGGAGTAGATCGGATTCCGTTTATCTGGTTCTGGCCAGAGGGCTGCGTTGGTTCCGTGATGATGACGCACGACGTAGAGGCGGCGTCCGGCCGAGATGCGTGTCGCGACCTCATGGATATTGACGATTCGTACGGAATAAAGGCTTCGTTTAACTTAGTGCCGCAAGGGTCATACTCGGTCTCCGCCGATTTTCTGGCCAGCATTCGCGATCGAGGATTCGAGATTGGTATACAAGACCTGAGCCATGACGGCCGCCTCTTTGATGAGCGTGGCGAATTTGAGCGGCGGGCGAGACTGATTAACAGATATGCAAACGAATACGGCGCGAAGGGATTTCGGTCCGCCGTTTTGTACCGAAGGCCTGAATGGTACGACGTCCTGAACTTTTCTTATGATTCTTCGATTCCGAACACCGCGCGCCTGGATCCTCAAAGGGGTGGGTGTTGCACGGTCATGCCTTACTTTATAGGGGACATGGTTGAGCTTCCTGTTACCATGACTCAGGATTACACGCTTTTTCATTTGCTTTCCGAACGCACTATTGCGTTGTGGCAGACGCAGATTCGCTTGATCCTGGAAAAGAATGGGCTGATCAATTTTATCGTTCATCCCGACTATGTAACGCATGAGGGAGTCAAAGGCCTGTATGTCGACCTACTCATTTATCTGCGTGAGCTTTATGCCACAAGAAAGATATGGCAAGCCCTTCCTTCAGAAATCGACTCGTGGTGGCGAGCGCGCAGCAAAATGCAGCTGATACCAGACGGAGACGATTGGCGTATTGAGGGTAGCGGCTCTGAACGCGCGGTGATTGCCTATGCGAAATGCATAAATGAGAAATTGATATATGAACTGCAGCCCACGCTGACTCGCTCCAGTGCGAATTAGCAACGAGCCAATCAGCCGCGCAAAAAAGTGAAGATGCTTCGGATACGGAATATTCGCAATGAACTTGTGCGGCGAAACATTTATTTTGCTTTATTGGTCGTTGCATCCTTGCTCGCATTTTGGGCGCCGATCAAGAATTTGGTCGAGTTCGTAACCTCTCACGACTACGCCACCCATATCCTGCTAATTGCTCCTCTTAGTATCTTTTTGGTTTATCTGAAGCGGCAAAAGATTTTCTCAGTTCAAGTTGATTCAACCCGCAAACAAACCGTCATTATTGGTTCAGGCCTGTTTCTGCTCGCATTGATTTTCTTGCTGATGAGCAAATACCAGCCGCTGAGCACCGAAAAGCTTTCCCTTGAGATTCTCTCGCTGGTGATCCTATGGATCTCAGTCTTTGTTTTCTGCTATGGCACCGATTCGTTTGTTAAAGCGCGATTTCCGCTGCTGTTCCTCTTATTGCTGGTTCCAATCCCGGAGTTTGCAATCGATAAAACTATCTTTGCTTTACAGGCGGGATCTTCGGACGTGGCTTACGGGCTGCTACGAATCCTCAATGTGCCCGTTCTTAAGGAAGGGTTCATCCTCCGACTCCCGATGGTTAATCTTGAAGTGGCGAAGGAGTGCAGCGGAATTCGCTCGAGTATTGCTTTGCTGGTAACAGTGCTTGTGGCGGCCGAGTTCCTGCTGCGATCGTCCTGGAGAAAAGCGCTTCTCGTCATCGCGATAATTCCAATTCTTGTCCTCAAAAACGGAGCAAGAATTGTGACCATTTATTTGCTCGCGGCATACTTGAACCCGGCGTTCTTGCATGGCTGGCTGCACACTTCAGGAGGAGTCGTTTTCTACCTGCTGGGATTGGTCGCGTTGGTACCGATAGCGGTTTTGCTGCGAAGAGGCGAGCGCAAGGACCTTACGCTTTCTCCAGTGCATGGACTAGCGCACGTGACTTCGGTCTGAACCATGACAACGCACCTAGTCGACGATACAGGTGGAATATCTTCGACCTCGTGATAGGAAGAGCAAGGTCACTCGAACAATTAGACTCTGATTATGCATGTTCTCCATGTGGTAGGGGCGCGTCCGAACTTCATGAAGGCTGCGCCCGTGCTGCGCGCTCTCGGAAACCTGGGTCAGACCAAACAAACGCTGGTGCACACAGGCCAGCACTACGGCGCCAATATGTCGGACGTCTTCTTCTCCCAGTTGGAGATGCCGCTGCCGGACGTGAACCTCGGGGTTGGTTCTGGAAGTCACGCCTGGCAAACCGCCGAGATCATGAGTCGTTTTGAGCCGGTGTTGCTCGAACGCCGCCCTGACTTCGTATTGGTTTATGGCGATGTGAATTCTACGATGGCCGCCGCGCTTGTGGCTGCCAAATTAGGTATTCGCGTGGGGCATGTGGAGGCGGGTCTGCGTTCTTTCGATTGGACCATGCCAGAGGAGATTAACCGGGTGGTCACAGATCGGCTTGCCGATCTCTTGTTTACACCTTCCGAGGACGCGGATGCCAACCTCGAGAGTGAAGGCGTTCGGCCAGAGAAGATTCATCGGGTTGGAAATGTGATGATTGACTCCCTGGTAAGACTTCTACCGGTTGCGGCGAAGGTCCCGAAGAACGGATTTCCGGAGCGGTACGCGCTGGTTACGTTGCATCGGCCGTCCAATGTCGACGGCAGCGAAAGCCTGAAAAACATTTTGCAGTCTCTTGTCGAGATAACCGAGAGCCTGGATGTGGTTTTTCCGGTACACCCGCGCACGCGACAACGAATTGCCGAGTTCGGGCATCATGCGGAAAAGTTGCATCTGTCTGAGCCTTTGCCCTACATCGAGTTTTTGGCTCTGGAGAGCCGAGCTGAAGTTGTAATCACTGACTCGGGCGGCATTCAGGAGGAGACCACTTTCCTCGGCGTGCCTTGCCTGACCATACGAAGCAATACCGAGCGGCCGGTGACGGTCAGCATAGGGACGAATGTAATCGTGGGACAGGATAGAGAAAAACTCCGGGTCGAATTGGCAAAGGTTGTCAGTGGCAATCGCAAGACGGGAACAGTTCCACCGCTATGGGATGGTCATGCCGGCGAAAGGATCGCTGCCACTCTGGGAAGCATCGAACACTAAGAATTGCGGTGCACAGGACTGGATTTTATGAGCCCTCTTCTGGTCCTCCGAAAGTGCGGGCACCCCCACCCACCACGCCCGTTGTAGCCTAAATTCTCGGGAACATCGCCCGGTTGTGTGCTGCTGTCTTGCAAATGCCCGACAATTTCTTGCGTCGACTTGCAGAATTGCGCATGTCATTGATAAGGCTAAAGTTAACTTGTCTCCAAAGTTGCAAACGGTTGCAACCCTTGCAAAAATTATCAGGCTTGACAGACTTTCCGATTGAGATAGAGTTTCCCTGATGCACTGTCAGCATTTTCGCCGCCGACGGGCATTGTGGGTTGGAGCTTGCTCCCAGAAAGAAGATTTCAATGCGCCACTTCAAGTTTTTAATCCTGGGTTTTACATTCGCGCTTTTTGCCGCGACAGCCGCAATGGCCGATAGCGACTGTGTTGGCACGGCTAGCTGCACATTCACCCTTAGCAATTCCGGGGTGTCCGGTGGTCCGTTCGTGGATGTAACCGTCAAACTGAACAGCACCGGTAATGCGACCATTACATTTGCACAAGCTGGTTCGAGCAACGGCATCATAGACGGCTCAAGCTTGTCGTTAAACGTGAACACTAGCCTGGGTTACGGTGGGGCGTTTACCGGTTTGACCAGCAATGGCGAACCCATTTCAAACGCCTGTGATCTATGTTCTCAGGCCAACAACGTGTCTGGCTTCGGAACTTTCAATATGATCTTCAACCAGAAGGACGCGTCCAATGCCGCAACCACGGTATCGGTGACGCTCACGGGAGGCGGTTGGACAAGCGCTTCGCAAGTGCTGGCATTTAACAGCAAAGGCGACAGCGCTGCCTCCCACGTTGCAATCGCGGGTTGCACTTTTTATGTAGGCGATGGCACGACCAACAGCCCTGCAACTTGCGGCTCTACGTCTGTGCCGGAACCGTCCGTGTATTTGCAGCTACTGGCTTCCGGGCTGATTGCATTGCCTTTCTTAAGGCGGAAAAGAATTATCTAGCCAGCGTGTCTCCTACGCAGCCCGACCGGAATACGGTCGGGCTGTTCTTGTTTCAACGTGACAAACAGCGCGTTTGAAATCGCCTAACATCTTCCCCCGCAAACGTAGTAACCTCATGACGCTCCCCTGTGACTGCTTTGGCTCAACAGATCACCCGGTATTTATGTGTAATCGTCGTTCATTAATCGTTCTAACCCTCGGTATCCTGCTAGCGAGCTTTTTGGCCTGCAACCGCGACCCCAACGCGAGAAAACAGAAGTACTTCGAAAGCGGCAATCGCTATTTCACGCAGGGCAAGTACCATGAAGCCGCAATTGAATTTCTAAACGCCATCAAGATTGATCCTCAGTTTGCGAAGGCCCACTATCTGCTTGCCCAGACATCTATGCGCCTTGGGGCTTGGCCGGATGCATACCGTGAATTAAAACGGACAGTTGAGATCGATCCTGGCAATGTCGCTGCGCAGATCGAGTTGGGAAATTTACTAATTGCGGCTCATTCTTTCGGGGAAGCCCAGGCTGTGGTCGACAAACTTCTAAAACTAGATGCGAACAGCGCGGACGCTCATGCGTTGCAAGCTGATCTAGATGCCGCCCAGAACAACCGGCAGGCCGCGCTGAAGGAAGAACAGATTGCAATTGCGCTGGATCCACATCGGCTGGATTCCTACTTGCACCTGGCAGCATTGCAGAGCCCAACCCAGCCGGGAGCCGCGGAATCCACCCTAAAAAAAGCCCTGGCGGTTGATCCGAAATTTGTACCCGCCATTGAATCGCTGGCGGCGGTTTATCAAAAGGACGGACGAACTGCCGATGCCGAGGATCTGCTGAAGCGGGGAATTGAACTGGATCCTAAGAACTTCAAAGCTCGCCAGAATTTGGCTGAATTTTACTTATCCCAAAATCAAAAGGCCAATGCCGAGCAGGTCATTTACCAGGCCAAGAACGATCTAAGCGATCAACCAAATATGTACCGTGTGCTGGGAGACTACTATGTCGAGACCGGCGAGCTCGATAAAGCCGCGGCAGAATTCGCGATTCTTTCAAAACAGCGTCCCAAAGACCTGAGCCTCAGGGAAGATTTCATCGAGCTGCTCTTACGCCAGAACAAAGTCGACGAAGCTAACAGGTTGAATGACGCAATTTTGGACACGAATCCTAAAGACAGCGGCGCGCAAATGTTGCGCGGCCGTATTTTGAACTTGAGAGGGCAATTCAAGGCGGCGATAGATGTATTGCAGGCGGCATTGAAAGATGCGCCGGAGCACGCCGGGGGGCATTATCAGCTTGGAGTGGCGCTGAGTAACACGGGGAATAATGTCCGCGCCGAGGAGGAATGGCGCCAAGCAGTAAAACTTGAGCCTCGTCTGACGGATGCCCAGTTGGCGCTGGCGCAAGTTGCGCTGGCGAAGAACGATCGTAATTCACTCAGCGACGCGGCTGAGGCGATCATCACGAACCTTCCTTCAGACCCGCGAGGCTACGTCCTGCGGGCGGAGGCGGAAAGCAGGTCAAACCAAAATGCTGCTGCCGAGGCTGACTTCAACAAGGCGATTCAGATCGCTCCCCAGAGTTCGCTAGGGTATTCGGCGCTGGCAGGATGGCTATTCAAAAGCGGTAAACTGCAGGATGCTCAGAAATATTATGAGCTGGCGCTGGACCGTGATCCAAATCAGGTTGCCGCATTGAATGGGTTAGTCGCAGTGCTCCTAAAGCTGAATCAAAATGCGAAGGCGCAAAAGCGAGTGGAGCAACAAGTCGACAAGGAACCGACTAATGATGCTTTTCTCACTCTGCTGGGAGGTCTGCAAGCAGCTAACAAGGATTTTGCCGGGGCCGATGAGTCCCTGCAAAAAGCGATTCGTTTAAACGAAAACAACATCGGCGCGGTCCTGCTATTAAGCAATGTTGAAAGAGCTCAGGGATCCATTGATAAAGCGCTCGCAACTGCTTATCGGTCGCTGGAACAAAATCCTAAAAGCCCCGCCGCTTATTTCTTGGCGGGCTCGCTGGAGGATTCGCGTGGTCAATGGCAGAAAGCGGAAGGCCTTTATCAGCACGCCTTACAAGTAGAACCGAATTACGCCCCAGCCGCCAATAACCTAGCTTACGGAATGCTTGAACACCACGAAGACAATGACGTGGCCCTTTCCTTAGCTCAGATCGCTCGCCAGAAAATGCCGGATTCCGCCAGCGCCGCCGACACCCTGGCCTGGATCTATTATCAAAAGGGGATTTACGGTACAGCCGCGACCCTGCTGCAGGAGGCGCTTCAAAAGTCGCCGGATAATGCCACGTATCACTACCACATTGGCATGGTTTATCAGAAGCAGAACAACCCAGAAGCGGCGCGGAAACACTTGCAGCGAGCGTTAGAGATTAGTCCCAATTCGCCGGCCTCGGGGGAGATCCGTAGAGCTCTGAGTCAACTGAGCTAGATGCCAATCATGCGATCTGAAGGATTATGCCCGCAGGTTTCATTCCTTCGGTCTCACGATACGATTACGGGATTGCTGCCGTTGCCTCATTAGAGAAAGCGCTCTCGTTGCTGCTTGCATCCACGGCGGTGGAAACATAGAAATAATTCCTGCCTGACTGAACCCCGCTGTCGTCGTAACTGGTGCTCGACAATAAGGTGGAATTCATCCTTGAGTACGGGCCGCCAGATTGCGTTCCACGATAGAGGTTATATCCCGCTACGGTGGAGGTGCTCGGGTTCCAGGTGAGCGAGACGCTGTGTGAGCTTGTGGTCTGCGTGCCCGCGCCGCTGAAGGTCTGCTTGAGTGAAGCGTCTGAAGCATTGCTGACAAAGGAAATGCTGCCCGGCGAACTCCCGGCGGCTGGCGGCGTGAACGTTACGGTGTATTGTGCGCTCTGACCTGCCGCTACGCTGAGGGGAAAGCTCACCCCGCTTACCGAGTATCCCGACCCGGTCCAGTCGGCTGACGCCACGGTCACGTCAGCTGTTGAAGCTGACAGAGTTCCGGTGAGCGATGAACTGTTGCCTACGGCCACATTACCGAAATTTAGCGCGGAAGGAGATACCGCCAATGACCCTGTTGTCGCAGGTGGCGGAGGTTGGGTGTTGGATCCTGCAGAGACTCCGGCGCATCCCGCGAGAACAAGTACGCAAACAAGCGTCACGATAGTGCAGAGCAGACGCAATCGCGAACTGTTTGTTCTTTCCATACACACGATTATGGGGCCGGGACCTGGCGGGGTCGAGAGAGCCAAAAGCCATGACCGCTGGCGCAAACTCAATTGCACTTTGGTAATGCAGATGGCTATTATCGAAGTGGCTGCCGAGATATTAAAGCTGCCAGGCCAAATCTGGCAAACTGTCTCATTGGAATTTCTGAAATGAAGGTATGAAAGGACTTCGACGGGTTGACGGCGCCCCGGACGAAGCCTATCAACCATGCAGTCGTGAAAATAAGCGCAAAACTTTACACATCAGTCACTTCGGAATAAACCGCGGTAATTATAAATCCTTTGTTATCAATGGTTTAATTTGAGAATGCCAACAAGTACTCGGCCTAACAATTGCCAATTCAACAGCGTCCAGCGATATCGAAAGACCATGTCTATGACTGCAAAAGACCGATCCCTAAGGTTTGTGGCTCAAGTCTCTTTTATCTTTGTAGCGGCCTTGTTCTGTCTGCCGGCTGAGGCTCAACAATCAAACCCGCAGATCACCCTGGCCTCTTACAAAGTCCAAGCCGCCGAGCCCACAATCAGCTCGGAGCCATACTTGCCGGAAGCGCCTAGCCAGCACAGCTTTTTAGACGGAAAGAACCGGTTCCTGTTTTCGACCGTGGCGATGTTCAGCGGCGCGGACTTCGCTGTTACTCACATGAATCTGGCGAATGGCGGCAGGGAACTGAATCCGATGGTTCGACCCTTCACCGGCAGCACAGGCGCGCTTGCCGTGAATTTCGCCGGCCAGACTGCGGGCGTTGTGGGAGTCAGTTACCTGCTGCACAAGTCAGGGCATCACAAACTCGAGCGCATGGTGCCGGTCGCAAATATTGCCAGCTCAGCATTTGCGGTTGCCTATGGACTGTCGCACCGTTAAGTTGACGGCGATGCCATTTGTCTTTACGCTCCGTGTTATTGAGTGGAGGGGACTAGATCTTGAAAGTCA
>Ga0105240_10014623_pt1 | contig 10708 bp, 11 predicted proteins | sample KBSC54metaG_FD_80426 | JGI IMG/M metagenome (GOLD analysis project Ga0105240, IMG submission 80426) | Corn rhizosphere microbial communities from Kellogg Biological Station, Michigan, USA - KBS C5-4 metaG | ecosystem: Host-associated > Plants > Roots > Rhizosphere > Soil | place: Michigan, USA...
CGCCCGCTATCACGACGAAGCGGTGGCCGCCGCCGCCGCTTTGTGGCGCTATCTGGAGACGCCCCTTCCGGGCCTTTGGCGTGACCGGATGACGACCGACGGAAATTTTATCGAGGAACCGGCACCGGCCAGTTCCTTCTATCACATCATCTGCTGTATCTCGGTGCTCAAAGCAGGGGTTGGGCAATGAGCAAGAACGTCATCGGGGTAGGGCTCGTGGGCTATGGCTTTGCGGGAAAGACCTTCCACGCTCCCTTGATCCGCGCCGTCGAAGGGTTGGATCTCAGGGCCATCGTCTCCAGCGATGCCGGCAAGGTCAAAAAAGATTTTCCCGGCATGACCGTCTTTGCCGATCCGGCCGAGATGTTCGCCCGCAATGAGATCGACCTCATCGTGATCGCCACCCCCAATGACAGTCACGCCCCTTTGGCGCGCCCCGCCTTTGCCGCGGACAAGCATGTGGTGATCGACAAACCCTTCACGCTCGACATGGCCGAGGCCCGCGATCTGATCGTCAAGGCGGAGCGCCGGGGCCGGCTTCTCAGCGTCTTTCACAACCGGCGCTGGGACAGCGATTTCCTGGCGGCGAAATTCGGCGTGGAAAGCGGGGTGTTGGGGCGGGTGACGCATTTCGAATCGCACATCGATCGCTTCCGACCGGAGGTTCGCGACCGCTGGCGGGAGCGCAAGGGATTGGGGGCAGGGCTCTGGTACGATCTGGCGCCCCATATGATCGATCAGGCTCTGCAATTGTTCGGTCTGCCGGATGGCGTTCTCGCCAATCTTTTCCTGCAACGGAGCGGCGCCCAGGTGGATGATTGGGCGCATACCGTCCTCATCTACCCCGACCTCAGGGTGATTCTGCATGCCAGCATGATCGCGGCCGGTGGTAGCCCACGCTTTCTGATCCATGGCGAGAAGGGCAGCCTGATGAAGCGCGGCATCGACCAGCAGGAGGCGCAGTTGCTGGACGGCATGTTGCCGGGCGCCTCGGGCTGGGGCGTGGACCTGGACCGGATGGAAATCTGGAACAGTGCCCGCGAGTGCCGGGGTATGCCCACGCCGTCCGGTGACCATCGCAAATATTATGTCGGCATCCGCGACGCGCTGAGAGGCACCGCGCCCAATATCGTGCCGCCGGTACAGGCCCTGGCCGTGATGGCTGTCCTGGAGGCCGCAATAACCTCGTCAACCGAAGGTCGAGTTTGCACGGTTGCGCTCACGCAGGAGGAGAAAACGGCCTTTTCCGCCTCCTACAATTCCAAGCGTTCATCCGTACAGGTTGCGTAGAAACATTACCCTTGTGAGCAAGTGACGCTTTTATTGCATCCTTTTTCGCCGCGGGCCGTTGCGTCCCAAATCGAGCAGGACACACATGGCGAATATCGACATCGAAGAAACCCCCGACCTGATACCTTCGAACAAGGTCGAAGGCACGGTCGTTTTTGACAGTGACGGCCAGGAATTGGGGCAGATTCACGCCCTGATGGTGAACAAGCGTTCGGGCCAGGTGACACATGCCGTGCTCAGAACCGGTGGTGTCATGGGGATCGGTGCGGAGTACCAGCTTATTCCCTGGAGCAGCCTGGACTTCGATAGCGATGTTGAGGAGACCGAGGAAGAGCTCGAGCAACTGGGAGCTGCCCCAAACACCGCTTCCTACTTCAATTATGCGCTCGGGACCGAGCCGATTGGCCATTACGGGCTGGACACGCCGGAGGAGCCGGCGAAGTAGCCCGGCGGCGCCAGGCCATCAACGCCAGGCCCATCAACGCCAAGTAAGACAGACCGTGTTCTGTGCGGAATGTATCCTGGATAGGTATTTCAGATCCGGGTCGGTGATCCGGCGGATATCTTCCGAGGTCACGAACTGAAGTCCTGCTTCGTCGCCCTTGCGCCAAACCAGCCTTGCCTTATGCGCCATGTGATCGCGAGTGATCACCAGATAGAGTTCCTCGGGCAGGTTTTGGCCGCTGGAAACGAAGATACGCGCGCCCTTTTCATTCAGGTCGCGGATCTGGCAATTGAGGGTGTAAGCGCCATTCTCGTACGTTGTTACGCCACCCAAAAGGACGCGCCGGCGCGGAATAGGGCGCCGCTCCGCCATGGGCGGAAGATCGTCTTTGCTGCTCATGGGCAGAACCAATAGCGCATTGCCCCGGGTATCAATGCACTGCAGCGCATTAATTTTCGTCAAACCGCTGCGGTGCGAATTGGAACCAAGAACCGTAAGTTGTGCCTTGGGCGCTTCCAGCAAAGAAAGCCGCGAGCCGGCAATGGGGACACCAGCTCGCGCTTTCCGGCGGCGGAGACTAGTTGGCGAATTTCGCTTTGATAGCTTCCAGGCCGGCCTCGTAGATGCCGCTCAAGGCTGCATCCGCGTCTTTCTCCTTGCCAGGATCGGGCTTGTATTCGCCGCTCCAGGTCACGATGGAATGGCCGCCGTCCTTGGCGGTGACTTTCAAGATGGATTGATAGTGGGTGACGGGCAAAGGGCTAGACACGAACGTGTAACCGTAAAGATGCTTGGTCTCGCTGTGCGCGGTCTGCAACTCCACGAAGGTCGCACTGCCATCCTTGGTGACCAGGGTCCGGGTGGCGGGTGTCTTGCCATCTTCCGCACAGGTGGCGATGGCGGGATGCCAATCCTTGATGGCGCAGAACGCCCCGATCTTCGACCAGATCTCCGACGGCGTGCCGCTGACCTCCACGCTGCGCGAAAGGGAGGCGGCGCTGGCGGGCGCCACGCAAATGGCAAGCAGAATGAATATCGAAAACGGCCTGGCCGCCCCGATCAATTTGGCGGTCAGGGGCGCACCGTCAGGGCGGTGCATATTGGCGGAACGCATTTTTGTCTCCTTCTGAATTGCAGCCGGTCGATTCGACCGGCGGGGAGACGTTTTTAGAAACCGGCGCTTTTGCTCCAGTTCAACAACTGAATCGGCCCGTACACATTCTGAACTAGGCAGGGACCATCCGCGGCCCTAAGTTCCACGCATCGCGCAAGAACAACAACAACAAAGGGCGAAGCAATGACGCATGGCAGCTACAAGCAATTTTGTCCGGTCGCGATGGCGGCCGAGATCCTCTGCACGCGTTGGACGGTGGTCCTGCTGCGCGAGATGCTGGGCGGCTCGACGCGTTTCAATGAACTCAGGCGCGGCGTGACGCGCATGTCACCCGCCTTGCTGTCGCAACGGCTAAAGGATCTCGAAAGCGCCGGCATCATCTTGCGCGTCAAGGTGGATGGCGAACCAGGACTGTTCGAATATCATTTGACCCGCTCGGGCCGCGAGCTGCAGCCGCTGGTCGAAAGCTTCGGCGCCTGGGGGCAGCGCTGGATCTCGTCCAAGATGTCGCTCAAAAATCTCGATGCGCAATTGTTGATGTGGGACATGCGGCGCAATCTCGATCCCACACCCATGCCAAGGCGGCGCAGTGTCATCCGGTTTCGTTATAGCGAAGCGCCCGCCGCGCATCGCGACTGGTGGCTGATCGTCGCGCCTGGCACCGAAATCGACCTGTGCTCGATCGATCCCGGTTACGACGTCGATCTCTACGTGTCGGGCGACCTTAAGACCATGACCGCGATCTGGATGGGGCTGGATACAGTGCAGAAGGCCTTGCGCGACGGCCGGATGGATCTGGTCGGGGACGCGGGCCTAGCCAGCAGCATGCAGATCTGGCTCGGCCTCAGCCCCTTCGCGAAAGAAAAGAAAATGGTGGCGTGACGCTCCGAAATCATCTGGAGAGAATCAGCTGATGGCATCCCCGTAAAGACCAGATAATCCGCTGGACGTCTCCCCCCACCAGGATTCTTCAGAGTCTGCTGGTGGCTACAAAAATCTATTTTCCGGCCAGGGCGTCTGGCGGTGTATTGGAGATTTTTTTCACGCTTGCCGTTGCCTTGCGGATTTGCGCTCGGATCGTCGCGATGGATGCGTTCGCGTTGTCCGTGATCCGCTGCACCTCCTTATTTGCCTCAGTCCGGATTCTTTGCGCATCGCGGTTCGCCTTAGCGATATATTTGCGCATGCAAACGTCATAGGCTTCGACTTCGCGATTATATTGCCTCGCCGCATAATCATTGAGGCTGGCATTCGCCTGATCCGGGGGCTTCGCGTCTTCCGCTTGTGGCAGGACCTCGAAATGCGGTTGCCCGCAGCGGGGCGCGGGATACTTGTCCGTAACGGAAGTTTGGGCGTTGGCGTGGCTGGCGTGCAGCAGAATCATTGCTGCTGCTGCAATCACCTCCTGCTTCCATCCCATAACGTACTCCGTTCCAGCCAATCCTACATCATATCATCTTTAAACGCTGCCATCGCACCACTGCCGATTTCTGCTGCAAAAATTGCGCGAGCCCGACAGAAACTTTCTTCATCGAACGTTGGAAACTTACCTGCGCTCTCGCGTTTTTGTACCGGGAAAGGGTGACCTGTTTCGCCGCGGCGAACACCCAATCGCATCATTCCACTTAGCGAAAAAGCCTGATGGACAACAAATTGGACCTTATCAAAGCCTGGGCTTGCGGAGCCGTCGCGATCGGCATTGTGTTAGGTCTCTGGTTGCTCGTCCCGGGCTCCTAGTCGGCGCGCGCCTCAGCGTTCCTTGGTCGGACTCTGGATCTTGGCGGCTTCCTGCGCGGCAATCCTCAGGCCCGGTACCAGATCCTTGACGTCGCCGCCAAGAACAAGATCCTGACCATCGATGAATCAGGGCAGATGAAGGCTATGGCCCGATGCAGAAGGGACAGGAGCCGGTCGCCCAGAGTTAGTCAAAAATCTTGCTTGCTTCTTCGAAGTAAGCAATCACGCCGTCAAGTTCTCTGCGCTTAATTCTGATGGCATAGAATTTGGCTGGAGCATGCATCGGCCCGGCATCCAGCAGTTTCTCATCTGTCCAAAGGCGATCTCTATCCTTTGCCGGAATAGGATCATATTTGGTTGAGCCCTTTACTTTGCCCTCCAGATTTTCCGCTTTTTGCAAAATGGTATTGGCGATGAAAAGTTTCGGATCGTCATGCCCCGCAAGCCTTTCGTCCCGTGCAATTTGCGAGAGGACGCTATGCCTCGTTTCGTCGTAAACGTGCTGCGCGGCGTCCTTCAGCGTCAGATATTCATTTCGTTTTCTATGATTGATCCAATCTAGTCGCCATTCAAAAATCGTCGCAGCGCAGAGGGCCGCCGTTACGGCCCCCGCGATTGTTGTCAAAATATCGATGTTGGTTGGCAGCGCTGCGGCGAGCTTGTTCAAATGAACAGCTTCTAAGTAGGTCGCAATATTGCTTTGCGCCTGTGAGAACGGGACCTGCGCCATTAGGGCAATGATCCCGCTCACCACTCCAATTGGTGCTGCGACCGTTCTCCAGATACGCGCTAACACGCTTTGTTGATCCCCTTATGACAGGACAAAAATACCTGCGCTCGGAAGCACTCAACGCCGCAATTCACGATATCCCCAGCTACGGGGCTGGACAAAGCTGCTAGGAATGTTCACCCATTGTTCTCGTGGGGTGGGATGCTAAGAGCCCGCCGCCCAAACAGGGTATGTGGAAGCAGTGGAGCTATGACTTGGACGTCAAAGGCTGGGCGCTGCGCTGCGGCCCGATGTTCTATGCGGACGTGCGCCGCGTCGGGGCGTATGGAAATTATCACGCCATGCTCAACAGCGATCCGATGGGCGACGACGCTGACCCCAAGATGCTGATGAGGGTTGTTGACGAAGAGATCATCAGGCGCGTAGGCGAGATGAGTGCGGCATACAAAATCCTGCACGCGAGGGTGAAGGGGCGTTAGTCAATCCTACCTGTTATAGATGCCGCTTCCCCAACCGGCAGGACTGTAGACGGGATAATTAGGAAGACCGGGTTTAGTCGAACTGTCATCACGCACGCCTTTCCCGCCAGCCGCGATGGCGGGGCCACGTCCAGAGGACACATCCCAATGCGAAATGAATGGGTGATGTGGCTGAGGGGATGTCTCGCAAGCGGCAAGCGGCAACATCAGCAATAAGAGGGCGAGCTTTTTCATAATCGCGGGCACCTAGGGCTGTGCGCGATAAGGGAAGGGATTGTTGTTAGCAAACTCGGCGGCGGACGGGTTCACGACGAATGATCCGTCGCGTTGCACTCTCACTCTCCAACCATAACGAGACTGAAGATAGGTGTTGATACACTCCATGTAGCTTCTGCTCTCCGGCCCTTGGTTTCTGGTGGTGCAGAAGGTTCTAGCTTCTGTGGCTTGCTGCATCCGCTGGCCGGTAATGTCCGAGGCGAAAGCGGGGAGAGGAAGAACCAGCACTAGCAGAGCGAGTTTTTTCATACCGCGTCTCCTACAAAGTAGGAGGAATATACGCCCCGCGCGGCGAACCGACAATCCGTCATGGGGTGGGGCGGTGTCAGCACAGAGAGGTGAAGGCCCCGGCGCTAAACCCAAAACGCAACGCGGGATGGGTCACGTGAGGGGCCATGGCACAGACAATGAACCCTCGGCAGAGCGAGAGGGCATTGATATTATTGAGAGAAGATGGCTCCCCGGGCCGGGATCGAACCAGCGACCAACCGGTTAACAGCCGGTTGCTCTACCACTGAGCTACCGAGGAACAGCGGACGCGGTGTCTAGCGCGTCCCAATCCCCAAGACCAGTACAAATTTTCCCGCCAATAGCGGCATTTCGGAACGGTCCGGGCAAAGAAAAATGAGGCCGGGTGTTAGCCCGGCCCCAAGGCGTTGGGTAATGGTGGGGTGTCTTCAAGGAAGACATCGGCATCATGCCAACCCAGGGTTAACAAAGACTTAACCAGGCTGATTCGCGGGAAATTGTTCTGGCGGCGCCGGGGAAGGGTGGAGGCCACGCCCGGAATTGAACCGGGGTTCGCGGATTTGCAGTCCGCTGCGTCACCACTCCGCCACGTGGCCTCAGATACCCATTGTGCCAAGCCTTTCGGCTTGAGCGGAGCGGGTCTTTAACAGCCCAAATCCGCCTTGTCACTTGCGGGCCCAAGGGGCTGGCTTGGCGGCGATTGTCTCCCCCGAACCCGACCCCTATAACCGGCGCGATCCGCTATTGGATCGCGCTTTAGGTGTCCTCCCACATGTCCGATCTTCAGACCGCCCGCTTCAACATGATCGAGGCGCAGATCCGCACCAATGATGTCACCGACGTGCGCATCCATGCGGCGTTCGACGCGGTGGCGCGCGAGCGCTTCATGCCCACCGCAAAGCGGGCGCTGGCTTACGCCGATGTGCCGGTGGAAATCGCGCCGGGCCGCTATCTGCTTGATCCCCGGAGCTTTGCCAAGGCGCTGCAGCTGGCCCGGATCACCGCTGACGACCGGGTGCTGGATGTGGGCTCGGGCACCGGCTATTCCGCCGCCATTTTGGCTCGGCTGGCGGCCAATGTGGTGGCGCTGGAGCAGGACGCCGATCTGGTGCGCGTTGCAGTGGGACTTCTGGCAAATGTGCCCAGTATTCAGGTTACCCAAGGCGCCTTGATCGAAGGCTTCCCCGGCGGTGGTCTTTATGACGTCATCTTCGTTAATGGCGCGGTGGAGGCACAGCCCGACACGTTGCTGTCGCAGCTGGAGGAGGGCGGCCGCCTGGTCGCCTTCCTGCAGTCCGGCCCGCAGGGACGGGCGGTGCTCTATCTGAAAGAGCATGGACAGATCGGATATCGCGCCGATTTCGATGCCAATGTGCCGCTTCTGGCGGGCTTCAAGAAACATATCGGCTTCGTCTTCTAAGCGTCTCAAATCGCGGCCGAACGGATTTCGCCGCGAGACCGTCCAGCAGCATTAACTTGGTCTTTGCCTTCGATCCTCCACTGTCTTAGGGTTTTCCAAATTCCAGCAACGGCCGGTCGGGAGTTCGCCTATGTCCAGTCCTCAGCATGAACCCACCATGGAGGAAATTCTGGCCTCCATCCGCAAGATCATCTCCGAGGACACGCCGGAAGCCGCCCCCGCCCCGCAGGCGCCTGCCGCCCATGCGGCGCCTGAGGCTGCCGCCAAGCAGGAATTGATGAGCCAGCCGGCGGCCACGCCGGACATTGAGGTTTTGGAACTGACCCAGGAAGTGGTCGAGCCCGCCTCCGTCCATTACGAACCCAGCGCTGCGCCGGAACCGGCCAGAACGGATGACATCGTGTTCGAACCGGCTTCGACCTCCGAACAAAGCATTTTTTCCGACCATACCCGCCGGGCGATGGACGATGCTTTCGCGTCCCTGGACCATAACGAAGAGCCTGCGCCGGCTCCGCGCGCTCCGGCCCCGGCACCGATCCCCTCCGTCGGCGGTTCGGTGGAAAGCGTGTTCGAGCGCGCCGTGCGCGAAAGCTTCGAACCGGTGCTGGCGAAATACCTGGCCGACAATTCCTCCGCCGTGATCGACCGCATGAAGCCTCTGATCCGCGAATGGATGGATGAGCATTTCCCGGCTCTGCTGGAAGGGGCGGTCCGCAACGAGATCGAACGCGTGGTACGCGCCCGGGGCCGGCACTAAATCCAGGCTGAATAGGGCGGCTTGACCGTGAGCAAGCGGTGCGCAAAGCGCATGAGCGGGTCCAGTGGACCCGCGAAAGCGGCGAACGCCGTGAGCCATAGCGAGCGGCGCGCGACTATCCATCTTTACGGCGCGGCTTGACCTAAAAGACAAAAAGCCCAAAAAGCCTCGCCCAAGAGGCTGCGCCACCATGCTCGACAAGACTTTTTCACCGAAGGACGTGGAAGGGCGCATTTACGCCCAATGGCAGGAAGCGGGCGCCTTTCGCGCCGGCAACCGGCCTGACGCCGAGCCTTTCACCATCATGATCCCGCCGCCCAATATCACCGGGCGGCTCCATATCGGCCATGCCCTGAACAACACGCTGCAGGACATCCTGGCCCGCTTCGAGCGCATGCGGGGCAAGGACGTGCTGTGGCAGCCGGGCACCGACCATGCCGGCATCGCCACCCAACTGATCGTGGAGCGCCAGTTGGCCGAGCGGCAGATGAGTCGCGTGGGTCTGGGCCGCGAGAAATTCCTGGCCGAGATCTGGAAATGGAAGACCGAATCCGGCGGCGCCATTGTCGAGCAGCTGCGCCGCCTGGGCGCCAGCGCCGATTGGAGCCGCGAGCGCTTCACCATGGACCAGGGGCTTTCCCGCGCTGTGGCCAAAGTGTTCGTCGAACTTTACCGCCAGGGCCTGATCTACAAGGACAAGCGGCTGGTGAATTGGGATCCCAGGCTGGAAACCGCCGTCAGCGATCTGGAAGTCGAGAATATCGAGATAAGGGGCCATCTCTGGCACATCCGCTATCCCATCGAAGATATGCCGGGCCAGTTCATCACCATTGCCACCACCCGGCCTGAAACCATGCTGGGCGATACCGCCGTGGCGGTGCATCCCGATGACGGACGCTACAAGGCGCTGGTGGGCAAGAAGGCGGTGCTGCCTCTGACGGGGCGCATAATCCCCATCATCGCCGACGAACATTCCGATCCCGAGAAGGGCACCGGCGCCGTCAAGATCACGCCCGCCCACGACTTCAACGATTTCGAAATCGGCAAGCGCCATGACCTGGCGATGATCAACATCTTCAACAAGGACGGCACGCTCAACAATGACGTGCCCGCACCTTATCGCGGCCTGTCGCGGGAGGCGGCGCGCAAGAAGATCGTGGCGGATCTGGATGCGGCTGGGCTTCTGGCGCACACGGAATCGATCACCCATTCCGTGCCGCATGACGAAAAGACCAAGACGGTCGTGCTGGAGCCCATGCTCACCGAGCAATGGTATCTCAATGTCGAACCGCTGGCTGCAAAAGCCATTGCGGCGGTGGAGAAGGGCGAGACCAAGTTCGTTCCGGAGAACTGGACCAACGTCTTCTATGGTTGGATGCGCAACATCCGGCCCTGGTGCATCAGCCGCCAGATCTGGTGGGGACATCAAGTGCCCATCTGGTACGACGCGGACGGCAAGACCTATTGCGCGGAAACCGAAGCTGAGGCGCAGGCCGAGGCGGGTGGCAAATCACTGACCCGCGATCCCGATGTGCTGGATACCTGGTTTTCTTCGGCGCTGTGGCCGTTCTCGACTTTGGGCTGGCCGGACGAAACACCCGAACTAAAGCGCTTCTATCCCACCAGCGTGCTGGTAACGGGCTTTGACATCATTTTCTTCTGGGTCGCCCGCATGATGATGATGGGCACGCATTTTATGGGCGACGTGCCGTTCCGTACGGTGCTGATCCACAATCGCGTGCTGGACGAGCAGGGCGCCAAAATGTCCAAAACCAAGGGCAATGTGGTGGACCCGCTCACCTTGATCGACGAGTTCGGCGCCGATGCCTTGCGCTTCACCTTGGCGCTGACGGCGGGACAGAACCGCGACATGCGCATCGGCCCGGCGCGGGTGGAATCGGGGCGCAACTTCGCCACCAAGCTGTGGAACACGTCGCGCTTCTGCGAGATGAATGGCTGCGTCACGGTGCCGGGTTTTGAACCTGCCAAGGTCAAGCAGACCGTCAACAAATGGATCGTCACGGAAACGGCCAGCGCCATCCGCGACGTCACCGCCATGATCGAGGCGCAGCGTTTCAACGACGCAGCCAGTACGGCCTATCATTTCGTCTATGACATTTTCTGCGACTGGTATGTCGAGATCACTAAGCCGATCTTCCAGGCCGGCAGTGATGCGGCGAAAGCGGAAACCCGCGCCACCACCGCCTGGGC
>Ga0105240_10014626_pt1 | contig 10707 bp, 8 predicted proteins | sample KBSC54metaG_FD_80426 | JGI IMG/M metagenome (GOLD analysis project Ga0105240, IMG submission 80426) | Corn rhizosphere microbial communities from Kellogg Biological Station, Michigan, USA - KBS C5-4 metaG | ecosystem: Host-associated > Plants > Roots > Rhizosphere > Soil | place: Michigan, USA...
ATCTGGCTGCCGTCGTCGGATAACAGTGTCTGCTTTATGGCCTATAAGCGCACACCGAAGAACAGATTCAAAAACAACGTCTCGACAATGTCGTCACGGTGATGACCGAGCGCAATCTTGGTAATGCCATTCTCGGCCGCGAACCGATACAACGCACCACGCCGCAGTCGGGAACACAGGCCGCACATGGTGCGACCTTCGGGAATGACCCGCTTCACTACGCTGTAGGTGTCCTGCTCAATGATCCGATAAGGCACGCCCAGGCGCTGTAGGTACGCCGGCAGGATGTGCTCCGGAAATCCCGGTTGCTTCTGGTCGAGATTCACGGCAATCAGCTCGAAGTCCACCGGGGCGCTGCGCTGCAGGGACATGAGGATGTCCAACAGGGTGTAGGAGTCTTTGCCGCCGGACAGGCAGACCATGACACGATCGCCCGCGGCGATCATGCCGAAGTCTTCAATGGCCTTGCCGACCGAGCCCCGCAACTGGGCCTGCAGGCGCAGCAGGGTACGGGAAGGCTTCACTTCCATTGAGGTCGATTGCACGTTTGGACTTACAAAGTAGCTTCAGGCAGCAGCGCTGCTAGCCGCGCTTTCCAGATACTTTGCCTCGACATAGCGGATGAAGGAAGTGGCCGATACCGGCTTGCCGGTCGCCCCCATCAACAGGTCCTGCACGAGCATCTTGGAGCCATGACCATAGACGTTCGTCCGCAGCCATTCCAACAGTCCGCCGAACTCGCCGCGGGCAAGCTGCTCATCCAGAGCCGGCACATCGGCTCGAATACTCTCGTACAACTGCGCGGCTATCACGGCACCCAGGGCGTAGGACGGGAAGTACCCGAATGAGCCGACGGCCCAATGGATATCTTGCAGACAGCCTTCCATATCGTTCGCCGGACGGATACCCAAACGCTGCTCCATACCGGCGTTCCAGGCCTCGGGCAGGTCGCGCACAGCCAGCTCGCCACTCAGGAGCTGCTTCTCGAGCTCGTAGCGCAACATGATGTGGAGCGGATAAGTGAGCTCGTCGGCGTCGACGCGAATGAGGCCGCGCTTCACCCGGATGAGGTGGGCGTAGACATTCTCGATATCCCACTCGGGACCGGTGGCACTGAAGTGCTTCGCCAGCAGCGGCTGGATGTAGCGCACAAACGGACGGCTACGGCAGAGGATCATCTCGATGAGCAAGGACTGGCTTTCTTCCAACGCCATGCCCCGATCGCGACCGACAGGCTGGTCACGCCACTCGGACGGCAGGCCAAGGTCGTACATGGCATGACCCGTCTCGTGAAGCGCGCCGAGAAGGCCGGAGAAAATATCGTCGGGATCGATCCGCGTGGTCACGCGCATGTCGCCCGGCACGCCTTCGGTGAACGGATGCTGGCTCTCATCCAGGCGACCGCGATCGAACGGGAAGCCGACCGCCTTCATGACTTCAACAATCAGTGCGCGTTGCTTGCCAGGCGGGAACTTGCCCGTCAGGGGCTGCAGCACGTGACTTTCCTGCACGGCGATGGCCTCACGGATGAGTGAGGGCAGGCGTCGTGACAGAGCCTTGAACATCGCATCGATATCCGCGGTGGTAATGCCAGGGCTGAACTCGTCGACGAGCGCGTCGTACGGGGCGAGGTTCAGGGCCTGGCCGAGGAGCGCGGCCTTATCGCGCACCAGGTTCACGACCTCTTCGAGGTGCGGCGCGAAGAGCTCGAACTTTCCCTGCTGGCGTGCTTCGAGCCAGCGGGCCTCGGCGCGCGAGGCGGCCTTCGTCAGGCGCGAGATGAGACTCACGGGGGTGGCGATGGCGTGATCGCGCTGTCGGCGCATCTCGCGCAGATTGGCGACCTGCCAGTCGGAGAGCACCTGGCTATTGGCCTGGGCACGATCCAAAAGGCGGGTGATACGCGGGGCGGTCAAAAGAGCGTGGTACTCGGTCTCCAGCGCGGCGAGCTGCTCGCCACGCACATCGGCGGAACCACGGGGCATCATGACGGCGGCATCCCATCGCAGCAGCGAAAGTGATCCGCGGAAGGCATGGAGCCGTTTGAACTCCTGCTCGAGTTGTTTATACGGAGGCGCTGACATGTTCTTACTCGGTCCGTTAAGGCCCGCAGTCGACTCTAGAGCGCTCACCACAAGCAGCGATTCGGGCGCTCGAAGAGTCGGCCAGGAGCGGGTGAATGCCCCTAGTTTACCAGCGGGGTACGGCCAAGCCGCCCAGGAACGGTTACCGTTCCTTATAAAACAAAGACTTAGGCCCGAACTCCACCATTGACACGCTCTGCCGGGACTAAAGCCTCATTTTGGAGTGAATCCCACGCCAAAATGGCGCGCTTGCGATCTTCGCCCCAGTGATAGCCGCCGAGAGCGCCATCTCGACGTAACACGGTGTGACAGGGGATCAACCAACCGACGGGATTCGCACCGACGGCATTGCCCACGGCACGCGCACTGCCCTCTTCACCCATTGCGTTGGCGAGAGCGGAATAAGTCGTGCGGCTGTGCAGCCCTGAATCGAGGAGCGCCTGCCACACCTTGAGCTGAAAGTTGGTTCCGGCGACGTGCAGGCAGAGCTTGCGGGGACTGTCCTGCGTCGGTGAGCCCCAAATCTGATTTGCAAAGGCCCGCGCCCGGGCATCGTCGCGCACCAAGTCGGCGTTCCGCCAGTGCTCGCGAAGCTCACTCACGGCATCGTCACGCTCACCCGCCTCGACGAAAGAAAGATGAGTGAGTCCACGCGCGGTGGCCGCGAGCAGCGCTTCGCCGAAAGGCGTTTCGGTGAATCCATAGTGAAGCGTAATGCCGCGGCCGAGACTCTTCAGCTCACCGGGTGTAACGGCATCCAGTGTCACGATGAGATCGTGCAGGCGACTCGGCCCAGAAAGTCCGACAGCGTAAGCGGCGTCCAGAACGGACGACTGACTCTCAATCTCATTGCGCGCTGCGCGGCCGGTAACAAACGCCAGATATTGCTTGGGGGTCACGCCGGCCCAGCGTCGGAACAGGCGATTGAAGTGAAACTCCGACAGGCCGGTGTGAGTAGCTATCGTGGCGAGGCTGGGCTGCTCACGAAAGTGCTGCTCAATGTAGCGGATCGCCTTGGCGATCCGGGCGAAGTCGCGGCTGTCGACGAAGCGGTCGTCTACGAGGCTGTCATGAGGTGCTTTCATGATGGACATCCTAGCGACGTAGGGCGCGGGAACCGACCCGGTTCTTGCGGTGCTGTGGCTTGGCGCGGCACGAAGGGCGCCAGAGGTTAGACTAGGCGGCCCACGGTGGCTTGGCGCGCATGGGACCACCGCAGCCAAATAGCCGAGTCGCCTCAGTGATTCAATCTTGGCCATAAGGCAACGGCTACGCCGACGCCGATCGAGACGACGAGGAGCAGAGTGACTGTGAGACCGATGAGAAAGCGGCGCATTGTCGAGCTGTGTACGGGGCGGGGCCCCGCTCCCCCTTGAAGCGCGGTCGTTAGACACGTTTCTTTTCGCCAATCATAAACCGGCAAGGACTTCATGAAACTCAGTGTGTGCCTGCTCGCCTCCGAGGCGGCGCCGCTATCGAAGACGGGTGGCCTCGCGGACGTCTCGGCAGCTCTCACCAAATACCTGCATTCGGTCGGTCACGACGTTCGGCTGTTCACTCCTCTCTATAAGTCCATCGACCGAGAGAAGATCGGCGCGCGCCCGATGGAGTCGTTGCAGGACTTCGAAGTTCCGGTGGGGTCGCATCGTTACCGGTTCTCGGTCCTGCAGGCGCTGCTTCCGGGCGCGCCGGCGTCCGTGTATCTGTTCGACTGTCCGGTGCTGTTCAATCGCGCGACGCTGTACACCCAGGACGTCGATGAGCACCTGCGCTTCATGGCGTTCACGCGGGCGGCATTCATCGCCTGTCAGCGCATGAACTGGGCGCCGCAGATCCTCCATTGCAATGACTGGCACACGGCCTTCGGGCCGCTGTTCCTGAAAGCGTTCTATGACAGCGATCCTCTATTCAAAGGGACGCGATCGGTCCTGACCATCCATAACATCGGCTACCAGGGTATCTTCCCCGCGGCGGCAGTGGAGGACGTGGGCTTGGGACCCAAGACCCACCTCCTCCACCAGGATGAGCTGCGCGCCGGTCACATCAATCCCCTGCGTCACGGGATCATGTACGCGGACTCCATCACGACCGTCAGCCCAACCCATGCGCGCGAGATCTGCACCGATCAATACGGGATGGGTCTGCAGGACTCGCTGCGCGCGCGCGGCGGGGCTCTCAAGGGCATTTTGAACGGGGTGGATTACGACGAATGGGACCCGCGCCGTGACCGTCATATTTCCAAACACTTCGATCCCGACACCCTGGAGGTGAAGGGGGAGTTGAAGCGGGAGCTCATGGAGCGCCTGAAACTGACCCTGAAGCCGGAGCTGCCGCTCGGCGGTGTGGTGACCCGGCTGGCGCAGCAGAAAGGCATCGAGCTGATGTTTGAATCGCTGCCGCAGGTGCTGGAATGGCGGGAATTCGGGCTGGTGGTGTTGGGCAGCGGGGAAACGAAGTACGAGGAGTTTTTCACGCGGCTGCAGACGGAGTTTCCAGGCCGGGTGTATTTCAAGCGCGGGTATGACGATGCGCTCTCGCATTGGATCGAGGCGGCGTGCGACTTCTTCATCATGCCGTCGCTGTATGAACCCTGCGGGCTGAACCAGATGTACAGCCTGCGGTATGGCACGGTGCCGATCGTGCGCAAAACGGGGGGACTGGCGGATTCAGTGGAACACTACAACCCGGACACGGGCGCGGGGACGGGGATCGTGTTCAACGACTTCAACGCAGAGGCGTTGGAGTGGGGTTTGAATACGACGCTCGATCTCTACGCGGCGCCGACCCATTGGCAGCGCATGGTGCGCAATGGAATGCGGCGGGATTTTTCGTGGGAGCGGCAGGGGGAGATTTACGTGAAGCTGTTCATGAAGCTCATTGGAGCGAGCGCGTAGCGGGGGCAACCGGGCTTAGCTGGACGTCGAGGCGCGCGGGGCTGGGGGACTCATTGCAGCCTGAACGTGCCCGTCTGATCAAACTTTACCGAACGCAACAGCCCGTGGGACAGGGAGATGCGGCCGGTCAGGTGATACTCGACGTTGGCGTCAGTCCCGTGTTTCAACAGGCTGATGATGGTGCCGGCCATGTTGGCCGTCGTGTTCATATCGAACTCGGCTTCGCCGAGCGCGGGAACGACGAACGCCGCGGCGGATTCTCCATGGGCGAACTCCTGACCGTTGACATCGAGGGTGTAGGTGATCCCCTTGATGGGCAACTCGCGGTCATTGGGGTTGTCGACGTGCATGCGGACTTTGAGCTTCTGCTGCCACAGCGCGCCCTTCTGTAACTCGACGCCCACCACGGACAGGTGTGGGGTCTGTAACTTGGGAACAAACAGTGCGCAGCTCGAGAGAGCGAGCACGGCGGCACTCGAGCACAACCCGGACACCCATCGTCTTCGCGCGAACATGACTTAAATGCGACCGTAGATTCCGTTGAGGCCCCTGAATTGCTGGGCGAGCTCGTGGGTGAGCGCGCCGGGATTCAGGCGCCAGTTCCAATTGCCGGTGGAGGTGCCCGGGGTATTCAACCGAGCCTCGGACCCCAGACTCAACAGATCCTGGACGGGAATGATGGTCAATTCACCCACGGAGCTCAGGGCCGCTCGAATCAGCACCTCGGGCATGGCATTGGGCGTCATTCTCAAAAAATAATCCACCTGCTGGCGCGCATTTTCGGGCAAGGTCCGATACCAGCCAAGAGTCGTATCATTATCGTGGGTGCCGGTGTAAACGACACTGTCGCGTTCGTGCATGTGGGGCAGATGGGGGTTGGTCGCCTCACCGCTGAAGGCGAATTGCAACACACGCATACCGGGCAATTCGAATCCCTTACGTAAGGCCTCGACATCGGGGGTGATGACACCCAGGTCTTCGGCGACGATCGGGAGATCGCCCAGGTCGTCCCACAGCACGCCCATCAAGGCCTCACCGGGAGTCTGGCGCCATTGGCCGCCGCGGGCATCGGGCGCTCCGGCGGGGACGGACCAATAGGCTGCGAGCGCACGGAAGTGGTCGATCCGGAGCACATCGACGCGTTGGATCTGCGCGCCCACGCGCGCGCGCCACAGCTTGAATTGATCCTGTTGGCCAACATCCCAGTTATAAAGCGGATTGCCCCAGAGCTGTCCGGTCGCGGAGAAGTAATCGGGCGGCACGCCGGCAACCGCGGTGGGGTGCCCGGTGGCATCCAACTGAAACTGTTCCCGATGAGCCCATGTCTCGGCCGAGTCTGGCGCGACATAGAAGGGCAAATCGCCGAACAAGCGCACACCGCGGGCATTCGCGTGTTCCCGCAGGCGTTGCCACTGGCTGAAAAAGGCGAATTGGACGCCTTTGACGCGATCGAGCTCGGAACTGTACTGCTGGCGGGCGCGACCCAAGGCGTCGGGATGGCGGTCGCGCAACTCGGGCGGCCAACTCCACCACGGCACTCCGCCCTGTACGAAGCTCAACACTTCAAACAGGGCGTAGTCGTCCAGCCAGTGCCTGGAGCTTTCCAGGAAGGCGGGATAGGCGCTGGAGCCCAGATCAGGCCATTCATTGGAGTCAATGAAGGCGGGATTGCCGGCGAAATCCGAGCGGACCCAGTAGGGGGAGCCGTCGGGGCCCGTGGGGCCGACGGGCAGAATCTGCCACACGGTGAATCCGGCCGCGGCGAGCCAATCGATGAAGGCGCGCCCTCCCCGTCCGAGGCCACCCTCGAGCGAGCCGATGTGCAGCAGAGCACCTGCACGGCGACGGTCGAAGACGGGCAGGCGGTTGGAAGACACGGGAGTTCTCGCTAGGGGAAGTTGGGTTGACGGGGGTTTGGCGCGATTGGGATGGTCGGGTTACCGGCGGTTGTGGCGCACAGGTTGATGTCAGCTTGCGAAAGCCCGGCGCATGACACCGCCGTGCTCGACGCGGCGATCGCCGTCGGCATGACCGCTGCCGGCCTGACCGCCGTCGGCGCGGCCTACGCCGTCAGTGGGACCAATCCTGTCGGCAGGACCAATGCCTTCGGCATACCCAGCGCCGTCGGAACGACGGCCGGCTGAGATCAGTTGCGCCAGGCTGGGAGGCGGCTCGAGTCCGAGCATCCGGTACAGGTTTGCGAGCTGGCGTCGGAACAGCCGGTCGAACTGGTTCACGGTCTCCGCGGGGTTGTAGTCACCGAACCACCAGAAACCATCGGAGCTCTCACACACGGCGAGCTGCCGTTCGGCCGCGGCCTTTTGCGCGGCATCGAGCGTGTCGGACAACATCACACGGTCAAAAGCCAACTTCGCCTCGCACAGCAGATCCCAGGCGCGGTTCTTCGCCGGGTCGCCCATCCAGGTGGCCAGGGTGCCATGCACCCAGCTTCCGGCCATGACCTTTTGTAACGGGACAGGCTGTAAGAGCAAGGGCGAGGGCTGCAGGGGTGCCGCCTCCAGACCGCGGGCGAGACAATCGGACAAGGTGGTCAGCTCCAGCAACGGGTGATGCGCCAACAGCGAATACAAGGACCTGAGAAAGTAATACCCGTTGAAGGGATAATGTTCCCAGGCGTTTTCGCCGTCCAACGCAATGAGCACGGCGTGGCCGGGGTGACTGGCGTAATTGCGGGCGAGCTGTGCGATCTCGTTGACCAGGTTGTGTGCCGCATCATCACCGTGCCAGGTCGCGTAGGTAAAGCCGACGAGATCGGACAAGGTATCGTCGCGAAAAAAGCAGTTGAGACCGCTACCGGGCAGGCTATACGGCCTGTTGTAGGAGAGCGGCTCTTGCGCGGCGGCGCGGTCGGTCAGCTCGAGGCAGCCGCGCAGGACGTTGGTGCTGCTGGCGGTCCAGCGAAATTGATGGCGATCCAACACCTCGAGGGTGTCGCGACTGATCGCGCCCTCGGACGGCCAGCAGCCGGCCGGGGGTTGGCCAAATGCGGCGGTGAAGACCCGGACACTCGCATCGATATGCCAGGCAACACGCGCGGCGCCGCCGGCATAGGTCGCATGCTCGGGTAGCTGCATGTTGGGGACGGCATCACGAGCCGACTTGAAATCCAACAGCAGCGGCAGGATGGGGTGGCCGTAAGGGGTGACGGACAACTCGACCTGGCCGCGCTCGGACAAGGCGCGATACCGGGGAATCACACTGCTCACCAGGTCGCCCACCAGGGCCAGGAGCTGGCGCCGGTGCGCCAGCGTAAACCCGCGGCCGCGCTCGGTGAGCTGGCTCACCAGGGAGTCGGTCCGTCGCACGGTCTCCCCGAGCCAGGCCAGGTGATACCAGACGGCAAGATCGTGAATGAGCTGGTCGGAGGCGTAGTTCACGCGCTCCGGTGTGGCCAATGTCTCGGTCAACGTGGCCAGCTCGAGGTACGGCCCGAAACGCTCGATCATTTGCTTACGTTGCGCGCGCAGGCAGGCTCGTAACAGATCGAGTCGCGTGGTGGGATCGGTGGGTACGGGATCGGGCCCCAACAGTCCCAACACGGGATCGGGCAGCGGCACGCCTGAACGCAGGTGCTCGACGATCCGCTGGGACAGATCCTGGAGCTGCTCGATCAGAACGGGCGAGAAATTCACCACGGCCCGCGCTGCCGGATTTCCCTCCAGGTGCGCGGCCATGTCGGTGTAGTCCTTGATGGCGTGCAGATACGTCCAGGGCAGGACGTATTGTCCGGTCAACGTGTCGCGATACTGTGGCTGGTGCATATGCCACAGCAAAACGACGGGGAGGCGTGGGGCGTGCGCCATCCCCATTGCCATTGGGGATTCCCTCGCTGGCCGCTCGGTCACAACACTCATGCCAGGCTGCGGAGCATGTCGGCTGTTACCAGCACGACTCCCTTGTCGGTGACATGGAACCGGGTCGCATCCGCCACGTGATCGACGCCGATGGTCATGCCGTCGGGAATCTCGCAGCCTTCATCGAGAATGGCGCCGGTGATCACACAGCCGCGGCCGATTTCCACGTGCGGCAGAATGACCGAGCGTTCTACCCGGCTTCCTTCGTCGACGCGCACATTGGTAAACAACAGGGATTCGCGGATGACGGCACCGGAGATGATGCAGCCGCCGGAGACCATGGAGTTGATGGCCATGCCGCGCCGGTTGTCTTCATCCAGAATGAACTTGGCCGGGGGTTGTTGGACCTGGTAGGTCCAGATGGGCCAGTCCTGGTCGTAGATGTTGAGCTCGGGCTTGACGTGGACGAGCTCGAGGCTCGCCTCGTAGTAGGCATCCACGGTTCCGACATCGCGCCAGTAACTCTGAGCGCGGGTCTTCACGTCCTGGAACGGGTAGGCAAACACCTGCAGGTTGCCGCTGATGGCGTTCGGTAAAATATCCTTGCCGAAGTCGTGAGCGGATTTCTCGTCCGCGGCGTCCTCGCCCAACATCTTTTCCAACAGCCGGGTGTTGAAGACGTAGATGCCCATGGAGGCGAGGATGCTGTCGGGCCGGCCGGGAAGGGTGTCGGGAACCTTGGGCTTCTCGGAGAATTTGGTCACCCGGTTCCACTCGGTGGCGGTCAACACGCCGAAGTGAATGGAATCCGGGGCCGGCACTTCGACCACGCCGACGGTGATGTCGGCACCTTTCTCGACGTGGTAGGCGATCATCGGACCGTAGTCCATTTTGTAGATGTGATCGCCCGCGAGCACCAGCACGTGTTTGGGCCGATGCGACAGAATCAGGTCGATATTCTGGTGAACCGCATCGGCGGTGCCGCGGTACCAGAGCGGGCCGATCTGCTGCTGTGCCGGAATGGTTTCGACAAACTCGCCAAATTCACCGCGCAGGTAGTTCCAGCCACGCTGCACGTGCTGGATGAGGGACTGGGCCTTGTACTGGGTGAGAATGGAAATCTGGCGAATGCCCGAGTTCACGCAGTTCGAGAGCACGAAATCGATGATGCGGAACTTGCCGCCAAAGGGGGTGGCGGGCTTACATCGATGGGCGGTCAGATCCTTCAGACGCTCACCACGGCCACCGGCCATGATGATAGCGAGAGTGCCGCCCGTCAGGCGACTCACGTAGCGTCCGGACGAAGCTCGCGCGGGCTGTCTCGGCATGTTGTGGCTACTGTTTCATTGTTACAGGTACTAAACCCCAGGACACGGGGGACGTGCAAGCCGGGAAGGGTAATTTTTTGAAATTCACAGCCATTTCATCAAACCCAGCTCATAGGGATGTGACAGTAGATCGTGCCAGGGGTAAATGCGTACTTCGGTACCGAACTGTCCGCACTCCTCGGGGACGGCATCGAGCGCAAACACATGGGAGCCGTCGGAGTCGATCTCTCCGGTGTGGCTCAATGCAGCGGTCCAGATTCCCGCGCGCGGCGGATGATTGAACGAGCTCAACGGCGGCGGTGACAAGTCGGCCTCGGGCAGCAATCGGCGCGCCACGAACTCGACGCGGACATCGGAGGGCTTCAGACCATTCAACTGGGCTGCCACTCGCAAGCGTAACCGCTCCCCTTGCGGCAGATCGGGCGCCACATCCGCAAGCATCCGCAGCCCGACCCGTGACCAGGCCTGACGCACACTGTATTTCCATTCGGCCAACGTGGTGGCTCCGGCAAAGCCGTTGGCCGAGAGACGCTGGTAATGACTCGCCGCAGGCTTGTACAAGCCCTGGGTGTAATCGGCCAGGACG
>Ga0105240_10014629_pt1 | contig 10706 bp, 10 predicted proteins | sample KBSC54metaG_FD_80426 | JGI IMG/M metagenome (GOLD analysis project Ga0105240, IMG submission 80426) | Corn rhizosphere microbial communities from Kellogg Biological Station, Michigan, USA - KBS C5-4 metaG | ecosystem: Host-associated > Plants > Roots > Rhizosphere > Soil | place: Michigan, USA...
CAAAAAACTACCAAGAGAAAAGAACTGAAAACAATACAACCAAAGCAGCCATCGGGTAACACCCATTTTGGCGCAACGAATCACCTTCTCGGGTAACAGTTAGTTTTGGCGCACGGCGCTCGGCGCTATGGGTTGGAACCTGGACTCATTCCGTGTGAAGGTTGCGCGGATGGCTGTTTTATGGGCGAATAATCACGCCCTACCTAATATTGCCACTTTGTTGCCACTTTTTTTACCGGATATGCAACCAGCGGGTGCCTCGCGGATCAATCAGGTCGCCGGCTTCAATCTTGAATTGGCCGAGTCGCGAGATTTCCACCGTTCCGCCATTCATTCTTGCCCAGGTAATGCGCTGGCTGCCGAATCCTGGATTCCACATGCCCGTGCCGTCGCTGCGCAGATCCAATTCCGCCATTTCCGCTTTGTGATAAATGGATTTGCTTTCATAAATGCCCGCAATCTGTTGGCTATCGATCGCGGCTTGGACGTTGCGCTCGAATTCTTTTTGAATGCCTTCTGACTGCGCGAGGGAGATTTGCAGGCGAGCGTTTTCGCCTGCCAATTTGCGGGTGTCGTGCAGTTCATACAGATACAGGCCGAAGCAAACTATGTTTCCGACCAGGAGCAGGCTGGCGAGCATGGCGGGGGTGATTTTCATTGTGAATAAATTTTTGCGATGGTTTGAAAGAAATGAGAAAGGATAAAGAAGCTCAATAAGAGCAGGTAAACCTCGAAAAAATAATGGTGCGCGCTGCAGGGTTCGAACCTGCGACCCCTTCCGTGTGAAGGAAGTGCTCTACCACTGAGCTAAGCGCGCAATTCGTTGATCGCGCGTCAACCAGCGCTCATCAACTCCAGAAAGATTAAAGCGGTTGCTCCCGCGCGGCAAGATTTTTTGATTTCATTACCGACACCGGGCGGATCCCGATGATCCACCGGAGCGCCGGTCTCCGACCCGGCGGGTAGTGGGAACATTGAGAAACGCGCCGGATCGGAGTTCGGCGCTCCGCATGCGGTGGGATTTGGCGCACAGGCCACCAAATTGCCTTGCCAGCACGGGTTTTCAAATCAATTGTTGGGGAAGTATGAACTCCAGGCACGTCCTTTCCCTTGCGTTATTGAGCGGCGCCATGATTTTCCGAGCTGGTGCGCAATCGCAACCGGGCGAGAATCCCTCCGATCATCTGCCGCCGCATATCACCCAGGTCACCTGGTTCGGCGAGCGCGCCGATTGGTCGCTCGATGGCCGCAGGATTCTTTTTCTCAGCAAAACGTTTGGCGATGCGATGGAGCTCGATCTGGCCACCAAACACATTCGCAACCTGACGGCGCATTATCCCCACCACGGCTATACGCGTGCCTTGTACCTCGCCAACGGGGATATTCTGTTGTCCGGCCCGGAGCAGTTCGAACCAAAACACATCGGGGAGGCGCGTGAGCAGTGCTGGCTTTACGTGCTCGACAAAAGCGACACCAAACCGCCTCAACCGCTCGGCACCAAGTGCAGTGAAGGCCCGGCCGTCTCGCGCAAGCGCATGCACATTGCCTGGACGCACGTGGCCGCGGAATACCCCGGGGAAATGGCGGCCGGCAGTTCGCGGATGCAGGAGGCGGACATTGTCTTTGAGGATGGCAAACCGAAGCTCGCGAATCAGAAGCTGATTATCGACAGCAAAGACCTGCCTTTTCACTGCACGCTGGAGACGCAAAATTTTCGTCCGCCCGAAGAGAAAGAACTCACTTTCAGTGCCTATGGTTACCAGGGCACGGACGTGATGGGGATCGATCTGGCAACGAAGAAGGTGACTGATTACTCGAACTCACCCGGCCAATACGATGAGCCGGAAGGGATTTATCCCGACGGCCAGTTTACGCTTGTGGAGTGCGACAAGCAGAATCACAAGGGCCCGAGCTTCGTGGATTTATGGAAGCTCAAGCTCGATGGCAGCGGCGCGTACGAACGGCTCACTTACTTCAGTGATTATCCGGGCTTCAAAGCGTCCAACCCTGTCGTGAGCGACGATGGTCGGTTCATCGCGTTCCAGATGGCGACGTCCCACGAGGCGGCGGGCGTCGGCCATGGCATTTTTGTTTACGACATCGAGAAAGCGAGCAGGTCCCAACGGTAGGAACGGCAATCTCCCGGGAGCGGCCAAGGGGTTGCCGATAGATTGAACCCGGGTTTTCGACAAAATGGTCCGCCTTCAGTTCAAGCGGGTTAATCCCTTACTTTTTCCCACTCCATGCCGGCGCCATATTGCGTTCAGCCTTTCAGTGGCAGCGTGGTTTGAAATCGAGGAATTTTATGGATGAAATCGAACATGTCTTTGCGTTACCGGAACTGGAACAGCATAAACTCGACGAATTGAAGGAAGAAATCGTGCATCCTGTTTCGAGGAGGATGCATCGCTTCATAGAGGCGAACGTCTGGACCGCAATCGCAATTTCCGTGGCCGCCGGCCTGGCGTTCGGGTACGCAAGCGGACGGCGCGGTTGATGCAGCCGAAGCCCCCGCGTGTCTCACGGCAGATTCACGCAAATATCAATTTCGTCGTCGCCGCTTTTTCATCCCAACCGCGCGTCGGTTCGGCGGTCACGGAGCCGATGTCCTTGATGGAAATCTGCCGGCCGCGCGTTTTCGGGCCTTTGATTTCAATTTCCGCCGGGTCGCAGGTCTGCTGGGAAATTTTCTGGTGCGGCGCGGGTTTGTAGCGGATGTAGAGCACCTTTGGCGTGTCGGGCGCGAAGTAGAGGATGCGCGATTTTTCCGGGATGCACGAATAAGCCTTGTTCAGGATGGTGCCGCCGAAGGTGAACCGCTTCAGGAAGCTCGCCTGGCGATTCGTGTAGGCGCAGGTGAAGACCCGCTCGCGATCGGGCAAGCCGCAGTAAAACAATTCCGGTCCCACGAACATCTTCTCGGGCAAATCGATCACCTTGTAAGTGCCGTCCTTGAACACGAGCAGGATCTTGTCAAATTTCGTGCACTCGTTTTTGAATTCCTCGCCGTTGACCTTGTAACCCACGTAACCGCTCTCGCGATCGTAGGAAACCTTGAACGCCTTGAATGCCACGGCCCTGGCGTCCACTTCCTCGTGGCGCGCGGACTTGGTCGTGAGGCGCGGATATTGCGGTCCGTATTTTTCCAGCAACGCTTCGAGATGTGAGATGACGAATTTCGTCAGGTTCTTCAGGTCCTTGCGCGTCTGCTCCAAATCCGCTTTGACCTGGTCGGTCTCCTCGCGGTGTTTGTTGATGTCGAATAGCGAAATCCGGCGGATGCGCACGGATAATAATTTCTCGACGTCCGCGTCCACCAACTCGCGGTACATCTGTTTGCGAAACGGCTTGAACCCTTCGTAAACCGCGGCCATCACCGCCTCGTTCGTCTTGCATTTTTCAATGCCTTTATAAATGCGTTCCTCGATGAAAATGCGCTCCAACGTGCGGAAGTGCAGCTCGTCCTCGAGTTTCTTCAGCTTCAACTCCAGCTCGCGCTTGAGCAATTCCACCAACTGCGCCGTGTTCTCGCGCAAGACTTCGCTCACGGTCATTTCCACTGGGCGATTGTCCCTGATGACCACGATGCGGCTCGCGATGGACACTTCGCAATCGGTGAACGCGTAGAGCGCATCGACCAATTTCTCGGCGTCCACGCCGGAGGGGCATTTGACCTCGATCTCGACTTCTTCCGAAGTGAAATCATTCACCGATTTGACCTTAAGCTTGCCCTTCTGCGCCGCGTCTTCGATGGAGGCAATCAATGAATCCGTGGTCGTCGTGGGCGGAATTTCCTTGATGACCACCGTGGACTCGTCCTTGACCTTGATCTTGGCGCGGACTTTGACGCTGCCTTTGCCGTCCTGATAATCGCGGGCGTCCATCAAACCGCCGGTGACGAAATCCGGCAGGCATTTGAACGACTCCTTTTTCAGGATGGCGATTTGCGCCTGGAGCAGCTCGGGAAAATTGTGCGGCAGAATCCGCGCGGACAAACCGACCGCAATGCCTTCCGTGCCGAGCATCAGCGTCAGCGGCAATTTGGAGGGCAGGGTGACCGGCTCCTTGTTGCGCCCGTCATAGCTCGGGACGAATTCAGTGATCTCGTCGTTGAAAAGTTCCGTGCGCGCGAGATCCGTCAGGCGGCATTCGATATACCGCGCGGCGGCGGCGGGATCGCCGGTGAAAACATTGCCGAAATTTCCCTGGCCCTCGATGAGATAACGCTTGTTGGCCAATACCACGAGCGCATCGCCGATGGAGGCATCGCCATGCGGATGAAATTTCATCGTGTCGCCGACCACGTTCGCGACTTTGGTGAACCGGCCGTCGTCCACGCGGTGCAAGGCCCACAAAATCCGCCGCTGCACCGGCTTCAAGCCGTCGAACAAATGCGGAATCGCCCGGTCGCGAATGACGTAGCTGGCGTATTCGAGGAAGCTGGTGTTGACGCGGCGATGCAGCGCCAGCTCGATCTTGCCGGGACTGAAGGGCCGATGCGCGTGTGCGAGATTTGCAGGAACGGACTCGGCCACGATTTCCGTATGGCCGTTGCTGCCGCTTTTTTTCTTCGGCTCGCCATTGGCTGGCGCCGCGGGCTGTTCCTTCGCGGGCGTTTTCGCCCCTTCGATGGGCAATTCCGGTTGTTCGGATTGATTCTTACGCTTCTTCGCCATATTCAGTCAGAATGCTGCAAACAATCGGAGCAAAAGAAAAGAATTCTTTGGAGCGGTCGAAAAATATTTTCCACAGTCTTTTTTTTGGTAGGAGACGAGGTAACGAGTCTCAAATTTTTCCTGAAAGGCCGGTTAGAGACTCCTCACGTCGTCTCCTACTTGGACGCGGTTCTTCTGTCTTTGTGACCTTATCTTAACCCAACCGACGCGCAGCGGTCACAGGCTTGCGTCAGGTTGCGGGCATGAAACCGCGCGTGTTGGTCGTGGATGACGAATCGGACTTCATTCAATTGTTGAAATACAATCTGGAAAACCAGGGCTTCGATATTCTTACGGCCGGCGACGGGATGGAAGCTTTGAACACCGCGCGCCGCGAGTTGCCGGACGTGGTGCTGGTTGATTTGATGCTGCCGGATATTGACGGCTTTTCCGTTTGCGAGATTCTTCGTTCGCAGCCGTCTACCTCGAAGGTGCCGATCATCGTGGTCAGCGCGCTGGATGGAGATTACGTGCGCAGCCGGGGCATCCAGGCGGGTGTGGCCTGCTGCTTCAAGAAACCCGTGGACATGAAAGTGCTCGGAGAATCCATCCGCTCGAGTTACGAGCTGCGGCAGGAATCGATCCGCTCGGAATCCGAGGAAGGTGAGCGGCGACGCAAATAAGAGCCTGTCTGAGATTCTAAACGTCCGCGTCCGGAAAACGGTCGCGGATTTTCTGCCGCACGTCCTCTTCGTCGTCCGGCTGGTAACGGCGGCGGACGACGAGTCGTTGCATGGCATCGAGCAGCTCCAGCCAATCTTCCAGCGGCGGCTTGTGGACTTGCTGCCAGGGATCAAACCGTTTCTCGCGCTGAAAGAATTTCCATTCGCGCCCGACGTGTTGCGCGTAGACCTGGCGCTTTACTCCGTCTTCGGTCACGCGTTTCCAACTGATTTCAGCTTTAGCCATGAATAAATGTTTCTATTCGATCACCGCATGATGGCCGAGGCCGGCGGTGTTTTCCAGTCAAGGGACGGATTTTTTTCGGCGCGGTAACTCTCGATTTCCGTTTGAAGTTTGGCGGCCAAGGGTTGCGATCCCGCGGACTTCGCCTGTTTCAGCGCCAACTCGGCGGTGGCGACGGCGTTGGAGAATTCTCCCGCTGCGGCGTAAGCGACGGAAAGCGTATCGAGCAAGTCTGGTGATTTGCGTTGTGTCAATTCATTGGCGCGGGTGGAGAGCGCGATGGCTTTGGCGGGATCGTGCCAGGGCGCGTCGGGGCAGGTGGCCAGTAAGAAAGCGAGTTTATCGAGTGCCTCGGTCCAGTCGGGTTGCATGGCAAGCGCATGCTGGTAGTTCGTGACAGCCGCGCCAGCGAGACCTTGTTCCTGCAAGACCACGGCGTAATTGAGGCGCGGCCACGGGAACTGGGGATTCAATTGAATCGCTTTCTCGAATTCCGCCGCCGCCGACCCCGGTTTTCCCTGCTGGGACAACGCGATTCCCAGGCTGTTATGTAATTTATCACTCTCCGGCTGGGCTTTGAGCGCCTCGGAAAATTGTGCTGCCGCGGCTGCGGGTTGGCCGGCGGAAAGCAGTTCCTGCCCGAGATTGTAGCGCACCTTGAGATCCCCGGGCGCCAACCGCAGCACGGCTTCGTAATGCGGGATCGCTTCCGGGCCGCGCCCGGCAGCGGACAAGGCGTAACTCAGATTGCGTTCGCAAAAGCCGTTGCTTCGCGTCACTGCCAGCGCGTGCGAAAACAGCCGGATGCTGTCGTGCCAATAGCTCAATTGAATCGAGGTGAGGCAGACGCAACCGATGAGCAGGACCGCGACGGTGTCCAGGAGCAATCGCGTCAGCGCCGGCCAGCGTCTCACTCCGGAATCCACGCTCCACGCGAGCATGATGAACAGGCCGATGTAAGGAATATAGGTGTAACGGTCCGCCATGGCTTGATTTCCCACCTGCACCAGGCCGATCACCGGCACCAGCGTCCCCAAAAACCATAGCCAACCGACGATCAACCAGGGCGCGCGAAGACGTTCCCGAAACGCAACGTAACTGACCGCGACCAACGCGAAGACCGAGCCCGCGATCAGACCGAGCGGCGGGGCGACGGGCAGAGGATAGAACACCGCGAGGTGCACCGGCCAAATCGCTTTGGCCAGGTAAGCGCCGTAAGCGCTGATCGTATTGACGGCCCGCGAGGCGAAGGAAATTCGTTCGAGCGTTTGCATCGCTCCGCCGCGATGTTGCGCCACCATCGTTATCACGGAGGACGCCAGTGACAGCACGAAGAACGGAATTTTTTCAACGATCAACTTCGGCCATTCGACGGAGATTGGCGGCGTGCCCGATTCTTTTGGGGAAAACGCAAATCGTTTGAGCGGCCAATAATCGAGCAGAAGCAAGAGACAGGGCAGGGTGACGAGCATGGGTTTGCACATCAGTCCGAGAGCGAAGAGCGCCAGAGCCGCCAGATACTTCCGTGAGCTGGGTTGGGCTGTGTAGCGGCCGTAAGCCCAGATCGTCAGCACCATGAAAAACATGCTCAACACGTCTTTCCGTTCGCAAACCCAGGCCACTGATTCGACGTGTGCCGGGTGCCATCCGAACAGCGCGGCGACGCATGCGCTGGGCCAAAATCCGCCCGTCAGTTTTTTCAACACGAGAAACAGCAGGATCACGTTGGCCACGTGAATCGCGGCGCTCGTAATATGGTGGCCGCCGGGAAAAAGTCCGTAGATCGAGCAATCCAGCATGTGCGAGAGCCACGTCACCGGGTGCCAGTTGGACGCGTGCAGGGTCGTGAACGCCCATTTAATTCCGGCCCACGAAAGCCCGTGCATGACCATGCTGTTCTGGTAAACGTATTTATGGTCGTCAACGACGATGAACTCATAGGCGATGGTCCGCCAATAAAGCAGCGCGGTAATCAACGCGAGAAATGAACTCACGTAGAACGTCTTCTGCCGTCCGGAAAATCGGGAGATTCCGTTGGAAGTTTGGTTGGGCATCACGCGGCGATGACTGGTTTCCCGCCCGGTTCGACGATGGAACTTATCGGAGCGCGGAGCATTGCTCCGCCCGAAACGCCCGCGAGGCTCGCAGAGCAATGCTCTGCGCTCCGCAGCTCGCCGCATTTTGCAGAGGTCTCCTGCGGAGTGTTTGCGCCGGGGCTCATTGTTTTTCGGAAAGGACCAGCCGGGCGGGCGGGCTGCGCCAGTCCATCGCGGCGGCTTTGCCCGCGCGATTGAGCGTGACCTCTTTCAGAAGGTTGGTGGCCATCGTTTCAAATCCAGCCAGGTGCGCTTTTTCGCGCGCCATTTCTCCCGTGCTGACCGCGTTGGTGAAGGATCCCGCCGCCGCGTAGGCGACCGCGAGAGTGCGCAGATAGAGGGGTGAGGCGCTGCTCGTCAGTTCATTTGCCTTCAGCGCCAATTGGATCGCCTTGTCCGGATTGTGACAGCGCGCATCCGGGCACGTGGCCAAAAGAAACGCCAGTTTGTCCAGTGCCTCGGGCCACGCGGGTCGCAGTTCGAGCGCTTTCGCGTAGCAGGCCAGCGCTTCGCCGGCATTTCCTTTTTCCTGCAGGACAACCGCACAATTAAAATAGGGCCAGGGAGATTTTGCGTTGAGATCGATGGCCTGGCGGAATTGTTCCAACGCGTCGTCGAGTTTTTCCTGTTGCGATAAAACAATCCCCAGCGCGTTGTGCAGCACTTCACTGTGCGGGTCGTAATTCAAAGTTTCGGACAATTCCGTCACCGCCGAATCAAGCCGCCCGTACGTGGCCTCGTCGAAGGAACGGTAATAACGCGCCTTCGCGTCGTGCGGCGTTGGGCTCAGGGTTGTTTCATAACGCGGGATGGGATCGACGGCCTGGTGCGCCATGATGAGCGAGAAGCTCAAATTATGATCGCAGAATTTATTTTTTGCGGTCACGAGCACCGCGTGTTGAAACAGGTGAACACTATCGCGCCAGTAGCCGAGTTGGACGCGCGCGGTGACGGCCAGGCCGACTAGCAGGAGGACGCACGCCGGGAGCGCCACCTTGCGGAGGGACCGCCGTTGCCTCAGCCAATGATCCAGGCTCCAGGCGAGCATGATAAATAATCCTATGTAAGGAAGGTAAGTATAGCGATCGGCCATGGACTGGGAACCGACCTGCACGAGCCCGATCACCGGCACCAGTGTCCCTAAGAACCAAAGCCAGCCGACGATCAACCACGGAAACCGGGCGCGCCACCGATACGCCGCGTAGGAAACGCCGGCGATCAGCAGCAGTGAACCGGCGGCGAGTTCGAACGACGGCGTGGCCGGCAGCGGATAAAAGACGGCGAGGTTTACCGGCCAGACTGCCTTGGCGAGATAAAGGCTGTAGCTGCACAAGGCATTCGTCGCTCGCAACAGCAATGGAACCTGGTCCGCGCTGCGGATGGCGCCACCGGACGATTGCGCGACCATCGTCATGACGGATCCGAGCAATGAAAGAAAAAAGAACGGGATTTTTTCAACGAACAATTCCAACCATTTTTTCGTCGCCGGCACGCCTGGTTCGAATCTGTTTAGCGGCCAATAATCCAGCAAGAGAAGCAGGCAGGGCAACGTCACCAGCATCGGTTTGGCCATCAGGCCGAGCAGAAAAAGTGTCAGCGCCAGGAGATATCTCCCCCGGGTGCGGCGCGCAACGTAACCGGCGTAAGCCCAAATCGTGAGCAGCAGGAAAAATCCGCTGAGCACGTCTTTTCGTTCGCAGATCCAGGCCACGGATTCGACGTGCAACGGATGCCAGGCGAATAAGGCGGCGGCCAACGCGCTCGGCCAGAGCGCTCCTGTCAACCGTTTCAAAACCAAAAAGAGCAGCACCGCATTGGCGGTATGGAAAAAGACATTCGTCAGGTGATGCCCCCCGGCAAAGAGCCCGTAAACGGAACAATCCAGCATGTGCGACAGCCACGTCACCGGGTGCCAGTTCGCCGCCGCCATAGTCGAGAACGCCCATTTAATTCCGCTCCACGAAAGACCCTTTATCACGGCGGCGTTCTGAAAAACATACACGTGGTCGTCCACGATGATGAAATCGAAGCGGCCCGCGGGCCAATAGAGCAGCAGTGTCGCCACCGCGAGGATTGAACCGACGTAAAATGCCAGCCGCGGTTTCGAAGTTGGGCATTCGTCGGGCATTGGCTACCGGATCTCCGGCGCGACAGGCAGGTCCACACTGGCCACGGCCATTGCCGCGATACCTTCCTCGCGCCCCACAAAACCCATCAGCTCGTTGGTCGTGGCTTTCACCCCGATTTGCTGCAAGTTCACCCCGAGCGCCTCGGCGATGCGGACTTTCATCTCGCGAATGAAGGGGTAAATTTTCGGCGCCTGCGCGATGACGGTCGCGTCGACATTCACGATTTTTCCCTGCTTGAACGTCACCTGCCGCGCGGCTTCCTGCAAAAACACCTTGCTAGGCGCGCCTTTCCAGCGGGGTTCGGTGTTCGGGAAAAAATGGCCGATGTCCTCCTCGCCGAGCGCGCCGAGGACGGCGTCGCAGATCGCGTGCATGAGCGCATCCGCGTCCGAATGGCCGTCGAGGCCCTTGGTGTGAGGGATTTCCACGCCGCCCAGGATGAGCTTGCGGCCGGCGACCAGTTGATGAACATCGTAGCCAATGCCAACGTGAACCATGCGGCCAGTTTACCGTGCGCGTGAAAGTTGACCAAGTTTATTTGTGTCCTTAAATGGCGGGTGACGACGTGAGGGCGTGTTGCCGAAAGCAGATTGGTCGCGGTTGAGACTCCGGAACTCGTCGTCCTAGTCCTCGCGAATTGGGGCTGCTTCGATTTGACCCGGGCTAGCGGTTATCCATCGCCTCTTGCCGGCCGGGTTTTTTCCAAATAAGTCGTCGGACGAACTCGCCTTTCCACATCCAAAATCCCGAAAGAACGATTATTGGCAGAAAGACAAACCGAACAGCGGGAGCGTACTTTGGGATTTCTTCAAACGGACTATAAATATAACCGAGGATTGGAATGCTGAAGATCAGGTGAA
>Ga0105240_10014631_pt1 | contig 10706 bp, 10 predicted proteins | sample KBSC54metaG_FD_80426 | JGI IMG/M metagenome (GOLD analysis project Ga0105240, IMG submission 80426) | Corn rhizosphere microbial communities from Kellogg Biological Station, Michigan, USA - KBS C5-4 metaG | ecosystem: Host-associated > Plants > Roots > Rhizosphere > Soil | place: Michigan, USA...
TGCACCGGAATATACATTGGCGCGCGCCGTGATCGAGGCGCGGGTGCAACCGGGACGCAACTCAATATCGGCCGGGAGTTAAAAAACAACTCGCTCTACTTCATCGAGCGCGACGGCGTCGTCACGCCGGTCATAAAGACCCGTCGTCCTGGCGCTTTCATGCCCGGCCATCGCTTGCGCGACTTCCAGCTTCCCGCCGTTCTTGAGATACGTTGTTATTCCTGTCGCCCGGAAACTATGCGGGCTGATCTTAGTCCGCAGCCCGGCCTTGTCAGCATGCTTGCGGACCAGGCGAAAGACGTTCGATGGCGCGAGCGGCGCGGCCATTTCTGACAGCCGCCCATAGGGCAGGGCAGGGAATAGCGGCATGTCCGGACGACCGGCGAGGCCGGCGGCCGCGATCCACGCTTCGAGATACTGATCCAGGTTGTGATGGCAAGGCAGCTCTGTCACCTTGCCGCCCTTTTCATGCAGGCGCACCCAGCCGCGGCGGTTCTGGATGTAGTAGTCCTCGACTTTCATCAACACGGCCGCGCCGACGCGCGCGAAGGTGTACCCCATGAGCGCAATCAGCGCCCGATCGCGCAAACCCTGCAGGGTGCCGGGGTCGATCGACGCAAGAAGATCGCGCATCTCTTCGGCATCAAGGACGGCCGTCTTGCCCTTGCGGACGCTATGCTTCGGACCGCGCACGGCGTGTGCTGGGTTCGCCGGCACGACCTGACCGGTGACGAGCCAGTCGAAAAGCATCCTCACGGCCGCAAGGTGCTGTTTGACGGTCGGCTTGGAATGCGTCTTTCCAAGCTGCTCGACATAGGCGGCGACGTGCATTGGCGTGATGAGCTGGAGATTCCGCAGCCCGCGCTCGTCGCACCACGCGGCGAAGCTGCTCACGGCGCGGAAGTATGCCTTGCGCGTATTCGCATTCCGGATATTAACGGTGAAGAACTCGAAGAAACGGCGCGCGCTGTCCTCGCCGGCGTGAAAGATCGCCGGCAGGAGCGGGCCAGAGGAGTTTGCAGGCGATAGGGAGAGAAGATCATTCATGGCAAATAATGAGTACGATAACGTCCTTTATCGTACCTCAAAATCTTTAAAAAGGAAGAGTGTTTTGTTAATTGCACCGACTGGTAACGTGGGACATTGAGGGTTTCAAAATGGCAAAGAGCAAAACAATCCAGAAGACTGCCGCCAAAAAGGTAGCTGGCAAAAAAGCTGATGAATGTCTCATTCCTCCCGAGCTTCCTAAAGAGCAACTGCACAAACTTATGTTCCGGCATTCGGAAGAAGAGGCCCAGGGTGTTCGCGATTATGTCGAGTGGCAGTCGCGCCGTAACAAAGCAAAGGTGCTTCACGCTGAAAAAGTCGCCAGCGAGCGAGTGATGGGCCGCGATTACGACGTGTGGGATGTCCACACTAACGAGAAAGACGATAACCGATGGTGGGTCGTGACCAGCCCGACCAACCTCTATTCGCAGCGGCTCATGCCGAGCATGGATTACGTTTTGTCGTTTCATATCGGGTTGATGCTCCGAGTGGCGGCACATCGCGAACCGGTCGGGACGGACGCAGAGCAAGAACTGCTTTTAGTGACGAGCCGGAAGCTTGTGCAGGCCGGCGAAGCTTTGGACGCGGCCGATGAGGCCGAGGATTTTCAAGCCGTTGGTATGCACTGCCGGGAATGTCTGGTCGCTTTCGTCCGCGAGTTGACTGAGGACGGTCGGTTTGATGAAGGCGGAGATATCCCAAAGAAATCAGATTTCAAGGCGTGGGCGGATCGTATCGCGGGAACAGTTGCAGCTGGCGGGTCTGCGGAAAGGATGCGGTCTTATCTTAAGAAGATTGCTGATGAGACCTGGCAGCTTACCAACTGGCTTACGCACGCGGCTAATGCGACCCGGTCGGATGCCGCGCTCGCGTTCGCGGCGACCGAGAATGTCGTAGCATCGTTCGTTCCGATGGTTCTTCGATTGAGAATTAATGCGCCTGAGCGATGCGGCCGTTGCAGGTCCTATCGTCTAGCGGTCGATTGGAGGCCAGAATTCGGGCCTTTGGGTTCATATGTCATGCGCTGTGAGGCTTGTGGTGCAGAGGCTATAAAGGCCAATGACGGAGATGATCGTGAAGAAACAACAGAGGGCCTGATGGAAGCGCGTCAAGATGGAGAGGTATCTTTGTAATGTCGCTCGATCCATCGTGGAGATATATGTCTGAAGGCAGCCGATACCTATCTACAATCTTGGTCCGTGAGGCTGTCGATACGGGGCCATTTTCGCCAGTGCGTCTTGTGCAAGCAACTCTATTGCCTATCCTTCGCGCGTGGGGCGGAAATGTGCTTCTGGACGTTCATCCGAGCGGCTCTTTCATGAAAGGCACCGCCGTCCTGAGCGGCACCGATATAGATCTTTTCATCTCGATCTCCGAAAACTGCCCGGACTCTTTGGGCGAGCTGTATGAGAAGCTCTTCCGTCGCATGACAGAGGAAGGCTACAGCCCGAAGCGTCAGAACGTTTCCATCAATGTCAAAGTCGGAAGCTATTCCGTCGATCTGGTCCCGGCAAAACGACAGAATTTCGGTAGTTCCGACCATAGCCTTTGGCGAAGACGCGGCCAAACCTGGACGAAAACCAACGTCGTGACCCATATCAGCCATGTTCTTGCCGCCGGGCGTCAACAGGAGACACGAGTTATTAAGCTTTGGAGAAACCAGAAAAACCTCGACTTCCCGTCGTTTTATTTGGAGCTAGCGGTAATTCAAGCCTTGGCCGGCTGGAGTTCGGTTTCATCATCACTAGAGAGTAGGGTGCAGCGGGTTTTTGACTATTTACGAGACACTTTTCCGACCGCCCGTTTTGTCGATCCGGCCAACACCAATAATGTTGTTTCGGACGATCTCACCGCTGCGCAGAAACAGGTTATCAGTTCTGCAGCCGGAGCCGCGCGATCAGCGCCATACTGGGAGCACATTGTTCGATGAGTAAAAGTGACTGGTCACTAGAACGCCTAATGCACGGGCTTCACAGCCGGGTGTCCCACGATCTCAAGCAGGCCCGTGAGGTCATCGGGAATTCAAACGAGAAAGGCGATGTAAGTGAAAAAATCTGGAGTCAGTTATTCAAAACCTACCTGCCCCAACGCTATGCCATAGCCAAGGCGACAGTTATGGACAGCGCAGGCAAGTTCAGCCACGAAATCGACATCGTTCTGTATGACCGCCAGTACAGCTTTCTTATCTTCGAGCACGAAGGTGCGAAGGTTATTCCGGCGGAAGCGGTTTACGCGGTCTTTGAATCAAAGCAGGAAATCAATACGGCGAACATCGACTATGCGCAGAAGAAAGCCGCTTCGGTTCGTGCTCTTCATCGGACAAGCGCTGAGGTCATGACGATTGATGGCCTGCGAAGAGCAACGCCACAACCTATTCTCGCTGGCTTTCTGGCTTTTAAAAACGGCTGGAAGTCCGAGCCGGGAGGGTATCTGACAAAGGCCTTAATGGCAGACCAGGATGGAGGCCGTCTGGACATAGGTTGCATCGCAGCTTATGGCACATTCGGGTGTGAGGGTGCAGATTGTCAGACGAGCGTTGAGCATGACAAGGCCGTAACCTCATTCCTGCTTGATCTCATAACGAAACTGCAGAAGGTGGGAACCGCACCTGCGATTGACCTGGCCGCCTATGGCCACTGGCTACAAAGTGACCCAGTACAGAAATTGGAGCAATAGACCCATGGCAAAGCGGAGCACACCGAAAGCAAGAGTGGATATTAACGACCCGGCCGTGACGGCCATCCTGGCGGCATTGATAACTGACTTTGGTACGAGAGGTCTCGGCGCCAGCGATCTTCATAACGGCTATGAAGGGCCGTCGCCGGCTGATCTGCGCGAGCAATGTATTGCTGCCGCTGATTTCGGCGAGGTGGAATACGATCTTGCGCTCAAGAGCCTTATGAACGCCAGTCTGGTTAAGACCGGGCCGATGAAAATGTTAGATAATCCGCCGGGTTCGAGTGTCCTGATCATCGGCTTTCGCAGCGAGAATAAGTATGCCTTTTTGACGGAAACGGGCTATCAGGAGGCTAATCGTCTGCGTAAGACGAGGCCCCGCTCGATCAGTGCGGCTGCTCAGCATGTTCATATATCAGGCGGCACCTTCAACAATTCGCCCATTGGTATCGGCCATGACGTAGCGCAGACCTTAAATCTCAATACTGCCAGCACCGATCAGCTCATTGAGCGGATTCGCGAAGAGGTTCGGTTGCAAATCCCCGATTCGTCACGGGTGGACGAGATTCTTGAAAAACTGGATGCGTTACAGGCTGCTCATGATAAGCCGACAAAGCTCGAACGCTACATGCAGGTCATGGGAGCCATCGGCGACCACATTACCGTCTTGAGTTTTTTGCTTACCCCGCTTTTGCATGCCCTGCATCGCTAGTTTTCAAGCCACGTAAGGCCCATGCAGACCCGCGCCGGGTTATCCTTTCTTGCATGACCGATGATGAGAAACTCGCTGCGATCCGGGCCGTATTGGAAGACCTTCAGGAACTGCATCGTCATTTCATCGACGAGGGGCAATTCCAATCCTTCCCGCCAGCCGACTCCGGTGCTTTAAAGCGCATAGCCGAGATCATCGGAAAGCTCGATTACCACTAGGGGCGTGTCCCCTTTGGGGCCGGGCTCTACTCGGCTTCGCCTCCCCGCACGGCGTTGCGGCCAACCGGTGACGATCCCTCACGCGAAGCCAAGCAAGAAGGGGCTTGACGCCCCAGCCGGTCAAGGGCCAGGCGCAAGCGTGCCCGGCGGGGTATCCCCGTCTTCCTCCATTGCATTCCGTGCAGCCGGGTGATTCCCCTCCCCCTCGGCCAGCCCTTGACCGTCCTCCCCGCTCACCGCCGCTCAGGCTCGCAGCGGTTGCATGTGCAACCGCTGCGAACAAAAGGAGAAGGGCAGTGAAGGACAACAGGAAAGAAGCCACGGAGGACAATTACGAAGCGCATCGGCTGGTCTGGCGTGGGAAGCAAATTGAAGTGGACTATCAGCCGAGCAGCTTTGCCGGGACCGCTCATTTGAAGATCAGGGCTAAACACGGCCAGCCCTTGCCCATCACTGAAACCGGCTTTCGCTCCCACTTCACAAGCCCTGCGGACGTAGATCATCTGGGCGGGCCGGTGGCCTATGTCGAAGCGTGGCTGAATGCCATGGCCGAAACGAAGGCATGGAAGCGGGCAGAACGTGACGGCGTTCAACTCGCCTTGTTCTAACGAGATAGCAGGCGGGAGAACGCCGGCCTCCTGCCTGTTTGCTGTTGCCCGATTGTCTTTCGGGCGGCAGACTTCCCGGCATTCAACCAAGAAGGAACGAAACAATGGCTGCAAGCAAACCTACTCACACGGCTTATCAGGTCCGCGAATTCGAGAGCGGCGGCGAGAAGCGGTCAAGCTGGACCGCCATCGGCAGTGCATGGTCCCATCCGGACGGCGAAGGCTTTAACATCCGTCTTCATGCCATGCCGATCGACGGCAATATCGTCCTGCGGACGGCAAAAGAGAAGAAGCAAACGCTAGGGGGAGACGACACCGAGTGAGGCGCAAAGAGAAAGAGCCGCTTCACTGCGGCCCCTTCGTATTTCAAATCTCGAATGTCCAAAACAAAGGATAGAAACCCTCCGGCTGCTTCTAAGGCTCGATTGCGCGCCAGAGATCGAGCATCACCCTCGTCCTTGCGTGACGCCGGCCAGTATGTAGTCCTGCGAATTCGTGCATCAGCGATAAGACCTTATTGAGATGTTTATCTTGCTCTTCCCAGCAAGCGGCTTCGGCTGCTTTGTCGCCTCGCGGGGTTATATCTTCATCGCACAGCCGGTCATGTACTTCTCCGTATTTCTTGGCTTCGCTGAAGATGCTCGAAAGAATAGTCTTTACCCTCGGCATCGCGGCAGGCGGCGCTCTTTCTTTAGCGTGATACAGTTCGATTTTGAGAAAGGTTTCTTTCTCATATTCATGATTATTTAGGCAGAAAACAAAGCCGCGCGCGACCTCCTCTTCCGTGCGGGTGAATCTGTGCATCCTAATTCGCCTCTGTAAAAGAGGGCAATTTGACGTATTACTCTAAGTACGTCAAGAAAATAAGCGTTTGCCCGGACCGGCCATGCTTCAGCAAACAAAACCAGAAGGTCAGAACCCAGCAAATATCCCCATCACTTTGGGCGAAAAGAAGCGGGCGATCAGCCGCGTCTTGAAAGCGATAGGCCCAACTCCCGAGTTCCTGGGGCCGATCTTTCTGAAATGGCTCGGGAAAGCTATTCTTGATCACCCGGAGTCGAAGCCCACCGTTAAAGAAATCGCTATGGGCTGTTTTGGAATAACGGAGAAAAAGGAAGCCCAGAAAAAAATCCGGAACGCGCGACAGGCAGCTGATAGATGGCTTGACGATTTTTACGATAAGCCACCAAACCAATTCTGCATTCGGATAGGCCTTTCAAATCCTCCTAAGGTCGGCCGCAGACCAAGCTATTATGCTCTGGAATATAGAAGGCCAGCTCAAGAGTCGACTGCTGTGCAGGCCAGAATCGTCTCCAGAGATCCTGTCGTCAACATCTGGCAGATGCTTATCTATTCCGAGCCTGTTCATCAGATCAGCTTGATATACGACACATTCGACGGCCCGGCGATCCAGGGAGAGCACAATGCAAACCAAAGCTCCGGAAGCGGTGAAGTCGCCGCCGCCTGTCTGCTGGGTCAATACCTGGCTCACCTTTTCCCGCCGCGGCCTGTCGCCCCCAAAAGATGGCGGGATATGCCGCCCTCAATGTTACGTCTTATGAATCAGTGCATCATCGTCCTTGGCGCTGCGGTGAATAACAAACATTACGAACATCTCCGGAAGCGCGATGAATGGAGAGATCAGCAGCAATTCCACTTTATTGCTCCCAACACGGACATCGGTGAAACGCACAGCAGAATTTGCAGAGGCAAAATTGACTCTCATGTTAGGGACAAGGCAGGATTCCGTTACAACGACCCGCCGGGCGCGGATTATGCGCTTATTTCCTTCTTCCGCGATAAGGCGAATAAAGGCGTACTTGTCGGGCTGCAAGGACTAACAACCGTTTCGACGTGGGCAGCGGCCGACTTTATGTGTAACCAAGACAAGCTCGAGGCGCTATTTAGAAAATTGTTTAAAAATCCGGCGAAGGGTACACACGCAAATTTAGCTCAGCCGTGGCCTTCTTTTGAAGCTGTGATCAGAGTCTCTACCTGTCAAGACGGAACGCCGGGCCCGGTGGAGCTTAAGACCGTGTTGCCCTACACGGACAGCCTTTCATTAGAAGCCATCCATGGTTTTACTCGTGGTTTGAAACCACGTCAAACCACGAAAAGCCCTCAAAAAACTCGCCTAGAATCCTGATTATCGCAACGGCGTTCAGTCGTGACGAGGAGGAGAGCAAACATGAAGACTTTCGATCAGGGCATCTTCAACAAGGTGATCAACAATCAACCGATTAACTACACGCCGATGACGCCCGCCCAGCGGACGACGGCTCAGCAGATTGTCCGGACGGTCAATAACAAGAAAAGCAAGTAAACGCGAGCGAAGGAAGGCTTATGCCTTTCTTCGTTTTGTTTTTACATTTCCGAACGGCCGTAAATCCGTCCGCTAACTCAGCACATCAGAGCTATCGGGGCGACTAGGGTCGCCCCGCTGCACCAGACAACGGTCCTCTTGGCCCTCCGCGCGATCTGGGGCTGCGTGGACCACACTCAGACAAAAGTCCTTCCAAAATCCGTTTTTAGCAGCAAGGGGGATGGTTATGAATCGCACTGTTCGTTTTAGCCAGTGGTGTCGGGTTGTATCCAGTCTTTTACTCGTCGCTCTTGCGTCAACAGTTCTCGCGCAGGGTTCCCTCAGTAACGGCGGCCAGCAATCAGGCTCGGTCGGCCCCAATTCATCCGCGAGCTGGTCTTTTTCCGCGCCCGCCGGGTCTATCTGGATGGGGACGCTTTCGCCGCCGACATCTTCCAGCATGCCTTTCTGGGTTACGATTACGCGCGCGAGCGACGGTCGTGTGCTTGGTGCCAGCTGGAACGCAACGAAATGGTCGGGTGGCGGCGTCAATTCTTCAAACGATACCTACACAATCACGATCAAGCGCACCGATACGAACTCGGGCAATGCGACTTACACCATTGCCAACGTTGTGCTACCGCCACCCTCGTCTTATCCGATCGTTCTGGGCAACGACGGACAAGGCGGCGCAATGCAGAATGAGCTGACGCTTTCAGGCGCGGTTTCCTATGGCGATATCGACGTGTACTGGTTTAACGCCAATGCCAGCGACCCCGGCCTCAATGTCGAAATCGATTATGCCGGGACCGAACCCTATCTCACCCTGGTCGGTCCTAACGGCGGCGAGTCCGACAATTGCTTCGCACCGCAAGGCACGTCCAATCTTTACAATTGCTACTTCTATAACAACCTGGCGGGCACAATCTACGCTATCGTGATGCCGCCGCCGACCCAGGTCCCGCAACAGATCACGGCTAGCTATGCCCTGACCCTGCATAATTCGACGGCGGCACAGGCCGCCCAGATAGGCAAGTCACTCGGCGGCAATGACGGCCAGACTTGTGGCTGCACCGCGACGCCCGAACCGGACGCAACCGGCAGCACGATGGTCGGCGAGCCCATCAACCCGTCGAATGGCAACATGTTCGATTCCGTCGTCGACTATACGACTGCCGGCCAGAACCCCTTGGCCTTCATCCGCTACTACAACAGTGCCGGCAGTCTGGAGACAACAGCCTTTGCGTCCTCGCTGGGCGTTAACTGGCGCACCAACTATGACCGCTATCTTCATTTGTTGTCCTCCGATAAGGTTACGGCCGAGCGGCCGAATGGGCGCGTCCTGACCTTCCGACTGACCAGAGGAATCTGGAAGCCGGACACGGATATCCGGTATACGTTGACCAATAGCGGTACGGCCTGGACGCTGACCGACGACGACTATACCGTCGAAACCTACACCGCCATCAGCAGCACGCAGGCGCAACTCAGCAAGATCGCAACCCCGGCCGGCTACGGCCAGACCCTCGCTTATAGCGGCGGTCACCTCGCCAGTGTGACCGATTCCTACAGCCGCAAGCTCGGGTTCACGTACACCGGCAGCAACCTGACCGGTGTCACAACGCCGGACACGCTGAAGCTCGTGTATGAATTCACGACGGCCGGGGGCAAGAGCCGCCTCGAGAGCGTCGGTTACAACACGAGCCCGGCGACCAGCCAGACATATCTCTACGAAGACGCTTCCCTGCCCTACGCCCTGACCGGCATCACCGACGAAAACGGCGCGCGCTACGCGACATGGAGCTACGACGCGCAAGGCCGCGCCATATCCAGCGAACTCGCCGGAGGCGCAGGCGCGACTGCCATCAGCTATGCGGCAGACGGCATGAGCTCCACCGTGACCAATCCGCTCGGCCTCGAGGAGACATACAAATTCAAGCCGCTGCAGGACGTCGCGAAAATCGTCGAGATCGACCGGCACGATCCGGGCGGCAGCCTGCCCGATGCTTCCGAAACCTTCACTTACGATGCCAACGGCTATCTGAACGGGTCGGTCGACTGGAACGGAAATGTGACGACCTACCAGAACAATGCGAACGGCACACCGTCACGCAAGAACGAGGCGAACGGTTCTGCTGTCGCGCGGACCATTGCGTATTCCTACGATTCGCACTGGCCGCTCAAACCGACGACGATCTCCGTCAGCGGAAAGGTAACGACGCTCACCTATGACCCCGCCAAGGCAACGCTGCTGACCCGGACGATCACCGATCAGACCAGCGGGCACGGCACTTACGCCCCCGCCTCCGAAACCTGGACCTATACCTACAACACCACCGGCCAATTGCTGTCCGAACAGAAGCCGCGTACAGATGTGACGGTCAAGACGACCTACACCTATACGGGCGGCACCCTGACCAGCATCACCAATCCGCTTGGCCAGGTCACGACGATCAAAACCTACACGCCCGGCGGTCGCCCCCTTACGGTCGCCGATCCGAACGGCGTTGTAACCACCCTGACCTATACGCCGCGCAACTGGCTGAAGACGAGCAGCGTGGCGACGAGCGCCGGCGCGAGACTGACGACATGGGGATTCGATGCGGCCGGTAACGTCACAAGTCTGCAGCAGCCGGGCGGCGCCACCTTGACCTATGGCTACGACGGCGCCCACCGGCTGACGAGCGTCAAGGATCTCTTCGGCCAGCTCGTCAACTACACGCTTGACGCGCGCGGCGATGTGACCGCCGAGACGATCAAGAATGCATCGGGGACAGTAAAGTTCTCGCAGAGCAACACGTTCGATGCGCTCGGCCGCCGCCTTACCCAGAAGCGAGGGGCGGGCCAGCTGACGAAATTCTCTTACGATGCTGACAGTAATCTCACGCGCATCACGGATCCGCTGGGCCATCCGACGGTGCAGGCCTTCGATGCCCTGAACCGCCTCATGCAGATCACCGATCGCGCATCCGGCCTGACGAAATTCACCTACGACGCGCTCGACCATCCGTCTACGGTGGCGACGCCGAACGGCGCGACGACCACCTATTACTACAACGCCTATGACTCGCTGATCGAGCAGATCAGCCCCGACAGCGGCAAGAGCTATTCCTACTTCGACGGCGACAACAATCTGAAGGAAA
>Ga0105240_10014638_pt1 | contig 10702 bp, 10 predicted proteins | sample KBSC54metaG_FD_80426 | JGI IMG/M metagenome (GOLD analysis project Ga0105240, IMG submission 80426) | Corn rhizosphere microbial communities from Kellogg Biological Station, Michigan, USA - KBS C5-4 metaG | ecosystem: Host-associated > Plants > Roots > Rhizosphere > Soil | place: Michigan, USA...
AGTTTGCGCAGCTGGCCGGCCAGGCGGCCCCAGGCCCCGTGGAAAACCACGTTCAGCCGGGTGTCGCCGAGCAGGGCGCGACGCGACAGTTGCCAGTCGAACTGGCCCAGGTCACTGCCGTTCTCAGCCAGCACGTGCTGCGCATGGCCGTCCCATAGCGTGCCGCTCAGCCCCTCCAGCCGCAGCCCATGCAGGCGCGCCTCCAGCTGCGGCCGCACCCAGCTCGCCGGCAGGTACACCACCAGCCAGGCCAGGGCGGACAGCAACAGCAGGAACAGCAGAACGGTGCGCAACCGGATCAAAGGGGGAGCTCCAACGGACAGGCGGGCTTGAGGCAGCCGGCGCCGAACCCCGATCATACCCGGATGAGCCCGAACCAAAGCCGCAACCAGATCCTCGCCGCGCGCGACCTCCGCCATCTCTGGCACCCCTGCACCCAGATGCACGACCACGCCGGCGCCGTGCCGCTGCTGCCCATCGTCCGCGGCGAAGGGCCGTGGCTGGTGGATGCGGATGGGCGGCGGTACCTGGATGGGATCAGTTCCTGGTGGACCAATCTGTTCGGACATGCGAATCCGCGGATCGGCGCGGCGCTGAAGGAGCAGCTGGATACGCTGGAGCATGTGATTTTCGCCGGGTTTACGCATGAGCCGGCGATCGAACTGGCGGAGCGGTTGGCAGCGATCACGCCGGCCGGATTGGAACGGGTGTTTCTGGCCGATAACGGCTCCGCGGCGATCGAAGTCGCGCTGAAGATGAGTTTTCATTATTGGCTGAATCAGGGGGCCGGGCAGAAGACGCGGTTTATTGCGCTCAGCGGCAGCTATCACGGGGAGACCTTGGGGGCGTTGTCGGTCAGCGACGTGGCGCTGTATCGGAAGACCTATGCGCCCTTGTTGTTGACGCCGATTCTGGCGCCCTCCGCGGATGCCTACGAAGCTGAGCCCGGCGAGAGCGCCGTGGCCTGTGCCGTGCGGCGGCTTGGCGAACTGCGTGTGCTGCTGGAACAGCATGCGCATGAAACTTGTGCGGTGATCGTCGAGCCATTGGTGCAATGTGCGGGTGGCATGCGGATGTATCACCCGGCTTATCTGACCGGCCTGCGTGCGCTATGCGACGAGTTCGGCGTGCACTTCATCGCCGACGAAATCGCGGTGGGTTTTGGCCGTACGGGCAGCTTGTTCGCGTGCGAGCAGGCTGGCGTGTCGCCGGACTTCATGTGTCTGTCGAAGGGGCTTACTGGTGGTTTTCTTCCGCTGTCAGCGGTGTTGACCACCACGCCGGTGTACGAAGCCTTCTATGCGGAATACAACGCCGGCAAGGCTTTCCTGCATTCGCACAGCTATACCGGCAATCCGCTGGCCTGCCGTGCGGCACTGGCGACGCTGGATATCTTCCGCGATGAGCCGGTGCTGGAGCGCAACCGGGTGTTGGCGGCACATCTGGCCAGGCGGCTCGAGCCGTTGCGGGAGCATCCGCATGTGGCCGATGTGCGGCAGACGGGCATGATTGCGGCGGTGGAGCTGGTGCGTGACAAGGCTTCACGCACGCCTTATCCGTCTGAAGAACGGCGTGGGCTGCGTGTGTATCTGCATGGGCTGGAACATGGCGCACTGCTGCGGCCGCTGGGCAATGTCGTCTACTTCATGCCGCCGTACGTGGTGAGCACGGACGAGTTGGATCATCTGGTGGATGTGACTATCGCGGGTATCGAGCGGGCCATCGAAGATTGAAGCCCCGGGAAGTCCCCGACCTCCCAGATCGTCATTCCGGCGCAGGCCGGAATCCAGAGCCTCGGGCTTCATGTAAGCAAGAGCGCCACAAGGCTGACGCTCTAACCATTTCAATGCCCGCCAACACTCGGATCCAACTTCCGCAACGCCGGCCCAAGCTTCTGCTCGCCCGTACGGTCGATGTCCTGCTTGTCGTACGAGCGCCCCGGCACCGGAATGCACTTGCCGTTCTTCGGCGGAATATGACTCCCGGTCTGCCGCAGGCAATTGCGGTCATTACCCGCCTGCTGGCCGCCCTGGGTGCCGGCCGCCGGCGGCGTATACGGCATGGTTTCCAGGCCTTCGATGCGCCTGGTATGGGCATCCTGCGTGGGCGCCTTGGCGTCCTGCGCCGAGGCTGAACTTGCCAATACGGCCAGCAAGCTGGCGAAAAGAACGGGGGATTTCGACATGGCTCGGCCCTCATGCAGCCGTGGGTTCCACGATGCTGCGCCCGGCGGCGCTATGGGGCAACTGCCTGCAGTCCGAAAATCGCAGCCTCGTTCAGCTCCACCAGGATGGCTAAAATGGCGCTTTCCCAGCAGCCTCAAGCCATGCGCACCATCCGTATCCACGTCGCCCAGCCGCTCGCCATCGGCACCGAATTCACCCTGCCCGCCCAGGCCGGCGAACATGTCGCTCGCGTGTTGCGCATGACCGCCGGCGATGCGCTGGTGTTGTTCAACGGCGATGGCCATGACTACAGCGCAACCATCACCACGGTAGGCAAGCGCGAAGTCAGCGTGCGGGTCGAAAGCAGCGAGCGCATCGATAACGAATCGCCCTTGCGCCTTACCCTCGCCCAAGGCATTGCTCGCGGCGAAAAGATGGACCTGATCGTGCAGAAGGCCACGGAGCTCGGTGTGGCACGCATCGTGCCGCTGCATACCGAACGCTCTGAGGTGAAGCTCGATGCCGCGCGGGCGGAGAAGCGCCTGGCGCATTGGCGCGCCGTGGCGGAGAGCGCGTGTGAGCAAAGCGGACGCGCGGTGGTGCCGGAAATTGTACCGGCGTTGTCGCTGGAAGCTTGGTTGCGCGACCTGCCGGCCGATGACGGAGCGTTGCGGCTGGCGTTGCTACCGGAAGGCACCGTGCAGGCGCGGGCGCTTACCTTTCCGGCAAGCGGCGGCGTGCTGGTAGTCGGGCCGGAAGGGGGGCTGGGCGAGCGCGATGTGGGAGCGCTGAATACAGCGGCGTTTCGTGGTCTGCGGTTGGGGCCGCGCATTCTGCGTACCGAAACGGCGGGACTGGCGGCCTTGGCCTCGTTACAGGCGCTGCACGGCGATCTTTGACGTCGCCCGGCCACCAACGTGACACGCAGTTCGAATGGGTTAACCGAAGCGGTGCTGAGAAATCAGACGAAACTGAATTTGAGCTCGGCTCAGCAACGCAGGCCAACCGCCTTGATAAGCTCCCGTCATCGATAAGGCCGATAGGAAGTCAGGCATGAAGCGAATACTGCATCGGGCTGCGCTATGGACAGCCACCATGATCGGGGTGGCCTTGCACGCATCGCCCGCCACACCGCCCCAACCGCCGGCCCTTCCCGTCAGCGCGCAGTTCGCGATGGACAAGGCTGGTGCCACCGCGCGCATCGATTTCCAGGTGAGCCCCGAGCAGGCCAAAGCCAAGCGGCGCCTGATGGTGGCCCTGGACTTCCCGCAGACCGCACGAGGCCAGATCGAGGACGCCATTCAGCAGAATGATTTCCCCGTGCGAGTCGAAGTCTTTCTGCTGAGCCACGGCGAGTCCATCGCCGTGCCGACGGAGGACAACCAGGCCATCCTCCAGTCCGCTGCGGGCCATCAGGACGATGCCAAGCTCGCCCATCTGCATCTGTACGGCACCAATGGCCATACATCCAACGTATTGATAGCCGGCTTCCGCCCCGCCCGATCCGGCCACTACTACGCCAAGCTGAAAACGGTAGTGGATCTGCCCATCTTCGCTGGCGTCCAGACAAGCTTAAGGGTCGCACCGTTCTACAACACCGGAGAGTGAAGGAGCACTCGATGTCTGATCCGCAGAAATACTCAGTCACGGTCTATGTGGCCGCGCCGGGCACACCGCTGACGAAGGAAGGACCCGGGGCGACGTCCACGCCAGGGCACATGTTCTATACGATCAGCGATGGCGCGGGAAAGCCGCAGAGTTTCGGCTTCGCACCCGTCGAACACGGCAACGTCAACGGCCCGGGCTTTGTGCCGCGCGATGATGTGGAGAACTACAAGAACCCGCTGTACTCCCGCACCATGGAGATATCCAAGGAGCAATACGAGAAGCTGAAGGAGTTCGGCGAGCATCCTCAGCAGCACGGGTTCGATCTCAAGTACAAGGACGTGCGCAACAACTGCGTCGACTTCACCTGGGCCGGGCTCAATCACGCCGGCATCCAGCGCCAGAATCATGTCGAGATTGCCGCGCAAGGCATAGGCACCACCACCGTCGGCCCCAGCATACGTGTCCCCCTGCCCGGCCACAGCGATGGCAAAAGCGCTTTCAGGCCGGCCGAGAATGTGGATGACGTCAAGAGCATCAAGGACCCAATGCCTGGCAGCCAGCTCAACAAGGAACACACCAACCCGATGCCGCATCGCGGCCCGCTGCAGTGGTTGCTCAGCGATAAAGGGATGGAGGATCCGAATCATCCTGGGCACGACATGTATCAGCAGGCTTATGCCGGGATAAACAAACTCAACACGCAGCACAACGTCCCGCCATCCGACCGGGATAAGGATTTTGCTGCCGCGATGGCCGTGCAGGCCAAGGCCCAGGGACTGGACCGGATCGATCATGTGCTACTGAGTCCAGACGGGAGCAAGACTTTCGCCGTGCAGGGAGGTCTCAATAACGCCGGCATGGATCGACAGATGGCGAGCCTGCCCACCATGGAAGCGCTCAATACGCCGGCGCAGCAAAGTGCCATCGTGTGGAATCAGGCGGCCGAGCAAGGTCAGCAGGTGCGGGCTCAGGCGCCAACACAGCAGCAGGACGTGGCGCAGAACCAGTCGCAGCAGCAAGGTCCGGCGATAAAGCTTTCTTAGCGCTACCTCAGTGTGATCATGCCAGCGAAGATCAACGCGACGACGACGATGATGAACGGAACAGTGGCAAGCATGATCAATGCTTTCACTTGATACCTGTTCTTTCGGCACTTCATAAGCGCCCCAAAACCACGACGCGCCGCAATGGCGCGCCGTGACCCAAGCTATCAATCGCTGCCGCCACTTACCTCACGTGGTAAAGCACCGCCGCACCCGGCTTGGCCTCGAACGCCGGCACGGTACGCTGCTTCAGCGCATTGCCTTTCGCATCCCACACCAAAGTGTCTTGCGGATACTCGTCCTTGCGCGTCATCGCATCGATCTGCTTCACGATCACCGCTGAACCCTCCTTCACCTCCGGGTTCCAGGTGAAAACACCTACACGGCCGTAGAAAGCCGCAGGCGCATCAGCATCGAGGCGACGATCGGGGCACATCACCAGACCACGTTCCAGCATCACGCGTAGTGCACCGACCGGCACAGCCTTCACAGTGGGTGTCGTGCGATCGGCACTGTGGCCAGGGCAGACATTGGCGGAACGGGTAACCATATCTTCGACAACTTCGCGGTCCGATTGAGCGAAGGCCGGTGCGGCCACGACGGCCAGAACGAGCAGGGTGGCGCAGGAAATCCTTGGCATACGACTAACTCCTTGGCGTTGGAGTGGCCGAGGTTAGCAAGGACGCGTTAACGCCAAGTAATCACCTGAGAGGTGGGCGGATAAAGATAGGGTGGTGGCCATACTTAACTACTTCCGGCCAAACCACCCTCACTCCTTAATGGCAATTCCCCTGGCATTGCTGAATACCCTCATGGAGTGAACTGCGAAGCACGTTGGCGGCGCTGGCCCCGAATGAGTAGTGCGGCACCGCAGGCGCCCGCGACTGCCTGCTATGATCAGGAAGCAACCCGTTCAAGCGGATGTAGTTTACCAGTTGGTCACTTGGTCTTGGCGCGTTGCTCGTGCGCGATCGCTGGCGCTAAGAAGCTCCCGCAACGAAGTGGCGACAGGGGAATATTGTTGTGAGCAACATAAGATACAGCCAGGAGATTGATGGGCTGCGTGCTGTCGCGGTGCTCGCCGTCGTGTTCTTTCATGCTGGCTTCGGGCCAGGCGCGGGATACGTTGGCGTCGATATCTTCTTCGTGATATCTGGCTATCTGATTACTTCACTACTGCATAATGAGTGGTCGACCACCGGCCGGATTGACCTCACCGCGTTCTATGCGCGCCGAGTAAAGCGAATTCTGCCAGCCATGCTGGTGGTCATCGTTGCGACGGTCACTGCTTCGACGCTGCTACTTTCCCCAAACGGGGAAGTTACCGAAGTGGCACGATCTGCGGCGGCGTCCCTGACGTTTGCGGCCAACTTCTTCTTTCAAGCGAATACCGGCGGCTACTTTGCCTCGGCTTCCGACAGAATGCCCTTGCTGCATCTTTGGTCGCTAGCCGTGGAGGAGCAGTTCTACCTGGTTTGGCCGATCGCCCTGCTGATACTGATGCGATGGGGCCGCGCAAGGACCCGAAGTGTACTGGCGTGCGTCGCACTAGCTTCCATTTCGCTAGCTGAGCTGCTCATTTTCCTCGGCAGCAACGCCGCCTTCTATCAGATGCCAGCTCGGCTCTGGGAGTTGTCGGCCGGTGGATTGATTGCGCTCAGCCCCACCAGCAAGCTCACCGGTGGCGGGCGCTCAGTCGCGCTAGGAATGGCAATCCTGGCACTTGCAATCGCCATCCCGATCGAGCACTTCCCTGGCCTTGGAGCGCTTCCAGCCGTTGTCGGCACCACCGCCGTATTATTGGGAGTGCATGCTGCTGCGGGAACAGGATTCGCAGGATCATTACTTTGCACTCGGCCGATGACCTTTATCGGCCGCATTTCGTACTCGCTCTATACTATGGCACTGGCCGTTGCTGGCCCTTGCCAATGCCACGCATGCCGGCCCGGTGTCCGCGGGCGTTCGTGCCGGAATTTGCTTCGCCGCCGCCCTCCTGGCAACTGTGACGTACAGGCTGGTAGAGCAACCGTGTCGGCGACAGGACTCATCAACATCGAACGCAAAGCTGGTTGCTGCCAGTTCTTTCGCATTGTTCGCCTTAGCAGTGGTAACGCTGCAGGTGGGTACCGCTCTCTACAAAGCGCCATTGCCTGACGACCTGGCGTCTCGCACGGCCCGCGATCAGCCCCTCAATCGCGAAGACTGTAATTCGCGGGGTGACGAGCCTGTTGGAGATCTGCCCAGGCCAGGATGCAGCTCTGTGGTCGAAAAACCCATTCGGGTCGCAATCTGGGGGGATTCGCATGCCTTGGCGTGGCAGCCATTCGCATGGGCTATTGCCGACGAAGACGGAGTGGCCGCGACCAGCTTCACTCGCGATGCCTGCGCGCCAGCCCTTGACTATGACAACGGCAAACGCATGCTCGAAGCGGATCGGTGCAAGGAGTTCAATCGATCCGTTGTTGCCAAACTAAGGGCTTACGACACCATCGTTATTACAGCTTGGTGGCCTCAACCTGATCACGGCGATTTCGAATCCCACTTCACAGCTACGCTGACTCAGGTCGCATCCACGGCAAGGCGCGTCATCGTCATTGGACAGACGCCCAATTTGCCCGACTCCGTCCCTAACTGCATAGCCAGGGGCGCATTGTCCGCATGCGACGTAAGTCGAGCCTCATTCGACAAAGACGCAGTACCAGTTCGAACCATGTTGCAGCGAGTCGCCGCCACGCATTCGAACGTCGAGTATGTGGATGTAGCCGACTTCTTCTGCAGTCAAGTGAATTGCCTGGCCCTGAAAGATGGTTACGGTCTTTACTGGGATACCAATCATGTCAGCTCGACTGCAGCGCGAATGTTCGCGCTGAATTACATCAAGATGAAGGGCCGTCGCGTTGCTGCGCAATGACAGGGAGCAATTCCCGTCCGAGAAATCGGGGGTAGTCCAACCTGACCCCGTTCTTTGTAACGAGATGAAAGTCGACGCAGTGCAATGCTATGCAAGAGCAGCTCGCACAAGGGCAGATGAAGTCGCCGTCGCACGGCAAGGGAACGAGAGAATAGCCAAGGGTGCTTAATTCAACGGTCCGAGAAATCGGGGGTAGTCCAAGCCCGCTTTAACGCTGACTTACTTCGGCACCAACAAGGCCATCAGGCCAGATTGCACCAGTTGTTCCACGGCTCGCTCCATCTCTATCCTTGTCACGGACCGAACGATCACCAAATTGGGCTCAAAGAACACCCCTCCGCTCTCTAGCTCGCTTTCAATCTCTTGGCTTAGGCGAACAGCGTCGTAGAAGCTCAATCGATATTGCTTCCCAGAAACGGCGATATGCGCTTCCGAGAAGTAACCCTTTGCCGTCACCTCCCACTCATAGTCGGCAAAGTCTGATGGCAAAGTTAACGAATAATTCAACATAGCCGTCACTACCTCACACAAGTGATGCCACTGCATGCAGCCGACAGCAAAACGGGGGGGCAGGTTCACTTCTGCTATCAGTAAGTGAACCTGATCCGCACTCCTGGAACACCAGCCGGCCGCGATCATCCAACTCAGCTTTCGTAAGCCAGTATCCGTATGGTGTCCGTGAGATCTGGGGTGAGGACGCGCCCCCATTTCTGGCTTAGATCAGTTAACCACATGACCAATCTGTCCGCGAATCAACTCAATGGAATCCGTGAGCTGGTCGATATCGCCGGACGTCCAATTTTTCTGAATACAAATATCCAGTACCTTTCTGGCCGCGTTCAGAATGGTCAATATTAACTCCAACGCATCACATACCTCTTCTTGCACGTCATCCGGGCATCTCAAGCATGAAGTCTTCACACTTTCCGGTTGCCAGCTCTACCAAACCCTTCGAAAAACGAGATAGTAAATCATAGTTAACTAAGAACTCTGCTGAGGCACTTCGTCTAAGGACATCCTGCCGCCCGTCATCAGCAGGCTCTGCCACCTTCAGCATCAGTCCAATGCGCCCGGAGCCACCGAGTGGATACGCAGACACATGAAGGTGCTCCTGCCGAAGCCTGGAGAAATCACCTTTATCCAAAAATCCTCCAGCCAATAAAACTGGCGCATCGATCGGAAGTGGATATGCGGCGAACTCTCGAGCCCTGTCGGCGAGTAGTGCCAGGTCAAAATACGCAGCCCCACTCCCTGAAAAGCCATCCGCACCGAATTCCAGGAAGAGCTGTCCGGAGCCATCGTTCTCGCGAGCAATATTTAACCGAATGAAATCACTCATGGGCGTTGCCTCTATTACACGAATTTCAGCTCAACATTTAATCCGCGACCATTGGAAAAGTAGTGAATCACTATCAATCTTCCATCCGGACAACGGTGCTTGTGCTGCATTTTTACCCAAGGGCCTGGCCCGTAGTGAGCGATAAGCCTCGGCTCGTCTCCCATCGACCCCATGATTGGCTCCCCAGCTCCGGCCTTCGCCTCCGCAAGCGCGAGTTGTTCGCAAAGATCATTTGGCTTCGCATCTGCATATGCGGGCTTGCATACAGCTTCCGGTCTAGCATCTGAAGCTCCGTTCAAAATGGCATTTGCTCCCGCTGCTGTGAGTGCCCCTCCCAACACCGCCGCACCCTTACCAGCTCCACCGGCCTCTGGAAGCATCCCGGCCGCCGCGCAAGCTGCTGCATTGATAGGGTTTGCACATGCCGCTGTAGATTGCAAACCTAGTGGATCACCTGCCTGCAATGGCCGAGATGCGACGTATGCGTACGTACTGAAACCAGCTGTTAGGCCAATAGGGTCGCTCTCAGCATATCTGCCGATAGACGCTTCGTAGGTGCGCTGAACGTTATAGTGCAGCGCCGATTCTGAGTCGTAGTACTGGCCCGGAAGACGCAAGTTGAAGACCGTTCCTGTAGCTGAAGCAGATTTCTCACCAAACGGATTTGCCTGATAGGGCCATTGCCAAACCGCAGTTCCCGCGGCGTCAGTTAGGGTACGCGGCGTCCCAAGCCCATCCGCGTGTATATAGCTCACGGTGCTCGCGCTGCCGTTAGTATCCAGGGCCGCTACAGGTAAGTTGTCTAACCAGATGTAGTTACGACTTGTCGCTCCATACTCGCCTAGTAGCTGACTACCTTCGTCATAAGCAAAGCGCTGATTGGCCACGACCGCTTTAGCTACACGCTGCCCCATGGCGTTGTAAGTGTAGTTCGCAACGGTCTGCCCATTGCGCTGCACGACCGTCATGCGATTGCGGTCGTTGTAGCCATAGCCGAAGGTGTCACCACCGGTCGCGTTACCCGTGGTGTTGCCGTTGGCGTCGTACGTCCGCGCACTGCTTCCTATGCTCGTTAGCCAGTGCGTGCCCGTCTGATAACCGTAGGTACCCGTCGCCAGCCCATTGCTCGTCTTGCTGAGGCGGTCGCCGGTCTTGTTGTACGTGTAGGCCTCGATGGCCTGACCCTGGGCATCCTTAAGGCCGGTCAGTCGATACAACGGGTCGTAGCTGTACGTTTCGATGGCCGGATTGGCGCCTGGCGCATTGCCCAGTGCCGTGATGTTGCCCATCGCATCGCGGGCGAAGTGAAGATTCAACGCCGGGCTGACGATGTCCGTCACCGCATAGTTGGCGTCGTAGGTACGGGTGATCGTCTGACCATTGCCCAGGGTATAGCTGGCGATAGGACCAAACGGCAGGTAGCTGACGTTGGTGACTACATTGCCGGCGCCTGCACCGCCCGTACCTGGCGGCAGGACGGTGACGCCGTTGATACGGCCGGTGGCATCACGTCCGTACTGGATCGCCGTGCCGTCCGGCGTACGGGTGCTGGCTAGACGATCGGCCAGGGAATAGCCGTAGCTGATCGTGTCGACGTTGGTGCCCTGGGTCTGGCGCTTCTGCACCACGTTGCCGC
>Ga0105240_10014642_pt1 | contig 10701 bp, 8 predicted proteins | sample KBSC54metaG_FD_80426 | JGI IMG/M metagenome (GOLD analysis project Ga0105240, IMG submission 80426) | Corn rhizosphere microbial communities from Kellogg Biological Station, Michigan, USA - KBS C5-4 metaG | ecosystem: Host-associated > Plants > Roots > Rhizosphere > Soil | place: Michigan, USA...
CGCGCCGCTGTCGGCCTTGTCGGCGCCGAACAGCAGCCGCGCGGTTTCCGTGCGACCGGAGCCGAGCAGGCCGCACAGGCCGAATACTTCACCGGCGCGCAGCTCGAAGTCCTGCGGCGTCAGCGCCCCCTTGCGACCAAGTCCGCGCGCCTGCAGGAAGACTTCGCCGTCGTTGGCGGCCGGCGTGATGTCGGCGTTGTCGGCCAATGCCTCGCCGGCGGCGGTGGCGTCGACCGGCACGCCCACCATCTTGTTGACCAGATCGAGGCGCGACAATTCGCTGGCGGCATATTCGCCTTCGCGCACGCCATTGCGCAGCACCGTGATGCGGTCGGAGATTTCGTAAGTCTGGTCGAGGAAATGCGTGACGAAGAGAATCGCCATGCCTTCGTCGCGCAGGCTGCGCAAGACCTTGAACAGCAATTGCACTTCCGCCTCGTCGAGGCTGGAAGTCGGCTCGTCGAGGATCAGCACGCTGGCCGATACGCTCACGGCGCGCGAAATCGCCACCATCTGCTGGATCGCCAGCGGATAGGCGGACAGAGGCTTTTGCACGTCGATGTGCAAGTCCAACTTGGCCAGCAGTTTGGTCGCGCGACGCTGCATGGTGGCCCAGTCGATCGGACCGACGCCGCCCCATTTGCGCGGGTAGCGGCCGATGAAAATATTTTCGGCCACGGTCAGGTTCGGACACAGGTTGACTTCCTGGTAGACCGTGCTGATGCCGAGCTGCTGTGCTTCCAGCGTCGAGCCCGGCCGGATGGCGCGGCCGCGCAGCAGGATGTGGCCGTCGTCGGGCGTGTAGACGCCGGTGAGCACCTTGATCAGCGTCGACTTGCCGGCGCCGTTCTGGCCCATGAGGGTGTGGACTTCGCCCGGGAAGAGGCGCAGGCCGACGTCGCTCAGTGCCTTGACGCCGGTGAAGGATTTATGGATGCCGATGAGTTCCAGCGCCGGTTCGGCGCCGCTGGCGGGAGTGTGTTCTGAAGTTGCGTTCGACATGGCGTTACCGCAAGTGAAAAAACGGCGGGCCGAAGCCCGCCGCACAAAGCCTGTTGAGCAGATCCGCCGCAACACAGAGGGGCATCGCGGCGCATCGTTCAAGGCCCAGGGGTTACTCCAGAGCAGAGGAGAAACAACACCGGGAAATTGCTTCCCCGGTCATACGATCGGAACCCTCATGGTTCGCAGGAGAGCGGGAGACCGATCAGTATTCGGTATCAAGCGTCAATACTTGCGGTTAGGAAATTCCTTGGCCGCGACTTCAGCCGGGAACACGCCTTCTTCCGTAGTGATGCGCTTCGGCACTTCCTTGCCGGCCTTGACGTCCTTGGCGATCGACATCAGTTGCGGTCCGAGCAGCGGGCTGCACTCGACGGTGACGTTGAGCTTGCCGGCCATCATGGCTTCGAATGCGCCCTTCACGCCGTCAATCGAAATCACGAGGATGTCCTTGCCCGGTTTCAGGCCGGCTTCTTCGATGGCCTGGATGGCGCCGATGGCCATGTCGTCGTTATGCGCGTAGAGCACGTTGATCTTCTTGCCGTCGGCCTTCAGGAAGGCTTCCATGACTTCCTTGCCCTTGGCGCGGGTGAAGTCGCCGGTCTGCGAGCGGATGATCTTCAGGTTCGGATTGGTCTTGATGGTTTCTTCGAAACCGGCCTTGCGGTCGATCGCCGGCGCCGAGCCCACGGTGCCTTGCAGTTCGACGATGTTGATGTCGCCGGCAGGCATGGTCTTGGCGCGTTCCAGCAACCAGCGTGCGGCACGGCGGCCTTCTTCGACGAAATCGGAACCGATGAAGGTCACGTACAGCGATTTGTCGGTGACGTTGACGGCGCGGTCAGTCAGGATCACCGGGATCTTGGCGGCCTTGGCTTCACGCAGGACGGTGTCCCAGCCTGATTCAACCACCGGCGAGAAGGCGATCACGTCGACCTTTTGCGCGATGAAGGAGCGGATGGCCTTGACCTGGTTTTCCTGCTTCTGCTGCGCATCGGCGAACTTCAGGTTGACGCCGGCCTTCTTGGCGGCATCCTTGATCGACGCGGTGTTGGCGGTGCGCCACTCGCTTTCGGCACCGACTTGGGAGAAGCCCATGGTCAGCGGTTTGTCGGCGGCCATAGCACCGGACATCACGCTCCAGCCCAAGGTCATGCAAACGGCGGCGCCCAGCAGGGTTCTGCGAGTCATTTTCATTGTTTGTCTCCAATTATGTTTATCAACACGAATGTTTTTATTTGGTGTCCGGCGCTTGTCGTGGGGGAACGGAGGCGCCGTCATGTGCGTCTTCGCCTGCATCTGACGTGCAGCGAAATGTGCCGATCAATAGTAGGAGAGGGAGAAATATCTATCCAATGAATTTTTAGCCATATCCGATACCGAAACAGGCATGGTGCTTTACCAAACTACATGAATGACAAAACACTGACTGACCACTGACTGACAGATCATTTTTGATATCAATGTTCATAAATTTTTCATTATTCCGCATCGGTAGCCGATGTTAGGATCGGCCCTGTTTTTGCTTCAGGCAGCATTGAATACAGCAGGCCCAGGCGGAGCAGACCGCACAGCATCCGCCCAGATAATCGAGACAAAACCGAGACGCCATGACCACACCCCCAGCAGCGCAGCGCGGCAACGCGCCCGCCATTGAGACCGTGACACTCCGATCCGGACGTCAACGCCTGAGCGTGCTGCCCGGACTCGGCGCCAGCATCGCGGCATGGGACCTGGAATGGCGCGGCGCATGGACGCCGCTGTTCCGTCCCTGGGCCGGCGCCGGCGATCTCTATACGACGGCCTGCTTCCCGCTGGTGCCATGGTCTAACCGCATCACCGAGGGCGGATTCATGCACAAGGGCGCGCACTACCCTGTGCTGCAAAACCGCGCCGGTGAAAACTATCCCATTCACGGCGACGGCTGGCTGCAAGCCTGGCGCGTCTCTGAACAAAGCGATCACCGCATCGTGCTGGCGCTGGAATCGGCGCAGTACGACGGCGATCCGTATACCTACAGCGCGACGCAAGCACTGACGCTGAGCGACGACGGCCTGACCATCGACCTGCAAGTCGCCAATCGCGGCGCCGAAGAACTGCCGTTCGGCCTCGGCCTGCATCCTTACTTCCCGCGAAACGCTGAAACGCGCCTGCAATCGCGCGCCGACGGCGTCTGGCTGTGCGGCGCCGATCCGATTCCGACCGGGCATACGCACGACTTCCCGGCCACCTTCGACTACAACCGGTTCGCGCCGGTGGAGTTTCCCGCCGATGGCCCGCTGATCGACAACTGCTTCACCGGCTGGGACGGTCTCTCGCACATCGACTACCCCGACCGCGGCCTGCGCGTGAGCATGCAAATGGAAAACTGCAGCGGCTACAGCCTGATGTACCGCCCGCCCGGCCTCGACTATTTTTGCCTGGAGCCGATCACGCATCCGATCGATGCCTTCCACATGCCCGGCCGCGATGGCCTGGTCAACCTGGCGCCGGACGCGTCCATGCGATTGCTCACGCATTTCATCGTGAGCGAAATTTGAATCTGCTCTGAATTTGCTCTGACACTGAACACAAGATGACGCAAGCAACTCCTTCCCCATCCTCCACCGGCCTGATCGCGCTCGACTGGGGCACCACCTCGCTGCGCGCCTATCGGTTCGACGCCGACGGCCGCGTGGCCGACAAGCGTGCGCTGCCGTGGGGGATCATGAACCTGCCGCCGGCCGAAGACGGCACTGACATGTCTTGCGACGCTGGTTTCCGTCGCGCGCTGCAAGCCGCGTGCGGCGACTGGCTTCGCGATTTTCCCGTGACGCCATTGATCGCCGCCGGCATGGTCGGCAGCAAACAAGGCTGGCGTGAAGCGCCCTACCTCGACGTGCCGCTGGCCGTCAGCGAAGTCGGCAACACCATGACCGTGGTCGACACCGGCCTCGGCGTGCCGCTGCACATCGTGCCGGGACTGCTGCAACGCTCGACGCTGCCCAACGTGATGCGCGGCGAGGAAACCCAGGTCGCCGGCATCATCGACCAGCTGCAAGTCGACGACATCCTGATCGGCCTGCCCGGCACCCACTCGAAATGGGTGCACGTGCGCGCCAAGCGCATCGAGCATTTCGACACCTTCATGACCGGCGAGATGTACGCCGTGCTGAGCAACCACAGCATCCTCGGCCGCACCATGCAACGCGACGGCGCGGTCGATGCCGAAGACGACGCCGCCTTCGTGCGCGGCGCGCTGGTGGCGAAATCGCCCGACGGCCGCGCCGGCATGCTGTCCAATATCTTCAGCAGCCGCACGCTGGGCCTGACCGGAGAACTGTCGCCGCGCGCCCAGGCGCATTACCTTTCCGGCCTGCTGATCGGCCACGAAATCGCCGCGCTGCTGGCGACCACCGACGGCATCCGGCAACAGCGCATCGCCCTCATCGGCGACGACGCGCTGTGCGAACGTTACCGCCAGGCGCTGGCGCTGTACGACCTGGGCAAAGTGGAAATCGCCGCTGCCGCCACCGAGCACGGCTTGTGGAAACTGGCCCTGCATGCGGGCCTGGTTTTTCCCTCACCGCGAACCCCGAGAAAGTAGAACCATGCTGAAGAACCTTTTCCAGAACGCACTGCAGCACTGCGGCCTGATCGCCATCCTGCGCGGCGTGCGTCCCGACGAAGTCGAAGCCATCGGCAAGGCCTTGTATGAAGCCGGTTTTCGCGTCATCGCAGTGCCGCTCAATTCGCCTGAACCATTGCAGAGCATCGCCACGCTGCGCCGCACGCTGCCGGCCGATTGCGTGATCGGCGCAGGCACCGTGCTCAGCCCCGAACAAGTCGCCCAGGTCAAGGCCGCCGGCGGCGAACTGATCGTCATGCCGCACAGCGACGCACGCGTGATCGGGGCCGCCAAGGATGCCGGCCTGTGCAGCGCGCCCGGCGTGGCCACGGTGACCGAAGCGTTCGCCGCGCTGGCGGCCGGCGCCGACGTGCTCAAGATGTTCCCGGCCGAGCAGCTCGGCCCCCATGTCGTCAAAGCCTGGCGCGCCGTGATCCCGGCCTCGGTCGCCTTGCTGCCGGTGGGCGGCATCATGCCCAGCAGCGTTTCTGTGTTCATCGATGCAGGCGCATCCGGCTTCGGCCTCGGCTCGGCATTGTTCAAGCCGGGCATGACGGCCGCCACCGTCGGCGAAAACGCCAAGGCCTTCGTCAGCGCCTGGCAAACCCGTCATGGCGCCTCGACGCCGACAAGCTAAAGAACATGACATAAAAGAAGCCGGTCGCAGGGCCTCGAACGTGAGGCATGACGGCCGGCCGCTCCTCAACCAGCCCGCCGCAAGACTGGGCGCTTTTTCTCAGAACGGATCATTTCCGATGAAAATCACAAAACTGACCACCTTTATCGTGCCGCCGCGCTGGTGCTTCCTCAAGATCGAAACCGATGAAGGCATCGTCGGCTGGGGCGAACCCGTGGTCGAAGGTCGTGCGCACAGCGTCGCCGCCGCTGTCGAAGAACTGGCCGACTACCTGATCGGCAAGGACCCGCGCAACATCGAAGATCACTGGACCGTGCTCTACCGCGGCGGTTTCTACCGCGGCGGCGCGATCCACATGAGCGCGCTGGCCGGCATCGACCAGGCCTTGTGGGACATCAAAGGCAAGGCGCTCGGCCTGCCGGTCAACCAGCTCCTGGGCGGCCCGGTGCGCGACAGCATCCGCGTGTATTCGTGGATCGGCGGCGATCGTCCGGCCGACACCGCGAAGGCTGCCAAGGATGCAGTGGCGCGCGGCTTTACCGCCGTCAAGATGAACGGCACCGAAGAACTGCAATTCATCGACACCTATGACAAGGTCGAGCTCACGCTGGCCAACGTCGCCGCAGTGCGCGAGGCCGTCGGCCCCAACGTCGGCATCGGCGTCGACTTCCACGGCCGCGTGCACAAGCCGATGGCCAAGGTGCTGGTCAAGGAACTCGAACAGTACAAACTGATGTTCATCGAAGAACCGGTGCTCAGCGAAAACTACGAAGCGCTCAAGGAAATCGCCCACCTCACCGGCACGCCGATCGCGCTGGGCGAGCGCCTGTACTCGCGCTGGGACTTCAAGCGCATCCTCAGCGAAGGCTACGTCGACATCATCCAGCCCGACGTCTCGCACGCCGGCGGCATCACCGAGACGCGCAAGATCGCCACCATGGCCGAAGCCTACGACGTCGCGCTGGCGCTGCACTGCCCGCTCGGACCGATTGCGCTGGCCGCTTGCCTGCAAGTGGACGCGGTGTCGTACAACGCCTTCATCCAGGAACAAAGCCTGGGCATCCATTACAACGAGAGCAACGACTTGCTCGACTACGTCACCGACGCCGACGTGTTCAGCTACAAGGATGGTTACGTCACCATCCCGAACGGCCCGGGCCTCGGTATCGAGATCAACGAGGAATACGTCAGGCAGCGTGCGGAAGTCGGCCATCGCTGGCGCAATCCGATCTGGCGGCACAAAGACGGCAGCTTTGCAGAGTGGTGATCCGATAACAATCTAGCAAGCACCTGAAAAATCTTCACCAATGCGGCCCGCATCTGCTCAGCAGGGCGGGCCGCAGCCACGTAAAATAGCGCTTTCCCCGCAGCTCCCCCACCAGGATTTTCATCATGCATTGGCCCCTCTTCGCCCTCGCCGTCGCCGCCTTCGGCATCGGTACTACAGAATTCGTGATCATGGGGCTGTTGCCTGATGTCGCGCGCGACCTCGGCGTCTCCGCGCCGGCGGCAGGCATGCTGGTGTCCGGGTACGCGCTGGGCGTGGCGGCCGGCGCGCCGGTGCTGGCAATCGTCACCGCCAAGTGGCAACGCAAGCGCGCGCTGGTCGGCCTGATGTGCCTGTTCATCCTTGGCAACGTGCTGTGCGCGATTGCGCCAAGCTACAACTTCCTGATGGTGGCGCGCGTGGTCACCGCGTTCTGCCATGCAGCGTTCTTCGGCATCGGCTCGGTGGTCGCCGCCGAACTGGTGCCGCGCGAAAAGCGTGCACAAGCGGTGGCGCTGATGTTCACCGGCCTGACCGTCGCCAACATCCTCGGCGTGCCGTTCGGCACCGCACTCGGCCACGCCGCCGGCTGGCGCTCGACCTTCGGCGTCATCACGCTGATTGGCCTGGCCGCCGTGATCATGCTGTGGATCTGCCTGCCGAAGAAAATCGCCATGCAGGGCGGCAGCATCTTCAAGGAATTCCGCGCCATCGTCCATCCGCAAGTCCAGCTCGCGCTGCTGACCAGCACGCTGGCTTCGGTCAGCATGTTCAGCGTGTTGACCTACATCGCCTACATCCTGCTCGACGTCACCGGTTTCACCGCGCATCAGGAAAGCTGGGTGCTGCTGCTGTTCGGCGCCGGCATCACGGTTGGCGGCCTGATCGGCGGCCGTCTGGCGGACTGGCGGTTGATGCCGGTGCTGTTCTCGATGTTCGTCTGCATCGCGCTGATCCTGGTGCAGTTCTCGTGGAGCAGCCACTACCCGCTGCCGACGCTGATCACCATGTTCGTCTGGGGCGCGTTCTCGTTTGCCGTCGTGCCCGCTGCGCAGATCCGTGTGCTGGACAAAGCCAAGGACGCGCCGAACCTGGCATCAACGCTCAACCAGGGCGCGTTCAACGTCGGCAATGCCACCGGTGCCTGGCTCGGCGGGCTGGCGATTTCTGCCGGCTGGCCGTTGACCGATTTGCCGCTGCTGGGTGCGGGCGTGTCGGTGCTGGGCTTCCTGACAGTGTTGACGTCGGCCTTGCTGGATCGCCGTGCAGCGCGCGCCGCGGCGTGATTCGCCTGGTCTTGAAAAAGTGCGGCTATAATGCCCTGCCATGAAACGCTACGTCCTCATTTTCCTGCTGATGCTGCTGCCCTTCCAGTTTTCCTGGGCGGCGGTGGCGTCGTATTGCCAGCATGAAAGCAATCCTGCTGCACAGCACGTCGGCCATCACGCCACTGCCGACAGCAAGCAAGAGCAGCGAGCAGACAACAGCGAGGACAGCAAATTCAACACCGGCAGCGACGCCGATTGCAGCTTCTGCCATTTCTCCTGCAGCAAGCCAATGAATTCGCACACCGCATGGACGCCGCCCGTGCAGGAAAAGAACAGCTTCACGCTCTCCCTAGCCCCACTGTATCTCTCCCACATCGGGGAATCCCCTGATGAGCCCGACTGGATGCTCGCCGCCTAAGCCGGCGAGTCGTCTTCCCCTTTTTCCTTACTGCTGACCGCTCGCCGAATTCCTTCCCTTTTGTCCGGAGAATTCGATGTACACCCGTTTCTATCCACTGGGACTGGCGCTTCTGCTCGCCTGCCCGGCCTACACGCATGCGCAGGAGGCGGCAACGCCCCTGACGCTGAGCAACGCCGTCGCGCTCGCGCTCGACAACAATCCTGAACTGTCCGCCGCAAGGCACGAACTGGAGGCGGTCGACGCCACCGTCACGCAAGCGGGCGCGCGTCCCAATCCCGAGCTGTCGACGCTGATGGAAGACACGCGCAAAAGCACGCGCACCACCACCATCCAACTCAACCAGCCCATCGAACTCGGCGGCAAGCGCGCCGCCCGTATCGGCGCCGCCGAGCGATCGCGCGAAGCAGCCCGCATCGAGCTGGCGATCAGGCGCGATGAGATCCGCATTGCCGCCACGTCGGCGTTCTTCGCCGTGCTGACCGCGCAGGAACGCCGACGCCTGGCGCAAGAATCCGCCGAGCTCGCCCGTAGTGCCGCTGACGCCACCGGCCGTCGCGTCACCGCCGGCAAGATCTCGCCGGTGGAAGAGACCCGGGCGCGCGTCGCTGCGGCCTCTGCACGACTCGAACTGAACCAGGCCGACGGCGAACTCGACCTCGCGCGCCGCCGTCTCGCCGGCCTGTGGGGCAACGCCCAGCCGCGCTTCACGCAGGCTGAAGGCGCAGTCGGACAATTGCCGCCGCTGCCGGCCATCGCCGACATCGCCGGGCGCAGCGCCGACGCACCGCAACTGCGACTGGCCCGGCTCGAAGTCGAACGCCGCCAGGCCTTGAGCAAGATCGAAAGCAGCAAGCGCATTCCCGACGCCACGCTGAGCCTGGGTCGGAAACGCGATGAAGAAGCCGGCCGCAGCATGTGGGTGGTCGGCGTGTCGATGCCGCTGCCTTTCCTCGACAGCAATCGCGGCAACCTCGAAGAAGCTCTGCGTCGCACCGACAAGGCGCGCGATGAACTGGACGCCGCCGAGACGCGCGTGCGCACCGACATCGCGCAAGCGTATGAAAAGCTACGCAATGCCCACGCCGAAGTCGCCGTCCTGCACAGCGATATCCTGCCTGGCGCGCAGAGCGCCTATGCCGCCGCCGGCAAGGGATTCGAACTCGGCAAGTTCAATTTCCTGGAAGTACTGGACGCACAGCGCACCTTGTTCCAGGCGCGCTCGCAATACCTGCGCGCGATCTCCGACGCCCATCTTGCCTCGGCCGAACTGGAGCGCCTGCTCGGTTCCGCCGGTCCCAACCAATAACCGGACGCCATCATGACCAAGAAACAGAAACTCACCATCGCCGCAATCGCGGCCATCACGGCGCTGCTGGCTGCGCTGATCCTGCTCAGCGGCGCAAGCAAATCCGCACCGGCTGATGCCCATGCCGAAAGCGGCCATGACCATGCTGCAGAAAAAAACACCAAGAACGATCACAAAGAAGAAGGCCATAAGGAAGCCAAAGACGAGCATGGCGACCACAAAGACGACGATGAGAAAGGTCACGACGAAAAGGGCCACGATGAAGACAGCAAGATCGCCTTCAGTGAACAGCAACTGAAAACCGCCGGCATCGTCCTCGATACCGCCGCACCCGGCCGCATCCGCACCAGCCTGCAACTGCCCGGCGAAATCCGCTTCAACCAGGACCGCACCGCACACGTGGTACCGAAGGTCAGCGGCGTGGTCGAATCGGTCAGCGCCAATCTCGGCCAGCACGTGAAGAAGGGGCAAGTGCTCGCCGTCGTCAGCAGCAGCACGGTGTCGGAGCAGCGCAGCGAATTGCTGAATGCGCAGCAGCGATTGACGCTGGCGCAATCGACCCATGCGCGTGAAAAAACCTTGTGGCAGGAAAAGATCTCCGCCGAGCAGGACTACCTGCAAGCCGGACAGGCGCTCAAGGAAGCCGAAATCGCCGTACGCAATGCACAGCAGAAACTGGCCGCCATCGGTGCAGGAACAAGTTCGTCCGGCCTGAACCGCTATGAAATCCGCGCCCCCTTCGACGGCATCGTCGTGGAGAAGCATCTCGCGCTCGGTGAAGCCGTGAAGGAAGACGCCAACGTCTTCACCATCTCCGACCTGTCCAGCGTCTGGGCCGAGATGACCGTCGCCGCCCGCGACATGAACGCCGTGCGCGTCGGTGAAAGCGTCACCGTCAACGCCACCGCATTCGCCTCCAGCGCCAGCGGCAAGATCGCCTACGTCGGTGCCTTGCTGGGCGAACAGACGCGTACCGCCAAGGCCCACGTAGTCCTGCCCAATCCCGGCAACGCCTGGCGTCCCGGCCTGTTCGTCAATGTCGACGTGCTGGCGCAGGAAGCTGAGGTCCCACTCGCCGTCGCCGCCGATGCGGTGCAATCAGTCGAGCAGAAACAGGTGGTCTTCGTGCGTGTCGCCGACGGCTTCCGCAAACAGGAAGTGACGCTGGGCCGCACCGACGGCAAGCGTGTCGA
>Ga0105240_10014644_pt1 | contig 10701 bp, 5 predicted proteins | sample KBSC54metaG_FD_80426 | JGI IMG/M metagenome (GOLD analysis project Ga0105240, IMG submission 80426) | Corn rhizosphere microbial communities from Kellogg Biological Station, Michigan, USA - KBS C5-4 metaG | ecosystem: Host-associated > Plants > Roots > Rhizosphere > Soil | place: Michigan, USA...
CGCCAGGCATATTCCATCCACGCACCACATAGTTATCATCATAAGTACACCCGATATAATTATTATTCCTCCGCAACGGCCCATCCGTCACCTCCCACGATCCATCCGACACCACCGTCTGACTATGCCCATCCACATATTCGATCTCCAACCGCACCAGCATTCGCGGTGTCCCCGTTGCTACAGACTTCCGGATATTCAGCCCGCCCCACATCAACAACGGCAACGGATTATACCAGCCATTCCCCAGCTCCACTCCCAGACAGCTCCTCCCGCTCCGCAGCCGGCCCGTCACATCATATACATTATAAGGTATGGTCTTCCGATAATCCGTCCAACCCGGATCAAGGTAATGATCCCCGACCTTCACCCCATTGATCGTCGCCTCATAATAGCCAACACCCGTAATATAGAGCGTCGCCTTCCGTACAGCGCCATTCACAGCGAACTCCTTCCGGAACAGCGGCGCAGGATTATCCTGATACAACAGACTATCCTCCGCAACAGCCATCTTGCTGTCCGTCACCCACTCCGCATCCCACTTCGTTTGAGAAAAAGTAATAAGTTTAAAAGAAATAGTAAATAGGCAGAAGAAGAACATCCGGCGTATTATCATCACGTAATGATTTATAGTTGGTCAGGAATGACCAAATGTACGAACACCAGCCTCATGAAACCATCCTGTAGTTACCTGTAAGAGTGCTAAAATTTCCAGCTGTTATTGAAAAATCCCGCCATCAACACCCCCGACGCCCCCGCCTGCAGCATCTGCAGCCGGAAGATCATATAGTCAGGGAAGCCGCTGGCCCCCGCAAAATATTGATTCGCATTCGCAGCCTGCATACCCTTCACACCCGTCCCCGCAATGACAGCCACCGAAGTATGTCCATCCGGCAACGGCCGTATAAAATAGGCAGCCAGATCATCCCCGGTATACACCTTGTCACCCGCCTTTAGCTCATTTCGTTTCACCTGTATCGGACAGTCCTTAAGCAACAACGCCCAGGCGCTATTGGTCGAGGCATTCCCATACAATATCACGCTCCTGCCCTGGTAACGCCCGGGTGTATATTCCTTATCCGCCACAATATCCACCGCCCCATTCCCCCGGTAATACCATGTCTCCGCATCATAACGCGCCTTGCAAAAACTCCAATCCCGCTCCTCCCTGCTCCCCGATGTCCCATAGACAAACACCATACGATGGTCAAACGCCTCTTTAAAAGTCCCCGCACGGGAAGGGTTCTTCTCCTCCAACCCCGGCTTGGCGCCCAACACCCAGCCACTACCTCCCTTATGAAGATACACCGTATCTGCAGCCGATTGGGTAGTATAAGACAATGCGCTGACACTATCCAACCGTATCGTCACGGCAACCCCCTTCCCAAAATCCGCCAACGCCAGCGACAAGACCCCTATATTTTCCGTACTCCCGTAAATAGTCGGCCCGCTAGAGGTCGCTGCCCCACCAGAGGTCTCCGCTCTCCCGGTCACAGTCTCCCCCCGCAGTTCCCGATGCAATTGCATCCGGCTGTATTCCAAAAACCGCTCCTGCTGCTGAATGCCCGCCCAGCGGAACGACGCCGATATCCCCGGATTGGAAGTAGTAAAGTCTATATCATTCACAAGACTGTCCGGATGCCGGCTATGCCATTTGAAAAAGTCGAACAATGGCTTCCAGTCCACACTTTGATTACCATACCAATGCTCCGCACCCGGCACCTCATGATAGCTGAGGTCCGCATGAAAATCTCCCAGCACCTTCCGCATCTGCCGGGCATACTTGACAGGCACCACCATGTCCGCATCCCCATGCAGGATATATACCCCGTATGCCTTGTAGTTCGTCGCCAGCCGGATAACATCGCTTTGATTGCTGGCCCGCAGCAATGTCTCCTCCACAGGGGACGTAGCGCTGTCAGGGATCACCCCATCATGACTGCCATAATCTTTCAACGTAGGATAACCCGAACATGCCCCGATAGCAGCCCATTTATCCGGATATGTGGCCCCGAGGAACCAGGTACCATGACCACCCATGCTATGCCCTGTCAGATAAATATATCGCCCATCAGGATGAAATCGCGCCTTCGCCAGCGTCAACACTTCCATCGCATCCAGCCTCCCCCAATCCTCCCAGTTGAAACCCCTTGGTCGCCGGTTGGTGGCCGCGACAAGCGTACCCCAGTCCTTGGATTGATATGCCCTTGCCTGACCGATGGCTTCTACACCCGCTCCATGCACCGAAAGGAACAACGCAGACCCCGCAGAGCTCGCAGCTCCATCAGGCGCCCTCCCGGCTACATAAGAAGTATTGGGAGCAAATACAGTCCCCGGCGGCGGAGGCCCATCAGGCCCCATGGGCGACGTAACAACAGCCCCACCCTTAGTCTGTGGTGTCACAGCATAATATTGCAAGCTCCCATCGATGCCGCTGACAAAGGTCACGCTATAGTGATCGCCCGCTCCTACCCCCTCCACCGCTATTTTCTTCTCGTCCACCACCCTGTCCTTTTCCAACAGGGTCAACGCACATTCATATTTCCCCTTCTCCGCCACGGCCGAAGCATCGAACCCAAAAATAATTTTTCGGCTACTCATCGCCGGTATCTCCGGCAACGGCGTCTCCACACTCTTCCCCCCCAGCACAGCCCGCATCCGCCCTCCCTTCATCGGCGCAGCCGAACAATTCAGTACGACCACCGCACCCAGTAACGAAGCATTCTCCCCCGCACCCGCCACTACAACAGGCACTGTCGGGTCCTCCGTATTCAGCTGTATCGCCTTCTCAGGAAAGATCAGTCTCGCCTTCACCGGCCCGCCGGGTCGTATATACAACTCATTCACCCCCTTTTTCAGCCGGACAGGGATATATAACCAGCCGGAACCATACGGATCACCCGCATGCGGCTCCCCATTAAAGAAGAGAGAAGCATCCCCCTGCACATGCAGAAGGACGCTTTCTTCTTTTGACGATGAGTATTCCAGATAAAGGTAGCCCGCGCCAGATCCAAAGCCGCCACCGCCGCCACCTCCCCGTCCACCCCTGCGATGGATAAACCTCCCCACACTGTCCGCGGCCAGCGCCTGCCATCCGTTCCCCTCGGTAGGTTGTTTTAAACCACCGCTATACAGCTGGTAAGCAACCGCATCGGTATACAACGCCTCTCGTCCATAATGGACACTCGTTGCCATATAAAGTCCCTTGGTAAAAACATACTCCCTGGTCTGGCCAAATGATATCTCTCCCGAAAGTATTAACACCCCTAAAAGAAGGGCGCGCCTCATCTTATTTATAATTATAATCACTCCAGTAAATATTTGGATTTCTATCCGAAGGTACCCAGAAAATCTTACTCGTCATGTTATTCTCACCCGACACCTTCGAAAAATTAGTGGCATTATTCGTTTGCTCCGACGACGGATAACGAACCCTCTCCGGGAAAGGCGTCCACACACTTCCCTGCCACGTGAAAGGCTCCAGCTTGGGATGCCCCGTACGCCGCAGCTCGGACCACAGCTCATAAGGCAACATCAGGTTCAGATGGATAAATTTCTGCTGCATCAACACCTCCATCTTGTCATCCACACTGCCCGCAGCCACAAATTTTGCCTTGACGGTATCACCCCAGTCGGAAATGACATTATCCGCCGGCTTCGTGGGATATAAAGGAGCAGCAGCCCCCTGCGCATCCGCATCATCTTTATAATCGCTGTTCTGATTGATATTGTACCAGTAGCTGGTGGAATGGACCACCGCATCCCTGATATGATCCTCCGCCGCCTCACCGGTAGAACTCAGCCCCTTCAGCTCGATCTCCGCCTTTAACAGATCCAGCTCCGCCAGAGAGAACATATACACGGGCATCTTCCCATTCCGGTGGAAGGTCGCATGATTATACATCGAAAAGGAGTTGGTCGACAGACTACTGGGAAGATTGTCCGCATAGGGATAGTATTTGTTGCCCGCGTTATAAATAGGCGTCTGTGTGTCGATGTTATACGATACAGACCGGTAATCGCCATATTTCGTAGGCATCGCAAGCACAGGCAGCCGTGGATCATCCAGCCCCTGGTCATAGGTCTGCGCCCCGTAATTCAACCGTCGCATAATAATGCCGGGCATAAAGGAGGCATAGGTATTCTCATACAATCCCCGCATCCAGAAACCACCGCCGCTCTTCTGATCCGTGTCATACCACATATTGAATTGCAGGTCCGTCACAGGCAGAGGCTTGCTCAGCGTCTCCGTGATCAGCGGCTTCGCAAAGGATGCATCCACACCAGCCAGCCGCACCAGCAGCCGCAGCCGCAATGCATTGGCAAATTGCGCCCACTTGTCTACATGTCCCTTGAAGACGATGTCCTGCACCGCCAGTATCTGTTGCGCCGTAGAAGACATCGCGCTATAAGCCAGGGGAAGACTATCCACCATATTCCCCAGCTCCGTGATGATAGACTCATAGACAGCCTTGGGATCATCATAGGCGGGATACCAGCCTGCCGCCCCCAGCGTTGTACCGCGGAAGGCGTTGAAATAAGGAATAGAGTTGAAGAAATCCACCAGCTTGGAGCTCTGGTACAGCCGGACGACATTGACCAGCTTATAGTACATGTCCGCATCCGCTTTGGCCTGACCGCTGCGATTGGCCACCTCGGCGCCGATGGTCTCCCAGGGCTTCAGCCGGGTATAGCTTGCCTCGAAATAACCCTGGCTCGTAATACAAAAGTCGTCAAACCCATTCCCCGTCGTCAGATCATTATATGCCGAGAACCAGTCATATCGATAGGAAATATAGCGCTGTGCTATCTGCGAATAACCCGTGGGCCCAAGTCCATCATTCAGGAGATAATACCATTCCCCATAGTCCTGTATCAGCAGCTTGTTGTTCGTAATGGTATTCGTAAAGAGCCCGGGCACAATATCCGTAACGCCCGACCCCAATTGATCAGGGTTGTAAAATCGGTTGGTGAGGTCCTTGGTACAGCCGCCAAAGACCACCGTGATAAGAAGTATGATATATAAGGATGTACGTTTCATTTTGTCATTGTTTAAAATTAGAAGGCGATATTTAACCCCAGCGAATAAGTCCTTTGCCCAGGGAAGACGGTATTCTCAACATACCCGTCCGCTCCCAGCGCGGATTCTACATCGATGTTAGGGATCGTCTTATACAGATAGAAAAGGTTCCGGCCCGCCGCGGTAATGGTCATGCCTTGCAAATGCATCCGGTGCGCAAACCCTGGATTCAACGTATAAGAGATGGACGCCTCCCTCAACTTCACATAGTCGTTCTTATAAAATCTGTCAGGCGGGAACGACGTAGCCAGGTCATTCGCATAGGTCTCATAATACTGCGTCGCCGTTGTCATGATGTCGTTCTTGACATATTTCCCCGATCCGGCATCCAGCTTCACACCCGGCAGGATAACGCCATCGTGGTAGACACGGCCATCCGTAGACTGTGCCGGCGCAGGCTGATCATGCTGCCAGGGCACCATCGTAGAGCCATTCAGATAATAAGCCGTTCCGCCATGCGCCTGATCACGGTATTGTAAGGTGCTTGCCAACTGACCGATCCCAGTCATTCGCTGATTGGTATAAGAAAAGATCGTACCGCCATATTTATAGTCCAGCCCTATCCGGAAACCGAAATTCTTATAATGGAAGTCCGAGAGCACACCCCCATAGAAGCTTGGATAGATATTCCCCACCGACACCATCTTCGACGGATCAGAGTTCAGCGTATAGACTCCATTGTTATTGACAACCTTATTGCCCTGATCATCCCTCGTAAAATCATAGGTCTTTATCTCTCCGGCAGGATGACCCACGTTGGCAAAGACGGCGGCCGCATTCCCATTGATCAGATTGGCATAGTTATATACCGTCAGGCCAGGGTAAAGCTCCTTTACCTTCGAACCCTGCTTGGCGCCATTGACAGTGATGTCCCAGCGGATATCCTTCGTCAGCAACGGCGTCCCCGTAACAGAGAACTCGAAACCCCAGGCCTTCACATTACCCACATTGATCAGCAACCCCGTCGAGCTCGACACCTGGGATACAGGAAGGCTGATGATCTGGTGATACCGGTTGTAGCTGTAGAAATCCATATCGAAGCTCAGCCGGTTGTTGGCGAAAAAACTGTTGTTGATCCCGATCTCGAACTCCCTCTTCCTCTCCGGGCTGAGGGCGCCTGGCAGGATCTTGTCGGGAGGTCCCACGGACACAGCCTGTGCACCGGTACCCGAGATATAGCTCAGGTTGTATTGGTTGTTGGCGAAATATCTGCTGGTGCCATTACCCACATCCGCCCAGGCCAGACGGACCTGGCCCCTTGTCATCGCAGGAATATGGAATCGTTCGGTGTAGTTCCAGGTGACGCTCGCCCCGGGATAGAAATACTTGTTGTTCTGGGGAGGCAGCGTAGAGTTCCAGTCCTCACGCGCCTGGAATTCCAGATAGATCTCATTTTTCCAGGACACCGTTCCCGAACCCAGCACACTGTACAGCACATCGTTGCCCCTGGAATAGGACCGCAGCTGGTAAAGGTTGCCGGCATCGGGGATACCCGCCTGGTTGTTCAGCGAATACCAGCCAGGGAAATTCAGACCGCCGATAGTACCCGTACCGATGTTTTCGGATGTCCGCAGCCGGTAGATGAACCCGCCAAAGGCAGACACATGGATATCCTTGTCGTGGAAATCATTGTCATAGTTCAACAGGCCCTGATAGGTCTGGATCGTATTGTTTTCCTTGGATACATTGAAGGCGCCCCCCGCTACCTCAGGGAGGATACGCGTTACGCTGATTTCAGAGGTATAGTTGGTATTGTCGTAGTCGAGACCGAACTGACCCACCATGAACACGTGTGGCGAGAAGTTCAGTGTAGCCCGCGCGGAGGTGATCATATGGAACTTGTCATCCCGCTGCCGGTTGCGGTCCAAAGCCCACATGTACTGGCCGATATCAACGGCCGCCGTATTGCTGATAGAATTGCTCAGGTCACGCTGATAACCCGTCCCATCCAGGAACCAGTTATTGTATAGGTTGTGATAATCGTAGTCCACAGGGAAGCCCCAGGCAATATTTCCACCGTTCTGTTCGCGGCGGTTCTGCGAGACGATATTGTAGATATTCGATACCAGCTCGAAGCTCGCCAGTTTGGACGCTTTGATATTTCCGTTAAAGCTGAAGGTGTTCCGCTGCTGAAAGCTGTTCGGGCTGATGATATCGGTGTATTTGTAGTTGGTATAGCTGGCCCGCATGCTGCCCTTCTCGCTGCTGCCCGCAATGGCTACATTCGCATTGTAGCTATGCCCCGTCCGGAACATATCCCGGTAGCTGTCGTGCGGCGAATTCTTTACCAGGCTGCTGTCATACGCCATCACTGTCGATCCGTCGAACTTGGGACCGAAGCTGAAACGCTCGTTGGGTATCATCCGCACCGACTGCCCGTTACGCATAGTATGTACCGTGTCATAGATGCTGCTGCCCAGACCATATTCCTTTTGCAGGTCAAGATACGATTTGGGAGACTCCACCGTGTATTGAAGTGCGCCCGTCATACCAAAACCCTTTGCGTTCTTCCCGCTCTTGGTGGTTATCAGCACGACGCCATTACCCGCATCCGTACCGTACAGCACCGTTGCCTTGGCGCCCTTTAAAATATCGATGGACTCAATATCTTCCGAGTTGATGTCATTGATATTGGAACCATAGTCATAACCCGCGCCTACCGATGATCCGCCTATGGAAGTAGCCCGGTCGCTGATAATGACCCCGTCCACTACGAACAGCGGCCTCGTGGTCTGGTTGGGGTTAAGACTAAAGGCTCCCCGGATATTGATCTTCAAACCACCCATCGGGCCCGCCGCGCCGGTATTGACACCCACACCGGACGCTTTGCCATACAGGGCCAGAAAGGGGTTCATCGTAGCTCCCGACTTGAGCAGTTCATCCCCCTTGATCGTGGCGATGGAATAACCCACCGATCTTCTTTCTCTTTTCACACCCAGCGCCGTAACGACCATATCCTCGATACTCTTGGCGGAAGCCACCAGCCGGATAGTAATGGAACTGCGTCCATGCACCCTTACCTCTTGGGTAGCGTATCCAATGCTGGAGAACACCAGGACCGCGTCCGCGTCCGCCGCGTCGATGGTAAATTCCCCGTTCTGATCAGTAGCAACCCCTTTCCGGGTGCCCTTTATGGATACCGTCACCCCGCCGATAGGAGCGCCCGCGCTATCGACCACCTTTCCTTTTATTTCCTGCACCACCAGCGGCGGTGCCTCTGTATCTTCGGCAAAACGCTCCACGCGCGCCCGGATAACCACCGTCTTGTTCAGGATGGAATACTCCAGCGGCTGCCCCGTAAAGCATAGGACCAGCGCATCTTCCAGCCGCATATCGCGCACATCGATATCTACTTTTTTGGCCTTCGCAAGCACCTTGTCATTATATAGGAATGTGTACCCCGTCTGTCTGGTTATCTTTTTGAACACAGACCCCAGATCCGCATTTTTTTGATTGAGAGAAACAGTTTGCTCATACGAGCGAGCAGACACCTGCATTAGTACGACGAGAAGTAAAAAGCTGGTCAGTTTCATAACTCGCAGCAGTTTTGTTTGTTGGCAAAAACCTCCCCTTATGGGCAAAGCTTTGCCATTTGCAGTCAAATGCATAGTTTTGATTGGTTTAAGTTAAACAATGTCTACCCCGTTTACCGGGGTCCCTTATGGCTTGTTGACTTGACCATACCAACGGACTCCGACCGCCATCGGGTCCGTTTTTGATTTCAGCCAACGCATATACAAATTTGTCTCTATCTCCGCACCGTGATCATCTGCCCCGTCACATCGAAATGCACCGTCCCTGTCAGCTCCAGCATCTTCAACACCTCCGAAATATTCTCACTGCTGTGTATCGATCCGGAAAAGGACTCATTCTTGATATCCTCACTCGCATAAACCACCTGCACATTATACCAGCGGGCCATCTGCCGCATGATCACCGGCATGCTCGTACTGTGGAATTGTAACAGGCCGTTCTTCCAGGCTACCGCCTGCTCCACATCCGCATCATGTATCACCTCCATCTTACCCCTCTTATCCCATACCCCCTGCTCCCCTATCTCCAGGGCCCTGCTTACTCCGCCGGCTCCCACTCGGACGGCTCCCTCCAGCAATGTGGTACGAACAGCCGCCTCATCCTCGTATGCCATGATATTAAAGCTCGTTCCCAGCACATCCACACGCATGTCCCCAACCTTCACCACAAAAGGCTTGGAAGCATTACGGGCCACTTCAAAATATCCTTCCCCCTTCAGGGATATCTCCCGCGTCGTGCCCTTGAACACCGTTGGGAACACCAGCGTGCTGGCCGCATTCAGCCACACCTTCGTACCGTCCGTCAGGACCACCTGGTATTTCCCTCCATACGGAGTGGTGATGGTATTGTAACGCACCTCTTCCTCTACCGCCGCCGATCCCTCATAACCCAGCCTCCCATCCTGCAGCTTTACCACTTTTATATCCCCCTGCTGCGCCAGCTTGCCATTGGCGGCGCTGTCCAGCACGATCGTCTTGCCATCCGCCAGCGTAAGTATGGCCCTGTTCCCGCCAGGCGCCACATCATGGATGACTGTCTTAGCCACCGGCATCCCTCCCGTCGTCTTTATACTGGGAAAATAACCCCTCAGCAGATACCCCGATACGATGAGCAGCAATAGCACCGCCGCCACAGCCGCCATCCAACGCATCCTGACAGGCCGGGGACGTATTATATTGTTAAACACCCGCTTACCCGATGCCTCCGGCATCGGACGCTCCGGCGCATAGGTATTCCAACAGTCCTGTAAGACCTCCATAAAAGCCTCATCCTCCCCGCCTTCATGGATCATCTGCAGGAACTCCAGCCGCTCGCTCTCCGTACAGCTGTCCGTAAAATACCGCTCAAAAAGATACCTGATCCTTTGTTCCGTCATAATAATAGTAGTAACTACATATGTGGGACAATCGGGAGAACAAAAGGTGGTAATGGGAAAAAAGAAATTTTACATCCGGCCGGCCAGTTCGTCGTCCGAATATTTCACAACCTACCCGCCAGCAGGATAGAGAGGATTATATAGAGGTTCTTCCTGATATAGCGCAGGGACAAGGTCAGGTGTTTTTTCACCGTAGCTACCGTCACATTCAGACGGTCCGAGATCTCCTCCTGGCGAAGCCCTTCCTCCCGGCTCATCTGATACACCGTTCGCTGCTGGGGCGGCAGCTGCCGGACCACCCGGTCTATATTTCTCTTTAATTCGTTGTACTGCACATTCGACTCCGTACCCCGGTCCTCCACCCCCGACTGATGGGCCATCTGCCGGATCAGCATCTCCTCCTTGCTGATACGCTTCAGAGAGTTCAGGGCCCGATGCTTTACCATGGTGAATATATAGGCCTTGAGATCCCTGACCCCCGCCAGACGCTCCCTGTCCTCCCATATCCGCATAAATGTATCCTGTAAAAGGTCCTCGCTGACAGAATGGGACTTGGTCAGCTGATAAAGGAACCCATAAAGCCGGTGCCGGTATTGATCATATAGGACCCTGAATGCTTCTGTATCACCCGCCACTATTCTGGGCAGCAGATCTTCAATATTGGGGTGGCAGTAGTTCAAGGCAATCTGAGTTTGTCGATAGTGAAATTACA
>Ga0105240_10014645_pt1 | contig 10701 bp, 7 predicted proteins | sample KBSC54metaG_FD_80426 | JGI IMG/M metagenome (GOLD analysis project Ga0105240, IMG submission 80426) | Corn rhizosphere microbial communities from Kellogg Biological Station, Michigan, USA - KBS C5-4 metaG | ecosystem: Host-associated > Plants > Roots > Rhizosphere > Soil | place: Michigan, USA...
ATGCGCGGATTGATTCTTCTGGTTGTCGGATTGATAATCTTAAGTCCCGTCCGCGCCCAGTCCGGGGCTGCGCCGAATCAAGGAATTGGCGCTGCCTTTTTGGAGGCCTGCTATAAAGATGATCTGGCAAAGGTAACTCAATTACTTGATCAAGGTGCCCCTCTTGAAATTCGTGACGGCTACGGACGGACTCCTCTTTTTCTCGCCTGCCATGGAGGAGCCGGATCGGAGGACATCGTCAAATTATTGCTCGCCCACGGAGCCAAGGCCGATGTCTTCTCCACCAACGGGGATAGCACCATCGGACGCGCGAGCGAATATGGAGATTTGGCCATCGCCCAGATGGTTCTCGCGGCCGGAGCTGATCCCGCCAAGGCCAATACCTATGGGCATACGCCCTTGATGCTCGCAGCGCGGGAAGGTCACGATGACTTGGTCGCGTTCCTGATCAGTCAGCATGTCGATGTGAATTTTGAAAGCAAGGGAGAGTCCGCCGTGCAGCAGGCGATTTGGAAGGATCATCCCACGATCGTGCAAAAGCTCTTTGACGCGGGTGCCAAGCTGCCGGCTGAGGCTTCGCCGGACGGCTGGAACATCATGAGCTGGGCGGCCAAGGTAAACGATACCGCTATGATGGACCTTATCCTGGCCAATCACGGGAATGCAGATGCCCCGGGAAAGGACGGAATTACCCCGCTTCACACCGCAATCAGGTTTGGCACGGTTGAAACAGTTACCTACCTGCTCAACAAGGGGGCGAATCCCGACCGCGCGGACGACTTTGGCAACAGCCCGCTGATGTTCGCCATGCTAACGAAAAAGCCGGACATCATGCAGGTCCTTCTGGATCATCACGCCAATATCGAGTCGAAGGATTCACTGGGACGCACGCCACTCAACCGGGCCTGTCAGCGCATTCAAGATCAGGAAATCATTTTTCTGGTGGAGCATGGAGCTGACGTCAATACGACGGATTTGAAAGGCGAAACGCCGGTGAGGTATGTGAATAATCGTGGCGATACCGCCATGGCAAAACTGCTTCAGGAAAAAGGCGCATCGTCTCAACCTCCTTTCATTATTGAGGGAGAAAAGCCGCCGGTTCCCCTCACGCCTGTTCAGAACTGGGCCCTGGCCGTCGGCGCCATTTACAAACAGAGCAACGGCGAAGATCAATACATCCTTGGCGGAAAGATTACTCCGCAAAGCAGCGTGGAAGAATTGAAAGTGGACTGGAACGTCACGGACAAAAAGACCCTGTTGGCCGAACTGGATGATTTGCGCGACAGCGGCCACCACGCCAAATATCAGGAAGAGGGATCCAAGCTGGCCGAACTATCGAATGGAGATTTCGATGCAAAGATCGCCGCGCTTAAACCGGAGGATGCGCATCAGGCGACAGCCCTGCGTAACAGCTATCTCAAGTGGAAGGACCGAAGCGCTCTCGCATGGGACATGTGCCGCTCCGTTGCCATGATAAATAATGGTTTCAATGCCGGCTATATCGATGAGCAGGAATCATGGAACCGTCTGTTCGCCATTGCCGAATTGGCGCAGAAAAGTTTCAGCTCATGGCAGGAGCTTAACGACAACTTCCTCGATGGCCGGGAAATCTGGGCGAACGAGCGAAACCCGAGATTCGATGCCTGTTCGCAACTCCTCCTGAATCCCAAGGACTCGAACAGCCCTTGGAATCAGAATCCGTGGAATACCCAGCTTTCCCCCTCGGCGGGAAATTAAGCGGCGGCCTCCGCCAATTCTTCTCTCTTGCCACCGAAAACGGCGGGGAATTTGTCCGGTGCGCCATCCTGCAGCGTGGCCGCTTCCATGTAGCAGACGCTGAATGCACGGCGCGATTGGGAACTACGATTCACGTCGCTGGCATGCAACAGATAGTTATGAAGCAGGATGACCTCACCCGCCTCCAGCTCAACATGCACGATCCGGTCCGGGGTACAGATCGCGGCGGCCTGTGCCTTGCTCAAAAAGCCCGAATTATGCGTTGGATTGATCAGCCCGTGTTGATGACTGCGCGGAATCACCTGCACGCAGCCGTTCTCCTTGGTGGCCGGGTCGATGGCTGTCCAGACCGTGATCTGCGGATCGCGATCCAGAGCCGTCCAACGGTCCTGGTGCCACGGAAGAAAGGTGCCCTTGTTCGCCGGCTTGTTCATGAACATCGCGCGGAAGAGGGCGATGGGCGTCGTTTCCCCGTAAGTCCGGGCGCAGAGATCCTTGAAAACCGGGTGCAGAAGATATTCCCGGAAAACCGGATCATGCTCCAGTTCCTGGATCTTCCGGTAATCCAGCGTCGCGCCCTTGAAGCCCATCGTCTGTGCACCAGCGTCCTCATAAGCGCCGGTCGTGCTATCGAGTTGCATCAGCAGCTTGTCATAGTCGATGGCCGCCTTGCCGAGCATGATCTCGTCGATCCGGTCCTGTAGTTTTCGCAATTGCGTATTCTCGATCCGGCCGATTTTCAAGTAGCCCAATTCTTCATATTCTTTCCATTGAGCATCTGTCACAAACGATAGCATGATATTTGTCCTCTTGAGTGATGGTTAAAGTGCCGACAGCGGTTAATCCCAACGCATTTACCATAACGATCGACGGCTTTTATTTCTACTCGAACAATCGACAGCTTAGTGTAAAAAACGAAACTATGCCTCAGTTCCCCGATCCACTCCCCGGACGCTTGAGCGCCGCATACAACTCCGCCTTGCGCGAATTCTTCGCCCATTACGAAATCGAGATTGTCACCTGTCAGTACTGGCGCAATCGCGCTCCCTGGGGAGTGGAAACCAGAAAGTGCTTCGATAGTTTCTTCCTCTTTCCAGTTATCGGAAAAGTGGGCATCACCTTTGCCTCCGGGCGCCGTATCATCGGCCCCACCACTTACCTCGCTCTTGCCGAAGGAGTGCAACATTCGCTCGATCTAGAAAAGGATCACAAGCGCCTCGAGCAAATATCCCTCCATTGCCGCATCCAGGATCGCTGGGGCCGGCCCTTCCTCAATCGCTTTGATTCCCCGATCAGCAAGCTCCACGATCCTGCCCGCTGGCACCGTCTCCTGGCCGATCTTTCCAGCCTGATGAATTCCGATCCCGCCCTGGGTCAACATTTCGGCAAGGTCCTGGTCAGCGAACTTCTTTTCGACCGCCTCCGCGACGAAAAGAAATTGGCGCCGCTCAATCGAAGCGGCGATCCCCGTATCGAGCGCGTCTTGCAACGGATGAAAGATGAACTCGCCTCGCCCGACCTCTCCATCGAGTCACTCGCCCGCGGAATCGATCTCACCGCGACCCAGATGCGAAAACTCTTCCGCCGCGAAACCCGCCGCAGTCCCAAACAATATCTCAATCGCCTTCGCCTTGAGAAGTCGGTCGATCTCCTGCGCCACTCCACCCAAACCATCAAGCAGATCGCCGCAGAAACCGGCTTCACCACCGACAACTATTTCCACCTCGCCTTTCGAAAAGCCTTCGGCGTCACGCCCATCGTCTTTCGTGAAAAGGAAATTCTCTAGCCGCTACGCCCCCGCGGGACGTTGACTCAATTGCTCCGTCACCTGCCGCATCCACTCCGCATCCGGCGTGGCATAAGGCCGGAATGTTTCCAGCGAACCCTCGTGCTCATTATAGAACAACGCGCGATGCAGTCCCAGGTCACTCGCCTTGGGCGAATCAATCAGGCTCGCCGAATCGTTCGCGCTCATCTGGAAAAGCACCCGCATTTCAAATTCACTGATCGCCTTGCGGTTCATGAATCGGTTCAGGCTGTTCAACGTATCGACCGCCGCGATGATATGCATGCCATAGCTGCTGCCCTCGGTGATCAGTTTGTCGAACTGCTTGCCCGGGTCCTCGCCGCCTTCATCGCTGCTGGAGAAACTGAAGTCATCCTCGTGCCGCAGCTTCTTGAATTTCTGCAGGCCCTGCACCAGCAGGAAAGTCACCGGTGCTTCATGCGCGGCAACCTCACCACTGGTGCGAGCCTTCAATTCGGTGGCTAGATCGGTCATTGCCGCCGCAATGTCCTGCCCCTGTGTCACCACGACATCGTGGGGGACTGCTTTAACGACCTGATCCAGCAACTCCGCCTCGGCCGAGCCGGGGATCGTGCTTTGAATGAGCACAAATTTCGCCGCGCCTTTGGGATATTGCGCCGCCAGCGCCAGCAACGACATGCCCAGCATCATCACAGAAGCCTCGTCGCGCTGCCCGATGATCAGCATGTGCTGCCCGCTCTGCCTCGAGAAGACCGCTTCGGTCGGACCCTTGATCGAGTTCGGTGCCCCCAGCCAGCAACGCGCAACCGGCGGCACATTGACCGGCACCGTTATGATCGCGCTATGCAGCAATTCGTTCTCGCGAATATCCGCCGGCGCATTGCCTTCAAAAACGATGGGTCTCGAAAAATGCCGTCCGGTATGTGCGGCCAGGTCGTTGACTTTGTCGAGCCACAGATCCCGCTCCTCATCCGGTAGCCAGACGACCTGGAAAGGACTGTTACCTTCAACCGCACCCGCCGCGTCGTTGTAAATGCCTTCACCCGGACGCGTCAGCAATCGCGGCGCGGAATTATTTTCATCCATGATGAGATGCGCATCGGCCTCGTTGCATTGCAGCGCGACACGGATCGCCATCTGTCCCAGCGTCGCGCGCGCCAGCGAATAAGCACCCCCCAGGGTCTGCGATCCCAGCAGCACATGGATGCCGAACGCGCGGCCCTGGCGCACAATGCGGTCGAACAACAGCGAAGCCGTCTGCGCCACCACATCGTCCTCCACAAAAAATTCCTGAAACTCATCAATGAGCAGCAACGAGCGCGGCATCGGCTCCGTCCCGCCCGCGCGCTTGTACCCGGCGATGTCCTGCACGCCCAGCTTGCGGAACATGTCCCCGCGTCGCTTCAATTCCGCGTCCACGCGCTGCAGCACACTCAGCGCAAATTCCCGGTCGCTCTCGATCGCTACAACTTTCGCGTGCGGCAGATGCTTCGTCGCGTAGCACTTGAATTCGACGCCTTTCTTGAAATCGATGAGATAAAATTCAACCTGGTCCGGGCTCGAAGCCAGCGCGAGATTGGTGATGATGACGTGGAAGAGCGTTGATTTGCCCGAACCCGTTTTACCGGCAAAAAGCGCATGTTGCTTGGTCCCTTTTCCAATCGCGAGATATTGCAGCTTGGTCGCGCCGGTGCGCCCGACCGCAATCCGCAATTCATTCGTGGTGTCGTTCGTCCAATATTCCTGTTCCGTCTGTGGTGCGATCTGCGCGAATGGTACCTGTACCCGGTTCGAGTCAATGCTGGCCTTGCCGATCTTGTGTACCAATTCCACCGCGAGATCGGGATCGGGCGCAGGATCGAAAGTCAGTATCGCGCCAATCTCGGTTTGCTGCGGGTTGATCACAAAATCGTTTCCGCTGCGGCGCAGGCAAACACTGTTTTTACGAAGTTCATCCGGCACGAAACCATCTGGTAATGGCTGCCGCTGGTCCCAATGGATCAGCGTGTAAATGCCGCAACGCGCTCCGCTCGCCGCAATGCTCTGCAGCCGCTTTGCCGCCAGTTCACTGAAGTTCGCCGGGAAATCGGCCACGACAAGGAAATGATATTTCTCCGCCACGCTGCCCGCCTGTTCGTTGTACTCCGTGATCGTCGCGTACTCGTTGCGCAGATACATCTGGATCACTTTTTCGATATGTTCGCTGAGTTCGGCCAGCCGTTCCTCGATCTGGTCGCGTTGCGTCCAGATGCGGCGATTGATCAATTGCTCCTGGTAGTCGGCGAGGAACATCAGGCCTGCGAAACTCTGTCCCAGCCCCACCGGATCGATGATGGTGAAACTAAGTTTGCCGGGAGGCGTCGTCGAAAGCAGTCGCAGCACGATATTGTTCAACGTATCGAGAACCGCTGGGCCTCCCGAATCCTTCGTCTCGAAAAGCAGCGAGCCCTGATACGGAAATGAGAGCGCGAGCGGCAGCGAAATCTGCGACGGACCGGGCAGCGCCAAACGCGGGTCCTTCGGAAGCTCCGCCGGATTCCGCGCCAGGTTCAAATCAAGATGACCAAACTTCGCGACCGATGAAAAAACGATTGGCGCTGTCCACGCATCGACCAGCGGCTTGTCCCACGCGGGGAATCCCGCGGAGATTTCTGCGCCCATCGTTTCAATAGTTTGGTAGAGCGGATAGACCTCCCGCTTCCAGTCGGCCTCGATGGAGTCCCATTGCGCCTGCTCTTCGGCGCCGAGTGAACCTACATCGGCCGAACGGGCATCCACAATCTGCTGCTTGGATATCTCCAACTCACTGCGAAACTTTTCGAGCCAGCCCAATCGTTCCGATTCGAGTTGCGGCAGTCTCTTTTGCAGAACGGCATCGATCTTGTCGGAAATGCGCGGTGTCTGTGAATCGACCTTCTTTCGCACGTTATACTCGAAGTCGGATTCAACATTGCCGGAATGGGTCCACTGCTCCTGAATTTCCGCGTAAGTGTGGTCGTACTCCGCCTGGATTTGTTGGCGGGCCTGCTCCACCTGTGCTGCAGTGGTCGCATCGGTCGTGCTCGTGGTGATGATCCGGCGGGCTTCCACAATCGCGTGGCCAATGATCTGCGCGGTGGGCCGTGATTGCGTTGTGCCGATGTGATGAATGGCCCAGAGGACTCCGAACACCACCACGCCGCCACCCGCCACGCCATAAGTGGGGATGTCGAAGCCCTGAAACCAGAACAGCGCGCCTACTCCTCCCCCAATCAAAAAGAAAAAGAGGGGCAGCGGCGCATACTTGAAAAAGCGCGGGATGGGAAATTGCTCGAAGTGGGTGATTTCCGCCGCTGCCGTTTCCAGGTGTGCGCGAAGCTGTGCGGAGGGATGGACCTCACTCTCCACCGGTTGCGACCGCTTCTTCATCAGGCGGCTGAACGACCAGTAACCGCCAAACGCTTTCCGCGCCCGTTTTGACAGGCCGACGAAAGTCGCCTTGTACTCCTCCAGGCCCACGATGAAATTGGGGTACGACTTGTCGAGCGCCGCCTGGTCCGCCGTCATCTTTCGCTGCGCGTGGTAATTGCGCATTTGGAGTTCGGCCAGCCATTTCCCTTTGGCTTCCTGCGCCCGGGAGGGAAGATTGCGCAGCAACGTCGCGCGATATTTTGTGATGCGCTCGCGCCGCTTTTCGTAGATCGCCTTGATTCGCCCGATCTCCGTGGAAAAGACCTTGTTTGTTTCAGCCACTTGCGCGGCATAAGCCGCTTCGGCAGCAGCGATTTCCTCCTCGCCCTTGTGGCCGGCGGAGTGGCGGCGACGGTGCAAATGCCTGGCGAGTTGGTCCTCGCGTTGGGCGAATTTCAAAACGGTGTGCTTCAACTCGGCCAGAAGTTCGATACTCCGGCTGATGCGCAGGTCAGGGGCATTACTCACAGTCGCTCCTGATTTTCTTGAGCAGCTGGTCGATTTCTTCCATCACGGTGATGGCCATGGCGATGTGGCCGGGCAGCGGCTCCAGATAGGTGCGCTCGAATTCCTGGCTTTTGACGTCGTGCCAGAAGCTTTTGGTCATCTCCCATTCATTGGTCAGGTTTTTCAACGACTGGACCAGGTTGGCGGCGCTTCCGGAAACGTTCATGGCTGCGCTCCGGGTTCAGGCGATGTTTCGGGAACGGAAGGGGATTCCGGTGCAGGACCGGGGCCGCTGGCGTAATCCTCAAGAATTTTCTGCGCGTTGGTCAGATAACCGATCGCCTTGGGCAAATCGGTTTCGAGATATTGGCGAAGGGTGTCCAGGCGTTTCGCGAGCGGATCGGCGCGACTGTCGTAATTCTGGTTCCATCCCTTGAGACGGCGAATCTTGTCCTCCGCTTCGGCGATTGAGCGTCGGATCTTCGTGACGGTCGCTTGCCGGGCCATCAAGGCAGATTCGTTGTGCGTGTTCAATCGCGCGGTGGATAGCTCCTGCTCGGCTTGTTGCAGGGCTTTGTTTCTCCGGCGGAACTCTCCCTCCCAAGCCGTCTTTTGATCGTGCTGCAGCCACATGCGGGTGCGGCGTACTTCCTCCGTCACTTCATCGACCGATTTGCGCGCCTTGCCCCGGAAAAGAATCAGGCTGGAACGAAACGAATCGAGCGCGGCTGTCGAGGTGACTTTTGCCTGGTTGGCCATAGGTAACGGTCCTAGCGCTGGTCGAGATATTGTTCGATCCGCTGGGCTTTGCGCAGCAGGAAGGGAGTCTGCTTCTCGGAAATCTCGGTGAATTTCCGGAGCACCTTCATCGTGGTGACGAATTCCTCGGCAAACTTCTCATGGTCTTGGTCCTGCCAGGTTGCGCCGAGCGCGGCAAAACGGGTTTGCAGGGAGGAGGCCCGCTGTTGGACGTCGTCATTGAAACGCTTGAGTTCCGCTGCGAAGCGCCGGACCTCTTCGGGGTCCATGATTGCTTGAGCCATAGAAGTTACCTGGAGTGTGAAGGGTGAAGGGTAAGTAGGGACCGCATCTCTGTGATGTCGGCAGGGAGGCTTAGGTTACCTCGAATTTAGAATCGCATTTCTGATTTGTCGATCATCGACCCCGGTTCATTATTTCAATTCTGTCATCTGGAGGCCCCAGCGCCGTCCGGGCCACACTTAATCATAGATCCCTCAAATAAAAATCCGTCATCCTGAGCCTGTCGAAGGATCAGCCCTCACTGATTCATACCGTCTCCTTAAACTATATCTTTAAATGCCGTCATCCTGAGCAGAGGCGAGCCGGTGACGCCCTCTTCTCAATAGTCCCACTCGAGCCGCCGTCGAAGGACCTACTCTCACCTCCGCTGCAATTACACGCTTCAACGGAGAATCCCGTTTCTCAAAGCCACCCTGCTTACTCTCGTCCCTCAATCCCGTGCCTTTCCTTAATTAGCTTAAAAAGCCTATCTTTTTAAGGCGTTTAGGATGAGTAAGGTTTCTAGAGCTACCGGGTCCAATGATTTTCATGCAAGGATCAGGGCATGGCGAAACAACTTTCCATTTCAAAACACTTCAAAAAGGCACGGCACTTGCGATTCATGCCGTCTGAAGGCTAATCTTAAAACGTATGAAACCTGTCGCACTTATTATCCGGGATGGTTGGGGGATCAGCCCCAAGGGTCTGTCTGCCGCGAAGCAGGAAGGCAATGGGCCGCTGCTCGCGAAACTTCCTTTTCATGACTATCTCTACGAGACCTTCCCGCAGAGCCGCCTCAGCGCCTCGGGTGAGGATGTGGGCCTGCCTGCCGGGCAAATGGGCAACAGCGAAGTGGGACATCTGAATCTGGGCGCGGGCCGGATCGTTTACCAGGAACTGACCCGGATTAACAAGGCGATCACGGACGGCACGCTGGCGACCAACCCGGCGCTGGTGAAGTTTTTGAGCGAGCTAAAGGCGAAGAACGGCGCGCTTCATTTGTGGGGTCTCCTTTCTGATGGCGGCGTCCATTCCAGCCAGGAACATCTTTATGCGTTGGTGAAAGTGGCCAAGGATGCAGGCATTGCCCCGGACAAGATTCTGATCCATGCCTTCATGGATGGCCGCGATACCTCGCCGACGGGTGGGGAGAAATATCTGGCGGAACTGGTGACCAAGTTGAAAGAAATCGGTGCGGGTAAAATCGCGACGGTGGTGGGTCGCTACTACGCCATGGACCGCGATAATCGCTGGGAACGCGTGGAACTGGCGTGGAAACTTATTTTCCTCGGCGAAGGCACTTACACGGACGATCCTGTCGTCGCCGTGAAGGCCGAATACGGCAACAAGAAGACGGATGAGTTCATGCCGCCGTACGTCTGCGTAAAAGAGCCGCGGCCGCTCATTCAAGAGGGGGATGGCATTCTATTCACGAATTTCCGTGGTGACCGCGCGCGGCAATTGAGCCAGGTCGTGCTGCATGCCGATTTCAAGGGTTTCAACCGGACTTATTTTCCGAAGGTCAGCTATCTGCAGATGACGCAGTACGACATTACCTTCGATGCGCCGGTGATGTTTCCGCCACAATCGATGAACCATCTGCTGGGGCAGGTCGTCTCGGCGGCAGGCAAGCACCAGTTGCGCATGGCGGAGACGGAGAAATATCCGCACGTGACTTATTTTTTCAACGGCGGCATCGAGGAACCGAATCCGGGCGAGGAGCGCGACATGGCGCCGTCACCCAAAGTGGCGACCTATGATTTGCAGCCCGAAATGAGCGCCGTTCCGCTGACCGACAAGGTCATCGCCCATCTCGACACCGGCAAGTACGACATGCTGATTCTCAACTACGCGAATCCCGATATGGTCGGTCACACCGGCGTGGTGCCTGCGGTGATCAAGGCGGTGGAGACGGTTGATACCTGCCTGAAGCGCGTGGTGGAAAAAGTTTTGGCCCTCGGCGGCTGCTGCATCATCACCGCCGACCACGGCAACTGCGAACGCGAGATCAACGACGACGGCTCCCCCAACACCGCCCACACCACCAACCTCGTCCACTTCATCTACGTCGGCCCGAATGCCGACAAAGTCGAAATGCAGGACGGTATCCTGGCCGACGTTGCGCCGACGCTGCTCTATTTAATGGATGTTCCCAAGCCCATGGAGATGACGGGGCATAGTCTGGTGAGGTTTAAGAAGTAGGAATGCGGAGCAACGGAGTTGCACGGACAAGTGCGTTCCCAAGTGCAACTTGGGAACGAGGGGAAGGAAGACAGAGC
>Ga0105240_10014647_pt1 | contig 10700 bp, 10 predicted proteins | sample KBSC54metaG_FD_80426 | JGI IMG/M metagenome (GOLD analysis project Ga0105240, IMG submission 80426) | Corn rhizosphere microbial communities from Kellogg Biological Station, Michigan, USA - KBS C5-4 metaG | ecosystem: Host-associated > Plants > Roots > Rhizosphere > Soil | place: Michigan, USA...
GCGCAAGCGGGAAGCGGCGTTTCGTGAGGGCAGAACCACAGTCAAGCCGCAGGAGCAGCCCTGCATGGTGGTCATGGACGAAGTGCAAGAAATTGTCACTGCTGATGTGACCTCGGGCCTGAGTGATGCGACTTTCTGGAACGTAGCCCGATCAACTGGGGTTGCCGGCATTTTCGCTACGCAAACCGTCGCCGGTTTATACCAGGCGATCGGCCGGGAAGCGGCGACCAACTTCATGCAACAGGCACGCTCGAAAGTCTTTTTCCGTACTGAAGATCGCGAGACGGTGGAGTATGCCTGTTGGTGCGCTGGTAAATTCGAACGCAACCGCGTATACGACGATGGCCATCGCGAGAGCGTCGAGTACCGTGCTCTGATCGATGGGTGGGATCCGTTAGCAAGCGTCGATGAGGAAGAGCGTATTGAAGGAGGTGCGCGTCATTTCTTTCAGTCGGCTCGGGCCCTGTTGAGCCCGGAACGGATGGCCATGGGCACGGCGCAGGCGGCCCGTGCCTACGCTCCCGACTTAACCGGGGTTACCAAGGCCGCCGGCTCGGGCGAAAGCGCCCTGGCCGTTTTCCAGGCCGCGCAGCAAGCAATGTGGCGGGCCGAAGACCTCGAGCGCGATTATCGCAAATCCGGCAACGAGCTCGCCGATGCGGTGACTCCTGCCGACCTCGTTCATATGGGCCGTTGGCACGCGTTTGCGCAGATCCAACGGGCTGGCGCCGTGCGCCAGGACATCATGGCGGTGGAACATGACTTCTCGTAATTGCTGTCCTGTGCGTGATGGGCGCACCATGGGCTTGTTGTTGGTGTTAACGCTGTGCGCGGCAAGCGCCCGAGCCGACGGAACTTTTTTCAAAAACCGCCACCCGGATGCAGCTCAAACGTCGGCGCCGAGTCCGTCCAGCATCCGTACTCCTGTGACTCAACCGCCGGCTAACAACACCTCGGTTGAAAATCACGCTACGCCTCCAACCACTCCTGATCCTCCCCAGGCGCCATCGCCGGCTGACAATGGCACAGCCCCGCAGTCGAGCAACGGCAGCGCGGGTGGCGCAGCTTCGGGTTCTGCTCCGGGCAGTGCACAGGTAGAACGGCCTGCTGGCGGCGGGCGGCCGCCAATGCAAAATGTTACCGGCAATGTCGATGACGTGGTGTCAACCGATACGTTGATCATTCAGGGCGAGCGAGTGCAGCTTGCCGGTGTTCGAGGCGACACGCGGGAAGCGCAGGCACTAAAGCGCTGGTTGAGTAAAATCGGCGGACCGGTGACTTGCTTGCCCGTGGGGGAGCGATACCGTTGCTCGACAGCAAATCACATGGATATCGGTCAAGTGCTAATTCGACACGGGGCCGCTCAGGTTGGCCCTGGAGCCTCCACGGAGTATCAGATGGCAGAGATCGCGGCACGCCGAGAACACCAAGGGATATGGACAGCCCGATAGATGAGGTGTAGCCGTGGCCGGTCAAACCGGGAGTAAGATATGACGTACGAAGAGTACTTGGAGGAGCGCGGCCTCCTGGTCGGTGACGTCGCGAGCGCCTCGCGCGATCTGGAAAACGCGCAGACCAAATATGATCGGGCGCAGTCGGATCTGGTCAATGCCGATGAGGAAACCATCACGGCGGATGAGAAGAACGAGCTGCAACGGGAATGGCAGCAAGCGGCTGCCGGCGTTGAACAAGGTCTGAAAGAAAAATCAGCGGCCGAGAAGGCGCTGCAGACCTTCGACGATGAACATAAGAGCCTAAAAGATCAGATGGAGCAGGAGCAAGGGGGCCCACAAGCGGGGATGGGCGCCACGGGCACGGACAAGTCTCTGTCAGACAGATTCGCCGAGCTCCGCGACAAGGCGGCTGAGTTCGCCGGCGACGTGCGGGACAAAATTAGCGAGTCACTTCCCACGCAAAGGGCCGTGAACACGGCTGTGGGCATCGGCATGCACGTGTTGAGCTCGTTCCAACATAACACGAGTGAGGGTGCGGAACTAAACGAAGCGCTGGCCGGACAGCAAGGCCCCCGTGCTGAGCGCGACGTCAACGCCAATCAGCAGCCAGCCGCCGCACAGCAACAGCAGACAAGCGGCGCAGACCAGTCGCAGCACAGCGAGCCGCAACACACCACCGAGCATCAACATACCAGCGGCCAGCACCACGCCGGCGGGCACCATCGCGCCGGAGAGCACGACCAGCATCACGCCAGCTCGCAGCATCGCGCTGGGGAACAGCCCCACACCAGCGAGCATCACGGACAGACTGCCGAACCGCAACCGAAAGCCGAGTCGCAGGCACACAGCCACGAGCCGGCACACGGCCACGAGCAGGCTCACGGCCATGAAAAGAACACTCTGCTCGACCCTCACTTTCCGGATGAAGGCCCGGAGGAAGAGGGGCCAGGAATCGAGGGACCGCCGGGTGCCGCTAAACCGGCAGCGAACGATAACAATGACTGGCATCGCGAAGCAGCCAACGACAACCATCCGCCAGATGGACCTGCCCCACAAGCGATGGTAGCGCCACCCCCGCCGCCTCCGCCCCCTCCACCCGAAGAGAAAGAGCAAGCGCGTGCCCGGTGAAACGCACGTGAGCTGTTAGGTCACATGATACAGAAACCGACGCGCGAGGATCGACAGAACTGGAACGCCGACCAGTACGTCGAGTGGATCAAGTCCGACCAGTTCAATGTCTCCACCGCTCCCGGCGAAGCCGTATTCTGGTCCGGCAACTACTTTCAGGTCAGTCCAGACGACACGCTGTTTGCGCGGCGGTTCAACGTGAATGCGGCTGACAAGGAACTGACTGGTGATGACCAGCGGCAACGGGTGGAACACACGGAAGGTGGCAAAGAGATCTTCGGAACGTACGAGAAGGATGCCAACGGCAAGATCGACAAGGGCGATGACCTTGAAAAGAAATTCGGCAATGGCACCCCTGAGCTTGAGCGAGTCTGCGACGCTGTGTCGGAGAAATTTGCGCAGGAAGTCTCTGGGGATGTCGCAACACGAGTTGTCGGCGCTGGCGAACTCAGAGTTTTTCGACGTATAGAACTGGAAACACTGCTTGAGAACGAGAAGGTCACAAGCGTAAACGGGGTTGCGCGCGAGGAGCTCAAAGACCTCTACGATCAGGATCCCAAGGCTGCGTTTCAAAAGATCTGCGAGTCCGAGATCGGACAGAGGCGCGAGCACGCGACTGATGCAAAGACTGCACGCGAGGTGGACAAAGCCGAAGACTTCTATCGCTCACAGATGAAGACCGCGGCCAATGATTCTCCCGAGCCCGAACATAGAGAGAAACCCACGGTCGAGCCGCCGCCCGTACAGCCGCAGGCGGCAAACAACAACGTAGAACCTAGTCACGATGTTCGAAGGTTCAGCGGTAACGCTCCCGAGTCGCTGCAACGAGAGGCCGCGAACAACAATAATTCACCGCCGGAACCCACCCCCGCGAGGGCCGTCGCAAACGCCCCTGCAAACGAACGTACAGAGGTTAAAGCCGTTGCCGCGGAACAACAGCAGCCGGATCTACGGATCGTTCCGCCACCACCACCGCCGCCGCCTCCACCGTCTGATGAGAAGGATCAGGCGCGCGCACGTTGAGAGACACGTTTGTGCCTAACAAGGTGCTACAGTCAAGAGATGTGGTGAGAAGGATTTACGATGGAAAAGGGAATCTCCGCATTGCCTTTTGCCAGCATGATGGAATCTTCTATGTGTCATGGGTTGACATCAGGCTGCAGAAGAGGATCCGTGAAGCTTGGGAACGGCGCGAGACAATCTCATTCACCTATGACGCAAAGCTGCGTATTCTGAGTGTGCTTTAAAGTCTTGACGACGCCGAGCTCTGGAGTAAATCGCCGTATAACACCCATTCGCACGAGCCTTCCTGCAACGTCCAGGTTGTGGTTGTAATCACGCCGGCTAAGAACATACGATCCAATTCGCCACGATTGACCGGGCTGGCACTGGGCCGGCTGTCGAGGTCTGTAAAATAGTAGCGCCTAATCGGTGGCGGCACTGGCGGTAAGCCAGGGGGAGGATATGGCCTCATTCGCGCAACGGCCGGCAGGGCGGCGGCCGCATAAGAACGCTTGGAAGTTGGATGTGCAAGAGGCGTAAGCTCACGCTCCTGCGCCTCGACCAGGAATTCAAGAAAGCTCGTACGCGAGAATCGCGGGGGAGCCCAGCCGTCGCGCTCGTTCTGGGCGGCTATTTGCTCACGCAGCGTCTCTAGATTGTACTGTGCGGCCTCGATAATCGGATCGATAGACCGGCGGCGATAATCATCGAATGTCTCAAAATGGCGGCCCCCTAAAAGCGCGTAGGCATTGGCGCTCTCCTTCCCCGCGAATCCCCATTTCACCCCGAAAAGCACTCCCAGGATCTGTAGGAATACAAAGACGACGGCCAGCAGTGCGAAGGCGAAGGTGCTCGCCTGTACCGCTGCGGCACCCCCGCAGACTGTGTTGCGGGTGTATGCGGCGAAGCCGGCGACTGTAATCACGGCAATCAAGGTTAACACCGTGACCCTGTATGTCGGCTGCGCGCCCACGCGGTTGGCGAGCTGGGTATAGAGGGGTTGGTCATCGTCCGCGGATTGAGGCTTCAACGGATCAGTAAGACTTTCTTCCAGGTCCCAACTCGAGGAACGAATCGCGCCACGGCCCTTGTTATCGCGGCGTCGTTCTTCGAGGGCCTCCCTCATGAGACTCGATCGATGCAGCTCGTGACCTGCTAGTTGTGTGAAAGCGACGAGAGCGACGGATAAGACTAATGCGACTGCGTAGCTGAGGCGAATTTGCGCATTTTCACTGCTTCCAGAGGTATTCCAGCCGTCAAGTACGTAGCTGAAGCCGATAGCCTCAATAAAAACCAACGCGACAATCATTATCCAGACTGCAAACGGTAGCGGCGTGCGTCCTGAATCGCCGGCCTTTTTGAGGTACGTCTTGCATTCGAGGAACTGCCGTTGCTCCTTAATGCGCAAGAGCTTCTTGTAATCGTTACAAAGCTTACGCTCGCTCTGCCGCCACTGGTCCTCTGACGTGGGTGTGCGAAGGACACGAGCGATTCGAGCCAGCTTCCCGATCAACGGAAAACGGTACCAGAGGTTCAAAGACCAGAGATTCATCCTCCCCCAGAACCGTGCCACCCATATGAGAGCCAGAAACACCGACGCGACCACCACGATGAAGTCGCGGTAGCCCAGCAGGATGCGTCCAAAGGTTTCCGGCATCGTTGATCCTCCTACGCATGACTCGGGCTGACTGCTCACTTTCAAGCGGTCATTGCGCAAGCTCCTTGTGTACGCGATGGTGAGACGTACAGCGCCTCAAAACGTCAGGGTGACGGGCCAACCTCTCCTGACGTTGGGGCAGGGCATACGTCTTATTCCTTGACGTCCGGCATACTTCGATGCCAGGCCTTTATAGGAGCTTCGTTATGCCAGACACTCATCCAAGCCCTATGACTCCCGAGGAACATATCAAGCACATCGAAAAATGCGTTGTGGACGCCGATCTGCCCGGCATGGTGGATTCAATCGCGGCGCTGCACACGCAATGGGACAGTCTCGGCGAGACAATGCGCTCTGACATCCTCAAATTAGAAGCCATCTTCCTAACTATGCTGGACGCTCGCCGCAGAGCGCACAAGAGAGAATGATGTTAGAGCAAACCCTTGCTGAGCAGGACACGTTCAAGACGGCCCTGCAAAGCCTCAACGCTCGAGCCGTGATTACACCCGCCCTCGTCATTTTGAATTGTGCGGCCTTCGCGTTCACCGTGGCTATGGGTGCGGGCTTGATGCAACCGGACGGCGCGGCTCTGGTAAAGTGGGGTACGAACTACGGGCCCTTAACTCTGGAGGGCGAGTGGTGGCGGCTGTTCACCTCCCTGTTCCTGCATTTTGGGCTGCTCCACCTGCTGTTCAATATGTGGGCTTTATGGAGCCTGGGACAGATCACCGAGAAGTTATACGGGTCCGTCTACTTCCTAGTCCTTTACATCTTTGCGGGTCTGTGCGGAAGCGTCGCCAGCCTGCTGTGGCACCCCGATATCAACAGTGCTGGGGCCTCGGGCGCCATTTTTGGAGTGATCGGCGGCCTACTGGCTTTCATGATGAATCCAAAGACCCGGGTTCCGGCCAGCGTCGCCTCGGCTCAACGCAGCAGCGCTCTGGTTTTTATTGCATACAACCTGTTCAACGGATTCGCCCATGCGGGGATTGACAACGCCGCTCACATCGGCGGGCTCGCCGGCGGACTGTGTATGGGTTGGTGGCTGGCGAGGCCGCTATACGTGGAGTCGCGGCAAAGCCCTGCACCACGGTTGCTGGCATGCGCACTAGCGGGGACTGCGATTCTGGTCGCCGTTTCCTGGCCGCTCGCACATCCTAGTCCTATTGTAGTGTCAGAACGCAAGTTCCGGCATCAGTTCGAGTTGTTCGCGGACCAAGAGCGTCAAATCGTCGCACTGCAAACCCAGATTGACCAGCTGGCTACGGACCGTAAGATCACACAAGAGGAATGGGGCCGCCGGATCGCAACAGAAGTTCTCCCTAAATGGCAGCTGGCCGAAGCGCAAATTTCCTCAACGCAGCTGGCCCCAAAGTCGCACCTGATTGAGCTCAGAACAGCCCTGATCGACTATCTTGACCAAAAGCGCGATGCGCTGAACCTGCAAAGCGACGGCGCGCAACATGATGATCCTGAAAAACTGCTGTTAGGAAACGCGGAGGCGCAGAGAAACCAAGTCACCGCAAAAATACTGCGCCTTCGGGTTCAACGGCAGCTTCGCTAGCGGTATGCTTATCGGCCCGCTATTGTTAAACCGTTGAGGACTGCACCATGGCCAAGGCGTACTGGGTCGTCTGTTATCGCGAGATCTCGGATTCCACCAAGCTGGCGGCCTACGCCCGCCTGGCCGTCCCGGCAATCGAATCCCAAGGCGGGCGCGTTCTGGCTCGCGGCACGGCCGTCAAGGCATGGGAGGCTGGACAGCTCGAACGCACCGTCGTCGTCGAGTTCGACTCTGTAGAACATGCGATCGCCGTTCACGATAGCCCTACGTATCAGGCTGCCTTGCAGGCTCTGCAAGGCGGCGCTGTTCGGGACCTGCGAGTCATTGGTGGTGTCTAGTCCCGTGACGGAGGCTAGCCGCCTACCACGGCATCGTCCCCGGCCCATTCACCCGTACTAACAACGTTAGTTACGCACATCTGTTGATGCTCGTGAGTGGGCCCACCTGACTCCATTGCCGGATCGCTACGGCCATGCCATGTGCAGACCTTGCAAGCGCACAGGTGTCGTTCACCCGGCATTTTTCACTAAGGAATGGCGTTATTCTCCTAGGCAGGACGCTTGCGTTTTGGTGATGTCCGTGCCGGTTATACGCAAAGGAGACTTATGAATACTTTGGCGCGCACTGGTCACCCCACCATGTCAACAGTCAATCCTCGAGCCGCACTGTGTCGGATGACCTTGGGCATGATTATGGCGGGCGCCTTTGGCGCGGTACCAGCGGTCTCCCAAGCACAATCGCAGCCGATTCGCGCAGAAAACGCGGCTACCCAAACTCCACAGGCCATCAATTTCCGCCCACCCGACCCACTCGACTTCGACGACCATGTGGGATACGTCAGCATTTTCGATGGACAGACTTTGAAGGATTGGGATGGAGACCCTGCTGTGTGGCATGTTGAGAATGGCGCGATCGTAGGGGTCTCTAGCAAGGAGCATCCTGTCGGCAATACCTACATCGTGTATCGGGGCTTCGAAGCGAAGGATTTCGATCTGAAGCTCGAGATTAAAGTAGAGCAGGGCGGCGGCACCGGCATCCAATACCGCAGCAAGCCCGGCGTGCCGTGGCGTATGGGAAGGGAGAATTTACCTACCAACCCAAACTGGTTACTGACCGGGCCGCAAGCAGACCTTTGGTCTCCAGTGAGCGTGCTCAGCTCGATTTTTAGCGGGCAGTTTTATTCAGAAAACACACCGCTGGGCATCATTGCCTGGCGCGGCCAAGTCGTCAATTCATCGCCAGGCCGAAGGCCGCAACTAGTCGGCAACATCGGCGATCGAGATGCCTTGGGAGGGTATGTCCGTAATAATGCCTGGAACGAGTATCTGATTATGGCTCGCGGCGGTACGTTTATCCACATCATGAACGGGCAGTTGATGGCCGTCTATGTGGACGATGACCCGACTTCGTCAAACAACCAAACGGGCTTTGTCGGTATCGAGCTCGAGGACGTGCCCTCGAAAGTATCGGTACGAAATCTTTGGATCAAGCGACTCCCCCTGCACCCGGCGGCGCTGACCGAACCGGTGCACGACTCCATTGCCGGAACTTGGAAAGTCAAACAGCTGCTCAATGGTATTGAGATGGGGGATGCGCAGATCTGCACCCTCACCGCTAAAGGGCCGCAAGTGAGCGGGCGCTGTATGGGCGAAGACGGCGATCAGAAGTTGGCGGGTAGGATCGATGGCAACTCGATTAGTTGGTCCCTGACCGGCGGCGAGGCCCAGTCCACGGCCTTCACCGGTACCCGCAGTTCCGACACCGTTATAACCGGAACATTTCGCAGCAAGAGCAATAACGTCCTCGCTGACTTTACTTTCAGCGCCCGGCGGCTGGATTAAGTGAAGGCTTGACCCGAATCCATTGCCTTGAGCCAGCTGAGGCTAACACGGCATCCGTCACCAGATCGGTCGCCAGCGCCTCACGGAATGTCGGCGCCGCGGGCGAGTTCGTTTCCAACCCACTCAGAAAGTCGGCAACGTGATGCACGAAGGATTCCGAGTAGCCGATCTGAAGACCCGGCACCCACCACTTGTCCATGTAGGGATGATCGCCTCCCGCATCCGTCACATGGATCGTGCGCCAGCCGCGCACTGCACCGTCATCGCCGTGGTCGAAATAGTGCAAGTTGTGCAAATTATGTAGGTCCCAAAAGAGCGAGCCGTTTTCGCCATTTATTTCGAAGGTATACAACGCCTTGTGTCCGCGGGCGTAGCGCGTCGACTCAAAAGTGCCGAGCGAGCCATTTTTGAAGCGCGCCAAAAACGCGCACGCATCGTCGATACCCACCGGCTCCACTTTTCCGCTGAGGGCGTGCGGTCGCTCCTTAATAAAAGTCTCCGTCAACGCAGTCACGTCCTCGATGGCCCCATTGAGCCACAGCGCGGTATCAATGCAATGCGCCAGCAGATCGCCTGTGACGCCACTGCCGGCCACACTCGCATCGAGCCGCCACAGGCCCGTGCCGCCCTGGGGCAACTCGCTGGAGATCGTCCAATCTTGTAGGAATTTGGCGCGGTAGTGGAAGATTCGCCCTAGGCGCCCTGACTCCAGCATTTGTTTGGCCAGGGTGACGGCCGGAACTCTTCGATAGTTGTACCACGCCATGTTGGCAACACCGGCCTTCTCGACGGCGCGCACCATCTCCTCGGCCTCGGCGGCGTTGCGCCCCAACGGCTTTTCGCACAAAACCATCTTTCCGCTGCGAGCGGCCGCGACCGCAATATCCTTATGCACATCATTCGGAGCGCAAATGTCGATCAGGTCAATATCGCGGCGCTCGAGGAGTTTGTGCCAATCCGTCTCGGTCGATTCATAACCCCACCTCGCAGCGAAGGCGCGGACCTTTGCCTCGTCGCGCCCGCAAACGGCTTTAAGCACCGGCCGATGCCCAAGCTCAAAAAATTGGTTGACCCTTCTATAGGCTTGGCTGTGCGCGCGGCCCATGAAGCCGTAACCGACCATTGCGACATTCAACGGCTTTTGCATCACGCGTTCCAACCATGTTTGGCTCGTACCGAGATCATCGCCCCCAGAATCTTGTTCCAAGTCTCCGGCTTAAGCATGGTCTCGTTCGGAAACATACATCCATCCCAACAGATATGTTGCAGCTCTCCCGTAGGCTGGCCTGATTCATCACGCAGCCAGAAGCCAGCGTGACGCACTACATCGAGCTTGCCCTGTGGGTCATCGACGAGACAGTGCCGCCCAGTCTTATCATGACTTCCTGAGCCTTTGACCGTGGCATCGTTTTGCGCGACGTGGAAGTCAAATGTCCAAGGACGCAGCTTTCCCGCTAATGTTTTGAGGGCGACATCAAGTTGGCTTTGGTCCGTCCAGTCATAACCAAGCGGCAGCAGTGCATCCTGTTTCGCGTTGTAGCCGAGGGTATACAACAGCGTATGCGCCATGTCGGCTTGAAAGCCTACCGTGCGTGGACGATCGACTTGCTCAAGCAACTCGAGCATTGAGCGCCAGGAGTGCATCCCACCCCAGCAAATTTCACCTTCGGCGGCGAGACGCTCGCCGTAATCTTCGGCAATAGCCGCTGCCTCGCGAAACGTAGCTGCAATCAGCCGAGTGTTGCCGCGTGGGTCGCGATCCCAGTCAGATACGCTGCAGCTGGAATCTATGCGAATGACGCCGTAAGGACGAATGCCGATCTCACGAAGTCTTTTGCCGATATGACAGGACTTGCGGACAGCGGTGATCCAGTTAGCGCGTTGCCGCGAGTCGCCCATGGCGGAAGCATCGAACCACACCGGCGCGACCAGAGAGCCGACCACCAGACCCGCGTTGCCGATCCGGTCAGCGAGTCGCTGCAAGGTGGCAGCGTCGCTGTCAATATCGGTATGCGGGCTGCACAAGAAAAGATCAACACCGTCGAATTTTACGC
>Ga0105240_10014649_pt1 | contig 10700 bp, 7 predicted proteins | sample KBSC54metaG_FD_80426 | JGI IMG/M metagenome (GOLD analysis project Ga0105240, IMG submission 80426) | Corn rhizosphere microbial communities from Kellogg Biological Station, Michigan, USA - KBS C5-4 metaG | ecosystem: Host-associated > Plants > Roots > Rhizosphere > Soil | place: Michigan, USA...
CCAGGTTGCCGACGTCGCCCTCCGCCTCGTTGCTGAAGTAACCGGCATAATGGTTGGTGAACACAAGATCGACGGGACCGACCGTGTTCGAACCGGCGGGCGGCGTGGTGAACGTGAGCGACAATTGGGCGTGATTGGTATCTATTTTGAGGTAAGTGTAACCGCCCGCCCCGTAATCCTGCGCGTTCGCGCTGTTCGTGCCGCCCGTCTGGGCGAAGGTCGCCACATCAAAACCGACCTCCTCCGTGGAACCGCTGGCGGGCGCCACTAACGCGAGCAGCCCGTTCAATGAATCCGGCGCCCAATCGGCTCCCGGTTCAATCTGATACTTGAACGCAATCGAATTGCTGAGCGAGGCATTCCCCGCGGCATCGAGCGCGAAGGCAGCGATGCTATTGGGCCCCGACAGAAGGCCGGGCGTGAGACTGGCAGTATTCCAATTCGTCCCGCCCAAAAGATTTGCCGACAACCAGCTTCCGCCGTCCACGCGATACCAAACGGCGGTGACTCCCGTGTTATCCTTTGCTTTGCCCGAAGCCACCGGAGCGGAATTGCTCACCGTCTGATTCCGGGTGGGACTCAGGATGACGTTCACCGGTCGCGCGACATCTTTGAAATTCGCGGTGAAAGTCAGATTGGAAGCCATCACAAAGGTGAGCTTGCCCGAAGTCGTGTTGGTGGAACCGGTCCAGTTTACAAAGGCATATCCTTTGGCCGGCTTGGCGGTGGTGGTGAAGGTCTTGCCGATTTCCAACGCCTCGCCGTTCAGGTCGGGCTTGAAGCCGCCCGCTCCATTGGTCGTCACGGTCAGCGGTGCCGTGAGGACAAACGTGAATGGCACGGTGTTGGTAGCGGAAATATTTCCCACCGTGTCCGCCGCATAAAATCTGATCACATTGTTTCCCGGCGTCAGGCTTAAGTTCGTCACGACCCAATTGGTCCAGCGGTCCGACGTGGTCGCCGCCGCCCAGGGGCCGTTGTTGAGTTGATAATTCACCTGCGCAATCCCGGCAATATCGGAAGCGACGCCGCTGGCTGTGAACACATAATTGCTCTCGCGAGATCCGGCCGTCGGCGTCAACACCTTGACGGTCGGCTTGCTCGCGTCGTTCGAAACATAAGTTGCGCTGGCCGAGCTCTCGGCTCCGGCCACAACTGTAATCGTTTGATTGGCTGGAGTGAGCCAGCCGCTGATGGGTTTGAACGAGATGATGTGAGGACCGGCGCTGAAATTCGTCGCCACCGCGCCGCTCTTCAAAAAAATTCCACCATCCACCGCCCATTCCGCCCCGGCACTGACCGCGCCCGCCGGGAGCAGAGTGACCGAGATGGAACCGCCGGCCGTGAGCGTCGTCCCCAGTGAAAAAAGAGCGCCCGCGTTTTGACTGCTGCCGCCGGCCATGGTAGTGCCATAGAGACGAGATCCGACTAACAGCAATGTTCCGTAAGGCATGCTGCCGTCCGTTAAATTGCCGGCGCCGTACGAAAACGTGTGCACAATTTGAAAGCCGCTGCCATCGGTGTTGACCTGGAATACCGACCCGAGGCCGAGGCTGTTGGTTCCGGTGGTCATCCCGTAAAGCGTCGAATTGGATAGTGTGAGATTGTCCATCGGCTGCCAGGCCGTCGCCGTGGAAAAGCTGTGCAACACTTCAAAGCCGGAGCCGTTGGTTTGAATGCGAAACACCGTGCCGACATTCCCGCTGCCGCCGGCGCTGGTGGTTCCGTAAAGCATGGAGTTCGCCAGGACGAGAGACCAATAAGGATTGGCGCCGTCGTTGGCCCCGCCGCCAAAACTGTGCAGGATTTGAAACCCCGAACCGTCGATGCCGATCTGAAAAATCGTCCCCAATCCGTTCGTCCCGCCACCCAGCGTCATGCCGTACAGGATTCCGCCCGACAGGACTAACGATCCCCTGGCATTGGCGCCGTCGCCCGGGTCCGCCGCAAACGTGTGCAGGGTGCGGTAACCCGTTCCGTTCGTGTTGAGGACGAAAATCGAGCCCATCCCCGCCAGGCTGGTCGAAGTCATACCGTAAAGATTCGTGCCATCCGTGATGAGCGATCCGGAAGAAATGAAACCGTCCCACGGACCGAAGCCACCGCCGAAGCTGTGCAACAGCTGGAACCCGTTCCCGTCGGTCCCCAGCTTGAAAATCGATCCGGTCCCGTTCGTCCCACCGCGAACGGTCATTCCATAAAGGGTCGAACCGATCAATAACGGTGTGCCGTAAGGATTGGCGCCGCCGCTCGCGGTTGAAACGCCGTTCAAAAGGATTTCCGGAAACGAAAGGCCCACAAACGAATGCAAAACCCGGTAGCCCGTGCCATCCAGGTTGACGCTGAACACGGTGCCCTTATTTGAAACACCCCCGTTGAAAGTGAGACCATAAAGCAGCGTTCCATCCGTCGCCAATGAGCCGTAACGCGGGTTCGCGCCGTCTCCCGGCGCCCCGGTGAAGCCATGCAGCAGACTATATTGGCCACGACCCTGCGTTATCGTGGCCAATAACAGAACAATACCGACCAGCACCCGGCCACCGGTTCGAAGATACATCATATCAAACGTCCGGCTAAAGCACGTGTCGAGCCACCCCCTCTTCCAGCACCGTCACATCGACTTTAACGCTAACTACTTACGCTGATCAATTTACCGCTGACCTAACCGTTTTTTGCCCTCATCAAGACGGATTTTATGGTGTTTCGGGAGACGGAAATTGCCTAAGATGCTGAGGCCAATTAACTTAGGAGTTTTCTGGGACAGATCGTTCCCGAACAGTTGCCCTGGTTGGGCGCGACGCTCCGTGCGCGTCGTCAATCATGCGCGCTTGGCAGCGCACAACTGTTCACCGCTTCGGTGGCAAGCCGTTTTCGTCGCGATTGGTGGCGGCTGGCGATTCGCCACGCGATTTCCGATCGAGGTTCGGGCGTTCCAATGCAGGCTTGGAACCGGCCTCGCTCCGCTTGATCTTTTCGATTTGCTCGGCCGAAAGCGGCGGCTGAACTTGAGAAAGCGCCTTGAGCCGCAGGACCGTCAATTCAGCCTCGATCCGCGAGAGGGCGAGCGCTTTCTGGCGAATCACATTTTCATCGAATTTCCCCGCGATGCCGCTCGCGAGCAGGTCCTGGCGCGCGGCGCGCAGTTTGGGTTCGAGCTCCCGGAGTTGGCCGCGCATTTCGGTCATCGCCGCTCGAAACGAAGTGCGTTGCTGGTCCGTCAGCACCCCCATAAGGGCGCCGATCGCATGGCCTTGTCCGCCGTCCGCGCCGGTCGGGGTCAGTGCGCGGGCTGCCGGCGGTGAATTCTGCGGCGGATCGCCGGGCGCGGCGCGCAGGGCGAAGGCGGCCGCCAACAAAATGCCGGCGACAAAACTGGAAGTGAAAAGGACGCGGCTCATAATGGCCGGGCAACTGTTTGCCCGTTGAATCTTTAATTTTAGACGAAACGAAGCGCGCGAAGTTACAGGAGAGGCATCAGTCCTAATGCTTGAGCCCCAGCGCCTTTTCCAGTTCCGCGGAGAATTTCCCGACGGCCTCCACGATTTTCGGCGGCTGCTCCGCCACTGTGGCCATCATGCGTTCGGCGAGGTGGGGCTTGTATTGGATGACTTCCAAACCGGCAATGATGAGCGCGAGATTATTATTCAGGTCATGGCGCAGGTTGGCCAGCTTTTGGTTCAGCTCGGCGATCTGCTCGACCGTCAGGGTCACGGGTTGCCCGGGTAATTCCATGACCAAACGATGCTGGAACAGAGGCCAAAAGCAAGTCGGTTTACTGGAAGAGCGGCCCTTTTTTGCCCGTTGACTTTTTTTTGCGCAAAAATACCCTCTACAACCCTGACTCAAAAGGGCGGCGGCCATTAAGGCTGCCGGCCCGGGTCTTCTGGAGAGGAAGTGAGTAGATTTGACAGAAATTAAGTTAAAAAAAGGCGAGCCCGTTGACCGCGCGTTGCGGCGATTGAAGAAAAAGATCGACCGTGAAGGCACGCTGAAAACCGTGCGCATCAATCGGCGTTTTGAAAAGCCGAGCGAACGCCGTCGCCGCAAGGAAAAAGCGGCTCGGTTCTCAGCGATGTTAACCGCTCGTTACGCAGACCAGTGATCGGTATTTGGGGCCGGCGCGGGCGAAAGCCCGCCCGGCCTTTTCTCGGGTGAAGAAACCAATCGGTTAAATCAGTTAAATCAGTTAAATGAGTTAAATATGCAACCGATTTCCCATTTAACTTAGTCACTATTTAACTCATTTAACCAACCCATGTTCTCCTTTTCCACCTGTTGGAATTCCCATCGGCACACGGACGGCCGCGCCATGCTGCTCGAAATCCGGGACCTGGGGTTTGAATATGCGGAACTGAGCCACGGCACGCGCATCAGCCTCATGCCCGGAATCCTCCAGGCGGTCGATGCCGGCGAAATGCGCATTTCGACCCTGCACAATTTCTGCCCCCTGCCGATGGGCGTGAATCATTCCGCGCCGAACCTCTACCAGTTTTCCGACGAACGCCCGCGCCAACGCGAACTCGCGCACAAACACACCTTGCGGACGCTCGATTTCGCCGTGCGCGTGAAGGCGCCCCTCGTCGTGCTGCACGTCGGCAGCATCGAAATGAAAGGGTACACCGACAAACTTCTGGAAATGCTGGCGGGGGACGGAAAGGAATCCCCCAAATACAAAAAGCTTTGCCAGGAACTTTCCGAAAAACGCGACAAGAAAAAAAAGGAGTTTTGGGCGCGCACCATCGAGTCGCTGAAAAAACTGATCCCGGAGGCCGAATCGCGGAAAATAAAATTCGGCGTGGAGAACCGGCAATCGCTCGAGGAATTGCCGGTCGAAAGCGATTACGATTTTTTATTCAAGGAAATCCCCAGCCCAAACCTGGCCTACTGGCACGATACCGGCCACGCGCAAATCAAGGAAAACCTGGGATTCATCAATCACCGCGCCCACCTGGAATCCCGCCGCGATCGACTGGCGGGCTTTCACATTCATGACGTCCAATTCCCCGGGCGGGACCATTGCCCCCCGGGCTCGGGAATGGTCGATTTCGCCGCCCTGAAACCGTCCGTGAAACCGGAGCACATCAAGGTTTTCGAATTCAGCCCCTCGATGACGCCGGAAGACGCCAGGCGCGGCATCGCCCACGTGAAGAGCATTTGGGGAGAGGAACATTGAAGGTGGGGGGGCGGGAACATCCAACCATCCAATCATCCAATCATCCGAATTCGCGAACTCCGTCGGTGACGGCGAGGGAGCGCTCCGCTCAGGAACTTTTGTTTCGCAACTCCACTTGCATCTGCCAGAAGCGCACGATGAAAGTATTGATCAGGCTGTAAACGCCGGCCACCCAAAGGCTATGCCAGAATTCCCGTCCCGCGCCCGGATGCCCACTCAGCGTGATTTGGGCGCCGCCGAAATCAATAACCTGCGTGTCGTGCCGCGTGGCCAGCCAGAACAACAGCCCCGTCGCCGTGATCCACGTCGCGAGAAAACAAGCCAGGGTTTTCATGGTCAGAGAGATTGGTTCACGGCCCCAAAAATACCCGCCCGGTCTGGTTGGTGCCGGTAAAAAATCCACCGCCAAAATTCTGTTTCTGCAAGACGACGCCACTGACGGAAATCGCCTTGCCCGTGTCCGGGCTTGCCACACTGCCTTTGAACAGCCCGGTGCCGGGCGTGAGCGTCAGCTTGAGAGTGGCGTTGGTGCTGGTCAAATGATTTGCGGAATCGAGCATGATTTGATTCGTGAAACTATCGGCCAGATTTCCGTTCGCCAGCCAGAATTCGCCGGTCGAAAAATTGAGCACCGGAACGCCGTTCGTGAATTGGTATGAGGAACCGATGGCTTCCGTTCCGTTGGTGAACCCGGCGGGATAGAATTTCGCCGGCTGCGCGAGCTTGAACCAATCCACCGTCCCGGTGATATCGCTGCTCACATCATTGCTGAATGTCAGCCAGCCCAAAATCGAGCCTTTGCCGGAATAAAGCGGCGCATAAAAAGGCCATTGCCCGGTCACCAGCAGATCGGCTTTTTGCGCCACCTTGGTCCCGTCGGCCAGCACGCCGGTGAACGAGATCACACCCACGGGGCTGACCACCAGCGTCCCGTAACTGTCGCCGCCCGGATGCCCCACTCCGTCGGCGGCGCCCGGAATCAGCAATGTATAACGGCCCGCTTGCGCCACCGGGGCGACCGCGCGCCGGCTGGCGATCAACTCCGCCGTCCACACACCATTGCTGAGCACGCCCGTGATGCCGCCACCGTTGAGGTCGAGTTGCAGTTGTGCCGCCACCGGAGCCAATCCTTTTCCCGCGACATGGCTCGTAGCGAAGCCGCCGGCTGAGAATTGGCCCGACAATGAACAGCTCTTGCCCGCCAGCAGCACCTTCGCGCTGAAAGCGCCGGAACTCGCCAGGTTGGCATTGAAGAAGCCGGAACTTTGGTGCGCCGGATCGTTGGTGTCGAAAAACAAACCCTGGTAGGCGCCGATGACGGGAATGAACGGGTTGGGCACGAAATTCGCCTGCAGGAACAGATTGCTCTGCATCGTGAAGGTGAGCGCCGCCGTGGTGGCGATGACATTCCCGGCAACATCGGTCCAATTGGAGAAAACCTGGCCCGAGCCCGGTTTGGCGGTCATCTTGTAGAGAACGCCAACGTCCAGCAGTTTGCCGTCCAAGTTGGGCGAGAGCGTTCCCATCCCGGTGTTCGTCGCTGTCATCGGGCTGACGACCACATACGTCACGACGCTGCGGACAATAACGGATTCGTTGCTGGTGGTATCAAACGCCCGCACGCGGATCGTGTTCGGACCGGGGATCAAGTTGTTCACCGTGGCGGACCAGCTGTTCGTGCCATCGGCATTCTGGTAATCGTTTGTTCCATCGGCGTTTTCCAACCGGAATTGCACCAGGGCGACGGCGAGATTATCGCTCGCTTTGCCGTGGACGATTACCGTGGAGTTCGTGAGCTTGGCCCCGGATTTCGGCGAGGAAATCGTGACCGTTGGGCCTTTGGTGTCCGCCGAGAATGCCAAATTGAGGTGAACGACGCCGGTAGCGCCGTTTTTCCCGTCCACGGCGATTTTATATTCCGTCCCGGCAGCCACGAGAATTTTTACCTGGCTGGCGCCATCGCCGCGGCTCGAATTGTCGTCATTGGCCGCGACCGGGGCGAGGTTGCTCACGGTCGTGCCGGTGTAAACGCCGAGCAGCGTGTCCAGAGTGCTTCCGGCGGTGTTGAGGTTAAGTACTCCGTTTGCGGGCGCGGTCCATTTCCACCAGACGGAATGACCGCCGCTGTTTCCGGCATGCTTCGGCTCGCCCGGCTCCTTGGTGGCCAGAACGTTCGTGGCCAGCACGCTCACATTCGCTGTCAGCAGCGTGGCATTGGTGAAATTGTCATTAACCGGGATGTCGTTGGTCGTGTACGAAATCAGGCTGACGTCATCTACGGCGAAAAAGCTTTGGACACCGATGCCCGCGTTGAGCGCGTCCACCTGGAAAGCGATTTCCACCGTCTGACCGGCGAGGCTCGTGAGATCGAATGTCTGCTGCTGGTAGGCAAGATTGGCATTATACGCCACTCCCGGGTCGAACAAAACCGCCTGGCTGGTGTTGAGCACCACCGGGGAGAACTTGACGGTGTTGGTGGGGTCGGACGATTCCGCCCCCCAAAAAAAACTGTATTTCGCAAAAAGGGTATTGGCCGGAATCGTGACCGTTTGATAAACCCGCGCGCTGAAGATACCATTGAAATTTCCCAGGCTCAGGTAACTGGTGGAGCCGTTATGCGCATTGGCCGGGTTGGCGACAACCGGGACGTTGGCAAGCCCGAGCGCCGGCTGCCAGGGCGATGCACCGGACTCAAATCCTCCGTTGGAAACCAGCTCCGTTGCCCCGAATGCCCCTCGACCGAATAAAAATCCGATCGCCACCAACAGAACAGCTATACGTCTCATTCAGCTCCATTATTCCTCGGTTTTACCCAGCTTGGCAAGCACGCTGAAATCTTCCAGGGTCGTTGTATCCCCTTTAATCTCGCCGCCCGCCGCGATTTGCTTCAGCAACCGCCGCATGATTTTTCCCGAACGCGTCTTGGGCAGCATTTCGGCAAAGCGAATGTCGTCCGGCTTGGCCACCGGTCCGATCTCTTTGGCAATGTGATTTCGCAGTTCCTCGCGCAACGCCGGTTCAGCCTGGATGCCGCTCTTGAGCGTGACGAACGCAACGAGCGCCTGCCCTTTCAAATCATCGGGCCGGCCGACGACCGCCGCTTCGGCAACTTTCGGATGGCTCACGATGGCGCTCTCGACTTCCGCCGTGCCGATGCGGTGGCCGGCAACGTTCAGCACGTCGTCAATGCGGCCCACGATCCAGAAATAGCCGTCTTTATCCTGCCGGCAGCCGTCGCCGGTGAAATAACTCCCGGGCACTTCGGTCCAATAAACTTCCTTGTACCGCGCCGGGTCGCCCCAGATCCCGCGGAGCATGAACGGCCACGGCTTGCGGATGACCAGTTTGCCGCCGGAATTTCTCGGCACGCCTTTTCCCTGGTCATCCACGACTTCCGGCGCCACGCCGAAAAACGGCAACGTGGCGGAACCGGGTTTCGTGGGGGTCGCGCCCGGCAACGGCGTGATCATGATGCCGCCGGTTTCAGTTTGCCACCAGGTATCCACGATCGGACAGCGTTTGCCGCCGATGTTCTCGTGATACCACATCCACGCTTCGGGATTGATCGGCTCGCCCACGGAGCCGAGCAAACGAAGCGAGCTTAAATCGTGTTTCTTCGGCCATTCAACGCCCCACTTCATAAACGCCCGAATCGCCGTCGGAGCCGTGTAAAGAATCGTCACGCCATACTTCTCTACGATGCGCCAAAAACGATCGGGTTCCGGGAAATTCGGCGCGCCTTCGTACATCAGGCTCGTGGCGCCATTGGCCAACGGACCGTACACCACGTAGCTGTGGCCCGTGACCCAGCCGACGTCGGCGGTGCACCAATAGACATCGTCATCGCGCAGGTCGAACACATATTTCGTCGTCATCTTCGCGCCCAGCAGATAGCCGCCGGTCGAGTGAAGAATGCCCTTGGGTTTGCCGGTGGAACCGCTGGTGTAGAGAATGAACAACGGCGCTTCGCTGTCCATTTTTTCCGCCGGACAATACCAGGAACCCTCCGCGGCGTTCGTGCCCGAGGGCGATTCCGCTTTGGCGATTTCTTCGTGCCACCACAAGTCGCGCCCGGCCTGGAAGGCAACTTCATTGCCGGCGCGGCGAAGAACAATCACGTGTTCAATGGTCTTCCCGAGCGGATTCCCCCTGGCATCATTCAACGTGAGCGCGTCATCCACGTTTTTCTTCAGCGGCACAACCGTGCCGCGCCGAAAACCGCCATCGGACGTGATCACCATCCTGGCCTGGGAATCGAAAATCCGGTCCGCGACGGATTGCGCGCTGAACCCGCCAAACACCACGGAATGCACCGCGCCAATGCGCGTGCAGGCGAGCATGGCGATCGCCGCCTCGGGAACCATCGGCAGGTAAATAATGATCCGGTCACCCTTTTTAATGCCCTTGCGCTTGAGGACATTCGCGAACAGGCACACTTCGCGGTGCAATTGTTTATAGGTCAGCGTGCGTTCTTCGCCGGGCTTGCCCGCCGCGGCGGGTTCGCCTTCCCAGATGAGCGCGGCCTTGTTGGCGTGCGGTGTGCCGAGCCATTTATCGAGGCAATTATGGCTGACGTTGAGCTGGCCGCCGGCGAACCACTTGGCGAAGGGAGATTTCCATTCGAGGACTTTTCGCCACGGCTTGAACCAGACCAGCTCTTCCTTCGCCTGTTTGCTCCAGAATTTTTCCGGCGCCCGGATGGATTCATTGTAGAGCTTGCGATATTGCGCCAGCGAACGAACCCGGGCGCGCTCGGAAAAATTTTTGGCAGGCTTGAAAACGCGTTTCTCGGTCGAGACGGAAGTGATCCCCACGGGATTGTCATTCGCTGGCATGGCGGCATTCTAAAATCCTCACGCACGCCGTCAATGAACTATTGAAACATCACTTTCCGAGTGGCGCATCCGGATTCGTGCCTCCGGGACGCCGGTTGCTTGTTTTAGCCGTTGCCAGCCTCTTTGCCGGTTGCGCCAATAATCGCGGAACCCGTGGCGCCGGTGAGAAAATAAAGAAACAAAGATGAAAGCAAAGCGGCAACACGCTTTGCCGCCTGTTTGGCGAGCCGTCAGGAATTTTTGCGCCGGAGATAAAACCGGCGCGAATTCCGCAAAAATATCAGCTGCGGCGACGGCCCGTGAGAGCCACGGAGATTCCCGCGATAACGGCGACGGCGCCACCGATAATCAGCCACATGGAGCGATCGGTTGGATTCCCTGTGAACGTGCGCGAGACATCCGAAGTGAACGAATGCGACTCATTGAAACCGAAGACCAGCAGCACGATGCCGAGCGCAAGAATAGCCAAACCTACGATGTTGTTCATGATATTTCCTTTTGCCCTAGAGTCTTCCCCGAAGACCGCCCACAGCCAATAGGGACTTCCCCTATTCTCGGCGGAAAAAGAACGCCAATCCCCTTCGCCCCCTAAAACCCACCCATCAATTGGATGTTCGATGTTCGATGTTCGATGTTCGCTGTTCGCTGTTCGATGTTCGATGTTCGCTGTTCGCTGTTCGCTATTCAGAATC
>Ga0105240_10014650_pt1 | contig 10700 bp, 11 predicted proteins | sample KBSC54metaG_FD_80426 | JGI IMG/M metagenome (GOLD analysis project Ga0105240, IMG submission 80426) | Corn rhizosphere microbial communities from Kellogg Biological Station, Michigan, USA - KBS C5-4 metaG | ecosystem: Host-associated > Plants > Roots > Rhizosphere > Soil | place: Michigan, USA...
ACTCTCGGCGGTTTTACCTTTGTTGAGAATGTACCCGGTTTTCTCGCAGAATGTTCTGAATTGAGACATCGTAAGCGAGAAAGGAATGTCTCTTCTCTTCGCGCTGTATCGCAGCTTGTCCCAGGCGTAAGAAATCGGGCTGAAAAGCTTGTACCTCCTGTCCCTACACCGCCTGCAGAAACGTCCGTCGTGGGATTTCTTTCTCGGTTTGTTTCGGCAGTGCTTGACACAGCAGTAACCGGTCTTAGCTTTTTCGGGAACGAGGGCGAAGAAATCCACCCATCTTTGAACGTCCAGTTACGCCTGAGCGATAGGCTGCTCGTTCATCTTTGTCAATCCTGTTTTGATGACTTTCCCAGGTCGAAATTTGACCACAAGGCGAGACGGAATGATGACTTGCTGAGTCGGCTTCATCGGATTCCGGCCGGGTCTTGGCTTGGTCCTTTTCACTGAAAATGATCCTAACCCTCTTAGCTCGACATCTTTTCCTGCGGCGAGAGCGTCTGCTAGAGTATCAATGACAATGTCCACGATCTTGCGAGACTCAATTGTGGTGAGCTGCTGTTTTTCGGACAAAGTTTGCGCGAGTTGGTCTCTTGTGACGTGATTCATTACCTTATGAAGAATGGATTTGAGTTTAACGGTCGATAATAAGTAACGGTGTAATTAGAGAAATGCCTCAGGCAACAACAAATGAGCTTTGCGCAATGCTGGATTCGATCTCGGTCGGGGCAACCGACCAGCTGAATAAGCTGATTGGCCGGTTCGCGGCATTGCGTCGAATGGCGGATCTTCTCTTTCAGGCAGGATTGGACATTCCTCTCGTAGATCCAACGTTCCTGACAAAAGCTGAACTTGTCGACGCGGACAAGTACAACCAATTGCAAGCGTTGTGCCCTGGGTTGCTTCCGCCGTTTAACGGAAAGAACCTGATCGATCTTCAGAACACGGTAAACGACTCGTATCTGAAGTTGCTGAGAAATCTGGACACGCATCCTTTTTCGAAATTGGCTCAGCTTCAAAATAGCGTCGATTCGATGGTCAGCGACGCGGCTAAAGAGTTCGAGAAAAGGATCGGGCCTGGAATCCAGGCGTTGAACTGTGCTCGAGCCATTTGTGGTGCCACTAATTCAGTTGGCGTTTACACCCAAGCCGTCATCAAGCAGACTCAAGACAATTACCGAGCTGGCATCGGCCAAGGAGGAGACGGAGCTAAAGTTCTCTCGCCGACACAACAAGCATCAGTTGACAAACTTGCTGTCGTGCGCCAAACGGTCATCGACTTGCTGAATACCGAAACCCAGCAAAACATCGTAGGAACTGCAGGAGAAGTCTTCAAAACAGAGTCGGCGAGTTCGCTGTCTGCTCAAGTTCTTCTCAAAGGTTCGCAAGGCAACCAAGGCGTTCAAGGCGTCGACGGCGCCCAAGGTTTCCAAGGTGCCCGAGGAAACGTGGGAAGTCAAGGTGTTCCAGGAAACCAGGGTTTTCAAGGTATGCAAGGTGCCCCGAGCATCGTGCCCGGTCCTCAAGGAGCTGCGGGCGCACAAGGCATTCCCGGTCCTCTCGGCAACCAAGGTTCTCAAGGTTTTCAAGGTACTACCGGCGCTCAAGGAAATCTCGGCGGCAATTTCCAGCCATATACTTTCACGACGTCAACAGCCGATTCCGACCCGGGTTTGGGTCAAATGGGCTTCAATAACGCGGATCCGTCGCTAGCTACGCAGATCTATGTCAGCACGACAAACTCGTTTTCTGATGACGTTTCGCTATGGTTGGACGCGATTCAGTCGTATGGCTCGTCGGTACTGAAGGGAATTTTCCACATCTATTCAACGATCGATCCGAACGTTTCGGCTTACTTTGAAGTCGATCTTGTTACGACTGCGACCAATTATCGAAAATTCAACGTCAACTCTGTTATTGCAAACGGAACTTTCGACGATTTGGACCCTACCATAATCGACTTCGTTCCAGCAGGACCGATTGGAGCGGACGGTGTTCAAGGTTCGCAAGGCGTGAGGGGATTCCAGGGTTTTCAGGGACTGCAAGGAACGCAGGGTTTTCAAGGAACGCAAGGCGCTGGAATGCAAGGTGATCCCGGCGCGCAGGGTTTCCAAGGTGACGCCGGAGCTCAAGGCGCTCAAGGTACTCAAGGCGCTGGAATGCAAGGCGACGCCGGAGCTCAGGGTTTCCAAGGCAACCAAGGTTTCCAAGGAACTCAGGGCGCTGGAGCGCAAGGAACTCAAGGTGCGCAGGGTTTTCAAGGCGATATTGGCGTCATGGGCTTCCAAGGATCGAACGGTCCACAGGGCGACACAGGGCCACAGGGTAATCAAGGTTTTCAAGGTCAAACAGGATCCGGCTCGCAGGGTTCGCAAGGGGCTCAAGGTTTCCAAGGTGACATTGGCACAATCGGTTTTCAAGGTTCGATCGGGCCGCAGGGATTTCAAGGGCTTCAAGGATCTACCGGCGCGCAAGGCAATCAAGGATTCCAAGGCGATATTGGCACGATGGGTTTCCAAGGTTCAAACGGACCCCAGGGTTTCCAAGGTGACACTGGAGTTCAGGGATTCCAAGGTCGCCAAGGTTTCCAGGGCGACATCGGCGTCATCGGCTTTCAAGGATCTGTCGGTCAACAAGGATCCGTCGGCTCACAAGGTTCGCAAGGAAACCAGGGATTTCAAGGGCTTCAAGGATCTACCGGAGCTCAGGGCGACATCGGCGCGCAAGGCAACCAAGGATTCCAGGGTCGACAGGGTTTCCAAGGTGACATCGGCGTTATCGGTTTTCAAGGGTCAATCGGTCAGCAAGGTGATACTGGACCACAGGGATTCCAAGGTTTTCAAGGAAGCACTGGCTCACAAGGTAATCAAGGTTTTCAAGGCGTTCCCGGCACAGGTGCGCAAGGTGCACAAGGTTCCGTGGGTGCGCAGGGCTTTCAGGGTGACATCGGCGTAATCGGTTTCCAAGGTTCAATCGGTGCCCAAGGAGACACTGGAGCTCAGGGTGATGCAGGTGCACAAGGCTTTCAAGGAGCCACTGGCACAGGAGCACAAGGTGCCCAAGGAGATGCAGGTGCTCAAGGTTTCCAAGGTGACATTGGCACGATTGGCTTTCAAGGTTCGATCGGCCAACAAGGTGATACGGGTCCACAAGGATTTCAAGGTTTCCAAGGCTTAACAGGTTCAGGAGCTCAAGGTGCACAGGGCACCGCCGGCGCTCAAGGTTTCCAGGGCGACATCGGTGTCATGGGCTTTCAAGGTTCGATCGGCCCGCAGGGAGATACTGGACCGCAAGGCAATCAAGGATTTCAGGGGACTTCAGGCGCACAAGGTGCACAAGGAAATCAGGGATTCCAAGGCGACATTGGCGTAATCGGATTTCAGGGTTCTATCGGTCAACAAGGAAGCACAGGATCAACAGGTCTTCAAGGAGCTTCTGGCAATCAAGGTTTCCAGGGTTTGCAAGGTTCTGCTGGTAGCCAGGGTTTCCAAGGCGTTCCTGGTACAGGATCTCAAGGCAACCAAGGTTTCCAAGGTGATATTGGCACGATGGGTTTCCAAGGTTCAAACGGACCGCAGGGCAATCAAGGTTTCCAAGGATCTGGCGGTAGTGGGTCTAGCAGTAGTTTAAGAACATTCGCTTTAATCGGAGCATAACATGGCAGAAGCAGCAAAAGTCTTAGGTCAAGTCGCACCATCAGCAACAACTCTGACAACTTTGTACACCGTACCCGGTGCGACATCGACCGTCGTGAGTTCTCTGTCGGTATGCAATCGAGGAAGCACATCAACTACACTGCGCATCAGCATCCAAATCGCTGCAGCAGCCGATGACCCAAAGCAATACATCTACTATGATCTTGTTATCAACGGCAACGACACGTTTGTCGCAACGATCGGTATTACGCTAGCGACTACCGACGTCGTGAAATGCTATGCTGGAAATGCCAATCTTTCATTCAGTCTTTTCGGAATTGAAGTAACATGAGCCAAGGATCCGCCACAGCTGGAGGAAGAGGATTCCAAGGTCCTCAAGGCGCCGCTGGTGCCAACGCGACCGTGGGATCATATCTTGACGGTCTGGTTCTGTCAGCAGCGGGATCATCATCAATTTTCGGCATTTCAAACGGAATTGCGTCTGATTCGACTTTGACGGCCGTCATGCAACTGAGCAGTTCGTACACAAAGACGACATCAGCATGGGCGCTTGGAACTGCAGTCGGATCGTTGGATACCGGCACGATCGCTAATTCGACGTGGTACCATGTTTTCATTATCAAGAGACCGGACACGGGCGTCGTCGATATTCTAGTTTCTCTATCGGCAACGTCTCCCACGATGCCTACGAACTACGTGTATTCTCGACGCATTGGGTCGATGAAAACAGATTCGTCAGCACAATGGACTGCATTCTCTCAAAATGGAGACGAATTTCTGTGGTTATCAGCTCCTAATGACGCTTCTGGTTCAACCGTTGGCACTTCAGCATCCAGCATCACATTGTCAGTTCCTCCTGGCGTTAAAGTGTACGCTATTATCGCTGGCCGTTTTTATGGAGTTTCCGGTCAGCGGTATTGCCTCATTTCTTCGCCAGATGTTACCGACGTTGCCGCCGCTACTAGCAACTCAAACGTTTCTCATAATGCCACAGGATCATCGGCGACCTCGTACTGGCTCAGAATTAGAACAAACACATCGGCTCAAATTCGGGTAAGATCGGATACAGCATCAAGTGGAATCGATGTGACAACTCAGGGGTGGGTTGACGCAAGAGGTTTCACGACGTCGTCTAACGGAAGCGCTGGATCTGCGTTCAGTGAAGATGGATGGGTGTCCATCATAGACAATTGGACATACCTTTCGGCAACCACGTTGACGATGCCAGGCGATAAATCGGGTAAGTTCAGCAAGGGTGACAAGATCAAACTTTTTCAAACGACTGCGAAGTATTTTTATGCTCTAGGCACTTCAGTCAGCGGCATTCTTGACACGTCAGGAACTCCTAAGGCTTTGACGCTATCGGGCAGTCCGGCAATCAACACGACAACTTTCAAGTACGGCACAGGAAGCATTCGAATCCCTAACCAATCTTCTGACCGCGTCGCGGTGACAACTCCTGGAAGCACGTTTCAATTCACTGGAGATTTTTGCATGGAGGGTTGGTTTTATCCGGTTACGATCGCCGGTGAAGGTAGTTTTTTCATCATCAACAATACGGCTAACACGGCCTTTTTGTTGATCAATATCACGGCGGCCAATAAGTTTAACGTCTACGTCAATTCGTCGTCAGCTACGTTTGCAAACGTAGGAACGTGGACAGCCAACACGTGGCACCATCTTGCTTTAAATCGGTCAGGAACGACAGTGACGTTTTGGGTCAATGGTGTGTCCATTGCCACGACGTCAACAGCTGCAACGTTAGGATACACTTCTCCAAACGTGGTCGGGATGGCTGGCGGTGGTGGTTCTGCTGGAGAATGGTATGGCGACGACATCAGAATTTCAAATGTTGCGAGGTATACGGGAGCTTTTACTCCACCAACGTCCGTGTTTACGTCCGACGCAAGTACACTGCTACTTCTTCAAGGTGACGCGAACACGACTCTCACTGTCCTAGGAGGAGACGATTACACGTTAGCCAACGCGGCGATCACTTCTCCGTCTTATTCTAAAGCTGAAACTCCTCAAGGATTTCCTCAATGGTTTAATTGGACACCAACATTCACGGGTTTTTCTGCGAATCCGACATCACTATTCAATCGATTCACCATAACAGGGTTGACAGTCACGCTCATGTTCCGACAAGTAAACGCAGGAACCAGCAATTCTACTGGATTCACAATGACTGCGCCTGTCTCAGCTGCAAACCCATCTGGAGTTGGATTTTTCCTTGGTCACGGGTGGGGCACGGATTCTGGATCTTTGAAGGGTTCTCTCTGCCCAATTACAATCGGCGGAAGCAACGTCATGACCATGTACGGAGCTCCTAACAACGGCAACTGGACAGCGTCAGGTGGCAAGAAAATCGATCCCGGATTTATCTCGTACGAGATGGCATAATGCAATCATTCGCTCAAGGTTTTCAAGGTCCGCAGGGAGCTCAAGGTGGAATCACCGAGACGTTCCAAGTCTACGACATTAACGATCAGATGGTTGATGTTGGTCGTGGATACCAAGGTTTTCAAGGATTACAGGGAGCTCAAGGTGGTATCGACGTCGTCGTGAACACGACGTACAACGTCGCTACTACCGGCAACGATACTACCGGAGACGGTAGCGTGGGACTACCTTGGCTGACGTTGCAAGGAGCGATAAACAGGATTGCCTTAAAAGGCATTGCCCCAACAGCCACAGTAACGCTGCAAGTCGCCGATGGTAGCTATGCAGGATTTACCCTTTCTCACGCAAGCTATCTTATCGTACTTCAGGGCAACGTTACGACTCCAGCCAACGTTTCCGTAACGTCGGCGATAACCGTTTCTTACAACGCACGGCTAAGAGTTCAGTATTTTTATCTTACAGGCGTCGCTTCCAGTCTCAATTCAAGATTTAATGGATTGATTGAAATTGGTACAAATTTTAGAACCGCTTCGACGACAGGTTCTCAAATCACCGCATTTTACGGCGGTAGAATCAACATCGTAGGAAGCTATTCATGTTCTGGAAACTGCGATGCGCATTTTAACATCGGCTACAGTTCTACGGTAATTTTTAATGCTGGTTTGACTTTGACTCTAGTAGGAACTCCAGCGTTTGCGTTTGCTTTTACGACCGTGGACAGAATATCGTGCCTAGTTTTAGTTGCTACTTTTTCTGGCACAGCAACAGGCACGCGCTATGTGGGTTCTGCCAATTCTGTGATAGACGTGGGCGGCAACGCTACTACGTACCTTCCTGGAAACAGCGCTGGCAGTCTTTCCACAGGCGCTATTTACATTTAAATTTTTACTATGGCAACTAACAAAACAAAGCTGATGGATGTGTCGGCGTTGACGAACGTTCCTGGCTTGACGGTCGCAAATTGCGCCAGCGTTTACGCTAACCCGGCCTCCACGACGACTTTCATAACCGAGATCGACATTCACAACACGACAGCGTCTTCTGTTAGCATTATCTTGTGCATTGTTCCTAACGCGAGCGGATCTTTAGGAACTCCAGCAGCCACGAATCAGGTTCACCGCATTACTCTTAATGCCTACGACACGGCGCTTATCCAGTTCGCGTCACCTATCGCTCTCATCGGCACCAACGACGCAATTTTCGGATTGGCCGGCACTACCGGTGTAACGATTCAATGCAGAGGATCTCTTAAGACATAATGCCATACTACACAACATCGCTCAGAACTTTCGGAAGGCTTACTCCGTCGTGGAGAGCTTCTACGGTTGGAACCGTAACGATTTCAAGGGTAAGAGCTGCTTGGCTGTTCGATGAAACGTCAGGGACATCGGCTGCAGATTCAACGTCGAACGGGTTCAGCAGCACGTCCATTTCTGGAACTTCGATCGTAACCGGGAAATTTGGCAATGCTAGGTCTTTCGGCGGATCTGACACAGTCTTTGTTCCAACTGCTCCAACGCCAATTCCTCAACTTTCAGTCAACGACCCTTTCAGTCTGTCTTTTTGGTTAAACATGACGACGTGGGCAACTGCTGGAAATGGACAAGTTATCGCGAGGTTTGGTCACGCATCAGGCCAAGTTATTCTCGTGACGTTCAATAGCTCTGGAACCATGATAATGTACCTTGCCTTTAGAGGAAGCTCTCAGTTGGGTTTCACGATTCCGTCTTTTGCAGGATTGGTTGGAGTTTGGACACACTTCGCTTTGACATTTAATGGTGGCAGTAAATCAAGCTCTTCATCTTTTACGGTGTCGATGAACGGGTCTGCTCTAACGTTTTCGACGAATCTTGGAGCGGCCGGCGGATCAGGAACCGCCTGCGCTCTTGGAACCAACGAAGGCAACACTGGAGGTCTCATTGGATCTTTTGATTCTTTTCTTATCTTCGACAAAATTTTAAGCTCCACTGAGATCAGCGTATTGGCTGCTGCAAGAACCATGGGCATAGACCCGGTGGCAAACACAGTTTTGGTCGGCTGAGTTCTGTAGGGAATGGCTCTGATTTCCGTAATCACACCAACCAATCATTCCAAGTGGCTTAAGCTGGCATATCTCAGCATGAAGCGTCAAACGCTGACTGACTGGGAGTGGATTGTATTGCTAAACGGAAAAATTCTTCAAAAGACAACATCGGCTGAATGCCGAGAGATGGTCGAAAATGACCCACGAATCAAGCTAGTTCCATTTGATGGAAAGACCAACGAGGACGGAACGATCAACGTCGGTGCTTTAAAGAAGAGAGCTTGTTCGTACACAACGGCTCCGTACGCCGTGGAATTCGACCATGACGACGAACTATCGTCTGACTGCCTTCAGGAAGTCTATGATGCTTTCGAGAAAAGCAAAGCCGCTTTCGTTTTCTCCGATGCCGCTCGCAACCATCAAGATGGCAAGCCAGAAATCTACGGATCCGGCTACGGATGGGAATACACAGATCGTCCGTTCAACAACGGAACTGAAATTGAAACCCACAAAGTCGCCAAACATCCACTGTCAGTTCCTCAGAACATCACGAGAATTTGGTATGCTCCGGATCACGTAAGAGCGTGGAGGATGGACGCCTACAACCTTATCGGCGGCCACAACGAAAATCTCAAGGTCTGTGACGATTTGGACCTTATCTGCCGACTCTATCAAATGAGCGGCGGAGCGTTCTATCACATCGAAAAAGTCCTCTACAAGTATCTGATCCATGGCGACAACACTTGGTTGAAAAACCAGGCATTAATCGAGAATCTGATGTGGGGAATCCACGATCGATTTATCCAGGATTTTGCGTTAATGTTTTGGCGAGGACGAGGACTTCGTTGCTTGGATCTTGGAGGCGGCATCAATCCTCCAGACGGTTGGGAAGGCGTCGACAAGCACAACGCTCCTGTTATCGCAGATCTTGAACAAGATTGGCCGTTTGCAACAGACTCAGTCGGTGCTCTTCGCGCTCACGATCTGATCGAGCATATCCACAACCCGATTCACTTCATGAACGAAGCTTATCGGGTTCTCCAGCATGGAGGGTTACTTTTGATCGAAGTGCCATCAACTGACGGCCGAGGAGCTTTTCAAGATCCGAGCCACGTGACCTTTTGGAATTCCAACAGTTTCTGGTACTACACAAAAGCTCAAACCCAGCACTACATCAAGCATCTCGGCGTAAATTGCCGATTCCAGGTGGTTCGAATGGTCAACTATTTCCCATCGGAATGGCATAAGGATCACAACATACTTTACACGAAAGCCCATCTTGCTGCGATCAAAGGTGGAGAACGCTTGCACGGAACTTACGAAGTATGAGCAACGACATTCAACGTGGCTGGATTGCCGTCGATTTGGACGGGACTCTTGCGCTCTACAACGACGCTTCTGGCATAGAGGTGATTGGTCCTCCAATTCAGAAAATGTTGATGCGAGTTCAGCGGTGGTTGGCCGAAGGTTCTGACGTTCGAATCTTCACCGCCAGGGTCTATCCTCTACCTTTGATCGAAGTTGACGATAATCTCGACACGATTTTTTCAACCGATAGAGAAAATTTTGCCCGTATTCAAGCGATAAAAATCCGAGAGTGGTGTCACTTTCATCTCGGCAAGAGCTTGCCGATCACGTGCCAAAAAGACTATATGATGGCTCAACTATGGGACGACCGTTGTGTCCAAGTAATTCCAAACACAGGAATTCGGGCTGACGGAGTTTTTCATGCATAAATCGTGGGTCAAAGTTGAATTGCCTGTATACAATCTCTGGGTCGGATCAGTCGAACCTCTGGAGAGCGCGGAGCAGCACGCGTGGATAAACGAAAACATCAAGGCGGTCATTAACGTTACCGACAGTCCTTACTTTACGTTTGAGATGTCGTCTTGGATCAAGACAGGATGGTTTCCAATTGACGAATATGCGAAATGGCCGATCTCTTCTCTATTTGGCGCGAAACGAATGTTGGACTACTGCATCAACGCGCGTCTTCCCACTTTCGTCCACTGCTCAGGAGGAATTTGTCGTTCTCGCCACGTAGTCGCTTTATGGCTTGTTAGCCGAGGTTTTTCTTTTGCGAACGCCTGCGAATCGGTTCGGCTTGACCCTGAAGCTATCAACGTTTTAGTGGATAGGGGAAAGATTAACCTGACGGACTTGAAAATCCTTCGGGAAGCTTCCAAGAGTTCGTATTCGCTATGCGGTCTTCGCCAATACGTAGAGGGAGATGGGAACATCGAGAGCCAAGATTCTGGTTGAACAAGCCTTTGAAGACCTTCCGAGGTACGACATTGAGGCTCATGACCTTGCCTACGATTTTGCTGAAAACGAAGTGGGCCATTTTTACTTCGCTGACAGCTGGCCGAAGCATCGCCAATACTACATGGAGCTTCTCAAAATCTGGCTAAATGCCAGAACCAGAGAGGATAAGCTCGATTCTGTGGTTGAGGAACTCGACCGACTGGCGGCGGTAGGACTAAAGTGGAGTGATTTCGATCAGGACCATTTTCTTACCGACGACGAGATCAAGAAGCTAAACCAACCAGAGAAACCAAAGAAACCTCGTGCCAAGGTGCTGCAACAACCAGCCTGATGTCGTCGCTCGCCAGCAA
>Ga0105240_10014651_pt1 | contig 10699 bp, 7 predicted proteins | sample KBSC54metaG_FD_80426 | JGI IMG/M metagenome (GOLD analysis project Ga0105240, IMG submission 80426) | Corn rhizosphere microbial communities from Kellogg Biological Station, Michigan, USA - KBS C5-4 metaG | ecosystem: Host-associated > Plants > Roots > Rhizosphere > Soil | place: Michigan, USA...
TCACCACGCCGCATGGTGTCGTCGAGACGCCCATTTTCATGCCCGTCGGCACCCAGGCGAGCGTCAAGGCCATTGACCCGCGCGAGCTGCACGAGATGGGCACGCAAATTATTCTCGGCAACACGTACCATCTTAACATCCGGCCCGGCATGGGAATCATCCGCGCCGCCGGCGGGCTGCATCGGTTCATGAATTGGGAAAAGCCCATCCTCACCGACAGCGGCGGCTTCCAGGTTTTCAGCCTCGCCAAAATCCGCAAAATCAAAGCGCACGGCGTCGAGTTCCGTTCGCACATCGATGGCTCACCGCTTTTTCTCGGGCCAAAGGAAGCGATGGAAATCCAGCGCACCCTCGGCTCGGACATTGCCATGGCCTTCGACGAATGCCCGCCCCACGACGCGCCCGCGCGGGAACAAAAGCTCGCCGTCGAGCGCACCATCCGCTGGGCCGGCGAATGCCGCGAGCAGCCGCGCGCCCCCGGCCAGCTCGTCTTCGGCATCGTGCAAGGCGGCTCCAACGCCGCGTTGCGCGAGGAATGCGCGAAGGCCCTGGTGCCGATGGATTTCGATGGTTATGCGATCGGCGGCGTCAGCGTGGGAGAGCCCGAGCCGGAAATGTTCCGGGCGGTGGAACTGGCCGAGCCATTTCTGCCGGCGAACAAACCGCGTTATGCCATGGGGCTGGGCACGCCGGCGCAACTCGTCGAATTGATCGCTCGCGGCGTGGATATGTTCGATTGCGTTCTGCCCACGCGCGTGGCCCGCAACGGCACCGTCTTCACGCGCAAAGGCACTTACATTTTGAAAAATGCCGAGAACAAAACGGACTTTCGCCCGCTGGAAGACGGCTGCGAGTGTTTCGCCTGCCGCCACTTCACCCGGCCCTACCTGCGGCATCTTTACAACGTCCAGGAAATCCTCTCCATCCGGATGTTAAGCGTCCACAACTCGTATTTGTTTTTGAAATTAATGACCGACGTCCGGGCTGCCATCGCGGCCGGAACCTTCGCGGATTTTCATCGCGAATTCGTCGCCGGCTACCGTCCCAGCCAGCGCGTGCTCCTCGCGCGCGCCGCGGCCAAAGAGCGCTGAGCGGAACCGATTCGCGGGCGGCCAAACCTATCGTTCGGCGAATCACTTCCGATGCCGGGCCATGAAGCAGTGGTCCTGGCCGGTCAAATCCATCCGGCGCTGTCTGGCGAGGAGGCCCCCGTAAACCCGCACGTCGCGGATCATCATTTCCAGGCGCTTCTCGAATGCCCCGCCGGCGACTTTCCCGTCTTTCAAATCCGGGTTCTCGCAGAACGATATTCCGTAGGGCAGCGTCCAGGCGTAGCATTGCCGTGCGACGGTGCGCAGCTGATCGGTGGCGGTCAGGCCTTTTTCGTGGGAGGCCACCACGGTGACAAAAAGTTTTCCGGCAAATTCATGCCAGAAATGATCGAGGAAATTCTTCAGCGTGCTGCTGATGCTGCCGTGGTAATCCGGCGTGCCGAGGATGAGCACGTCGGCGTTGTCCACCCGCCTTTGCAGCGACTCAAACTCCGGCGTCTCGTAGGCGGTGTCGGGATTGTAAAGCGGCAGCGGTTCGGTCTGGAGATCGAGCACATCCACGGCGCAGCCTTCCGCCTTGATTTTTTCGGCAATGTGATTGATGACAATGCGGGTGATGGATTTGCGATGCAGGCTGCCGGCAATGGCAAGGACGTTTAATGGCGATTCAGACATGGCCCCAAAATAATTCAAGCGAAAGAAAAGTCGAACCCGTTGATTTGGCTCAGGCATAGACAAGGCTGTGTGTTTCCTGTGCAAGGAGTTTTCGTCAGAAAAAACCGCGCCCGCGCGTTAAAGATAAAGACAACCCCGAACGCCTGATTTATTTTCGTGCCCCGGGGAGAGTTGTTGGCACGGCAATTGCAAAGGCAATGGCTGGCCAAATTCAAAGAACCAGTGGAAAACGAAACAAGACTTTCCATGAAAACATATTTTTTGGACGCCTGGAGGTGTTTAACGGTGGGGCAAGTGGATTCTGTTCGGTTTCATTCCCGAATTGATTCGTCGGCGCGAGGCAACTCGCGCCGATTCTTTTTTGGCCGGCGATTGGCCGATGGACCCGATCAGGAAACCGGGCCGGCAAAACGGGATAACGCCACCAAACCTTAGCCCGCAGCGTCCGTTTCTCCCGCGCCGGTTGCCGCCGGCTTTCCACAGTTTCGTCGTAACCTTTTCGAAACGATTTTCCTTCCCGTTGGTAATTTCCCGGGGAAATTCTCCGAATTTTCCTGGCACATTGGGCGTAAATTTGCGGTTTGTCGCAGAATCGTAACATTCCCGCCGCCGATCTGTGACATTTGGCTTCTAGCGTTTTTCGGGTACCATTGGTTGCCATCCATGAATCGAAACAGAAAAGCTCGCGGTGCGGATCAGGCCAATCAGCCGTAGAACCGTTTGAACCTTTAATGAAATGAAAATGACGATTAATAAAATTGCCCGCTTAACGGTGTGCGCCACGCTTCTGCTGGCGGCATGTTCGCAACAATCACCGGTGGTCAGCACTGCCCAGGCGCAGTTGTTGATCAATGGCGCCGGGTCCAGTTTTGACAACCCCGCCTTCATGCTGTGGAAGGAAGCGTACTCCAAAACCGATCCCAATGTGCAGATCAATTATCAGTCGGTCGGCTCCGGGGCCGGCATCAAGCAACTCGTTTCTCGCACCGTGAACTTTGGCGCTTCCGACGCGCCCATGACCGACGAAGCCATGAAGAACGCGCCCGGCAAAATCCTGCACATCCCCGTCGTCGCCGGCGCGGTGGCCATCACCTACAACCTGCCGGGCAGTCCCGCACTCAAGTTCGATGATGCCACTCTGTCGGGCGTTTACCTCGGTCAAATCACGAAGTGGAACGATCCGAAAATCGCGGCGCTCAATCCCGGGGCAAACCTGCCGGATACATCCATCATCGTGGTCCATCGTTCGGATGGCAGCGGCACCACGTTTATCTTTTCCGACTACTTGAGCTCGGTAAGCCATGATTGGGCGTCCAAAGTTGGCAAAAACGTTTCCGTGAACTGGCCGGCCGGCGTCGGCGGCAAGGGCAACGAAGGCGTGGCCGGGCAGGTCAAACAATTGCCGGGAGCGATCGGCTACGTCGAACTGGCTTACGCCAAGCAAAACAAGCTGCCGGTGGCGGAGTTGAAGAACGCCGCGGGCAAATTCGTGGCGCCCTCCCCGGAATCCGTTTCTAAAGCAATGGCCACGGCGACCATTCCCGATGACTTCCGCTTCAGCATGGTGAACGCGCCGGGCGATGAGTCGTATCCCATCGCCGGCGCGAGTTGGGTGCTGCTTTACCAGAAGCAGGGCGATGCAAAAAAGGGAAAAACCCTGGTGGCTTTCCTGAAATGGTGCGTTTCGGAAGGTCAAAAAATGTCGCCGCAGCTTGACTATGCGCCGCTTCCCGATAGCGTGCAGCAGCGCGAATTGAAATTGCTCGACACGGTCACATACTGAGTCGCACTGCCTGTCGCTCATGGTGGTTTCTGGCAGTCGAGGCGGAGTGATCACTCCGCCTCGCTGTTTTAGCGTTGCCATGCGGAAAATTCTATGGGTGTTCAGATGACAACAACGCCGGCCTCGAAAACTCCGGCCGCCAACCGGGCGCCATCAGGCGCTCGCCTGGCAGACCGCGGCTTCCGCTGGTTATGCCTGGCCGGCGCGCTCGTTGTGGGAGTCCTGCTGTTGCTCGTGATTTGGCAGTTGCTCCGAGGAGCCCGCCTGTCCATGGACCGATTCGGCTGGGGATTCTTTATCGGGAAAACCTGGGATCCGGTTTCCGAGGAGTTCGGCGCGCTGCCGTTTATCTTCGGCACCGTGGTCTCCTCCATCGTTGCGTTGCTGATTGCGGTGCCGTTGAGCGTGGGCACGGCCATTTATCTGACGGACCTTGCCCCGCCGCGCCTGCGACAGCCTCTGAGTTCCCTGATCGAAATGCTCGCGGCCGTGCCCAGCGTGGTGTGGGGGCTCTGGGGATTTTTTATTTTGGTTCCGATCTTGCGCGCCACACTTTACCCGGTGCTCCAGAAATGTCTCGGGTTCCTGCCTTTTTTCCAGGGGCCGATTTATGGCATTGGCCTGCTGACCGCCGGCATCATCCTCGCCATCATGATCCTGCCGATCGTGACCTCGATTTCCCGCGAAGTGCTCCGGTCGGTGCCGAACCTGCAACGCGAAGCCGCGTATGCGCTGGGCGCGACGCGCTGGGAAGTGACGCGCATCGCAGTGCTGAGTTATGCGCGCCGCGGGTTGTTCGGCGCCGCCGCCCTGGGGCTGGGCCGCGCACTCGGCGAAACCATGGCGGTCATGATGGTCATTGGCAACACGCCGTATATCGGCCTCTCGCTTTTTCATCCCGCCAGCACGCTGGCCAGCGGCGTGGCGAATGAATTTACCGAGGCAACCGGCGACCTTCAGTTGAGCGCGCTCTTTGAACTGGGCCTGGTGCTGCTGGGTGTCACGATCCTCGTCAATATCCTCGCCCAGGTGATGGTCCGCGCATTCACCACGGCGGAAACGCGCCGGGTGGCCTGATTATGACTGTCAGTTCCAAAAACCACGCCTATCGCAAGTTCAAAAGCCTCGCGATGAATGTGGTTTGCATCGCGTGCGCCCTGCTGGTCATTCTGCCGCTGGCCTTGATTTTGTTTTATCTCATCCAAAAAGGCGCTTCTTCGTTGAATTGGGCATTCTTTACGGGGCTGCCCAAGTCGGCCGGCTCGACTGGCGGAGGCATGGGCAATGCCATTGTCGGCACGCTCGAACTCCTGCTGCTGGCTTCAATCATCGGCGTGCCGGTCGGCGTGCTCGGCGGAGTTTACCTGGCGGAATACGGCGGCGAACGCCTCAACGGCTGGATTCGTTTTTGGGCGGACGTCCTCAACGGCGTCCCATCCATCGTCTGGGGCATGGTGGCCTGGGCGCTCATCGTCGTGCCCATGGCGGCTCCCTTTCGCGGCACGATCAAATCCGTCAATGCGGCGGAATCCTCCATCACCGTTCAAAGTTCCGCCGGCGACACGCAGGATTTCACCGTGGACTCGAAAACCCGGTTGAAGTTCAAAGGAGCGACTCAATTGTCATCCTTGCCGGTGGGAGCTGATGTCGTGGTCTGGTTTGAACGCAAGGGCGACGGCTCGACCGTGACCGATAGCGTTTCTGAAACCGGGCTTTGGAACCTGTTCACCGCTAAAATCATCAAGCTGCACAACGCGTTCTCCGGATTTTCCGCCCTGGCCGGTGGACTCGCGCTCGGTTTCATCATGATCCCGCTCGTGTTGCGCACGACTGAAGAAGTGCTGGTGCTCGTGCCGCGCAGCTACCGCGAGGCCGCGCTTGCCCTCGGCCTGGCGCAGTGGAAAACAATCGTCCGCATCGTCCTGCCCACCGCCCTGCGTGGGATCATCACCGGGGTATTGCTGGCCATGGGCCGGGTGGCGGGCGAGACCGCGCCGTTGTTGTTTACCGCCTTTGGCAACAGCAATTGGAACCATCATCTGTCCGAGCCGATCGCCGCGCTGCCTTTGCAGATTTTTTCATACGCGATCGCGCCCTATGACGATTGGAACCGCCAGGCGTGGGCCGGCGCGTTGGTATTGGTGGCATTGACTTTCCTATTGAGCGCCGGCGTGCGATTCTTTTCCCGCGGCCGATTCCAAAAGAATACATGAATTTGACCATGACTCCCGAAGAAAGCAAAACTCCCGCCGGGAACGCAGAAGGGACCCAGGCCCAGGCGCCCGGGGCGGAGACCAGGCCCGCGGCGGCGCCGGCTGCCCGCGGCATTCCCGCGTTGACGATAAAAAATCTGTCCGTGTTCTTCGGCAAACACCAGGTCCTGAAAAACGTGTCGTTCGATATCCAGGCGCGGGCGGTCACGGCCATCATCGGCCCCAGCGGCTGCGGCAAATCCACCTTCCTGCGGTCCTTGAACCGCATGCACGAGCTGGTTCCGGAAGCCCGCATGGAAGGGGACATTCGCCTGTTTGGGCAGGACATTTACGGCAAGGACGTGGAACCCGTCATTGTCCGCCGCCGCGTCGGGATGGTGTTTCAGAAATCGAATCCGTTCCCGACGATGTCCATCGGCGACAACGTGACCGTCGGTTTGCGATTGAACGGCATGCGCAATCGCGCCGTGCTCACGGAGCGGACGGAGCAATCCCTGCGCATGGCGGCGTTATGGGACGAGGTCAAAGATCGCCTGAACGCTCCGGCCATCAGCCTCTCGGGCGGGCAGCAGCAGCGCTTGTGCATCGCCCGCGCGCTGGCGGTGCAGCCCGAAGTGCTGCTCATGGACGAACCGGCGTCCGCGCTCGATCCGCTCGCGACCTCCAAGATCGAGGACCTGATTCGGGAATTAAAAAAGGACTACACGATCGTGATTGTTACTCATAACATGCAGCAGGCAGCCCGCGCGTCCGATCAGACGGCATTTTTCTACCTGGGCGAATTGGTCGAGTTCGGGACGACCTCGCAGATTTTCACGAGCCCGAGGCAAAAGCGCACCGAGGATTACGTGACAGGCCGCTTCGGTTGAACGACCTTAATTCTAACGCAACTCTATTGATATGGATCTGGGTGAACTAAAACAAAAGCTCCTCACCATGGCGAGCCACGCCGAGACCGCCGTCAACGAGGCTCTGCGCGCCTTGATCGAGCGCGATTACGATCTCGCCCTGCGCGTCAAGGAGAGCGACACGATCATTGACCAGCTCGAAGTGGAAATCGATGACATGGCGATTCAATTGCTCGCCAAGGCGCCGCTCGCCAGCGATCTGCGGCTCGTCACCGTGGCCATGAAAATTTCCCAGAACCTCGAGCGCGTCGGCGATGAAGCGACCAAGATTGCCAAGCGCGCCCGCGATCTCAGCCAGGAACCGCCCGTCAAAGTCGTCGTCGACCTTCCCCGCATGGCGAAGCTCGCGCTGGATATGTTGAAGGCGGCGCTGGATTCGTTCGTGAATCGTGATCCCGCGACGGCGCGCGCCCTGATTCCGCGCGACAAGGAAGTGGACGGTATCAACAAACAGATCACCAATCACCTCGCGCAATACATGGTGGAGAACCCGGACACGATCAAACGGTGCCTCAATTTAATCACGGTCTCCCGCAGCCTCGAACGGATTGCCGACCACGCGACGAATGTGGCGGAAGAAGTCGTTTACCTTTACGAAGCGCAGGACATCCGCCACACCGGTGGAAAATCCGGATTGGCGCCCAAGGCCAACGGTTAGAGCGGAATATTTCACACTGGCTTGGCCCGGAGCGCCGGTATTTCCTGTGCCGTGTGAAATATTCGCGCTAGGAATTCTCGCGCGCCTTTTGAGTCGGAGTCGCCAGCGGATAAAGTCCCGGGCAGCAACCGAACGCCTCGTGGAAGGCCTGGCTGAAATGGCTCGGACTGGCGTAGCCCACTTCCAGCGCCGCTTCGGTCACATTGAATTCGCCGGAGCGCAGCAGTTCCGCGGCTTTTTCCATCCGCAACCGGCGCAGATATTGGGTGATCGTTCGCCCCGTTTGCGCGGAAAAAATCCGGCTCAGGTAAAAATGGCTGCAGCCAATTTTCCGGCCGAGTTCTTCCAGCGGCGGCGGGGCGGCCAGGTCCTGTTTCAGCAGGAAAATCACCTGTTCCACGCGTTCCTGGGCGAGGCGCTGCTGGCGGGTGCAGAAAAACTCCTTTTCCTTCGGCGGCTGGAATAAAAATGTGACGGCCAGTTCGAGCGCTTTGCATTGATACCACAAAGGCTGGGCGGCGGCATAGACCGGCGGCTGGCGCAGCGTGGAAATAATTTGCTGCTGCCCCGCCGTGAGTTTCACGGTCGCGTCCGAAACGTAATCGCAGGGGCATCCTTCGATGGCGGCCTTGACCATCGGATGCAGCAATTTCTCCGTGCCGGCCAGGTGTTTGGCGAGAAACGGGCAGGAAAATTCCACCGTGAGAAACTGATGCCGTTCGGCGGCCGCGCGCCTGGCGGTCAGCGGTTTCGCGGCCCGATGATAAAAGCCGGCTGTGCCAGGCGTAAATTCCGCGCGCGCGCCGCCGCTCTCCACGAAGCCGTGCCCGTCGAGATTCAGGCAGAGCTCGACACATTCGGGATGAAAACTTGCCGACCAGTCGAATTCCTTCCGCGTAAAAAAATCGTGCCATTCAATGCTGAATCCCAGCCCATGAAAATGGCCGAACAACGGCTGCCATCCGCCACCGACGGCGCGCCACGCGCCGGCCTCGGTAAACGAGCCGGCGCCGCCAGCGGACTTCGCCGCTGGCTGGACCATCTGCTCGGATGCTGAATGTTCACTCATCGTGTAGGCACAATACCGTTAGGATGCCCTTGATTTTCGATGAAAAACGTCGTTCTGACAAGGCGCGAAATAAATCCGTCCGGACTGCACTGCGGAATCCGGTGGATATTACTGCGCGCCGGAACTCGCATCAGCCCTTGGTTTCATTCCGCCGTGACAACCTGTTTTTGCCTGAAAGCTCGCGAACGCCAGATGTAGAATATGGCCGGGTAAACCAGCAGTTCCATCAAAGTCGAGGTAACCACTCCGCCAATCATCGGCGTCGCGATTCGTTTCATAACGTCCGCTCCCGCGCCGTGGCTCCATAAAATCGGCGCCAGGCCGGCGATGATGACGCACGCCGTCATCGCTTTTGGACGCACACGTTTCACGGCGCCGTGATAGATCGCTTCCTGCAAATCGATGACGTTCCGCATCGCGCCGCGCTTTTTCCAATCATCGTACGCCAAATCCAGGTAGAGCAGCATCACCACGCCCGTCTCGGCGTCGAGACCCGCCAGCGCAATGATGCCGATCCACACCGCGACGCTCAGGTTATAATGGAGCAAATACAAAATCCAAAACGCGCCCACTAGCGAAAATGGAACCGCGAGCATCACGATGGCCGTCTTCACCAGCGATTTCGTGTTCAGATAAATGATGAGCAGGATAATCAGCAACGTAAGCGGCACGACCACCGACAAGCGTTGTTTCGCCCGCTGCATGTATTCAAATTGCCCGCTCCAGAAAATATTGTAGCCCGGCGGAAGTTTGATTTTGCCGCTGGCCACCGCCGCGTTCACCGTGCGCATGGCCGCTTCCACATAAGTGCCCACGTCAATGCCGCGGATGTCCACATACACCCATGCGTTCGGCACGGCGCCTTCGCTCTTGATGCCCATCGGCCCATCCACCACTTTCACCGTCGCGAGCTGGCCCAGCGGAATCTCGGCCCCGGTCGGCGTGGGAATAATGATGTCCTCCCGTAAGGCCCGCAGGTCGGAGCGGAAATCGCGGTCGTAACGTAAATTGATCGTGTAACGCTGCAAACCCTCCACCGTCGTCGTCAGCGGCATTCCCCCCAACGCCACCGACAACACGTCCTGCACGTCGCCGACGGTCAGGCCATAGCGCGCGATGGCGTCGCGGTTGATTTCGAACTCAATAAAACGCCCGCCCATCACGCGCTCGGCGATGGCGCTCGTCGTGCCGGGCACGTTGCGCAGGGTGGCTTCCACTTCGATGGCAATGCGTTCGAGTTCGGGCAAATCCGGCCCGGCGATTTTGACGCCCACCGGCGTCTTGATGCCGGTGGAAAGCATGTCGATGCGCGTCCGGATGGGCATCGTCCAGGCGTTATTGAGGCCCGGGATTTGCACCGCGTTATTCATCGCGTCCGTCAATTCCGCCGCCGTGCGGCGGCGATGAGCGATGACGCGGTTGTTATCGTCCTTGATATCGACAGCGGGCCATTGTTCCTCCGGCTTCAGGCGAATCGTGGTCTCGATCATGTCCATCGGCGCCGGGTCGGTCGCGGTTTCCGCGCGGCCGGCTTTGCCAAAAACAGTTTCCACTTCGGGAAACGATTTGATGAGCCGATCCGTCGTTTGCAGGATTTCGCGCGCTTTCGTCGGTGAAATCCCGGGGAACGTGGTCGGCATGTAAAGCATGTCCCCTTCATCGAGCGGCGGCATGAATTCCGAACCGATGTTTTGATACGGGAAAAGCTTGCCCACGTGGAATGCCCGGTCCCGCGCCGCGCCCTGCGGCAGCGTATGCGCCGCCAGCCAATTCCACGGCAGGAACACCCACACGATCAGCACGCCGGCGCCGATGATGACCGCCCAGCGCCACTTCACGACAAAGTTGATCACCGGGTGATAAATCCAGATGAGAAAACGGTTGATGGGATTTTTTTCCTCCCGCGGAATCTTGCCGCGAATGAACCACCCCATCAAAATCGGCGCGAGCGTTATGGACAGCAGCGCGGCGGCGGCCATTGAATAGGTCTTGGTGAATGCCAGCGGTTTGAACAAGCGGCCTTCCTGTTCCTGCAAGGTGAACACCGGCAAAAACGAAACGGTAATCACCAGCAGCGAATAAAAAAGCGTCGGCCCCACTTCCACCGCCGCGTCGCGAATGATCTGCCAATGCGGTTTCTTTCCCTGATCGCGCTCGAGATGCTTGTGCGCGTTCTCGATCATGATGATTACCGCGTCCACCATCGCTCCGATGGCAATCGCAATGCCGCCCAGCGACATGATGTTCGCGTTGATCCCCTGCAGGTGCATGACGATGAACGCAGTCAGTACGCCGAGCGGCAGTGCGACAATCGCGACAAGCGCGGAGCGCAAGTGGAACA
>Ga0105240_10014653_pt1 | contig 10699 bp, 11 predicted proteins | sample KBSC54metaG_FD_80426 | JGI IMG/M metagenome (GOLD analysis project Ga0105240, IMG submission 80426) | Corn rhizosphere microbial communities from Kellogg Biological Station, Michigan, USA - KBS C5-4 metaG | ecosystem: Host-associated > Plants > Roots > Rhizosphere > Soil | place: Michigan, USA...
CAGCGGCGTGACAGTCGCGACAACAGTCGATGTGGCGGCGGTTCGGTGGGGGTTTATTGCCTGCGCGTTCAGTTCTCTGCCGCTCGAACCACGCTGATCCTCGTTTGCCTCAATCACGATGACAGCTCATGGTTAGCTCGCCATCACAGGCGCAGTCTGCGACCGTATGTCTACACGCGCTTCGGGCGCGTCAGATCGGCCGACGCACATTCAACGACGACCTGACCGTCGCTATCGAACGGATGGCCAACGCGCTGCCGGAGCCGGATCGTAGGTCTGTGCTGGAGGCGCCAAGCGCATCCGCCAACGACGCCGCAGCCTCCTCGCAATGCTCGACGCGGAGAAGTATTCAGAGGACTAGCCCGGCTCGCTGCGCCGATTCACCGACGCGGTTTGCGCGACGACGGCCACGATGCACGCATCGTGTCGCTGTCGAGCGGTCCGGGACGTCCTGTCCGCTACCTACTCGTTTGATGCTTTATGGCGGAAAGGGTGAGGCGCTGCCCACCCGTTGTAGGTTAGGCTAGCGGATGACGTGACTCCGGGGCTGGCAGGGAGACTGAATAGGCGTGTGTGTTGCTTTGCGCCCTACGTAAGCGAAGTCGAACCGCTATCGCGGCACTGACCGAACTCATCGATGGGGCGTTCGCCGGGCTCAAGCCCCCAACTGGCTGTCCTGGAGGACGTCGATGGCGATCACCTCGAAACGTGCGGCGACGGGATCGGCGCAGCCGGAGTCCGCAGAACCTGGCATGTCAGGTGGCCTCACCCACCGCCAGATCCTGATCATTTTCAGCGGGCTCATGCTCGGGATGCTTCTCTCGTCGCTCGATCAAACCATCGTGGCGACGGCCCTGCCGACGATTGTTGGCGACCTCGGGGGGCTCGAGCACATCTCGTGGGTTATAACCGCCTACCTGCTGGCCTCGACAGTTTCGACTCCGTTGTACGGGAAGCTCGGCGACCTGTATGGACGCAAGCGGCTGTTTCAGATTGCGATCGTCATCTTCCTCGTCGGTAGCATCCTCTCAGGTATCGCGCAGTCAATGACCGAGCTGATCCTGTCGCGGGCGCTACAGGGCGTGGGCGGCGGTGGGCTGATGGTGCTCGCACAGGCGATCATCGCTGACGTCGTCAGCCCACGCGAACGCGGGAAGTACCAGGGCTATACCGGAGCGGTCTTCGGCGCATCGAGCGTCCTGGGGCCACTGCTTGGCGGCTTCTTCACCGACAATCTGACCTGGCGGTGGGTGTTCTACATCAATTTGCCGCTGGGCATCCTCGCCTTGTTTGTAACGAGCGCGGTGCTACCGAAGAGCCCGCGGCGCGGCAGTGTGCGGATCGACTATGTGGGGTCGGCGCTCCTGACCGCCATCATCAGCGATGTCGTGCTAATCACCACCTGGGGCGGAAGCCAGTACGCATGGGGTTCGCTGGTCATCGCCGCGATGATACTCGGCGGCTTCGCACTCACCGTGCTTTTTATCCTCGTCGAACACCGCAGCGCCGAGCCAGTGCTGCCGCTTCGACTGTTCAAAGACAGTGTCTTCACGATTTCGAGTGTCGTCGGATTCCTCGTCGGTGTCGCGATGTTCGCCGCGATTAGCTTCCTGCCACTGTTCCTCCAGGTCGCGAACGGTGCTTCGGCGACAAGTTCGGGGCTTCTCCTGGTACCACTGATGATCGGGCTCCTGTCCGCCTCGATCATCTCCGGAATGCGGATCACGCAGACTGGTCGGTACCGGGTCTACCCCATCGCGGGCACGGCTATTGCGGCCGTGGGACTGTTCTTGCTTTCAACCATGGATGAACACACCTCCTTCGTTATCGAGAGCGTCTACATGGCAGTCCTCGGTGTGGGGGTCGGCCTCGTGATGCAGGTGCTCGTGATTGCGACGCAGAACGCGGTCGCGATCACGGACCTTGGTGTGGCCACGTCATCGGTGAGCTTTTTCCGGTCGGTGGGCGGCTCCATCGGAGTTGCGATTTTCGGGACGTTGTTCAATTCGCGCCTGGACGACGCGCTGCCCGCAAAGGTGAAGGAACAGGTGCATGCGCTCAACATCACGCCGGAATCGATCAGTAAACTTCCACCTGAACTTCACGCCGACTATGTAGCGGCGTTCGCGCACGCGCTCGCAGGCGTGTTCCTGTTCGCCGTGCCAGCGATTCTGCTGGGGTTCGTGCTGACATGGCTCTTAAAGGAGCTGCCGTTGCGCCGCCACACTGGCCCAGCGGTGCCAATGGAGTAGGTGTGATCGAGCGCACCCCATTGTTTGTGCTGCAACGGTGAGGCAGCACCCGGACACGATGGGTGGATCGTGTGGAGCTGGGGCGGGTCGGGATCGCCAGGAGCATCGGCGTGCACCGGGCGCGCGACTGTTCGGCGAGACCGAACCGGGTGAGTCGTAGCGCCTGCCGCTCTCCCTGAGATCCGTAAGGAAGTCTCGGACGTGCTCACGCGTCAACGACTTGACGCGTTGCTTTCCAAGTCCACGCGTTAGGTGATTCGTCACGATGCGGTAATACGAGTCTCGCGTCGTCAAGGGTGCATCCCGATCAAGAGAGGCCAGCCACGGCGGCCAAGACCTTCTCAACGGTCATGCGGCCGTCTGGACGGACTTCGCCACGCTCAGCGCGGTCAAGCTCTTTTCGCTTGAAAGCCGCCGCCTTTCCGTTTTCGTCGCCCCGTAGACGCTGATTCGTCGGCCAGCGATGGTGACGCGCCCTTTGTACGTCCCGTTTGCTCGCTCGCGGATTGACCCTTCGCGAGGCCCGCGCCGTTCTCCCATCTTGCCATTCTCCGTTGATGGCAACGCTACCCCTTCCCATACCACGCCTTAGCAAGGGGTCAAGCAGGAAGCAAAGGGGTACGCCGGACGACCCGAGTGGACGCGCTGTAGCTTCGAAGCAGCTATTTCCCCGCCGCCTCGCCCTTCTTGATGTAGAACGTCATGCTTTGCATCGCCAGCACCGGGTCGATGTGACGGATCGTCACGTCCCGCGGGACGTGTGCCGTGATAGGCGCATAGTTCAATATCGCCCGGATGCCCGCGTCCACCAGCCGGTCAACGACTGCCTGCGCGTGGGCTGCCGGCACCGCCACGATGCCAATGTCTACGTTGTGGGCCAGGATGAACGACTCCAACTCATCGATGAAGTGGACGGCGACACCCCCCACTTGCTTCCCCACCATCGCCTGGTCCGCGTCGAACGCCCCCAGGATTTCGAACCCTTGCGGCCGAAAGCCGCCATACTCTGCAATCGCCTGGCCGAGCCGCCCGACGCCAATCAAGCAGACGTGCCACTGCCGGTCTATCCCCAGGATCTCTCGCAGCTTCGCCAGCAGGCCATGGACGTTGTACCCGCGCCCCTGCTTGCCAAACCGCCCAAAATAGCTCAGATCTTTTCGGATTTGTGCAGGCGTCACATCCAGGATTTCGCCGAGGGCCTGCGAACTCACGACCGTATCCCCGGCTGACGCCAGCTCCGCCAGCGCGCGCGCATACACCGGCAACCTGTTAATTACGACCTCTGGTATTTCAAGTGCCATGCGCGTCCGGTCCGGTTGTGAAATCCGTAACTTGCGAACTATACCGTTACCGTCTTGCCGCGGTCAACGCGGAAACACACACGCAATATGCGAACTCGCGATCCCGCTTGGTGCAAGGTCGCACCAACCCGAGGTTGACCGCCATTGCCGCACCTCAGACGATAAGTCCATCCCTCCCTGGAGTCCCTCTGTGAATCTCCGCATCCCCGGACCTACGCCCGTCCCGGCCGAAGTCCTCGCCGCAAGCGCCCGCCAGATGATGAACCACCGCGGGCCGGAATTCGCGCAAATCGTCCGCCGCGTCACCGACGGCCTCAATTGGGTGTTCGGCAGCTCGACCGATGTCCTCACCATCAGCGCCTCCGGCACCGGCGGCCTCGAAGCGGCAGTCGTCAACACGCTCAGCCCCGGCGACCGTGTGCTCGCCGTTTCTATCGGCTCCTTTGGCGACCGTATCCGCACGATCGCGTCCACGTACGGCGCCGAGGTCGTGCCCTATACCCTCGAATGGGGCGAAACCGCCGACCCGACGATTGTCGGCAGCATGCTCGACGCCGATACCGACATCAAGGCGGTGCTCGTTACGCATAACGAGACCTCGACTGGGGTAACGAACCCGCTGGAAGCCATCGCCCGCGAGGTGCGCGCTCGCGACCGCCTTATCATCGTCGACGCCGTCAGCAGCATGTCGTCCATCCCCTGCCCCGTCGAACGCTGGGGGCTCGATGTCGTGGTCAGCGGCTCCCAGAAAGGCTGGATGGCCCCTCCCGGACTCGCCTTCCTCTATATGAGCGAACGCGCCTGGGCCGCGAACGAATCCGCCACCATGCCGCGCGTCTACTTCGATGCTCGCCGCCACCGCGAGTCACTGGAGAAGCTCCAGACTCCCTGGACGCCCGCGATGACCGTCTACTACGCGATGGATGCCGCCTTCCCCATCCTCCGCGCCGAAGGCCTCGAAGGCATCTTCACGCGCCACGAAGCCATCGGCGACTACACCCGCCAGCGAGTCAAAAGCCTCGGGCTGAAGCTCGTTCCCGTGAACGAACAGTTCGCCTCGAATACCGTCACAGCCGTCTGGTGGCCCGAGGGCGTCGATGGCAAGGCCATCGCGAAGCACGCCCGTGAAGATCACGGCATCGTCCTCGGCGGTGGCCAGGGCAAGCTCGACGGCAAGATCTTCCGTGTTGGCCATCTCGGCTACGTGCAGCAGTCCGACGTCGCCGAATCCCTCGATGTCGTCGAGCAGCTCCTCACCGAAGCAAAGGCTGCCGTCTAACCAGGTCGATCAAGCATCGGCGCTGGCAAACCAAAGCCGGCGCCGATGCCCTTTCGTTGTAAGCACTCCAATCGTCTACAGCGGCCGCTTCGCCGGCACTCCCGCCCGCCGCGGATAGCCTGGTGGCGTCGGCCCCTGTTTGCGCAACAGCAGCACCTCGATGTGTTCGCTCACGTTGCGGCGCATCGCCACGCGCCCCTCGGCCATCACGCCCAGCGTGTCCATAGCTCTTCCTGCTCCGTCGATCTCCTCGTCCAGCGCGCTGCCTTTCGGGATAGCAACCAGCGCGCCGGGCGCAGCCAGTGGCGCCGTGTACTCCAGCAATTCGCGTAGCGCCGCCACTGCCCGGGCGGTCACCAGGCCACACCGGTTACGCAATGGACCGTGTCCCGCGTCTTCGGCACGCACAGCGTAGACGTGCACGTTGCTCATCCCGAGTTCAGTCACAACTCGCTCGAGCAGCTTCGCCCGCTTCTGCAGCGGCTCCACGAGGTGCACACTCAGGTCAGGTCGCACGGCCGCGAACACCAGTCCGGGAAACCCGCCGCCGCTCCCGACATCGCACGCCTCACCGTCCCAACCCGCTTCGCTCGCGATTCGCAGGATCTCTAACGATTCCGCGTAGTGCCGCTTCACCATGTCATCCTCGCCGACGGCCGTCACACGGATCCGGTCGGCCGCCGCAGCCAACAGAGCGGCGTGACGCATGAGCAACTCGACCCAACGACCCGGAACCGCAAAGGCCGGAAACAGCTCCGGAAGGTCCTCCCAGGTCAACGCCCGCCCGCCCGCGTTCGGCACACTCACGCATTCAATGATACATTCTGTACATGACCGAAGACGCCGGTGTTCAGGCCGCCCCTACTAACCTGGCTTCCGCGCTCAGCGAGTATCTCGAAACCCTCAAGCCCGCTCAGCGCGTCGCCAGCGAATCGTACATTCGCAATTTCCTCGACCACATGGGTCACGATCTGCTCTGTTCGTCGCTCACCGCCGCCCGTGTCGAATCCTACGCCGAAGCCCGCATCAAGGATCGCGACCCGAACGCACCGGACCGCGTGAGCGCACTCAAGGCGTGGTTCCAGTACCTCAAGAAGAAGAACTACATCCCCGAGAACTATGGCGCCAAGATCCGCGTCCGTCGCACCGGCCAGCGCAATGGCATGATGGCCAGCACCCGCCTCGACGAGCCGCCTATCGAGATGACTGCCGATGGTCTCGAGGCCCGCAAGCGCGAACTGGCCGAGCTTCTCGACCAGCGCCCGCAAATCGTGCTCGCGATCGCCACCGCGCGCGAAGACAAAGACTTCCGCGAAAACGCTCCGCTCCAGGCCGCGCGCGAAGAGCTCGGCATGACCGATGGCCGCATCAAGCAGCTTGAGACTGACATCAAGCGCGCCGTGGTCCGCGATTCCGTCTCCGGCGACATCTCCGGCATCGGTTCGATCGTCAGCGTCACGCAGGTAGGGACATCCAAGCAGATGCAGTTCACACTCGTCGGTGCGCGCGAAGCGAATGCTGCCGAACAGCGCATCTCCGTTGATTCGCCCGTCGGCAAAGCCGTGATGGGCCGTCGCACCGGCGACGAAGTCCAGGTCGATATCCCCTCGGGTAAGGTCCTCCACTATCGAATTGATGAGATCCGCCCCGCTGAACGCCGCTGATCTTAGGAGAAGCCCGTCGCCGTTTTCGTGCTAAACGAAGCGACGAGGTTGAGGAACGCCGGCGTCAGGATGAGCACTGCCCACGCCGCGCCCACCCACAGCAGGACATCGACCAGCGCGACGCGCGTTCGGACTCCATCACCGGTTGCTTCGGGCGTTTCGGTCACCCACTCGGCCGCGATCGGAAGTGTTTCCGCCTCTCCATCTTCCGCGCCATACGCCACGATCAGCGCTCGCGTGGCCTGTGCGAATTGCCACCACGCCATCACGATTGCGGCCGCGGCCAGACCGCTCGCGACGATACCGCCAATCGCCAGCGCATGCCCGGAATCGGGAACCGTCGCGGTTGTCGGCAGCGCGAAATACCGCGTAGCGATGCTGCCTTGCGTGAACGCTTCAATGCCGTACGTCGAAGTGACAAGCAGCGCGGCAAGCAAGCCGGCCCATACCAGGCCGCTCAGCCAGCGCACATCGCGCAATGCGGCCTGGACGCCTGCCGCGCGGCCGTCACCGTTGTTTGCTGTCGTCGCTGCCGTTGAATTCGGTTCGTCGCTCACGGTTCGCTCCTCCGCTACGCTCACGCGCGTAAACGCACTATACACATCCTGCAATCGGGCTGCGCCTTCGCACACATGAGCATTCGCAGCGACCACGCGGTACGCGGATTCATCGGTTCGCCGTAGAATGCGCCCGAAAGGAATCATCAATGGCCGAGACCGTCCGCCAAACGATCCATGAGCTGCTCGATCAAACTCGCGCCACTATCGACGCGCTCCTCGATGCCGGCGATCCGGAGCTTCCTATGGCTTCATCACACGTCTGCGCGCAGGGCCGCGATGCCTGGGCGCTCATCACGAACGACATCGACCACGAGATCATCCACCACGGCCAGGTCGCCGAAGCCCGCTACGAAGCGCAGATCGCGCCGTCGCCATCCGCCCGGCTCGCCGCTGAATGGCTCGAAAAACGCGCGCGCTTTGTAGGCTCGCTCGTGGGACTGACCGACGAACAGTTCAATCAGGAGACCGCCCCCGGCGGATGGACGTACCGCCAGGTCGCGAGCCACGTCCTGCTGATCGAACGCGACTCACTCAAGACCATGGCGCAGGATCGCGCCGCCCGCGAAGGAGCAAATTGATGGCAACCCGCGAACAGGTCACCGACCTCAAAGACAAGATGCGCGAGGAGCGCGCAGCGCTCATCGCCGCCGCAGGCTCACTTTCCCCTGAAGATGCCCTGCGTGTCCCGGTCGATGCTGAGGGCGAAGAGCAGTGGACCGCGCTTGAACAGCTGGCCCACCTCTGGGAGATGGAACGCAGCTATGATGCCTGGGTCCGCGCGGCCCTCGAAGAAGACGGTGTCTCGCTCCAGGGCGTCACCGGTGAGCCCGTCGAAATCCCCATCGAAAAGGCCAATGGACACACCATCGCTGAGATGCTCCGTGCCCTCGAAGTCGACCGCGCATACACGTTGGGTCTGATCGATGGCCTCTCCCTGGAGGCCTTCGACCGCAAAGCCGTGAGCCCGATGTTCGGGCCGCTCACCGTCCTGCAGTACCTTCGCTCGTTCTACCGCCACGACCGCCAGCACGCCGCGCAGATCCAGGGCCGCAAGAGCGACTACCAGCCGAACTTCAAAGGCTCGGAGCCGAATCAGCGGAAAATGCGGATCGAGAAGGTGGCGCAGGAGCAGGGCGGGTAGCCGCCAGTGACTGGGCGAGTACCGCGAAGAGAGCGTGCGATTCTACAGCTCGCCCCAGATCACATGCCCGCGGATCGGACGGCGGACGATGCCAGAGGGACAGTGTTTCAGCATGATCTCGCGCACCTCATGGTCGAATGTATCGGCGTCGATGTGGGCGCGCGTGAGCGAACTCATGGCGTGAAACGCCGCAATGAAGTCCTCGACTGATTGTTCGAACATGACCGGGACCGTTTCACGCTCGCCGCGTTTTTGGAATAGGCCGGCCCGCTCCCATTTCGCGATCATATTGAAGGGCGCATAGCCGGTGGAATAGCGGACGATCACCTCCCTGACGGCGGCATCCCACGGCTCCTTGTCAGATTCGACCGGCCGCGTAACGGCGAGCATTCCGCCCGGAGCGAGGACGGAAGCAAAACGACGAAGCGCAACCTCCGGGTCGATCCAGTGCAAGCTTTCACCACCAACGACCAGCCCATACGGCGGGTCAAGGACAGCTTGTTCTGCCCGCGCCACCTGCCAGTGAATGTTCGGTCGATCCCCGTCCGGTAGCTCGTGCGCAGCGGCGATCATCTCCCTCGAGACATCGACCGCATCGACGCGATCGACCAGCGGCGCGAGGCGCCGGGCGAGATTACCCGTGCCACACCCAACATCAAGGACATTGCGCGGCGCATCTCCCAATAGCGAGAGCAGGATGTCGAATGTCTCCGGCGGGTAGGTAGCCCTGAAACGATAGTTCGCTGCCGCGTCCGCGTCTTGCCACCGCAGCGCATGGACCCGACGTAGCTCCGCCGTAGCGTCCGTTGTCATGTGGTGACACTACGCCAACCATCGTTTACTCGACGTCAGCGTCCGTACGAGGTCAGCGCGGAAGCATTCTTGGGGAAGTGCGTCGCATCGAAAGGAGGGCGAAATGGCGGGTTGGACAGCGTTCCCTGGGGCAATGACGCTCGGCACCATCTTCCTCGAAGGGTTCGGAGAGTTCTCCCCACATCCGAACCTGGCGGGTCAGGCCGCCGAAGAAGGAGCACTGTGGAGCGTCTTCATGCACGCCGGCGAGTTGATGCGCTGGTCTCGGAGCTTTAGCCATACGGACGCTGATCCTCCTGATACGGGCCTGTGGTGGCTGGAGGAAGCGGAGCTGAGCATGGACGAGGCCTCGCGGATCGGGTTCGCACAGGTTGGAGTCGATCAGAATGTCCACGTCGCCCCGCTGCTTGTCCCGCTATGCCAGTGTTTCGATGAATCACTTCGCCGGCTCGGCGAGGTCAATTTGCGTGCACTGCAATTCAACGCAAAGCGGCTGCTCCCCGACAGGCGCCCGGGTGGCCGCCTGTTCATTCCACAGCTCGGCTGGTTCAGGATGTCGCAAGGCCCACGGGCGAACGCGTTCATCGCCTTTGATGACGGCTTTCTCAAGGGCCGCAACGAGGCAGAGTTCACCGAGGCCGTGGAGGGCTGGAACGGGATAGGGGCGTTCGAGTTTGGCCAGATTGTGCCCGGCCTGCCCGAGCATTCAATCGAGGACCGAATCGCCTGCCCAGCCGACACCGCTCTTTCGCCTGCCGAGCGGGGCATCCCCGTGGATCTGCCCGATTGGACACCGGGCTGCGCCGCGATAGCACTGGCATGGGTCATTGAGAACGCCCGGCGTGACGGCCCCGCCGCCGCCTCCAACTTCGCCATCCGAATAACCCGCCTCGACTAACGACGCTGACTGTGTCGCGACATATCCACCGGGACCGGGGACTCAGGACCGCAGACTCAAACCACCCGCCACTGCACGAGCGTATACGGCGCATCCCCGGCGTGATCCTCGAACACCACCTCGACTTCCGCGCCGATCTCGACCTCCTGCTCCGGGTCGCCAAGCAGGTTACCCACCATGCGCACGTTCCCCGCGTCGGGCAGCTCCACAAGCACCACGATGTACGGCACGCCGTTCTTGAGCGCCGGGTGCACCGGGTACCATGCCCGCTCCCAGCTGTAGATCGTCCCCCGGCCCGATACGCGTTCATAGCCCAGGTCAAACGAGTGGCATTCGTTGCAGATCCACTCCGGCCCCCACTGGAACGTGTTGCATGCGTTGCAGCGCTGCACCACGAGTTCGTGCTGCTGCGCCGCCTCCCAGAATTCGGCGCCAAGGCCATCGGGCGCGGCCGCAGGCGCCGGCAATCCATCGGGCAGGTACGGCGAACGTTCGATCGTCGTCATTACGCCACCTCCTTCGCGAGGATCAGGTCGCTCACTGGCTGCACCATCGGCCCCGAGCAGACCATCGAGACGTTCACATCCGGCACCTGGCAGGTTGATTGGCCCCGCACCTGGCGCACCGCCTCGGTGATGAGTTCGAGCCCGTGCATGTAGCACTCCGCGAGGTTGCCGCCGCTCGTGTTCAGCGGCAGCTTGCCCGTCGGAGCGATGAAATGCTCTGGCGTGAAGAATTCGTTGACCTCATCCGGTGTGCAGAACCCGTGCTCGACGATGCTCATCATCACG
>Ga0105240_10014654_pt1 | contig 10699 bp, 10 predicted proteins | sample KBSC54metaG_FD_80426 | JGI IMG/M metagenome (GOLD analysis project Ga0105240, IMG submission 80426) | Corn rhizosphere microbial communities from Kellogg Biological Station, Michigan, USA - KBS C5-4 metaG | ecosystem: Host-associated > Plants > Roots > Rhizosphere > Soil | place: Michigan, USA...
CGCCGCCTCCCAAACCCCCAGCCCCAATCTGATGACTTCTGGCTCGTCGCCCGTACAATCCACTACCGTAGAAGGGACGATCCCCCCAATACCCCCATCCACCACGATATCCACCAAATGCTCGAACTTATCATGGATGATCTCCGGGTCGGTGTATTCTTCCACCATCTCGCCGGGCAGGGAGGAGCTGAGGATGGGATGACCCAGCTCCTTTATCAGGCCTAATGCAATCTTATTGTCCGGTACCCGCAGCCCAATGGTATCCTTCTTGCTTTTCAATATCTTAGGCACCTGTTTGCTGGCCGGAAGGATAAAAGTATAAGGGCCCGGCAAATAGTTCCGTAACATCCGGTACAAGGGAGTGGAAATACTCTTGGTATACTGACTTAAGTCGCTGAGATCGTAGCAGATAAAGGAAAGTTGCGCCTTGGCGGGATTCACCTGCTTGATCTGACAGATGCGCTCGATGGCCTTATGCTGGAAAATATCGCAACCCAGGCCATAAATAGTGTCCGTGGGATAGATGATCACCCCTCCATCCAGCAGGCATTCTACAATGGTCTTGATATTTCTGGGCTGGGGATTATCCGGATGGAGATGCAACAGCATGCGGTAATTTACAATTTCTTAACTTGGAATTAGTGTTATTTTTGCGAAAATTCAAAGGTCTATGCACTTACAGGCAGTAGATAAGGTAGACAATATTAGTCCCGAGGATTTTAGAGAAAATTATTACAATCCGATGAAGCCCCTGGTGATCCGGGATCTCTCAAAGGACTGGCCCGCGACAACAAAATGGAACTGGGATTTCTTTAAATCCATCGTGGGCAATGTGGAGGTCGGTGTATACAACAATATAAAAAGCGACGCCTATACACCGATCAATACGGCCGACGACTATATGAAGTTCGGGGACTATATCGACATGATCCGGAAAGGCCCCGCACAGTGGCGCATCTTCCTGTTCAACATCTTCGAACACGCCCCCCAGATCACCACCGACTTCGAATGGCCCGAACACCTCATGAAAGGGTTCGTAAAACGCTATCCCATGCTGTTCGTCGGCGGCAAAGGCTCCATCACCCACATGCATTTCGACATCGACCTGTCCCATATCATTCATACACAGTTTGGTGGCCGTAAAAGGGTCCTGTTATTCCCCTTCGAAGAACAGCATAAGCTGTATCGCAAACCCTTCGAGGTGCTCAGCTTTGTCAATTTCGAGCGTTATTTCGACGCCCGGGAGAATAAGCTGGAAATGGAGCGCTACCCCGCCCTGAAGCTCGCAAAAGGCTATGAAGTGATCCTGGATCATGGAGATACCCTCTTTATGCCCGCAGGATACTGGCACCATATGGAGTACCTGGACAGCGGTTTTGCTATGAGCCTGCGTGCTTTACAATCCTCTTTCAGCGGCAAGCTGAAAGGAGCCTGGTACCTGCTGGGGATGCGCAATATCGACACCCTGATGAAAAGAACAGCCCCCGAATGGTGGTTCAACCTGAAAAAAGAAAAAACCTTCCGGGCCGCCAATAAAGAGCTGGAAACCCATTGATGTCCGAAAAACGGGCCTCCCGGGAAATGAGCCTCCGGCCCGTTCTGGAAAAAAACTTTAAAAAAAATATTGCTTTATAACGAAATCGTCTTTATTTTTACCCCGCTTATACTCTGACAGCGTACATCTTAAACTACGCTACAATACCACGGAAAATCTCATCCAATCCAATTTCCACACGACTATCCAATTTCCGTGTCCGAAGATTCCAATTTCCAAGAAACTTCCCTGTTATTAATATAATTGTGTGAAGGAGTGTTGCTTCATACTAATTTAATATAACGATCTTCTGTCCTATCATTACCGGACCACCGGTCCGACGGCCCCAAGGCCGATTATCTTATACCCTTTTGAAATTATGCCCCTGGTTGATAGGACTATAGGCCTCTCCACCAATGATCTTAACCCTCGGTCTTACGGTTTTTTTGTTCTCATGGACTTATCCGGATCATATTCTGGCTAAACAGGATTCGTGTCACGAGGATGGATATGCGGTAAAAGGGGAATTTTGGAATAAAAGAAAAGCGTCATTAAGCGAACATGCGTTCTACAATAAAATATTCGAACTTTTTCTTTTTGTGGTTTCAGAGGTAAGCACAGGCCGGCGATGTCTATCGCTGGCTCTTTTTTTTATACTTCTTTAACCCATCGTATCCCGGAAGAGAAGTTATTTCACTGTGAAAAAACCAAAGTAAAGTCAAAAGGAGGTCGGCGCAAGACCCGTTTAAAATAAAGCGCCGCCTCTTTTTTATTTGATGTCGGGGAAATCCCTCCTCACATCATCATCTCACTCGCTCCGTAACACGTCTACCGGATTGGCAATGGCCGCTTTTAGCGATTGGAACACCGTCGTCAGTGCGGCGATGACCACGATAATGGCCGCGGCGGCTATGAAGATCCATGCCGTTATGGTGGTGCGATAGGCAAAATCTTCCAACCAGCGGTGCATTGTCCAGGCCGCTGCCGGCGTCGCGATCAGCACAGACAGAGCGATGAGGCGGCCGAAGTCTTTCGACAGAAGGGCGACGATCGATGGAACGTCGGCGCCAAGCACTTTGCGAATGCCGATCTCCCTTGCGCGTTGTTCGGCGGCAAAGGCGGCCAGGCCAAACAGACCCAGGCAGGCAATGAAAATGGCGAGGGCAGTGAGCAGGATCACTATACTACCCATACGTTGTTCGCCGCGATAGATCGTATCGAAATCCTCGTCGAGGAAAGAATACTGAAAGGGTTTCTGGGGAGCGAAGGCCGTATAAACGGCTTTTATACGGGCCAGCGCCTCGGGGACATCACCGGGCGCGATACGGACATTGAGACCCGCTTCGTTGTCTCCCGGTCGGTTGACCATCACCAGCGGGGTAACAGCTGTGCGAATAGAAGTGAAGTTGAAATCCTTTACCACGCCGATAACAGTGAAATCCGCAGGCCCATCCAAATAGCTATTATAATGAATGATCTTGCCCAGCGGCTCTTTTTCGATGCCGAACATTTTCGCGGCTGTTTCATTAAGCAGGATCGCATTGCGATCGGTGAGCATGGAATGCGAGAAATTGCGACCCCTGGCGATATGCATCCCCATGGTGGGTACGTAGTCTTCGTCCACTATCCATAATTGGGTTTGGATGCCCCCCGGATTACCTTTCAGATTACCCCAATTATGCCAACGGTTGCCCACAGCCGGCAGATAGTCAGTCATCGTGGCGGAGACGACGCCGGGCAGCTTGATGATCGCCGATTTGAGTACGGCAGGATTGCTGATGCCAGCTATGTCTTTGACGAGCAACACCTGGTCGCGATTGAATCCGGGGTCCCGATGCTGGATGAAGTTCAATTGCCGGTGTACCACGAGAGTGCCGGCAATAAGGAACAGGGATATGGAGAATTGTAGTATAACGAGAGTGCTGCGCAGGCCGCTGCCTTTGCCGCCGATGGCCAGGCGGCCTTTTAATACCTCTACCGGCCGGAAGCCGGAAAGGAAAAAGGCAGGGTAGGCGCCGGAGAAAAGTCCGAAGACGGCGACGATGATAAGCATCACCGGGAGGAGCCAGAAAAGCGTGGCGCCGTGAAGAGAGAGCGCTTTTCCGGTGAGATAGTTGAATGGATACAGCAGGAAGGTGGTGGCGCCAAAGGCCAGGATCGCAGCGATAGCGGTGAGCAGCAGTGATTCGAGAAGGAACTGGCTTATGAGCTGCCGGCGCAACGACCCCAATACCTTTCGTACCCCTATTTCCCGGGCGCGGTTGGCCGACCGGGCCGTAGACAGATTCATAAAATTGATGCCGGCGATAAGCAGAACAAAGACCGCAATGGCGGAAAAGATGCGGATATACTGAATATCACTGTTGATACCTATTTCGTCGCTGCGGTGGGAATGCAGGTGAATATCGGTGAGGGGAGTCTCATTGATGTGCATATACCAGGCACCCTTGTTGTCGTCTTCCATCGCAGCATATTGATCGGCATATTTTCGCATGACGGTGGACAAACTCTTGTCGAAGGCCGCCCTGGTGACGCCAGGTTTCAGCAGGACAAAAGTGGACATAGGATACAACGCGTAAAAGCTTGTCTCTTTGTCAATCTTTGTGCCCCGTAGTGAGAGGAAAATATCGAATTGGAAGCTGGACTGGGCAGGCAGGTCGGCGATAACAGCTACCACGGACCAATTGGTGTTATCATGCAGGCGGTGGAGAACGCGCCCAACAGCATGGGTGGTATTGAAATAACGGCGGGCGGCGGAAGCCGAGAGGACGGCCGTGTAGGGTTGTTCGGTACTTTTGGCAGCATCCCCCTCAAGGGCGGGCAAGGTGAAGACGCGGAAGAAGGAGGCATCCACGCTGGCCACACGGTGTTCTGTCATATCCTGGACACCCATCCGGAAGCGGATACCCTGTTCGGGCAAACACCGGGCGGCAGCCTCGACTTCGGGATAATCACGCACCAGGGTAGAGGCTACGGGCGGGGCTGCGTCGGCAAGAGCGATAAGTTTGCTATCCGAAAAGATATCCGTGTTGAGCCGGACAATGCGGTCGGCTTTTGTATGACAGCGGTCGTAGCTGCATTCGTCAACGACATAGAGCGCGATGAGCACAAAAGTAGTAAGGCCAAGGGTGAGCCCAAAGATATTAAGAGCGGTAAAACCCCGGTTTTTCGCGAGTTGCCGGAGAGCGAGCTTGAAGTGTGGAGAGGACATGCCGGCAATTTGAATTTACGCTATTGTCCACGTCTCCCTGCCCCGAAGCAGTTTGTCCAGATCACCCTTCCCCTTGGTACGCACCACTTCCTCTATCTGCAGATTGAGCATATCTTCATAACATGGCCGCTCCGTTTCATAAAATACCCCAAATGGCCTGGGTAAATGTCCCTCCATTTGTACATTATCAAATAGCCTGACCAGGATCTGGGCCTTATAAAAATCCCTCTCGTCATGTATCCACAGATCATCTTTGGTAACGCCATCCCCGAGCGTGACAACGACAGGCTTTAACCCATCCAGGCGAATACCTTTCTCCTGTTGCGCGCCAAATACCATCGGCTGCCCCTGCTCGACGAACACGGCTTCCATAGGCTTGGTAGACTTCTCCGTGAAGATCTCGAAGGCGCCGTCATTGAATATATTACAGTTCTGATAGATCTCCAGGAAGCTGGCACCCTTGTGCTGATAGCTGCGCAACAGCATCTGCTGAAGATGCTTGGGATCCCTGTCCATGCTCCGGGCGATAAAGCTGGCATCCGCCCCCATGGCGAGAGCCAGAGGATTGAAAGGATGATCGATGCTCCCAAAAGGCGTGGACTTCGTTACTTTATTTTCTTCCGAAGTAGGTGAATACTGCCCCTTTGTCAATCCATAGATCTGGTTGTTGAACAAAAGGATATTCATGTCAAAATTCCTGCGGAGCAGATGAATAGTATGATTGCCGCCGATGCTGAGACTGTCCCCGTCACCCGTAACGATCCAGACGCTCAGATCCGGACGGGTGGCTTTCAATCCCGACGCAATAGCCGTTGCACGCCCATGAATGGAGTGCATGCCATAGGTGTTCATATAATAAGGGAATCGGCTGCTACAGCCGATCCCCGATATGATAACAATATTTTCTTTTGGAATACCCAGCGAAGGCATGACCTTTTGCACCTGGGCCAATATGGAGTAATCGCCGCATCCCGGACACCAGCGTACCTCCTGGTCGGTGGCAAAATCTTTTGCCGTAAGGCTTGATGGGTTTGTGGTAGTCGTGCTCATATTATATTAATAGTGACTCCACAAATCTACTAATTATCCGCTAATGTCTGTCCTATCGGACAACGAGCCTCCGGCCCGTTCTGTTTCCTAGTGCAATCTTACATCTATCCCCAGCGAGAACACCCTGTTGGAATAGGAATAATTATCGTCGCGCGTGACGTCCGACAGCCCGATGCCATATCGCATATAAAAACCCAGCTGGTCGGTGGCCCGGACACCCATCCCCAGGTTGAGGGTAGCATCCGCCTTGCGGATCCCGTCGCTGATATCCGCATTATAGCCATGAGGCCCCTTATCCCTTGCGGCTACCAGGATACCCAATTGAGGACCAAACTCCAGGTAAAACTTGCTAATAGGGTAGTATTGGAACATCAGCGGGATATTTATATAGTTCAGCGCCCAGGTGTAGCGATTGCTGCCATCCCAGTATTTGTCTCCCTGGCCGCTATAGAGGATCTCCGGCTGAAAGGCCCAGCCCCTGGCGATCCTTGTATGTAAAAAGAACCCAATTTGTCCGCTGATGCGATTGTCATCGGCAGCATTCGAAAGGTTCGTCACATTGAGCCCTCCCTTAAAACCGGGTATGATGGTTTGAGCCTGAGTGCTGGCGAAGGTCATACATATAAGGGCCATTACGCATACGTGCTTTGTTACTTTCATGTTTGTCACTTTTAGGGTTCGAAAATTTGGTTTCTTGTAGAGAATTTACCCCTCATAGACAAACGATATGCCATAGTCATGCCAGCCAGCCATTATATTGATTTTCAACGCTAATGAATGTCTTTCTTCCCGGATTTTTTGCCGTGGCACATTATTGGACCTTATATGGGTGTATTAAAACCATCGACTATGACAAAGCAGATAATAGTAGCTATAGCTATCGCCGGAAGCCTTATGGGACTCACCGGCTGCGCGGTGGACGGGTACGTAGAGACCCAGCCCGCCGATGTTGTATACACACGCCCTGCGGCCCCCGGCCCGGATTATGTCTGGATAGAAGGGGATTGGTACTACTCCGGAGGAGCATATAACTGGCACCCCGGATATTGGCGCCGGGGCAGGGCCGGCCGCTCATGGCAGGCAGGCACATGGTCACACACACAAAGAGGTTATCGCTGGAACAGAGGTCACTGGCATTAAATTCATGTCGTAGCAGCTCCGGAGAAAATTGCGGATGTTGCACGCCTGAACCTCAAGCCTTTAGCCCGGACAGGACAGTTCGTACCCCTGCCGGGCTTTTGTTTTCAGGGTCAGCCTGTTAGCAAAAGTAGTCTGCCCCTGAAAACGTCTAATGACTGGAACTTCGTCGGAGCTGCTTCGACACGCTCCTCCTCGTTCGTAACCTTCGCTCTTCTCGGTTACGTCTGTGACGTCCTTTGGTAAGTAAATCCATTTAGCAAAGCCTAATTCATCACCGTATTCTGCGCTTTTTTTGCATTTTCCAGCTCATTTTTTCGTTTTGTAGCTGTTATTTTATGGTAATTTAATTGCTATTTAATACCTTCAAAAATCCAATAGACGTTAAGGCCTATGCACAGTGAGATTTCCCTGCACCACTTTGTGGATGAACTGACCCTCGGGCTATTGCCCCTGGCTGTTAGTCGCAAAACAATACTTATCAATCAAATAGATAGAGATTTACGAGTTGGCTCCGACGAAAATATGCTGGCGTATGTCCTGTGGAACCTCCTGGACAGAGCCGTCAGCAGCACCCAAAATGAATGTATCCATATCGAGTCGGTAGTCGAAGGGGACACGACCCTCATCCGCGTCCGAAATGCCGGTATCTATTTCTATCGCACCATTTCCAATGGGTTCCGCCAGGTACAATATGCCGCCGAAAAGCTGGGCGGCACCATCAGCATCGACTACAATACAGATACGACAACCACGATTGCTCTTACCCTAAAAGCTGCCTGATCAGCCAAAGACCTTTTCGGGGGCAACGCATTTCGGTTTAAAAAAACGCTGATTTTGGTACTGTGACTACCAAAATTGGCCAAAAAATAAACCAAAACGGACATGTGATTTAACGATAGTCCTGGCCGACGGCAGGATAAACCCTCCGCCGCCCGACCTAATCGACCACAGGTCGATTGCCCGAAGGGCCATCAAACAGCGTCCGTGTAATGGCCCCGGACCGTCAGGTCCGGACCCCTCGCAAAAGTCCAGAAAAAGTCTAACCCCAATAAAAAAGGGCGCCCCTCTGGAGCACCCTTCTTCTAGTAGGAATACTAACTTAATATCTGCTGTTGCTGTAGTTATTGTTCCTGCGCTGGAAACCACCGCCACCACCGGGTTTGCTACCACGGTCTTCGCGGGGCTTTGCAACGGATACACCAATAGTCCTTCCGTCAACAGATGCTCCGTCCAGCTCTTGAATAGCTTTCTGGGCAGCTGCGTCATCAGACATTTCCACAAATGCAAATCCGCGGGATTTGCCGGTGAATTTGTCCATGATAACCTTAGCAGAAGATACTTCGCCGTACTCTGCAAAATAATCCTGTAAGTCCTCGTCAGTGACGTTGAAACTTAAGTTCGAAACGTAAATGTTCATAAATTAACTAAACTGATTAAAAAATAAAAAATATCAATCTGAGAAAATATAGCAGAGAGTAAAGAAAACTAACGATACCGGAGATGGTTTAGCGGAAGCGATCATTCAATTACTAATGCTGTAAGCTCAAATTTACCACACAAAGATACACAATTTACTTCAAACCGCCAACGATTTAACATTCTTTGCTTTCCGGTATGTCAACGAAAAAATAAGGAACGCCAGCGACGCCAGCGCCATCCCCGTCACACATACTCCCCTCCAGCCCGTGCGCGCCCAGACATACAATCCGATAAATGACCCCAGCGAGGTCCCGATGAAACTAACGGTCATATATACTGTATTTAATCGGTTGCGCGCTCCCGGTATCAATGCATATACCCGGCTTTGATTGGAGACATGCACACATTGCATAGCCAGGTCCAGGAGAATAATACCCGCAATGATCCCTATCACGCTGTTCTGGAATATATACAAAAGGATCCAGGAGATAAACAGCAGCCCCAGCCCATACCCGATGGCGATACGCGGATTACGCTTGTCCGCCGAGCCCCCCACCAGCGGCGCCGCCAGCGCTCCCGCGGCGGCAGCCAGCCCAAACAGCCCTATAAGATCGCTTTTAAAATGGAAAGGCTCCCCGGATAAATGCAGCACCATCGTCGTCCAGAACATGCCAAACGTGGCAAACCCCAACGCATTGATGGATGCGGCCTCCCGCAACACAGGCTGCTCCCGGGCCAGCGTCCCCAGACTCCGCATCAGACTCCCGTAAGACCCCGTAAAAGCAGGCACGCTGGAAGGAAATGCCCTCCGCATGATCACCAGCATGATAAAGCTGAGGCCGGCAGCTACCCAGAACATCCCTCTCCAGCCAAGCCACGCCCCGACCAGACCGCTCAACGTACGGGATAACAGGATGCCGATAAGCAGCCCGCTCATAATACCGCCGATGACCTTTCCCGTCCGCGCCGGCGATGCCAGATGCGCCGCCATCGGTAATATCAGCTGTGGAATAACGCTGGTAGCTCCGATCAGGAGACAGGCTATCTCAAGACTCCATAAATTAGGGGCCACGGCCGCAAAAGCCAGCGACAGCACCGCACACCCCGTCATCCATAGGATCTGCCCCTTCCGCTCGAGCTTGTCACCCAATGGCACAAAGAACAAAAGCCCCAAAGCATACCCCGCCTGGGTAAAAAAAGCGACCTTACCGGCCTCGCTCTCCACCACCCCAAAACTTTTGCTGATAAGTACGATCAACGGCTGACAATAATAGATGTTGGCGACGATCAACCCCGTAGAAACAGCCATCAATACGATCAATCCTTTCGGTAGCCTGTCAAATGATTCCATAAGTTGGCAAAGTTACTTGTGGCAGTTAACAATCTAAATACTATAAAAGTTCTTGGCCGCCCGGCAGCCCCCGCACCTGGCCAAAGCCTCCCACCAGCAGAAGGCTCCCTCATTGGCTCAATTGTCAAAATATTGTCAAAAAAACAAGTTTTTCTTCGCCCAAATCCCTAAATTCGAATCCAAAACCAACTACAAGGTCCAAAAAATCACCTCCTTATGCTGTACGGTAAAAAACTGATGGTTGCATCCACGCTCTTAGTCCTGATGATAGTAGGTATGGCCGCCACCCGTCCCATGGACGACAAGCCCCGCCATAAAAACCTGAAAGTCCTGCCCAAAGACATCAGCGACGAGGACCTCGGCAAGGTCATGCACACCTGGTCAACCTCGCTGGGCGTGAAATGCAACTTCTGTCACGCACCCACCGCCGACAGCACTTCCCATCACCTGGACTTCGCCAGCGATGCCAAGCCGGAAAAAGACATCGCCCGCCATATGTTCAAAATGACAGCCAAGATCAATAAAAAATATTTTAGCTTCAATAAAGACGACCAGGGCAAAACCATCCCTACTATTAGTTGTATGACTTGCCATCGTGGCAGCCCGCATCCGGAAGAAAAATAACAGAAAGATCATTATCATAGGAAAGGGCGCCTCGATCGAGGCGCCCTTTCTGTTATAAATTGCCTAAATTTACGGCCTCTTAAGAAGGACCACAGGTCCACAAACTCGTTCTCAACATGGCAAACAATGCATTTAAATTCGGAATGATCGGCCTTGGCGTTATGGGTCGTAACTTATTACTTAATCTCGCCGATCACGGCTTCCCCGTTGTTGGCTTTGATAAGGACGCTACAAAAACTACATCCCTGGAATCCGCCGCCACACCCGGCACTACAGTGAAAGGCGTAAATACACTGGCTGAAATGATACAGGCGCTGGAAAAACCGCGCAAGCTGATGATGCTGGTCCCCGCCGGCAAGCCCGTAGACGA
>Ga0105240_10014656_pt1 | contig 10698 bp, 9 predicted proteins | sample KBSC54metaG_FD_80426 | JGI IMG/M metagenome (GOLD analysis project Ga0105240, IMG submission 80426) | Corn rhizosphere microbial communities from Kellogg Biological Station, Michigan, USA - KBS C5-4 metaG | ecosystem: Host-associated > Plants > Roots > Rhizosphere > Soil | place: Michigan, USA...
CGCGCGAGCCGCGTCGATTTCCTTCTGGGCGCCCTCGATCATGCTCTGCGCCTGCTCGACCGATCCGTGCGCGGTCGTCACGTTGCTCGTGGCGGACGTCGCGCTGATCGGCACGCTGCTCTGCGCCGCCGCCGCTGTCGCCTGCGCATCGGCGAGCTCGGCACGAGCGCGATCGACCGCGACCTGGTAATCGCGTGGATCGAGCTCGACGAGCACGGCTCCCGCCGCCACGCGCTGATTGTCCTCCACCGCGACCCGCTGCACCGTGCCGGCGACGCGGGCGGAAATCTGAACAACATGCCCTTCCACTTGCGCATCGTCGGTCGACTCGCGTCCCGCTGTGAGGAACAGCCACACGACGATGCCGACGATGACGAGCAGCACGACGCCGAGACCGATGCGGACGCGCGACTGCTGGAAAAAGGAAGGCGACTGGTCCTGAGCGAGCATTAGCGGGAGCCTCCGAGAATTTGACGCAACATGTCTTCAGCCGACCCGATGCCGCGAATCACGGCGCCTTTCGCCAGGTCATAGCCGTATTGGGCGGAGATGAACTGCTCGTTGGCGAGCGCAACCGCCTCCTGCGCCTGGATCACCTCGATATTGCTCGCGACGCCGGCCGCGAACCGGTCGCGCGCCTCTGTGAGCTGCTGCGTCGCCAGATCGCGCGCTGCCGTGGCGACGTGGAGCTGTTCGTTCGTGGCCTGGAGATCGAGATACGCGCCGCGAATCTCGTAGTAGATGCTCGCCTTCATGTCGTCGGCTTCGAAGCGGCGCGTGCGAAGGTCGGCTTCGGCTTCGACCAGCCGGGCGTGGGTGCGTCCACCTTGAAAAATCGGCACGTTGAGCGCGCCGATCACGGTGAATGTCCCTTTCGCGTCGCTCGGCGAGAGGCCGATGTCGCCGACGTCGGCGTTGAGGTGCAGGGAGGGCAGGGCGCTGCCGATCACGGCCGCGCGCGACGCCTCGGCCGCCCGCACCCGTTCGAGCGCTGCCTGGTAGTCGGGCCGCGTTTTGTACGCCTGCTCGACCGCTTGCTCGAGCGTCAGCGTTGGCGACGGTAGATCCGGCACGTTCGGGTCCAGCACGAACTGTTGACCGAGCGGCAGGCCGACGACGCGAGCCAGCTGGAGCTTGGTTTTCTCGAAATCGTTGCGCGTCGACGTCGCGCGCTGACGCTGCGTGTTCAGCTCGACCTCGGCGCGCAGCACATCGATCCCCGGCACGATGCCGCCCTGCTTGAGATCGACGGCCTGCTTGTAGAGCGCATCAGCGGTCTCGAGCTGCGCGCGCGCCGCGTCGGCCCGCGCGGACGAGGCGAGCGCCTGAATATACAGATCGGCCGCCACATGAATCACGAAGTCGCGCGCGCTCTTGTGGGTGAGCTTCGCCGCCTCGAGGCCGTGTGCCGCCGAACGCGCATCGTTGATTGCCGCGAAGTCGAGCACCGACTGCGACAGGAACAGCCGCGCGTCGAAGACGTTGAAAGGCCCGACGACGGTCGGAAAACCAGGCAGCGAGACGCTCCCGCCGAAACCGAAGGCCGCGAGGTTGATCTTTTCGCGCGTTTCGCTCACGCGGCCGCTGATGTTGGGCAGCAGTTCGCTGAGCATCCGGCCGCGAGCGCCCTGAGCCTGTCCGATGCTTTGCTCAGCGAGGAGCACGCCGAGGTTGTACTGAAGCGCGCGTTGGACTGCATCGACGGCGGTCAGCGTCAGCACGTCGTTGGTGGCGGTGCCGGTCGGCACGCCGCCGAGGAAGGTGTTGAGCGACAGCGGCGGCGCCGCCGGCCGCGACGGCTGAGCCGCGGTGGGGGGCTGCGCCGGCGCCTGCGCGTGGGCCGGACCAGCCGCGACGAGCACGGCAATCGACGCCGCGACGAGGCGCGGAATCGTCGCTCTTCTCGCTTTCGTGCGGGACCAGACGGCTGTCACGGCGGCACCTTTCCTCGCGAGGACGCATACGACGCGGGGAGAGCTGACCGGTCGAGCGAGACGTCCTCAGTCATTGCGATCGGCAGCGACCGCAAACCTTTAGCGTACTACGCGAAACGCGATCGCGTGCCAAAAATGAGACAACGACGCGGCGCGGGATCCATATGACCCTGCGGTGTTTGCAAAGAGCGTGGTCGACCCGCATCGGACCACAAGGGGCTTTGACATCGATTTACACATAACGTATAAACAAATGTGTGACAAATTCAGAGGACTACGGCGCCGCGCTCGCCTCCGCCGTGAAGGAATACGAGGGTCTTGGCGAGCAGCGTCGCGCGATCGACGACCGGCTCGCACAGCTCGCGCAGACGATCAGCACACTGACACGCCTTCTCGGTCTGGTGCCCACGATTCCGCTCGGGCTGACCAACGCGTGCCGCCTCGTCCTGCGCGGCGGCGTGCCGATGACGCCGATCGAGGTGCGCGAGAGGCTCCTTGGAATGGGCGTCGATCTCTCGATCTACGCCAACGATCTGTCCGCGATTCACACGGTCCTCAAACGGCTGAACGAGGCGGGCGAGATCCGCATCGTGCCGCGAGCGAATGGCAAACACGCCTACTTGTGGCAGACACACGTCAAGTCGATCGCGATCGGGCCGGAGGTTGCGGAGTTCATCCGCGGCATGGACGGCAAGTTCGATCTGCGGCGCGACGATCAACCCGAAGAAGAGGGGCCGGACGCCGACGATTACGCGACGCCGCGTCGGCGTGCCCGCCGGCGGAGGGCGGCCAAATGACCGCGATCAACGCCATGAGCGCACGCCGCCGATTTTTCGCGGAAGAAATCGAGGCGATCGCGAACCTGCGGAGCCGGGCGCTCGTCGAAGCGCTCGCCACCGTTCCGCGCGAAAAATTTCTGCGGCCCGGCCCCTGGACCGTCAAGAGCGAAGCTGATTTCGCGGCGCCGCCGCGCCAGACTATCGACGCCGACGCGCGGCACGTCTGCCACAATCTCGTGGTCGCGATCGATCCGGCGCGCCAGCTGTACAACGGCACGCCGAGCCTTCTTGCGATGGCGATCGACGCCCTCGCGCTCGCCGAGGGCAGCCGCGCCCTGCACATCGGCACGGGTCTCGGGTACTACACTGCGCTGATGGCGCACTGCGTCGGCGCGTCGGGCCGCGTCACAGCGATCGAAGTGGACGAGGCGCTCGCGCGCGAGGCGCGCGAGAACGTCAGCGATCTGCCGTGGGTCGACCTCCGTCATGGCGACGCCAGCGAGCCGCTCGCCGGACCGTTCGACGCGATTCTCGTGAACGCAGGCGTTACGCATCCACTCGCCTGGTGGCTGGACGCGCTCGCGCCGGGCGGACGGATGGTGCTCCCCATCACCGGCGCGATGAAAGCGATGGGCCCAACCATCGGCAAAGGGCTGCTGTTACTCGTCACGAAGCGCGACGACGCAGCGTTCGACGTACGGGTCGTCACGTTCGTCGCAATTTATTCCGCGGTCGGCATTCGAGACGAGACTCTCGGCGACGAGCTGGGGAAGGCGATGGCACGCATGCCGTTTCCGCCACTGAAGCGCCTGCGCCGCGATCGTCACGAACGCGCGGACTCGTGCTGGCTCCACACGACCGACTGCTGCTTCTCCATTTAGGACGTCGCAGCGGCGGCGCGCTGGCTCGACCGGCCGCCTTTACGCTGTAGCACAATGGCTGGATGCCGAACCTCTTCGATCCGCTCCGGATTCGAGACCTCACGCTGAAGAATCGAATCGTCGTTTCGCCGATGTGTCAGTACTCGAGCGTCGAAGGGCTCTCGAACAACTGGCACTTCGTGCACCTCGCGAGCCGCGCCGTCGGCGGCGCCGCTCTGGTGTTCACCGAAGCCGCGGCCGTCAGCGCAGCAGGCCGGATCTCGCCGCAGGATCTCGGGATTTGGAACGACGAACAGAGCTCGGGGCTGACCCGGATCGTGGAGTTCGTTCACGAACAGAAATGCGCCGCGGGAATTCAGCTCGCGCACGCAGGCCGCAAGGCGAGCACGGTCCCTCCGTGGCAGGGAGGAGGCGAGGTGACGCCGGCCGATGGAGGATGGGAGCCGCTCGGGCCGACATCGGAACCCTTTGCCCCGAACTATCCGAGGCCGCGCGCGCTGGACGCCGCCGGAATCCGGCGGGTCGTTGACGCGTTCCGGTCGGCGGCGCTTCGCGCGGTCGCCGCCGGTTTCGATGTTGCGGAGATCCACGCCGCGCACGGATACCTCATTCACGAGTTCCTGTCGCCGCTCACGAACACGCGCATCGACGAGTACGGGGGTTCGTTCGACAACCGCATCCGGCTGTGCCTGGAGGTCACGACCGCCGTCCGTAACGTGTGGCCCCCGAGCCTGCCGCTGTTCGTCCGGATCTCAGCGACCGACTGGACTGCCGGCGGGTGGGACGTCCCACAGTCGGTGGCGCTGTCGCGGCGGCTCGGAACTCTGGGCGTGGATCTTGTCGACTGTTCGAGCGGCGGCAATGTTGCGCGTGCGGCCATTCCGATTGGACCGGGCTATCAGGTTCCGTTCGCCGCCGAGATTCGCCGCAGCGCGAACATTCCCACCGCTGCAGTCGGGCTGATCACGACGCCATCGCAAGCCAACGAGATCATCGAACGTGGCGACGCCGATTGCGTGTTCCTGGCGCGCGAGATGTTGCGCGATCCGTACTGGCCCCTTCGTGCCGCACGAGAGCTCGGTTGCGTCGTGCCGTGGCCCACGCAGTATCTCCGGGCCGCGCCGACCGGCACCCCTGCGCGCTGACGCTCGGCTGAAGCCTCGCGCTACGAGGAGGCTTTCCGGAATGGAGCGCGAAGGCTTCAGCCGAGCGGGATATATCATGCGGATGTGCGCGCCCTGGTTGTCGAGGACGATGCGACGATTGCCGACTTCGTGGCGCGCGGTCTGCGCGAGGCCTCGTTCGCCGTGGACGAGGCCGCCGACGGCGAAGCGGGGCTCGAGGCGGCGCGGCGGCAGCAGTACGACGTCGCGATCGTCGATCTCATGCTTCCGAAACGCGACGGCCTCTCGCTGATCGAAGCGCTGCGCGGCGGCGGCGTAACGACGCCGGTGCTGATTCTGAGCGCAAGGCGTTCGGTCGACGATCGGGTTCGCGGGCTGCAGGCGGGCGGCGACGATTATCTGACGAAGCCATTTGCGTTCGCCGAGCTCCTCGCGCGCGTCCAGGCCCTCGTGCGCCGCGCCTCTCGCTCTCCCGAGCCGACGACGCTCACGTTCCAGGACCTCGCGCTGGACCTGCTCTCCCGCCGCGTCACGCGGGGCGGCATTCCTATCGACCTCCGGCCGCGCGAGTTCGCGCTGCTCGAATACCTGCTGCGCAATCCAGGCAAAGTCGTGTCGAAGACGATGATTCTGTCGCACGTCTGGGAATACAACTTCGATCCGCAGACCAACATCGTCGACGTCCTCGTGAGCCGACTCCGCGAGAAAATCGATCGCCCGTTCGAGCAGAAGCTTCTCCACACCGTGCGCGGGGTCGGCTATGTCCTCAGGGTCTGATGCCGGGTTGCCGCCGCGTCATCTGTTCGGCCGCACATTCGGCCTGCGGATTGCGCTTTGGTACGCAACGCTCTTCGTCGCGGGCTCTATCGCGATCATTTTCCTGACCTACTACCTCACGGCGCTGTCTCTCACACAGCGCGACCGGCAGATTATCAACGCGAAGCTCGGTGAATATGCATCCGCATACCAGCGCGGCGGGATCGACGGATTGGCTGCCACGGTTCGAGCCGAGCAGAGAACCGCGCCCGAACGCCTGTTCGTCCGCGTCGTCGATCGCGGCGCTGAAGCGATCGTGCTCAGCAATCCTGACGGCTGGGATCCGTCGACGCTCGAGACCGGCAGCCTTCGCCTCCTCGACGGAACGCTCGTCGTGGTCGGAAAGAGCACCGAGGCGCGACAGGACCTGCTCGCGCGATTTCGCGCGGCGCTCGGGCTCGTGATGCTGCTGATTGTCGTGATCGCTCTCACGGGCGGCGTCGTCGTCACCCGATCGGCGACCCAGCCGATTCGTCGCCTCACGGAGGCGTTCCGGCGGGTCATTCGGACGGGCCGCACGGATGCGCGCGTGCCGGTCGCCGCCGACCCCGGCGCCGAGGATGCGCTCGGCGAGTTGACGACGCTGTTCAACGCGATGCTGGACAAGATCGAAGGCCTGGTGACGGCGATGCGCGGAGCGCTCGACAACGTGTCGCACGATCTGCGGACGCCGCTGACGCGCCTTCGCGGCACGGCGGAACTGGCGCTCGCCGGCGCGCCGGACGTGGACCGCTACCGCGAGGCGCTCGCCGACTGTGTCGAGGAGTCCGATCGCGTGCTCGTGATGTTGAACACGCTCATGGATATCTCGGAAGCCGAGAGCGGCACGATGCAGCTGCAGCTCGAACCGGTCGCGCTCGGCGAGGTCGTCGATCGCGCCGTGAGCCTCTACCGCGACGTCGCGGACGCCAAAGGCGTCGAGCTCCACGTAACGAATGCCGATGAGCCAGACGCGGCCTCTGACTCCGGAAACCGGATCGATCTTGTGTACGGCGACCGCACGCGGCTCGAGCAGGTCGCGGCGAACCTCATCGACAACGCAATCAAATACACCCCTGCGGGTGGACGCGTAGACATTTCAGTACTGCGCGAGCGCGATCGAGCAGTTTTGCGTGTGACGGACACCGGCCCAGGAATTCCGCCCGACGAGGTGCCGAGAATATGGGAACGGCTGTTCCGGGGAGACCGCAGCCGGACGGAGCGCGGGCTCGGACTCGGCCTGAGCCTCGTCAAAGCGATTGTGGAAGCCCACGGCGGGGAGGTCGCCGTGGCCAGCGAGCCTGGTCGCGGTTCGAGCTTCGAGGTCCGACTGCCATCGCCCGCACGCCACATTACAGCGATGTAATGCGCCTGTAACGGCTCCGCAAGGCAGGTCTTCGTCTAAGCCTGTAGATTGGTTTTAGACATGTTTCGAAAGGACGGACCTGCAATGAAAACCGCACGCAATTACGTCTTAGCCGTTGTGGCCGGCCTCGGGCTGGTGGTCGGCGCCGCGTGGCGCGGCGGCGCACCGGTCGACGCAGCTCAAGCGGCAACGACGCACGCAGCAGCCGCGACAACCACGATCCAACACCCGATCGCCGGCGGCCGGGATTCTTACGCCGACGTCGTGCACGTGGTCGCACCCGCCGTGGTGACCATCCGCGTCGAGGGGCGCGCGAAGGTCTCGCCGACCCAGTTTCAAGGGCCGAGCGAGGATTTCTTCAGGCGCTTCTTCGGCGATCAGTTCGGCCAGGGCGATCAATCCGACCGCGGCGGCCGGCGCTTCCGCGCGCCGAAACAGCGCGGCCTCGGCTCCGGCGTCATCGTGGGGAGCGACGGCTACATCCTGACCAACAACCACGTCGTCGACGGCGCCGACCAGGTGCAGGTCGAGCTCACCGACGGCCGGTCGTTCAAAGCCAAGGTGATCGGCACGGACAAGCCGAGCGACCTCGCTCTGGTGAAAATCGACGCGACGGATCTGCATCCGCTCACGCTCGGCAACTCGGACAACGTGCAGGTTGGCGACGTCGTGCTCGCCGTCGGCAATCCGCTCGGCATCGGCCAGACGGTCACGATGGGCATCATCAGCGCGAAAGGTCGTTCGACGAGCACCGGCAACGGCAGCTACGAGGACTTTCTGCAGACCGACGCGCCGATCAACCACGGGAACTCCGGCGGCGCGCTCGTGAACACCAAAGGGGAGCTCGTCGGCATCAACTCGCAGATTCTTTCCGACGGCGGCGAAGGCAACATCGGGATCGGCTTCGCGATTCCCGCGAACATGGCGCACCACGTCATGGACGATCTGCGGAAGGACGGGAAGGTCCATCGCGCGCAGCTCGGTGTCACGGTGCAGCCGGTCACGTCCGAGATGGCGCAGAGCCTCGGGTTGAAGCAGGTTGGCGGCGCCATCGTGTCGTCCGTCTCGCCGGGGAGCGCGGCGGATCGCGCCGGGATCAAGCAAGGCGATGTGATCGAATCGTTCAACGGCCAGGAGCTGCACGACTACAACGCGCTGCGAAACCACGTGGCTGATTCGACGCCGGGCTCGAATGCGACGGTGAAGATCGTCCGCGACGGTTCGGAGAAAACGCTCACGGTGAAGCTGGACGAAGCGAGCGCGGACAAGACCGCTCGCGGCAGCCGCAACGGCGACGATCAGGGGTCCGACGACAAGGCGTCGCTCGGCATCTCGGTGGCGCCCCTCACGCCCGAGATGGCGGCCCGCATCGGCGCGCCGAAGAACGCAAAGGGGCTCGTCATCGAAGACGTGAATCCCGACGGCCGCGCGGCGGACGCGAACCTGCAGGCGGGCGACGTCATCGAACAGGTGAATCGCCGGCCCGTGCAGAGCGTCGACGAGCTGCGCAACGCCGTGAAGGAGGCGGGCAACAAGCCGGTGCTCCTCCTGATCAATCGGCAGGGCACGGAACTCTTCGTTCCGGTTCAGCCGAATAACGGGTAGCTACCTTCCGAGAAGCTCGCCAAGGGGCTCGAGCGGTTCGATGCGATCGGCCGCTGCCTTGACGACCACCGTGATGGGGACTGCGAGCAGCAGTCCCCACACATCCCACATCCAACCCCAGAACAGCACGCTGACGAAGACGGCGACGGTGTTCAGCTCGCCTGCGCGCCCCATGATCCACGGCGTGATGACGTTGCCTTCGATGGCCGCCACGATCGTCGCGGCGCCACCAGCCGCCAGCGTCGGCTCGATCGTTCGGAATTGCAGGAACGCCGCGCCGGCAATCAGCCCGACGGCCGCGGCTGGTCCGATGAAGGGGATGACATTCAACGCGCCGGCGACGAGGCCCCACATGACCGGGCGGTCCACGCCGATCAGCCACAGCGGCACGCCGGTGCCCACGGCGACGAGCGCGCTGATCAGCAGCCGCGCGATGAGGTACCGTTCGATCTGCTGGTCGATGAGCCGAATCACGTCGAGGGTGATGCGCTTGCTCGCCCAGTCGGGGCCGGCGAGCCGAACCAGCTTCCGCTTGTAGAGATCGCCGGTGGCGAGCAGCAGGAATGTGAGCAGCGCAACGGCGAACACCTGCACGGCACTGTTGAGAATGCCGCGCGTCGCCCCTAGCAGATACGCGCGCACGTCGAAGGCGCCGCGGACGATGGTGATCCGTTTGGCGCCGCTCGTCGTCGCGCTGGTCGACGGTGCGGTAAGCGTCGCGGCAGCCTGCTGTACGCGCGTCAGCGGACCGGGGTGTTCGTCGCCGCCTGGAGCGCGCAGGTGGACATCGGCGAGCGCCGCCGGCAGGCCATCGAGAAAGCTGGAGAGCTCGTCGGCAACACTGCGGCCGACTTCGCCGATGAGAAACGCGACCAGGACGAAGGCCACGCCCGCGGCGACGGGGCGTGGCACGCGCCACCGCACCAGCCGGCTGACGATCGGCTCGAGCGCATAGGCGAAGAGCAGCGCAATGAGAACCGGTACGAGGACCGGACCGGCAACGCGCAGCACATAGAGCGCCGCCCCGGCAGCGAGAACGACCGTCGCAAACGTGCGAATGCGGAAGGCGCCGCCGCCTTCGGGCGCGTCCATTTTCAATTCGTGCATTTCAATTCGTGTACCATAGCCGGGTTATGGCATTCGGCGGCGTCTTCTCTGTGCTTCCCACTCCGTTCGGCGCGTCGGGCGACTTCGACCGAGAGAGCCTGAAGCGCGTTATCGACCTTTTCCTTGCCGACGGTGTGAACGGATTCACCGCACTCGGGGTGACCAGCGAGGTCGCCCGGCTCACAGATGCCGAACGCGACATCGTGCTCGACGCCGTCGTGTCGCACGTCGCAGGCCGCGTACCGGTCGTGGCCGGCACGACCGCTGAAGGGCTGCGGACCTGCGTCGAGTACAGCCGGCGCGCGAAGCAGGCGGGCGCCGCCGCCGTGATGATCAGCCCGCCGCGAATGGCGAAGATCAACTCGGATGCAGTCGCGAAACACTACAGCGAGGTTGCCGCCGCTGTGGATATTCCCATCATCGTGCAGGATTACCCGCCGATTTCCGGCTACGCGATGGAACCGTCGCTGCTGGCGCGCATCGCCCGCGACGTGCCGGCGGCGCGCACCATCAAACTCGAAGATCCGCCGACGCCGTTCAAGACCAGCCGCATCCTCGATCAAACGAAAGAGCTCGACGTCGCGATCTTCGGCGGGCTCGGGGGCGTGTTCCTGCTGGAGGAACTGCTCGCCGGCGCCGCGGGCGCGATGACCGGCTTTGCGTTTCCCAAGATGCTCGTGAAGATCGTCGCGCTGTTCCGGGCCGGCAAGATCGACGAAGCGGCCGACGAGTTCTATCGCCGTGTGCCCCTGATGCGCTTCGAATTCCAGGAAGGCATCGGGATGGCGATCCGCAAAGAGGTGCTGAAGCGGCGCGGGGCGCTGGCGCACGCAGGCATCAGGCCGCCCGGGGGCACGCTCGATCAGACGACCAGAGATGCGCTCGATCGCGTGATGAATTGGGCGGAGTTGTGATCGTCGAATGCACGGGCCACAGAGTCACAGAGGCGCCAGTGAGTTCGACGCGGTCGGCCCAGCGGGCCGACCTGCGACGCCGGAGTCGAACGATTCCGGCTGTCTGCGCCGCACGCGGCGCGCGTCGAACAGAATTGGCGCTGCGCTCTGCGGCTTTCGCCGAGGCTCGGCGTGGCGTTTTTCTCCGTGCCTC
>Ga0105240_10014657_pt1 | contig 10696 bp, 7 predicted proteins | sample KBSC54metaG_FD_80426 | JGI IMG/M metagenome (GOLD analysis project Ga0105240, IMG submission 80426) | Corn rhizosphere microbial communities from Kellogg Biological Station, Michigan, USA - KBS C5-4 metaG | ecosystem: Host-associated > Plants > Roots > Rhizosphere > Soil | place: Michigan, USA...
ACGCCGTTCCAGCTCCTTCATCCTTTGCGAATGTCTCATCTGTACCTCGAATGTAACCATTCGAAGTACTTGGACCGCAAGAGTTGAAAAAAGTGTCACTCAATTAGGCAAGTCTCAATAGTATCCAAGTCCATTGGTTCTCGCACTTTACAGTTTGTCGGTTTGTCGTACGAAAAATGGAATCTTGCGCCTTTTAAGATGTTGGTTGAGAGGCAGGCGTGAAAAGCTCTCGTAGTTCATTGATCTTGTTTGTTTTAACCTTGGTGGGGTGGGGTTTAGTGAGAGCTGCGCCAGTACCATATGAGCGCATGGTGGAACTAACCTTCCAATCGAAGAAGAGCTATGTGGACCCCTTTAATGACGTAGATGTTGATGTCCTATTCAGTAATGGGAAACAGTCCTGGCGAGTGCCAGCATTTTGGCGCGGAGATAATCGATGGACGGCTCGCTTTGCACCATCGACTGCGGGTGAGTATCGGTATCGACTGGAGAGCACGGATCTTGGCAATTCGGATCTGAATGGCCATACGGGTCGAGTCACGATCACTTCTTACCGCGGGAGCAATGTTTTACTCAAGCATGGTCCATTCCGTATCAGCACCAACAAGCGATATTTCGAGCACGCGGATGGCACACCTTTTTTCTGGTTGGGTGATACCTGGTGGAGTGGATTATCCGACCGCATCGACTGGGAGGGTTTTCAGAAGTTAGTCCTGGACCGTCGAAAGAAAGGATTCACCGTGGCGCAAATGGCGATGATGGCCCCTTCAAACGAAGAAGTCGCGCCCATCGACCCTGGATTTCATAACGAAGGTGGGGCGATCTGGGATCCCGAGTATAAGCGCATTAACCCCAAGTACTTCGACTATGCCGACCGCCGCATTCAGTACTTGATCGATCAGGGCATCGCACCCGCTCTGGTGGGGGCTTGGCAGCAAGTTATTGGCCAGATGGGCGTGGCGCGAATGAAGAAGCACTGGCGCTATATCATTGCCCGCTATGGCGCTTACCCCGTATTCTGGATCGCTGGCGGAGAAATATTAGATCCCCCTGAAGAACTGGTTCGTCGATTCAAGGGCAAGGATACCTTGTTCGATGTAATCCATGCGCCTGGTTGGACCGAAGTGGTGCGCTATATACGCACCACCGATCCTTATCACCATCCAGTGTCGGTACATGACATTCCACCGCCTCTAGACACCTCCCTGCAAGATGAGTCGCTAAAGGACTTTGATTTCTTCCAGTACGGCCACGGAAATTGGCCTAGCATCGCTGTGGAAATTACTCGATTGAACCGTCGTTACGGTACCAAGCCGCTAGTGATTGGAGAATTGGGCTATGAGCAACTCGGCGGCACCAACTTGGAAGATTTCCAGCGAGTGGCCTTCTGGATGGCTTATCTCAACGGCGCGGCTGGGTATAGCTATGGGGCCGATGGCCTGTTCGAATTCAATAGCCCCGACAAACCCTTACATCGAATCCAATTCTCCTTCCGTACCTGGGAGGAGGGTATGAACTTCCCCGGGTCCAGACAGATTGGCCTGAGCAGTCGATTGCTCCAATCCTATCCTTGGGAACGTATGCAGCCTCATCCCGAATGGGTGACACCGCGCGGCACTCGTGCTCAGGACCTGGAGTCGCCGTCCGTTGCCAAGGATGTGTCTCGCATCCGGAACGATCCAATGCCTGGGGACGAAGACTGGCCTGCCGAGTGGGCGACGGGACGAGGAAACTTTCGACGCCCTTACGCGGCAGGTGTTCCCGGTCAACTGCGGCTTATTTACATGCCGTACTTCGGTTTCATGGCAAATGTGTCACCCGATACTCCACCACCGACTGTTTTGGGATTGGAGGCCAATGTGCGCTATCAAGCCTATTTTTGGGACCCGTCCTCGGGTATCAAAGTGGACTTGGGCGCAATTGAACGCCCTCCTGTAGGAAAATTAATTTTTGAAGATGTCCTGAACCTGAAGACACCAACCAGTTGGACCCATTCGCTATCGAAAGAGCGTCTTACGCTGGCTCCCACACAAGATCTAGGTGACGTCGTCATATCCGTCGATGCGCTCAGTGCTGCCCAGGCGGAGATCGTCCTGCGTTATGTGGACGATCAGAATTATCTGATCGCCCGCTATTCACAATCCGACCGCGCGATCTACCTCCTTGATCAAGGCGGCAATGATAGTGCTCTCATCCTGGGCAAAACCGCTGCCCCCATCCTGGGTGAGAATCTCCGGCTTACGGCTGAAGCAAACCAGAACTACGCCATTGTTTCCGTCACTGATGGTCAGAAAACCTATACCTCGCCCATCGTCAATGTGGCATCTATAAAGCCCGGGCGTGTAGGTCTATTGCGAGACAATGATATTCAGCGCTACAGCCGATTCGAAGTGCGCGAAAGTCAAAAAATAGCCGCGGATGCTTCGCTTCAAACTCAACTGTTTAACGCTTCGGGAGAATATCGTGGCGAATTGAAGGGCCCAAGCATTGAGGTCAAAGGTTACGGTACAGCTGGTGGATGGGACTTTCCTAAGCAAAAGATCTTGCTGCTAGATGCCTATCGGCCCCAGCGATTGCCTACGTCTCATGATTGGTTGTTAGTGCTCGAGAATAGAACCGTACAAAGGAACTCTTTAAAGCAATGAGCAACTGTACCGAAACACACGTTTCCCAGCGCCACTCGGACATGTTCAGCCTTCCGGTCCTCGCGCGCGTTGGAAGTGAGAGCTTCCCCAACCGTTATGCGCAGGCTACAAGAAAATTTTGGAGAGCCAGAAGTTGATGTCTAGGTCTCTTCGACGACTTACATTATTTGAATTATCTCACTGGCCTATTCTAGCCAGCCACCAGTCTCCAGCGACCTATGCGGAGGTCAACCATGTTTCTTCCAAGATCCCTCATCTCTCGTCGAAGTCTGCTGGCACTAACCGGTGCCGCCATGGGCTGCAAGTTTCTGCCAGTCTTTGCAGACAGTAAAAAGACAGAATCAAAAGCTGTTCCACCCTCTTCTACATTATTTTATAGGCCAGGGAGAACCGGCGACATCTGGGACACCTGGATTTATTATCATAATGGAAAATTCTATCTTTATTACAATCCAAGTCCCAGCGGTCGGGAAGAGTTAGGGGGTTGGAATTGCATTGCCCTGGCTACGAGTAACGACGGCGTTCACTGGCAAGAGCAGGAAATCTTCTTAACTGCCAGCGACGAAAAGGTCGTCATGCTAGGCAGCGGAGCGGTTTGGACGGCGCAAGAGAGGTCAACCGGCGTCGAGAAATTTATCATGAATTTCTCGGAGGCGCGGCAGCGTCAAGACGGTACATACCAGCAGACCATTTATTTTGCCGAATCACAGGATCTCGTGAATTGGAAGCGCCTCAGTCCGGACGCGTTCAAGGCAGATACGCGTTGGTATGAGCCGAATGGCCGCTGGGACAATCTCTGGCCGGTGCCCCGCAAAGAGGGCGGCTATTACGGCTACTGGGCGGCCACACCCAAGGATAAAAAGGTAGGGATAGGATTTGGGGAGTCACCCGACGGCATCAGGTGGCGAGCACTCGAGCCTCCTCTACTGCCCGAACTGCCCTTGGGCCCTCCGACTTTCCTATCGCCCGAGGTCGGTGCCGTTCATATATGGGGTGATCGCTATTATGCACTGATTGGTATCGATAGGTCGGTGCGACATGCGATATCTGGTGCTATGGAAGCCACGGTCGTCGCCGATTCCCCCTTCGGACCATTTCTCCTCGCAAAGAAAAACCGGCGATTGCTGGTGGGCAGCAACTCATACTTCACCCGCTTTGTCGATCTACACGACGAGGTGCTCGTAAATCATCATTCCTGGGAGGTGCATTCCAACAAGCCTTACGGAGTCGATCCTGCCCGCGTCTACATGGCACCAATAAAGAAAGCGCACTGGGATGATGAAGGGACTCTGCGACTCATGTGGTGGAGCAAAAATGATGCTGCGAAGGCAGAGCAGTTATCGGTTGTACCTGGAAAATCATCATTCGGTTTGCAACCGATACTGTTGGATACTCACTTCGATCCCAATAAGATTTTGATCCTTGAGGGAATAATGCCTCTACCCAACGCTAAAGACGAAGCCCCGACAGGTTTATATTTGCAAGGAGCGGGAGATAAAGGTACGGCGTTTCTTGTTCGAGAAAACGGCGCAGTCCACTACGGCTCGATGCGCTTCGATGGAACTCAATTCGAAAAGGAAGACGACGTCGATCGAGAACTACCGATTAAGAGCACAGCTTGCTTTCGTCTCCTCCGCAAAGGCCGGCTCACGGAATTCTACCTGAACGACTACTTGATGCAGTGTTATAGCCCGCCGGAGGTGGGCACAGGGCGAGTGGGATTGATCGGTCCGGCTACCGGTTTCCGTGAGCTGAGCGCTTGGTACTGTCGTTAGGAAGACTATGCTGTAAGCGTCTCGACGTATGTAGGAAAGCGATGAAGTAAGCATACAGTGTCGATAAGATCCAGAAGGCGATCGATGTGCATCAGCGCGGGTAAGTTCAGGCGGTCCTCATGGGCGTTCGACTCTCCAATAAAACGAAATGATATTCAATTCAAGATTGGCGCAGAATGCTTTAGCAGCAATTCCTCAGTGACCATGTGGCTTGCAAACTTACCTGTGATCGACCCGTCCCGCATTGTTACGATTCTGTCACTCAGGCTCATCACTTCCGGCATTTCTGAAGAAATCATGAGGATCGCGATACCCTCCGCAGACAGAGATCGGATCAGCGCATGCACCTCCGCTTTCGCCCCGACATCGATTCCTCGAGTCGGCTCATCCAAGATCAACAGTTCTGGTCGCCTAGCTAACCATTTTGCCAGCAAGATCTTCTGCTGATTTCCGCCACTGAGAATGCTCACCGGGCGATGGGCGCCGACAGTTCGAATGCCCAGTTGCCTGCACAATTTATCGAAGAGATCCTTTTCGCGCCTTTTGAGAATGAAGCCGGAACGACACAGCACTGGCAGAACCACGAGACTTAGATTCTCCAATATTCCCAATTCCATCATCAGCCCCAACGTTTTACGATCCTCTGGCACGAAACCCATGCCAAGCTCCACGGCCTGACGTGCGCAGCGGATACTTACTGATTGGCCCTTCCAATACAAAGTACCTTGGATCACTGCGCGAAGTCCGAAAAGCGTTTCCGCCAGCTCTGACCGTCCGGCACCCACGAGCCCATATAATCCCAAAATCTCTCCTTTGTGGAGGGATAAGCTGATGCCACCCTTGCCAGGACGCCATGAGAACGATTCCAAGTGCAGCACCTCTTTCCCTTCAACGTTCCGCGCTTCATTTTTGGTGTGGACCACCGATCTGCCCACCATCGCCTGCGTCACCTCCGCCTCGTTGGTCGACCGGGTGTTGAAAGTACTGCTTATTTCTCCGTCTCGAAGGACTGAGATTCTGTCGGCGAGTCTGAAGATCTCTCTTATCCGATGAGAGATGTATACGACGGCAATGTCTCGCTGCCGCAGCCGCTCCACGTGGCTGAAGAATCGTTGACTCTCAGCCTCACTAAGCGATGCCGTGGGTTCATCGAAAATCACCACGGAGTAGGGAAAGGCGAAGGCGCGCAGGATCTCCACCCTCTGCTGTTGGGCGATGGATAGGGTACTTACAAGGGCCGACGGATTGACGTCTAGATCGCACTCCTGCAGGAGCTTAGTGGTTGCTCGCAACAGCGTTCGTCCGTCGATTTGACCCCAACGAGTGGGCAACTGCCCCAAAAATACATTTTCGGCCACCGATAGTTCGGGCACGAGCGATATTTCCTGGTGAATTAAAAGGACACCGGCTCGTCGAGCCTTCAGTGGCTTAGAAAATGTCTTATGGATCCCGCTTAAATAGATCCCGCCGCTGTCAGGTTGCAGGGAACCGTCCAGTATTCTCATCAAGGTGGACTTGCCGGCGCCATTCTCTCCGCACAGTGCGTGGATTTCACCGGCCCGGACTCCGAAGGTGACATCCTTGAGCGCTTGAATGCCGGCAAAGGCCTTGCCGACATTTCTCGCTTCCAGCAGAAACTCATTCATATCCAGCCCGGCGAGGCGTGATGATCGTGTCGATTACCAAGACCGTAATCAGTACCGTGCCTATGATGAGAGGCTCGTACAGTGGAGGTACGCTCATCAATTCCAAGCCGTTGCGTAGGGTTGCCAGCGCCAGGACGGCCACGAGGGTGCCTGCGATACTTCCCGTACCGCCCCGAAGCCCCGTACCCCCGAGAACCACCGCAATGATGGCCCACAGCTCATACCCGCTGCCATAACTGGGGGAGGCGGCGCCGAGGTTTGCGGCCATGAGGATTCCGCTGGCTCCTGCCAGGATTCCTGAGACCACGAAGTTGGTGATGACATGACTCGATACAGGGATGCCAGCATCGTACGCCGCCGTCCGATGACCGCCGATCGCATACGTGTTACGCCCGTGCACCGTGAACGCCAGTAGGCAGTGGAGCGTGAGGACATTCGCGATGAATACCAGAACGCCCACGCTCAAAGGCCCGACCTGATACTCGATGAGGCTGCTCAGCCGTTCGTCTTCCAGCGCCACCGACGTATCCCCCGTGAGCACGAACGCCAGGCCGCGTAGGCCCACCATGCCGGCCAAGGTGACGATGAACGAACTGACGCCGGTTTTCTCCACCAGCACGCCATTGAGTAATCCCAAGACCGCGCCGGCGCCCAAGCTGACCACAATGGCCGCGGCGACACCCAAAGATTGAAGTTCGATGACCAGACAGGCGCACACGCCCATGATCGCCCCGACGGTCAGATCAATGTTGCCGCTGATCACTACGGGGGTGAGTCCGCAGGCCACGAACCCGATGAGGGCGGCTTGGAACAGAATGTTTGAAACATTGAGTCCCGTCAGAAAGTACGGGCTCTGACTGCAGAAGGCGATCACCAGCGCACCCAGCAGGAGCCAAGCTGGGAAGGTTCGTCGTAGACCCGGGTGATCAATCAGAGATCGCCCGTGCATCAGGCGAACACTCGTCGCCGCTGCACGGCTAAAGTTACCCACACGGCTCCCACGATCACGGCCCAGATCACGATCCACTGGAAGTAATAAGGCAGTCCGAGCAGAACCCCGGCATTCTGGATGAATCCCAGAGCGAGAATGCCCCCTACCGATCTCACAACACTCCCGCAACCTCCCGACAGATGAGTGCCGCCCAGGATGATCCCGGAGATCACCGTAAGCTCATACCCGGTCCCAGAATCGTTCCGCGCCCCCATCACACGCGATCCCATGACGACTGCGGCCACGGCAGTCATCAGGCCTGAGATCAAATAGGTGATAAAGATGACCCGGCGAGTTGGAATAGCCGAGTATCGCGCGGCCGTCTCGTTACTGCCTGTCGCTCGCACGTAACGCCCGAAGCACGTACGCGTCAGCAGGATAGACAGCACAACGGTCAACACCGCGAGTATGACCACGGGGACCGGTACACCCAGCACGTGGCCTCGTCCCAGCCAGCTGAACCAGGTATTTTCCGGGTTCACCACCGACGCATTGCGACCTCCCGTGCTCAGCAGCGTGACCCCCTGCAGTACCGAGAGCATGCCCAGCGTGGCGACCAATGAATTGAGTCGGAAGCCGGCCACCAGCAGTCCGTTCACTGCCCCAACGACCACCCCCAGCATCAACGCAGCCGCAATCGCCCAGCCAGGTCCCACGACATCGTGCAATCCCACCGCCGCGACACTGCACAGCGACAATAGCGAGCCCACGGAAAGATCCAGGCGCCCGGCGAGGATCACAAACGTTACACCCGCGGCCATGATGCCCTGAACGGCGGCCTGGCGAAGCACTTGAAAAGCATTCTCTGCGGAAAGAAGGGCTGGGATTCTCAGGGCCAGTAGGATCACCAGGGCAAGGACCGCAAAGCTCAGAGCCAGCCGGGAGGACCTCGAAAGCCACAGTCGCGGAGTCATCGAAACGCTCAGAAGCCCGGGCGCGGCAGGCGCGAGATGCTCTCTCGCGTCACTGCAGGCGTATCAATGAAGACTTTCTTCGGCGGGGTTCGGCCTTGGGCAATGTCCAGGGCCACCTTCAAGGCCGACTTCGCATCGGCTTCGGGCGATTGGAGCACGGATGCAGAATAGTCGCCCGCCTTGATGGCATCGTAGGCATCGGCGGTCAGCGTGGGATCGGTGAACACTGGCAGCCGGCTCAAACGACCGTCACTCACGGCGCCCTTGGCGGCGGCCAGGGCGCCCACCCCCATGTCTGAGCTGGCGGACAGGACGCCTTGGATGCGGCGACCGAAGAGGATAATGAAATTCTCCATCGTCGACTGACCCCGCTCTCGCGACCAATTGGCCGGCTGCGCATCCAAGACCTGGATACCGGGGTAGTGTCCCAGCACCTCCTTGAACCCCTCCGAGCGACGCTGGCTGGCAGTGTAGCCGGGCAGACCGTCGAGAATCACGATGCTTCCCTGACCCTTCAAGGCGTCTACGAGGAGCTGCGCGGCGATCCGCGCCTGGGAGTAATCGTCCGGGCCGGAGAATGCGGCTGTGTAGGGTTCCCCGCTGGGATCGATCTGCGAGTTGGTGATGACCACCGGAATCTTGGCCAGGTGTGCCTTGCGCACGGCAGGCACCACGGCCTTGGCATTGATCGGCCAGACGATCAACACATCGACCTGCTGCACGATCAGGCTCTGGATCTGCGACGCCTGTCGGGCGGCGTCCGCCTGACTGTCCAGAACGACCGTGCGCACGCCCAGCTGCTTAGCGTAGGTGTTGAAGGCCGCGGTGTAGGTTGCCACATAGGCATTGACGCCCGCGCCAATATTGGAGAAGCCAATCGTAATCTGCGACGCCGGCTTGATGTGCTCGGCCGGTTGGCCGTAAGCCAGCACAGGCAGGAGAAAGAACGTCAGACATGTCCTGCGCTGCATGGAGGTTCGCCACTGAGTCGCCGATGTGGCCGAAAACGATGCGGCAGCGAGCGGGAGCCGTCCAATAGATTAAAATACTAGAGGATATAAATTTTTCTTATTGCCACTAACCTGCGCTTTTCTGTTTATCTTTGCTGTCGCTGCTGGCCACCAATGTCCCGCGCCACGCGCCGCTGCGCACCAGTTGAGTGGCGATTTCGATCATAATCCGCTCCACCTCCAGGATGGCTCGCGTCGCAATCCGGTCTGGGTTGCGGGTGAAGTAGACCGTGCGATTGAGGCTGGGGTGCTCCAGGGGTACCAAACCAAGCGTGCCTTCAGACACTTCCTTCCCAACGGCCGAATGGGCCAGGATCGTGTAGCCCGAGCCCCGAGCCACCAGGTCTTTGATCTGTGCCAAAGAATCCACTTCGAGGATGGGTCGAAGGGTGACGGCGTGGGCGTGGGCGACCCGCTCGATCATGGCACGCAGACCGTGTGAGGGGTGAGGCAAGATCAAGTCGAGAGTGGCACACGTCGCAAGTGAAATGGATTCTTGTGCTATTCCTTGTGCATCAATCCGCCCTGTCCAGCTCTTTCTTGGTACAACGAGAAAGAGATCTTCTTCGAGAATCGGGGACAGTCGCAGCTTGCGCAGGGTGCTTACTTCATACAAGGCACCCAGATCGACAGATCCTGAGGTTATCCAGTCCTGGATATGGCCACTCATAGCCTCCGTGATCCGAAGCTGAATTTTTGGGAAATCACGGCGCACCTGTTCTACCAGGGGAATGGACAATACCGTCCCCACGGAGCTGGGCAGTCCCACGGAGACAGGCCCCCTGGGTACACCGACCTGCTCCCGCAGGTCGTCCTCTATCGCCTGGGTGGCGTTTAAAATGGCACGGGCGTGTTCGAGCAGTATCTGGCCGGCTTCCGTGAGCACAACGCCTTGAGGGGAACGGTCTAGTAATTGACAGTCGAGCTCTTCCTCCAGATGCTTGACGTGTTGACTGAGAGCCGGCTGAGATACGTACAGCCGCTGCGCGGCAAGCGACAGAGAACCGTGTTCGGCGATCCCGACGAAATAGTAGAGCTGGCGAAGGCTGATGAGTTTCACTTAAGAATCCCAGTGAAAAGTGCGGCATAAGCCAGGCTTATATCCCCTAGCTGGCCTTCCTATTGTACGAAGCGCTCCATCTTATGCCATCTTTATAGGCATCGCAGAGTCGATTACGAGAGCGGATGGCTCAAGAAACAGCCCAGTATCCTTCCCATGACAGCCCAGGCGAGACCCCCCAGGGAAATTATATCGATGGGGTGGAGGCGTCTTGCGTCAGCGGGAAGATATTTGAATCCGTAAACCCGACCACTGGGCGACCGTGGGGGCAGTTTGCCGCGTCCGGGAGACAGGATGTTTCGGCCGCCGTCGATGCGGGGCGACGGGCCTTCGGTGGATCGTGGTCCAGGCTGTCCCCCACAGAACGCGGCAGGCTCCTGACCGCTTGGGGTGAAAAGATTGCTCAGGATGCCGCCCGAATTGGGTCCCTGGAAACAACACAAAATGGCAAGCTTTTGGCAGAGTCCCAGGCCGTGGTGCGTTCGGCCCGGGATTGGCTGGGGTACTACGGTGGCCTGTGCGACAAGATTCAGGGATCCGTCATCCCGTTGACGCGCCCGAGCGTGCTGAACTACACGCTCAAAGAGCCTCTGGGCGTCGTGGGTATCATTACTCCTTGGAATGCACCCACGTTTCTCGCCGTCATGTCGGCAGC
>Ga0105240_10014659_pt1 | contig 10696 bp, 8 predicted proteins | sample KBSC54metaG_FD_80426 | JGI IMG/M metagenome (GOLD analysis project Ga0105240, IMG submission 80426) | Corn rhizosphere microbial communities from Kellogg Biological Station, Michigan, USA - KBS C5-4 metaG | ecosystem: Host-associated > Plants > Roots > Rhizosphere > Soil | place: Michigan, USA...
ATTTGCCTTGTTGCACATAGATGGCGAGCATGGTGTTGACGATATCGTTGACGCGTTCGGGGTGGATGAGGGTCATCAGGGGGTTCAGGGTGCGATAGGTGTCCCAGAGTGAGAAGATCGTATAGTTGTTGTAGGGTGCGTGCTCGATGACCTTCCCGTCCGTGCCCCGGTAGGTGCTGTCATGATCGTTATACAGAGCGGGGGCGATCATCGAGTGATAAAGGGCGGTATAGAATACCTTGCGTTGGATCGAGTCGGCGGCTTCGATGTCGATCTTATGGAGAGCCTGCTGCCATTTTTTAATGCCCAGATTGACGATGCCTTCAAAGTTCCAGCGGGGAATTTCGGCATTGATATTGGCAAGGGCGTTCTCGCCGCTGACATTGGAGACGCCTACTTTTAGCATGACGGTGCCCGGGCTGCCTTTAAAGGAGATGAGACCCTTAACGGTGTCGGCTTCGAGGGAGAGCTCTTTTATTTCCGTATTGCCGTTGATGAGTGTGAAGCCGGTCATGGGAAAGCTGGTGCGGATGGCGAAGTAGATGCGCCGGTCTTTTGCCCACTGGGAGCTGTTGCGCCAACCGATGAGGGTACTGTCGTTGAGCTTGAGCAGGTGGGCTTTTACTTCCGGGTGTTGCCAGCCGGCGTCGAAGTTGCCTTGCAGGAGATCGATGATGATATGGGCGGGGCGACCCTTTGGAAAACGGGAGCGGTGGAAGGCGACGCGTTCGGTGGCGGTGAGTTCGACGTTGACCTTGTGATCCTTCAGCCAGAGGGAGTAATAGGCGGGGCGGGCGATCTCGTTCCTGTGGTCGTAGTGGGAGGCGTAGCCTTTCGACGGATCATTTTGCGTGCCTACGTCGGTGCGGACGGCGCCGGTATAGGGCATGATGAGGATGTCGCCGAGGTCGGGGATGCCGGTGCCGTTGAGGTGGTTCTGAGCGAAGCCTTTTACGACGCTGTCGTTATAGTGATAGCCGGAGCACCAGTCCCAGCCTTTGTTGATGTTCATAGGTCCGGGTTGAACGGCGCCGAAGGGGACGCTGGCGCCGAGGAAGACATGGCCATGGCCGCCGGTGCCGATATAGGGATCGACATAGGAGAGCGGAGCGGGTTCTTTTGGGGGTGTGGGTTGGGCGGAGATTTGTAAGGCGGCAATAGCGGCCAGTAGCGTTGTGATCGGCTTCATGTGATAAAGATAGCTTACTTTGCGGGATCAAATTTTTAACGATATCATGCTAAAAAAAGCCATTCTATTTAGCGCTACGCTTGCCGTGCTTAGTGGCGCCCGGGCCCAGTGGGTCGATGCTGTTCATGATCCCGTCGACTTCGTCAACCCTTTGATGGGCACGCAGTCGACCTATTCGATCTCTACGGGGAATACCTACCCGTCGATCGCGCTTCCGTGGGGAATGAATTTCTGGACGCCGCAGACGGGCAGGAATGGAGATGGCTGGCAATACACTTATACGGCGGATAAGATCCGGGGGTTCAAGCAGACGCATCAGCCTTCGCCGTGGATGAACGATTTTGGCGAGTTCAGTCTGATGCCGGTGAACGGCAATGAGTTCCGCGAGGAGAAACGCGCGAGTTGGTTCTCGCATAAGGCAGAGGTGGTAAAGCCCTATTACTATAGCGTCTATCTTGCCGATCATGATGTGACGACGGAGCTGACGCCCACGGAGCGGGCGGTCCGTTTCCGGTTTACCTTTCCGAAAACCGACAGCGCCCATATCGTGATCGACGCCTATAACAAGGGATCGTATATCAAGATCATCCCGGGCGAAAATAAGATCGTGGGTTACACCACGCGGAACAGCGGCGGTGTGGCGCCGAATTTCCGGAACTATTTCGTCATTGTGTTCGATCAGCCGTTCACGTCAACCCGGGCCTGGAAAGACAGCACGCTTACCGACTCATTGGAGCTGACCGATCCGCATGTCGGGGCCTTCGTCGGTTTTGGCGCGGCGCATCGGGGCACGGTGATCAATGCAAAAGTGGCCTCTTCTTTTATCAGCCTTGAACAGGCGGAGCGAAACCTGGCCACCGAGATCGGCAGCGATGATTTTGCAACGGTCGAGGCAAAGGGCCGGGCCGTCTGGAACAAGACGCTTGCCCGGGTTTCGGTCGAAGGCGGAACCATCGACCAGGTCCGGACGTTCTATTCCTGTCTCTACCGGATGCTCTTCTTCCCGATGCGACTCTACGAAAAGGATGCCAGCGGACATATCGTGCATTACAGCCCTTATAACGGAAAGGTGGAGCCGGGATATATGTTCTCGGGGACGGGCTTCTGGGACACGTTCCGGGCGTTGTACCCTTTCCTGAACCTTATGTACCCGTCGATCAACAAGGAGATGCAGGAAGGACTTGTGAATGATTTTAAAGAGGGGGGATGGTTGCCGGAGTGGTCCGATCCCGGTTATCGGGACGTGATGATCGGCAATAACTCCGCTTCGGTCGTTGCGGATGCGTATCTCAAAGGACTGCGCGGATATGATATCAATACCTTGTGGCAGGCGGTGGTGAAGGACGCGAGCGCGGAGGGGCCCGATGCCGCGGGCCGGAAGGGCGTCGGCTATTATAACAGTCTTGGATACGTGCCCTACGATGTCCATATCAATGAGAATGCGGCCCGGACGCTGGAATATGCCTACGACGACTTTTGTATCTACCGTCTCGGCAAGGCGCTTGGCCGTCCCGCTTCGGAACTGGAACCCTATGCCAGGCGATCGCAGAACTACAGGAATCTTTTCGATCCTTCCCACAGGCTGATGCGCGGAAAGAACCAGGATGGAAGCTTTGCCACGCCTTTTAGTCCGTTCAAGTGGGGGGATGCCTTTACGGAAGGCAACAGCTGGCATTACAGCTGGAGCGTATTCCACGATATCCAGGGGCTGATCGACCTGATGGGCGGGAAGGGCGAGTTTGTGAAGATGCTGGACAGCGTGTTTGTGATGCCGCCGGTATTCGATGACAGTTATTATGGACAGGTGATCCATGAGATCCGCGAGATGCAGATCGCGGGCATGGGGCAGTATGCGCATGGGAACCAGCCTATCCAGCATATGTTATACCTGTATGACTACGCCGGCGAACCCTGGAAGGGACAGTATTGGATCCGCGAGGCCATGCACAAGTTGTACCAGGCGACGCCGGATGGGTATTGCGGTGATGAGGATAACGGTCAGACCTCGGCCTGGTATGTGTTCTCGGCGCTGGGCTTTTATTCCGTCTGCCCGGGGACCGATCAGTATGCTCTCGGGACTCCCCTTTTCCGCAAGGCGGTGCTGCACCTGGAGAACGGGAAGGACTTTGTCATCAGCGCGCCGAATAACAGCTTGGGGAATTTGTATGTGCAGTCGGCGTTGTTGAATGGACAGCCTTATACGCGAAATTTCCTTTTGCATTCGGAGATGGTGAAGGGGGGACAGTTCACCTTGACGATGGGAGGTGTGCCGAATAAGGGGAAGGGTGTGGATGCGGCGGATGCGCCGTATTCGTTTTCGACGGATAAGACGAAGTAGGTGAGCGGCGATCACTCGGTGCGCAGTGAGCGGACGGGGTTGGCGCGGGCGGCGCGGATGGAGTGATAGTGTCGTGAAGAAACGATTCTTTGAAAGATTTCGCCACGCGAGCTTTAGCTGGTTCCAAAACATAGGAAAGGAGGTTTTAGTAAATTTATCGTATTTTCCAAAATATGAAAAAGGCTACTCTTACTACGTTGCTGACCGGGCTTTTGTTACAGGGGATGTCACAGGGGCCTGCTGCCGGCGCTGACAGCGCGCGATTTTTCCTGCACAAGTTTGCGCAGAATATCGGCCAGGAGACTTATTATCGGACGGTCAGCGATAGCGGGGTAAGCTACCAGGTGAATTTTAAGTTTGTGGACAGAGGGTCGCCGGTGCCACTGGAAGCGCGGCTGCTGGTGACGGCGGATGGGGAGCCGTTGCGGCTGTGGGTGAAGGGGAATACTTCCCGGTTTTCGACTATCAACGATAGTATCGTTATTGGTGAAGCTACGTGGATCCGGGTCGGTGACTCGGGGGATTTTTATAAAATAAAGAGGCCGGCGTTCCCGGTGGCGGGCTATTCGCCGGGGACGGTGCAGATGGCGCTTTTGAAATACTGGAATAAACAGGGGCGGCCCGCGCAGCTGCGACTGTTGCCGACAGGGTCGGTGAGCATCCGCGAATCGGGTTTCGATACGCTTGTTTCCGGCGGCGCCCGGCTTGTGCTGGACCGGTTTGTGATCAGCGGGCTGATCTGGGGCAACGAGCTGGTGTGGACCGATAACGAGGGGAACCTGGTCTGCCTGATCACCAATGATGCGGAAGGCGACAAGCTGGAGATGATGCTGGATAGATATGAGGCGTTACTGCCGGAGCTGATCCGCCGCGCGGCGGTTTATGGAATGCGCCTGTTCGCGTCCTCGATGAATGGGGACAAGGGGAGCCAGGCCGGGGCGATCGGGCAGCGGGGCGTTATGGCGTTGGTGGGGGGGAAAGTGGTTGATGTGGCGACGGGTCAGACGACACCGGATGCGGTAATCCTTGTCGAGAACGGAAGGATCACGAAGGTCGGACCGAAGGCGGCCGTAGCCGTTCCGGCGGGCGCAAAGGTCATATCCGCCGCAGGCTCGACCATCTTTCCGGGGCTTTGGGACATGCATGCGCATTTCGAGCAGGCGGAATGGGGCCCGGCCTATCTTGCGGCGGGAGTGACGACGGTGCGGGATTGCGGCAATGAATTCGATTATATCAACGCGGTGAAAAGGGCTATCGACGACGGTACGGGTGTCGGTCCGCATATCCTCAAGGCGGGCATTATCGATGGACCGGGTCCGATGGGTCTCGGCGTCATCCGTGCCGGCACGCCGCAGGAGGCCCGGCAGGCCGTACGGCGGTATAAGGACAGCGGCTTTGTACAGATAAAGATCTACAGCTCGGTGACGCTTCCCATCCTGAAAGTGATCTGCGAAGAGGCGCACCGGCTGGGGCTCACCGTTACCGGGCATATCCCGGAGGGCATGGACCTTAAGCAGGGTGTCGAAGCGGGGATGGATATGGTGAATCATATCCAGTACGTCGGTCCGATCCTTGCCCGTGGCAAGGATCGGACCGTGGATTGGAATGACCCGAAGACGGAAGCAGGGCTCGAATTCATCAAGGAACATGGAACGGTCATCGATCCGACGCTGGGGGTGTTCGAGATGGTCTTCCGATCGACGAAGGACAGCATCACGGGAATGGAACCCGCGTTTGCTACCCTGCCCCAGCCTTTACAGGTGCTGTTCGTCACGATGGGGATGCCTCCGGCGCAAGCCGAAAAGTTCAAGGCGTATTTCAAAGACCTGGAGAAGGAGGTGAAGGTCCTGCATGATAAGGGTGTTCCCATCGTGGCAGGAACGGATATGGGTTTCCCGGGTTATAGCGTAGCGAGGGAACTGGAACTGTATGTCGAGGCGGGTCTGACGCCGTTGGAGGCCCTGCGGACGGCTACGGTGGTGCCGGCGCTGGTGATGAAACAGTCGGGGGTCAGCGGCTCTTTGATGCCGGGCCGGGCGGCAGATATCCTTGTTGTGGATGGCGATCCCCTGCATCATATCCGGGATATCCGCCGGGTGAAGATGGTGATCAAGGACGGGCGGATATACAGCCCCGGGCGGCTGCATGAGATGGCGGGCTTTTCGAAATAGCGGCTAGAGCGAATGGCGAAGGCGGTGGTGTTGGGTCAGCTCCAGTTCCCGTTGTTTTCCCACCAGTGTATCGTGCGTGACCGAGAGCCGGAGGAGCAGGTCGCGGGTTGCCGCGTGGTCCGGGTTGGGAGGGTCCGGTTGAGCCGGCATTTTTCTTCCAGGGCGTCAAGGGTTACGGGCATATAGAAGTCGCTGGCTTTTATTGGGCACCCGACAGTTGACGCTGCATATCTTCATCAGGATGCCGGTAGACCAGCCAGGGCTGGTCACCGAAGCCGATCTCCTTCATAAAGGCTTTGGCGATGGCGGTCATTTGCTTGTCACTGAGCGTATCGTCGGGGTGAAAGTTGACAGAGGCATGCAGGATCTTCTTTATCGATCGTTCGTTGAGCACGGTGAGGCGACTGAACCGTTGCTGTTTGTCACGCAACGTCAGGTCCTCCTTCTCCTGCCAGAAATTACGGGCATCGAGAAGGTCGGCTTGTTTGGCCTCAACCTTTTGCTCGTCATAGACGAGTGGAGACCGAATACTCCTTGCACTTTTTACTTCTGCGTACATGCTTCTGCTATCTTGCGGATCGACGACTTGATGTCTTCGATCTCCCCAAGAAGCGTGCCGTTGACAGCCGGTTCGGACCTCTCTGCCAATTCGTCGAGCCTGTTCTTGATCCCGACTAATTGCTGGAGGGTATCCTCCTTTGCCTCGTCACGGACTTTGACCGTTACGGGCTTGGCGGTCAATACTTTTTTTACATACTCGGTCAGACTCCGGCAGGTAGACTGGTGCTGATGGTTGTAGACCTCCTGAAGTTCTTCTGCGGACAGGCGGATAGATAGAAAGCGCTTTGCTTCTTTATTCGACATAGGTCGTGGATTTGGTTCAATGACTAATATTTCAGACAATCGGACTATATTTATTTATAGACAATAAAATTAAGTTTGTGTTGTAGAAGAAACTGTTAAAACCGCGCTCGAACAGATTAAAATTGGATGAAAAAGGCGAGGCTATTTTGAGACGATATGTTAAATGCTGTTTTTTAAATATTTATGATTATTTTGAGGCATGATCGGGACCATCCGTCATCGGGTTCACCAACTAAAGACTAACCTTCGTCTGATGAGGACTCTTCGCCTCATCTGGTCCATCTCGAAGAAATGGACTACGCTTACCCTGGTGTCGATCGTTGCCGAGAGCGGACTCTACCTCTTATTACTTTATATTTTCAAGCGACTTATCAATGAAGTGACCAAGGCTACCCCGTTTGACGACGAGAAGATCCGGCGGGTGGTATGGTATCTTGTCATCATCACGGCGGGGACGATCATCTACGTCACGGTAAAGGCATTAGCGACCCTGGCTATCGAGAACCAGGCGCAGCGGGTAAAGGAAAGCATTGATGAGAAGATCCATGAATGTGCGGTGAACCTCGATCTTGCCTTTTATGAGAGCCCGGCCTATTTCGACACGATGAAACGGGCCAAGGACGCGGGTCCGGAGGCTCCTAACAACGTGGTCCTCAACCTCGCCGACATTGCCAAGAATTGTTTGACCTTGTTGGCGATAGGCTCCATCCTCATCTCGATCAGCTGGCTGTTGCTGCCGCTGCTTGCGCTGTTCGTGGCGCCGACCCTGCTGGTGCGTATCCGTTATGCCGAACAAATGTATCAGTGGCGGCGAAAGCAGACGCCGGTGGAGCGGCAGGCCGCCTATTTGAGCAGTCTCATCACCGAGGACGGTCCGGCGAAAGAGATCCGTGGATATGGGCTCGGAACCCATATCCGTGCAATTTATAGCCAAATCCGTGTCAAATTGATGGGTGAACGTTTACAGATGACGCGTCGCAATACGTTCAAGGAACTCCTGACGAACATCATGGCGACCCTTGGATTGTTTGCCTGTATCGCTTATCTGTGCTTCAGCATGATCAAAGGGCGGATGAGCGTGGGGGATATGTCGCTCTTCCTTATCGTGTTCCCGCAATCCTTTGGGGTTTTGCAGCTGATGTCGCAAGGCATCTCGGGTCTTTATCAAAACAACATATTCATCAACAATCTTTTCGAGATGTTCGACCTGCGGGCGACGCTGAAGGAGCCGGAGAATCCGTTGCCGGTGCCCTCCTCTGAGTCGGTCGACCTGGTTGTTGAGAACATGAGCTTTACCTACCCTCATTCGCGTGAACCGGCGCTGCGGAATGTCTCGCTGCGGGTACCGCCGGGCAAGATCATTGCCATCGTTGGGCTGAACGGCGCGGGTAAGACGACGTTGATCAAGCTGTTATGCCGGCTTTACGATCCAACGGATGGGTGTATCCGCATGGACGGGACGGATATCCGCCGGTTCCGCAGCACGGAATACCGGAAGCATGTCAGTGCGGTGTTCCAGGATTTTGGACGGTTCAACGTTACCGCGGCCGAGAATATTCGCTGGGGGGATATCGACGGTGTGGACCGGTCTGATTCCGACATCGAGGAGGCGGCCCGGAAGTCGGGGGCCCATGATTATATCCGGAAATTTCCGGAGGGTTATGAGACGATGATGGGTCGCATCTTCGAAAAAGGCCGGGAGGTGAGTATCGGCCAATGGCAGAAGCTGGCGATCGCCCGGGCGTTTTATAGCAACAGCCGGTTTGTCATATTTGACGAAGCAACGAGCGCACTCGATGCGGTGTCAGAAGAGGAGCTGTTCCAGTCGTTCCGGGAGCGGATCGGCAACCGGGCTGCGCTGATCATTAGTCACAGGCTGTCGGCGGTTCGGCACGCGGATCATATCTACGTGATGGGTGACGGGCGGGTTCAGCAGCATGGGACGCATGAAGAGCTTGTGGCAATGGGTGGTACGTATTCGAAATTATTTTTAAAGAAACCATTTGTTTCGGATGGCTCCTAATATCGCGATCATATCGACCTGTATCGAGGAATGGGGCGGCAGTGAAGAGCTGTGGGGAAGGAGCATTCCGATGCTGCAGGCGGCGGGTGTGGAGATCATGGTGTATAAGGATCGGATCAACAGCCGGCATCCCCGCTGGGCGGCGCTTGCCGGTTCGGGGGTGAGGTTGTTCGAGCTGCAGACTCCCAAGTGGCAATTCTTTGCCCGCAAGGCATGGCTGTGGATGCGGAAACGATATTGGTACGAGAGCAGCGAACTGCGGCGGGCTTTTACTCATCGTTTATTGGCTGATCGCCCGGCACTTGTGGTGATCGCCCAGGGCATCAATTTTGACGGCCTCAACTATGCGCAGGATTGCCTTGCCGCGGGTATCCCCTTTGTCGTCATCTGTCAAAAGGCGGTCGACTTTTACTGGCCGCAGCCGGACCAGCGGCCGGGGATGATCAAGGCGCTTACGGAGGCGCGGAGATGTTTTTTTGTATCCCGGCATAACCAGGCGCTTACGGAGGAACAATTCGGCATCCGACTGAGGAATGCCCAGGTCGTGTTCAACCCGGTGGACCGGAGTGTGGGACCGGTTCCCTATCCGGCAGACCGCAGTGTCTACCGGCTGGCCTGTATCGGGAGATTGTTTGTGCTTGATAAGGGACAGGATATCCTTATCCGGCTGCTGGCGCGGCCCAAATGGCGGGATCGGCCCGTAGAGCTTACCTTTATAGGCAGCGGTGTTGATCGGGAAGGATTGGCAGCGATGGCGCAGATGTATGGACTGACAAATGTGCATTTTGCCGGTCAGCTGGCCGATGTGCGGGAGAGCTGGCGGAACTTTCATGCGCTGGCATTGCCTTCGCGCAGCGAGGGTTTGCCCCTGGTGGTACTGGAAGCCATGGCGGCGGGTCGCGTGGTGATCACGACGACGGCCGGTGGAAGCCAGGAGGTGATCGCCGACGGCGTGACCGGGTTTATTGGAGATACGGGTACCGAGTCTTTTGGCGAGGCGTTGGAGCGGGCCTGGCAGCGGCGGGAGGAATGGGAGGCGATGGGATCGGCGGCCTGCCGGGATCTGCCTAACCGACTGCCGGATGTACCGGCGGAGACAGAGTTTGCGAAGACGTTAATTTCGATATTGCATGAGTGAACCCCTAGATATTGTGGTGGGCGTTCGCGCCGAGGCCCTTGTGAGCGTGATCATTCCTACCTATAACCGGGCGGCCCTGGTCGGCCGGGCGATAGAAAGTGCGTTGGCGCAAACCTATCCTCATAAGCAGATCATCGTCGTCGACGATGGGTCCACGGATCATACTGCCGACAGGGTGAAGGGCTATCCGGGGGTGGAATACGTCTACCGGCCCAATGGCGGACAGGCGGCGGCAAGAACCACGGGTCTTGGGGTTGCGAAGGGGAGTATCATTGCTTCGCTGGACAGCGATGACGTGTGGGAGCCGGTGTTCCTTGAGCGGGCAGTGGCTGCGATGGCGACGCTTTCACTGGATTTTGTATTTATCAATTGGTATCAGCAGATGCCCGACGGGCGGGTAATCGACTATTTTGAGGGCTTTAAATATCTTCGACCGTATTGGACCGGCCGTACGGAGTCACCGATGCTGTTCACTTATGCCGAGTTGCGGCGCCTCTACCTGGAATGCTGCCCTTCCCCGTCCTCTTCGGTGGTGATCCGGCGGGAATCCTTTGTCGGGGTCTGGAATGACCGCATCCATGTCGCCGACGACTGGTGCCTGCTGCTGGATATCGTGCTTTCAAAGAAGGCAAGGGCGGCAATGATCCGGGAGAAGCTGTGGCATAAGACGATCAATAACGACAACATCTATGACGGGCGAAATTTTTACGAAGTGCTCACGCTGATGTACGTGGATGACACCCGGGAGATGTTACGGCGGTATTCGGGCCGGCTAACTCCCGAGGAGGTGACCGTGTTGCAGGTTCGGTGTATCGATCATTCGTTCCAGCTGACGAGGCTGGGGTTCGCGACGAGGGTGCACTATGGGCGGAGCCTGTTAAAATTGGGGCAGGCCTTTTTGTTGAATCCTTTGCTTTTTTCTAAAATCGGCTGGAAGAAGCTTTTGAAATGAGAGCCATGAAAACAATAAGGG
>Ga0105240_10014660_pt1 | contig 10696 bp, 12 predicted proteins | sample KBSC54metaG_FD_80426 | JGI IMG/M metagenome (GOLD analysis project Ga0105240, IMG submission 80426) | Corn rhizosphere microbial communities from Kellogg Biological Station, Michigan, USA - KBS C5-4 metaG | ecosystem: Host-associated > Plants > Roots > Rhizosphere > Soil | place: Michigan, USA...
AAAAGACTTTCAGCAACGCCAATTTTAAATATTACCTTATTTCTGACTTTTCATTCTACATGTCCCTGAGTGTGATATCAAGCGGCATGCTTTATTTTGTTACGGTATTGCTCAACCTGCCCGAATCGATTGGTGGTGCGTTAATGGGCGCTATGGTTGCCTTGTCTCTGGTGTTCTATCCACTTATCAATTATTTATCAAAGCGCATCGGTAAAAAGCCATTGGTTTTATTTGCGTTTGCCTTACAAAGCCTGATTTTTATTGCCATGTATTTTTTGGGGAAATTTCCCCTATCACCCTACCTGCAGGCTTATGCGCTGGTACTTTGCACCTCATTCCCCCTGGCAGCATTAGGGATTTTACCCAATGCAATTTTAGCCGAAATAGCCCAGCATGAATCCGAAGAAACAGGAGAGAACCGTGAAGGAATGTTCTTCGCCGTAAAATATTTATTTGTAAAAATGGGGCAAACACTGGGTATTGCTGCCTTTGCTTTCCTCACTATATATGGCAAGGATCCCGGACACGATCAGGGCCTGCGCCTGAGCTGTGTTTGTGGATTTATATTGTGCTTTACGGCGTGTGTATTTTTCAGCAGGTTTAAGGAAAAAAGAAATTAACGGGAGGAGACGCGACGCATTGCGTCTCTCCGAGATTTATTATATTAAAAATGAAATTAAAAAAGAGGCTTATTTTTCAAGCCATATCCTACTTATCGATAGCCTTTTCAATCACAAATTGCAAAACTCCTGTCGATAATAAAGCAACTGCAAAGACTGATACAGTCGCACAGAAAATAGCGATAAAAGATATGCAAGACGACCTTTCTATACTTTGGTCAGCCATTAAAGAGCTACATCCTGGATATGGCATTTATACTCCGCCGGACAGCATGGAAAAAGCTTATAATAAAACTTTTGCTTCCATCAATGCTCCGCTTTCGGAGGGCGAATTTGTTGACCGTGTTTATCCTTTTTTATGCCAGCTCAGGTGTGGGCATACACAGATCGGACACTCTGACGGGTATAAACCGGTATCTGCTCCGCATTTACCATTTGAAGTATTGGTGAAACATCACCGGGCCTGGATAACAACCACTCAGACGCAAGACCTTGCTACAGGCGATGAAATAATTAAAATGAATAATACCCCAGTTTCAGAAATAATAAACCATGGCTATGATCTGTACTGCGGCGACGGGTATAATCAAACTTTTAAGGAGCTATTTTTAAGTGAATACGATGGTTTTGAAGACGCCTGCAATAAATATTACCATTGGACCGGCCCTTATCAGATTACGTTGCGTACAAAACAAGGCGAGTCAAAAACTATCAGTGTAAATCCATTATCGGGGAACGCTTCACAAACCCAGGCTATTAAACCAGTTGATAATTATACTAACTGGACCGAAGCAAAAAATACCGGTCGTCTGCCGTTGTACTTTTTAAATAATTCCTCCACCGCATTATTCACTGCAAAGACATTTGAATACGAGGATACTCTTCTTTATAAAAAAGCTTTCGAACAGATTCATCAAAAGGGGATAAAAAACCTGATCCTTGATATGCGGCATAATACCGGCGGTGATATCCGGATAGCTATTCAATTATTGTCATATCTGGCCGATGGCCCTTATCATATCATCAACGATGCTAAATCAAGAATACCCAACCCGGCATTAAATCATTTTGCAAAGTATTTTGACACCTCGCGAACAACAGGCTTTAACGAGGGTTTTGCGCCGGGCAATAAAGAAGGGGTATGGTATCATATCAACACTAAAGCTGTTTTCGGAAAAATATATGGCCCCCTTACTCTTTCCAAAAAAGATCACTTTAATGGCAATTTGTTGGTTTTGATTGATGGTGCCACTTTTTCATCCGGGGCACTCTTTACAGCAGCTCTAAAATCGCAGCGCAGGAATGCAAAATTTATCGGTCGTGAAACTGCGGGTGCGGAAGAGGGTTGTAATGGGATGACCATTCAAAAACTAACTCTACCAAACACTAAAATCTCTATTGCTTTCCCATGGATGCGCGTGGTTTCTGCAGCCAAAAAATCAACTTTCGGGCATGGTATTATGCCTGATCACGAAGTTGATTACAGCTCTGAAGACATTGTCAGCAAACGGGATCGTGACCTGGAAACAGCGTTATCCCTGATTAAATAAAGGGACTAAGACTTTCTTAATTTAATGATCCGCAAAGCATTTAGCACCCTGATCACCACATAGGATGGATCGAACTCAAACCAACGTTTAGCAAAGTTGGCATCGTTTGGTTTCTTATGATGATTATTCTGAAACAATTCGCCCAGCATCAGGAAATCCAGCGGGAATGTGTTTTTACTATGGTCGTCATTGTCAAAATTGGAGTAACCGTATTTATGCCCACACCAGTTAACTATAGCGCCATGTATCGGTCCCATCAGGTAATGGATAGGCAATAGCAGGAACATCCACCAATGGGTTGCATAAACTATATAAAATATAGTGTACAAAATCCCAAAGGACAGACGGGTTATCCACCGGTCGCCGATATTGTCGATAAAAGCCCATGTAGGATAACGGTCACGGAACTGCGGCTCTGGCTCTGTTTTATACCGCTGGTAATCCATGTATATCCTTTTGGTCTTCATCATCAACCCAAACACATCTTTTATAAAATGCGGCGAATGCGGGTCCTTTTCCGTATCGCTGTAAGCATGATGCATCCGGTGCATAATGGCATAAGCGCGTGGGTTAAGGAAGGATGAGCCCTGAAAAATAAAGGTTAAAAAGTAAAATGTTTTCTCCCAGAAAGGGGTCATCTTAAACATTTTATGCGATGCATACCGGTGCTGAAAGAACGTCTGGAAAAACAGCGACAGGAACCAGTGACACAGAAAAAAAGTTAAGATGATCATGAGTTATTAGCTAACGTAATTATGGAGCCTGCAAGTTTAGGGATTAAATTCCGATAATCTTCAATATTTGGTAGTATCCCGGTTTGAATTTTAATTTTCACTTGTAGCCTTAACCCCATAACGTATTGCGGCTTCCAGTGTGTTAATGTTTATATCTTTTAAATTTTTGAACTTAATACAATACCCTGTCACGCTTGCTTTGCCTAGTTCTTTGCCATACGTTTGAGCTAAATAGGTTTTATCCTTGAGGCCGAGTATATAAACAGAAATTCCGGTAGTATTTGCGCTCAAACCAATTTGAAAAAAATCCCTGGTTTTTCCATCAGCGTACTTTATGGTGTAAAGTCCATAACCTATATTGGGGTTACTAACCGTTCTATTTTCGCTGTTTTTGCCACTTTCGAACCATAATTTACAACCTGGTAAAACTTGAAGTATGTGACGGTGCAACTCTTGCATCTCACTGCGTTTTGGCTCAGGCTGGCTGTTAATGTATTCTTCAATTTGTTCCTGCACGTTCATATGAAATATTTTTAGTCAAACACTAATTTTCAAACTTAGATACAACGCAACAACCAGGTAAAAAAAAGAGCCCTATATTTCTGTAGAGCTCTTTTTATTTAATGCAAGCTGTCAGCAGACAGATGCAAATTTCTTAGAAAGGAAGATCATCCTCGTCAGGTGCCGAGCTGATATCAACCTGCGGTGCGTATTCAGGCACAGTGTTGCTGTTAGCTCCGCTCAACACGTTCACTTTCCATAACTGCAATGAGTTAAAATAAGTTTTTTTACCTGTTTTGTCGGTCCACGGACGGCCTTTCAGGTTAAAGAAAACCTCTATATCGTCGCCAACGCGCAGATTGTCCAGCAGGTTGCAACGGTCCTGTATAGCTTCAAATTTCAAATATTCAGGATACTGAGGGTTTTCTATGTATTCAACAATCAGTTCTCTTTTCTTCAGTGAGTCAGTTACCTGGGCGGTAGGTGATACTTCGTGTACTTTACCCTTAATTTCCATATCTTCTTAAAAATTAAAATGTAAAGTTAATGGTTCAGAAATAAAATCAAGGGTATTTAATTCATAAATTCGCCAACTTATTATGCAAGTTTTCCACACCGAGAGTAAAATCATAGTCACCTGCAACAAAAGGTTATCACCTTACCTGCAAAGCGAGATCGAAGCGCTGGGCTTCACGCCTGTCCGCGTTTTTCAGACCGGTGTCGAGCTAAAAGGCACTGTGAATGATACGATTGCGATGAACCTTAATTTGCGCTGCGCAAGCCAGGTATTATACCTGCTAAAGAGCTTTACAGCGGCAAATCCGCAGCAATTGTATGAGCAACTGGTAGCGATAGAATGGGAAAAAGTGATCGATTTTACAGGCTATTTTTCGGTGACTTCAAATGTTAATAACGAACATATCACCACGCCACTTTTTGCCAATGTGAAGGTGAAGGACGCGATCGTCGACAGGATAAAAGATAAAAAGGGCCTCCGCCCAAATTCAGGTCCCGATCAAAATAAAACGGTTGTTCACCTGTACTGGCAGGATGATAAGGCTGAAGTATTTTTGGACACTTCCGGTGAAACATTAGCCAAGCACAGTTACCGTAAAATTCCAGGTAAGGCGCCTATGCTGGAAGCTCTGGCAGCGTCGACAATTATGGCGACCAACTGGGACAAAAACAGCACTTTTATCAACCCCATGTGCGGATCGGGAACCTTAGCTATCGAAGCTGCCTTGCTGGCCACAGATAAGAGTCCGGGCTTTTTCCGGATGAATTATGGCTTTATGCATATTATGGGTTATGAGGAGGAGGTATTTTTTATTGAGCGCCGCAAATTGAAGGATAAAGGGAAGAAAGCGCTTAACTTTAAGATCATCGCAACTGACCTGTCGGATGATGCTGTCGACATCGCTCAGAAAAATGCAAAAACAGCCGGCGTAGAACATTTGATAGAATTTAGCGTTTGTGACTTTGCGGACACGGTAGTACCTGATGAGCCCGGCGTAATTATGTTCAACCCGGAATATGGTGAGCGTTTAGGCACGCACACCAAACTGGAGGCAACGTATAAACGCATGGGCGATTTTATGAAGCAGAAGTGCCTGGGCTATCGTGGTTATATTTTTACCGGCAACCCTGATCTGGCAAAAAGGATCGGGCTGAAAGCCAACCGCCGCGTTGAATTTTATAATGGCAAACTAGACTGCCGCCTGTTGGAGTATGAGTTGTACGAGGGCAGCAAAAGGGAGCCGAAGGACGTTTAGATAATATCGAACACTGAATGTTGAATAATGAATATAAAAGTGTCATTGTTTTACTTCGAAATTCGAAATCCGATATTCGTTATTTTAATTTAATGAAGAAGATCCTATTATTAGCTGTTACCTTGATCATTTCAAGCTATTGCATGGCGCAGCAGCAGCTGGCTTTCCCATTCCAGGGAGGTAGTGCAGCAATGACGCAGTTTTTTAAAGACAGTATTGTTGTATCGCCCGAGATCATCAAAAGCAAAGCAAACGGCACAGTAATATTTAAATTTTCAGCCGATCAGAAAGGCACTATTCAAAAACTGGTGATCTATTATGCCGATGATGCCATTTTAGCACCACCGCTGATCGAAGCTTTAAGAAAATCAAATCATCATTGGGTGGTGCCTGACAATGAAAAATCGCACGATTTTATACTTTCATTCGCTGTCGGCTTCAATCCTCCGGCAGAGGGGACACCCTCGCCGCAGAAAGGGGTATATAATTTCTATTTGAAGAAGAAACCGATTCTCTCCAGCAACCAGGTGCCATTGGATAATGTAACGCTTTTGCCGGCTATCCAGGTTAAATATAGCATTGATTAAGAAGGAAGCAAGAACCAAGAGTAAAGAATCAGGACAAAGAATATTTTAATCTTGATTCCTGGCTCTTGATTCTTGACTCTATTCCGGATATTTGTTGCTCAAACCCAAAACATGCTACACGCCTTAACCGTTGAAAAAACCCGTGATTTTGTACGCAAAACTTTAGAAAATGCTGAAGGCGGACATGATTGGTGGCATATTCATCGAGTATGGCTTAATGCACATCGTATTGCAGGAGATGAAAAGGCTGATATGCTTATTGTTGAACTCGCTGCTTTGCTGCATGACATTGCCGACAGCAAATTTCATGGCGGCGATGAAGAGATCGGGCCAAAAACAGCAGGGGAGTTTCTTAAAGAGTTGGGGGTTGATGGTGATACGATCATCCATGTGCAGCAGATCATCCGGAATATTTCCTTTAAATCCGGATTTGATCAAAAAACATTTCACTCGAAAGAATTAGAAATTGTGCAGGATGCCGACCGCCTGGATGCTATTGGTGCCATCGGTATTGCACGGGCGTTTAGTTATGGCGGGTTTAAAGGCAGGGAGATTTTTAACCCTGAAATTGAGCCTAATCTCAATATGACCAAGGAGGAATACAAAAATTCTGCTGCTCCAAGTATCAATCACTTTTACGAAAAGCTCTTGCTGCTAAAGGGCAAGATGAATACCGAAACCGGTAAAAAGCTCGCCGAACAGCGTCACCAATTTATGGAGCAATACCTGGATCAGTTTTTTGGCGAAGCCGGAACTTATATACAAAAGTAAAAGGCGTAGCTTTGCCGGCTGATGAAACTACAGGTTGAACAGAAACTGGCATCTAAAAAGATCAATCCTACTGCCATGCGTATATTGGTGCTGGAACTTCTTTTGCAGCAAAATTCTGCCATCAGCCTGAGCGATATAGAAAAAGGCCTCGAAACTGCCGACCGCATCACAATCTACCGAACTTTAAAGACATTCGAGCAAAACGGGTTGATCCATAGCATTGAAGATGGTACCGGCACTCCTAAATATGCCTTGTGTGTAGAAGATTGCACTACCCACGAGCATCACGACATGCATGTACATTTTTACTGCAACTCTTGTAAAGAGACATTTTGCCTGCCCGATCATAAAATCCCTGATATTTCTCTTCCTCTCGGCTTTGCACCTGCTGAAATGAACCTTGTTGTTAAAGGCATCTGCGAAAACTGCGCGCAATAATGCAATACCATTGCATAGCTTAATCACCTTTCTTTGCAGCGAAAATCTGGATTGCCCTAAGCTATTTTAGGTTTATTTTAAATAAATTTTAGACTTATCTAAATTTATTATTAGATTTGGCTAATAAATTAATTGACTGAGATACTTAACATTATCTTAAAGCTGAAAACATATTTTCGCCCAAGCGCATGAAAAAAACATTACTTATCTTTTTATTGCTGACTGGAATTGCCTGTTTTGCTTTTGCGCAGGATTCGGTAAAACAGTCGCGCTTTAGTTTACATTTTCAGCAAACTATCATTACACAGTATAAACCTTCGTTTAGTGCTCCATATACCGGGCAAAATAGTTTGTCGCCTACCAGCGAAACGCAAAGTTCTATCACATCAACCTTGTTTGGAGGTGCACGTTTATGGAAAGGTGCTGAAGTTTTTTTCAACCCGGAAATATCTGGCGGAGCGGGCTTAAGTAAAACATTGGGTGTAGCAGGCTTTCCGAATGGTGAGACCTTCAGGGTCGGAGCCGCTGAACCAAAGATCTATATTGGCCGTCTTTACTTTAAACAAAATTTTGAGTGGGGTAGGGAGAAAGATACGATTGAGGATGATGCCAATCAACTAGCCGGGTTAAAAAGTAAGCGGTATTTCTCGGTCGCAGTTGGCAAATTCGGTATGGCTGATTTCTTTGACGGCAACGAATTTAGCCACGACCCGAGAACGCAGTTCATGAACTGGTCGCTGATGGATAATGCCGCCTGGGACTACCCTGCCAATACGCGTGGTTATGTGTTAGGTAGCGTCGCCGAGCTGGGGCAGCCCGACTGGACATTGCGTTTTGCTTTTACCATGGTGGTTACCGAAGCCAACTCATCAACCTGGGATTCAAAAATAGGGAAGGCCAATACACAAACTTTAGAATTCGAGAAGCGATATACCTTAAATGGCCAAAAAGGAACAGTGCGTGTTTTAGGCTTTCTGAATAACGGCAAATTTGGAAATTATCGCGATGCGATCAATCAAAACCCAACTGCGCCGAACGTGGATTCGACCCAGGCATACGGTCGCCACAAATATGGTTTTGGTATTAATGCCGATCAATATTTTACAAAAGATTTCGGTGTATTTGCCAAAGCAAGCTATAACGACGGCCATACCGAAACCTGGTTCTTTACTGAAATAGACCGCTCTATAAGCTTTGGAACCGTTTTAAAAGGATCATCATGGAAACGTGCTGATGATGAACTTGGACTGGCTTTTGTCGGAAACGGACTCTCACGGGATCACCGTGACTATCTGGCTGCAGGAGGTTACGGCTTCCTGATCGGTGACGGCAGGCTGAACTATTCGCCCGAAATGATAGCTGAGCTTTACTATAAAGTGAACGCCTATCAGAAGAAGATCTGGCTATCGCCCGATTATCAATTCATCCTGCACCCCGCCTACAACGCTGATCGCGGACCCGTTAATGTGTTTGGTATACGGGCGCACGTGGAGTTTTAAAACCCACGGTTGTTTTGGTAAAAGCGGAGAACGGCACTATAATTATCGTCCTCATCACCACGAACAAGGGATAACTTAATTTCGAACGGACTTGGTTTCCACTTCCTGGTTATCCAACGACATTTTCTTATAACAGGGTTTTTTATAGCCTTTAAATAGGCATCTGGATCACGCAGTTTAATAGCGATATAATATGCCTGAATAGAACCAACATCCTTGTAACCTCTATGAGTCATGTAGACATCGGCTACATCGGTCCATTTAATTGTATCGTTGCTATCAGTAATAACAACACTTTCGTTAGTGAGTACAACCGCTGGCTTTCGGGTTAATATGAAATAACCGATGCGAAGACTTCTTATCATGTATATTGTAAAACAAGCGACAAAAAATAACCCTATTGGATTATGCATCATAATGTCCAAATAATGATTGCTTGAAAAGATATAGTAGGCCGCTAGCAAATAAAAAAAACAATAAGTAAGCTGTAATGGACTAAATTGAAGTTCTTCCCTTTCCATATAATAAGGCTTCGTTATCTCTAAGATAAAAAATATTAGCACATATTGTTGTGTTTGAACCCTCTCTGACTGGTTAAAGTATTAAATCTAAAAGCGGATTTAGCGTTTTAAAAGCCTCGATTGTTTTGATAAAAGCGAAGGACAGTTCTAAATATTTCTTCGTTATTCCCCCTAACCTTTTCCAGATTAATATAGAAAGGGGAGTTAGATAAGTTTCGTGTCCTCCATTTAAAAAAACGTATCAGCGGGTTCCTGATCAAGTCGATATATTTTTTCGGATCGCGTACATAAATCTCTATATATTCTTCTTCCGATCTATTCGCTCTAACTACCGATCTTCCGATGTGCTCGATGTCTGTCCAATCAATGGTATAGCCAGAAGCACCTATAAAAATAGATTCGTTTGTCAGTACAATGGCCTTACCCCAGATCGAAAGATAAACCGCTTCGGAAGTATATGCAAGAGCGACAAGAAAAAATATTCCGGAATAAACCATATCACTGTAATTGTGTCTGTTATAAGAAAGATAAACGTGATCTATGGTTACATAAAAAGCAATAGGAGAAAATATAACCAGGATAACATAAAGCATTAAACTATACTTAAACTCTACCTTTTCATCCATGGCATTGCGGGTTTAGGAGTAATAAATTTATCAATAATAAGTTAATGGAGTGAATATTCTATCGGGTTTGTACTAATTCTTATTGTTAATATTATTTTTGAACGCTTACAATAACTAAATGAAAAAAATAGCTGCCATCTTTTTATTGGCAATCTTTTCGGGCTTCGCTTTTACCTATATAACCAAACAAAATGTTTCCAAATCAGCTATCACTTTCCAGATTAAAAACCTTGGGATAAATGTTGCCGGAAGCTTCAGCGGTCTGAAAGCGGATATTAATTTTGACCCGGCACACCTGGAGTCTAGCGCTATCGAAGCTTCCATACAATCAAATACCATCAATACCGATAATGAAAGCCGCGATAAACACCTGAAGGGCGAAGATTATTTTGATGTAGACAAATACCCCGAGATCAAAATGAAATCAATTTCCATTAAGCATAATGGCGGGGGCAATTATACAGGGACTTTCAGCCTAACCATAAAAGATAAAACCAACCAGGTACAAGTGCCTTTTACTTACACCGAAAACGGAGACACAGGGAATTTTAAGGGCTCATTGAAAATAAAACGTACCGATTATGGCATTGGCGGCAAAAGCATGGTGATGTCCAACGACGTAACGATTTCTATTGACGTGTCAACCAGCAAATAATTAACCATAATTTAACATCAACTTACCTTTATACAGAACGCGTAATAACATACAAATTGTAACTTTACTAGTATGAAATTGCGTGTACTTGTTTTTATAAACGCCCTGGCGGTTGCTATTACTGTCTCGGCGGTCAATTATTACTTTAAACACAGCTGGTATGATGTGGCTGTTACCTTTGGCCTAACGCTCACCATCAGCTTCGTTACCTTCTATATACTGCTCGAGAAGTATATCTACTCCAAGATCAAGATCATTTACAAGCTGATCCATAATCTGAAGCTTGGTCGTGATCTGCGTGATGCTTTAGGTGAGCATGTAAGTGCCGACCCGATAAATGATGTAGAGACCGAAGTAAAAGAATGGGCACGCCAGAAAAAATCTGAGATAGATGAATTGCGCAGGCAGGAAAAATTCAGACG
>Ga0105240_10014661_pt1 | contig 10696 bp, 10 predicted proteins | sample KBSC54metaG_FD_80426 | JGI IMG/M metagenome (GOLD analysis project Ga0105240, IMG submission 80426) | Corn rhizosphere microbial communities from Kellogg Biological Station, Michigan, USA - KBS C5-4 metaG | ecosystem: Host-associated > Plants > Roots > Rhizosphere > Soil | place: Michigan, USA...
ACTCACGCCGGTGACCGAAGACCGTTTCCTGGTCCTGACCGCGACGAAGAGCTACCGAATGCCCGAATGGATGCTGCCGCCGCTGATGAACAATCACGGCAACTACATCGTCAGCCTCGGCAACGTGTGCAAGTGGCTCGGACAGCAGGCCGAGGCGCTCGGCGTGGAGATCTATCCGGGGTTCGCCGCGGCCGAGGTGCTCGTCAACGACGACGGCTCGGTGAAGGGCGTGGCGACCGGCGACATGGGCGTGGCGAAGGACGGCGCGCACAAGCCCGATTACGCCGAAGGGATGGAACTGCATGCGAAGTACACGCTGTTCGCCGAGGGCGCGCGCGGCTCGCTGTCGCAGGAGCTGATGGCGCGCTTCATGCTGCGCGACGGCGTCGATCCACAAAAGTACGGGATCGGATTGAAGGAGCTGTGGCAGGTCGACGCGGCGAAGCATCAGCCGGGGCTGGTCGTTCACAGCCAGGGCTGGCCGCTCGAGGCGAAGACCGGCGGCGGGTCGTTCCAGTATCACTACAGCAACGAGCAGGGCGACAAGCTGGTGTCGATCGGCTTCGTCGTGCACCTGAATTACCAGAACCCATGGCTGTCGCCGTTCGACGAGTTCCAGCGCTTCAAGACGCATCCGGCGATTCGCCCGGTGTTGGAAGGCGGCAAGCGGCTCGCCTACGGCGCACGCGCGATCAACGAAGGCGGCCTGCAATCGGTGCCGAAGCTGACCTTCCCCGGTGGCGCGCTGATCGGATGCGCGGCCGGCTTCCTCAACGTGCCGCGAATCAAGGGCACGCACAACGCGATGAAGTCGGGGATGCTCGCCGCCGGGGCAGCGTACGCGGCGGTACAGGGTGGCAGGCAATACGACGAGCTCGCCGCCTACAATGACGGCTGGAAGTCCTCGTCGATCTGGCGCGACCTGTACAAGGTCCGCAACGTGAAGCCTGCGCTGAAATACGGGATGTGGCCCGGCACGATGCTGGGCGGGATGCACATGTGGCTGAACGACCTTGGGCTGGGGAAGCTCGTCGGCTGGACCGCGCATCACGAAAAACCCGACAACGAAACGATGAAGCCGGCCGCGTCGATGCCGAAGATCGAATACCCGAAATACGACGGCGTGATCAGCTTCGACAAGCTGTCGTCGGTGTTCCTGTCGAACACCAACCACGAAGAGAACCAGCCGGTCCACCTGCAGTTGCGCAACGAGGCGATCCCGGTCGAGGTGAACCTGGCCGAGTACGCCGGTCCCGAGGCGCGATACTGCCCGGCCGGCGTCTATGAATTCGTCGACGAGGAGTTCGCCGCCGGCGCCATGCGCAAGCGGCTGCAGATCAACGCGCAGAACTGCGTCCATTGCAAGACCTGCGACATCAAGGACCCGCGGCAGAACATCCATTGGGTGGTTCCGGAAGGCGGTGGCGGACCGAACTATCCGGGGATGTAGCGCCGCATGCGCTGGCTGTGGGTTGCGGTTGCCATCGCGCTGGCCGGCGCCTATCAGGCCTGGTCGACGCGCCCGCTGCATCACACGCCGGGCGAGGTGGTCCATGTCGAACCGGTGCAAAAATCGATAGGTTCGAACGCGCCGCATTTTCGCAAGGAAGGCGCCGACATCGTCGCGCGCGCCCGGTTCGAGCTCGAGGCGGTCGTCCTCGCCCGCGAGCATTACCGGTTCGACCGGATGGCAAAGCTCGTGCCCGTCGATCTGGCGCTCGGCTGGGGACCGATGTCGGATTCCGCGGTCCTCTCGAAGCTGTCGATCACCCAGGGCAATCGCTTCTATTTCTGGACGACGCCGGAATTTCCGATTCCCCGCCGCGACATCGAGATCCACAGCGCGAACATGCACCTGATTCCCGCGACCGATGCGATCGAACGCCGGATCGAGGCTGCGCGCGTCGGGCAGGTCGTGAAGCTGTCGGGCTACCTCGTCGACGTGAAGGGCGACGACGGCTGGTCGATCTCGACTTCGATGACGCGCGAGGACACCGGCGCCGGCGCCTGCGAGGTCATCTGGGTCGAGGAATTCGAGTGAGCGCTTTTTCCAGCGTCGTGACACCGCCGCTGTCGGCGCGGATCTCGAATCCGAACGCCCGCGCAAGTCGCAGCATCTTCGTGTTGGTCGTCAGCGCCGTCGCGCACATCGCCTGATAGCCGCCGCGCGTAGCCAGCGCGATCAGCCGCGCGAGCAGCGCAGCGCCCAGGCCGTGTCCCTGCCAGGTATCGCCGACCGTGAGCGCGACTTCGCAGGTGACGGGATCGGAAGTCGGCGCGTAACGTCCGAGCGCCACGGCGGGTGTCGGATCTTCAGAGCGCTGATTGACGGGCTCTGCGACGAGCACGACGCGCTTCAATCCGTCCTGCGTCAGTGCGCCCGCGAGGATTTCCGGCGTCAGCTCCTTCGCCTGGTACATGAAGCGCGTGTACTTCGTCTCGTCGGACAGCCAGTCGAAGAAGGCGCCGGCGTGCCGCGCGTCATCGGGGCGAACCGGGCGAATGATGATCGATGTTCCATCGCGCAGTTCCGTTCTTGTCGCGCGAATGACGGGTTGGCGGATGGCGGGCATCCGCCAATGGTAAACCTGCGTGTTTCCGGTGACGACTGCCTACGAGACGTCGGACCGGCCTTGCGTCATGGCACGACGCAGAGCACAGTCCCTTCATTGACCCAGCTCATCGCAATCATCTGGTCGCGGGTCATCCTGCTCGTCGAATACCGGTGATTCGAATCGTTCTGCGGGAAGCGGTTGTTGTAGACGCGGAATACCGGGATCGTATCGGCCGGGCACACGCCGCCTGCCGGCAGCATCACGCGCATCGTCAAGCCTTCGAATGTCCATCCCGGATCGAGCTTCACGGCCGCGCATTCGGCGGCATCCGCGGTGAAGAAGTGGGAGTTCGGGCCGCGTCCGGGGGTGCCGTAGAACCGGCACACCGGCGTGCCGACACCGGAACCGTCCGCCCACGCGTTGAAATTGATGTGCGTCCGCACCCACCCCGGTCCGGCGCTGCCGTTCAGGATGATGTTGTCGGCCTCGGCCTGGTAAGGCGTCATGAAGTAGTGATTCAGATTCACGTTGTAGAACTCGGTGACCAGCGTCTCGTTGGCGCGCGGCGGTTCCGGCATCAGCACGTCGACGTCCACATGCTCGTCGGTGCCCGTCGACACCTGTTCCATCCGCGCGAGCTTCGCGCGATTCGTCCGGACGGTGGCCGGGTCCTTCAAATGCGCGTCGAGAAACGTCAACGCCCACGTGAACACCTCGGGCACGTTCTCGACCTCGAGGCCGTGCTGGACACCGGGCTCCGACACGACCCAGCGCGTGCCCTGCATGTTGTTGACGGCCTGCTCGGTCATGAAGAGCGGCGCCGTCGTGTCCGCCGTCCCGCCGATCGCCATGAACGGCGTCGTCACCAGGCTGGCGCCGTTCTGGTCGTCGCCGAATGCGGGAAAGATCTTCTGGCCTGAATAGGGAACGTAGCCGACCAGCGCGCGAAACCGCTGGTCGTTCATTACCTGCTTCGACGACAGGCCGAACGATATGGTGAGCTTCGCGCCGACCGCCAGCAGCAGCGCCTCGCCGCCGAGGCTCGCGCCGAAGCCGCCGATCGCATTGACGTCGACGTGATCGCGGTACTGCGGATTGGTCAGCAGAACGTCGATCGCCGCGTGCAGCGCCTGCGGCCGCAGCGCCTGCGCCGCGACGATCTTGTCGAGGTTGCGCAGCACGTAGATGACGTCGCTGATGTTGTCGATGTGAACGTCGGTGAAGCGCGCGTCGGCATGGAACGGCGCGATGACGACGTAACCGTGCGAGGCGAAGAATTCCATCGCCAGCAGGTATTCCGACGACAGCGGGCTGCTCGCGAGGCCGTGCGAGAACACGACCACCGGATAGCGCGCCGACGCATCGGCCCAGATCGGCGCCTGGCCCGCGCGCTGCATCTTCGGCACCGGCGACTCGCCCGGGATCGGATAGTCGGGCCGCGTGTTGGCGTTGCTCGTCGGATAACAGATGATCGCCGCGAAGTTGATCGTTTGTCCGGCGTAGTTGGAATAGAGCTCCGAGTCGTCCGGCAGCGTCACCGGGTAGATGATCGAATCGGCCGGCTCGGTCAGAAGCTCGGTGACGTAATGCGACTGGCCGTTGATCGGGTTGCCTTCCCAGTAATCGGAAAGATTTCCTGCCGGCGGGTTCAGGTTCTGCGCCATGTCGCTGCACGCGACGGGATAGGGGCCGACGCCGACCGGCGGCACGATCGCCAGCGGATCGACGGCTGCGCCGGCCGGCGCGATCGCCGACAAAGCCATTGCGAATGCGAGCGCCGCGCGAGCGGCGGCCATGCCGGCCATCCTGACTTGTTTCATTTTCGACTCCACACCGGGTACCGGCATCAAACGCTCCTGTAACGCTCGACCGCGCAGCGGCGTGCACACGCGCGCCAGTGCTGTCGGACCGCGCATCCGCATCCAGGTTCACCGGATCCGGGCGCGCTTCGAGGGTGAGACTAGCGCAGACGCACGCGGTCAAATGTGTTGGAGCAGACAGACTCCCATACGGCAGGAAGATAATTTGCGCCTGTGCCCCAACCGCCAGACCCCGTCCTCCTGTCAGCGCCGCTCACCCGGGCTCCGGTCCGAATGCAGCGCCTCGCCGCCGGACGGCCGCTGCCTTTCGCGGCGCTGGTGTCGGGGCTGGCGGCATTGGCGCTTGCCGGTTGCACCACCCTGCTGCCGCCGCCATCGCCCCGGCCCGGTTCGCCGCCGCTTGCAGTTCCGCCGAACGCGACCGCACCGCTTACCTTGAACGGCGCGCAGGAAGTGCCGCCAGTTACGACCTCCGCGCTCGCCACCGGCGCGTTCGAAGTGCGCCCCGACGGATCGATCAGCGGCAGCATCGCAACGACCGGCATCGATGCGACCGCCGCGCACATTCATATCGGCATGCCGGGCGCGAACGGCCCGGTCATCGTTCCGCTGACACGCACCGCCGACAACGTGTGGTCGGTTCCGCCGAACGCGAAGATAACGGGCGAACAATACGACGCCTATCTGGTCGGCGGCCTGTACGTAAACGTCCACAGCGGCTCTCACCCTTCCGGCGAGATCCGCGCCCAGCTCAATCCCAAATAACGTGAAGGAATCCCGCCATGGCCCGCTGCGATCACTGCGGAAACGAATACGACAAGAGCTTCACCGTCACGATGGCCGACTCGACGCATACGTTCGACAGTTTCGAATGCGCGATTCACGTGCTCGCGCCAACCTGCAGCCATTGCGCGTGCAGGATCATCGGTCACGGGGTGGAGGCGTCATCAGGCCGCTTTTTCTGCTGCGTCAACTGCGCGGAAAAGGCGGGCGTAACCGGCTTGCGTGACCGGCAGCCGGCGATTCATGCCTGAGCCAGGCCAGTCAATCAGCAAAGGAGTTTCGAAAATGGGATTCGATCAGAAGGGCAAGCCGGTGTTCTGCGTGACGCGCGGCGAGAGCGGCAAGTGGCATGTCTCGGAGGAAGGCTTCGAAAAGCCGATCGCGTCGTTCGATTCGCAGGACGATGCCGAAGAGTATGCGCGCGATCTCGCCGCGACCAAGGAAGGATCGATCGTGAAAATGCCGGGCCAGGGCGGCACGACAACGCGCGGCGGGGAACGCCGGCAATAATCGCCGCCGCGCGGCCCCATTGCGCGCGAATCAGAACGCTTCGTCGGCGAGCGCCAGCGTGCCGGCGGCCCCGGCCATCACCACGTGCTGCAGAGTGGCCACCTGCGACAGCGAGTGGTCGGCGAAGAAGCGCACGGTGACGATCTTCGCCTTGTAGAAATTCGCGTCGCCGGTTCCCTCGTCCAGCCGCTGCTGCGCAATCAACGCCGCGCGCGCCATCTGCCAGCCGCTCGCGGTGATTCCCCACATTTTCAGGAACGGCACCGCGCCGGCGAACACGCCGCGAATGTCGGAGCTGAAGTTCGCGACTGCCCATTCGGTTGCCGCGCGCAAGGCGGCGACCGCGCCGGCCAACTGCGCGCGGATCACGACCAGGTCCGACGTCGTCGCCGCTGCCAGCTTCGCGTCGAACTTCTCCATCTCGGCAATGACCGCCAGCGCGGTGCGCCCGCCTTCGCGGCCGATCTTGCGGCCGATCAGGTCATTCGCCTGGATGCCGGTGGTCCCTTCGTAGATCGTGGTGATCCGCGCGTCGCGATAGTACTGCGCCGCGCCGGTCTCCTCGATGAAGCCCATGCCGCCGTGCACCTGCACGCCGTCGTAGGTCACCTGCTGCGCGGTGTCGGTCGACCAGCCCTTGACCAGCGGAATCATCAGGTCGACGAAGGCGCGAGAGCGCTGCCGGATTTCTTCGTTCGGATCGCGGCGCATGTGATCGATTGCGGCGCCGGTGACGACGGCGAGCGCGCGCATCGCCTCGGTCAGCGAGCGCATGCTCATCAGCATCCGGCGAATATCCGGATGGCGGACGATCGGCACCGACTTGCCGCCTTTTTCCCCGACATCCTTGCTCTGGATGCGCTCCTTCGCATAGGCGGCAGCGCGTTGATACGCGCGCTCCGACAGTCCGATGCCTTCGATGCCGACTGCGAAGCGCGCCGAATTCATCATGATGAACATGTACTCGAGGCCGCGGTTCTCTTCGCCGATCAGGTAGCCGACCGCGCCGCCGGCGTCGCCGTACTGCATCACGCAGGTCGGGCTCGCGTGGATGCCCATCTTGTGCTCGATCGACACGCACTTGACGTCGTTGCGCGCGCCGAGGGTGCCGTCCGGATTCACCAGGAACTTGGGCACCAGGAAGAGCGATATGCCCTTGACGCCTTCAGGCGCCGACGGCGTCCGCGCGAGCACCAGGTGGACGATGTTGTCGGTGTAGTCCTGCTCGCCGTAGGTGATGAAGATCTTCGTGCCCGAGATCCTGTACGTTCCATCGGGCTGCGGTTTCGCCTGCGTGCGCACCAGCGCGAGATCCGATCCCGCCTGCGGCTCGGTCAGGTTCATCGTGCCGGTCCATTCGCCGGCGACCATCTTCGGCAGGTAGATCGCCTGCTGCTCCGGACTACTCGCCAGCTCGATCGCGTGGATCGCGCCGACCGTCAGCAGCGGGCACAACGAGAACGAATGATTGGCCGAGCGCCAGATTTCCTCGACCAGCGTGTTCACTGCGACCGGTATCCCCTGTCCGCCGTGCTCCGCGTCGATGCTCATGCCGGTCCAGCCGGCCTCGCGGAACTGCCGGTACGCTTCCTTGAAGCCGTCGGGCGTCTTGACCTTGAATCCTTCCTGCCATTGCGCGCCCTCGGTGTCGCCGATCCGGTTCAGCGGCTCGAGCACATCCGAGGCGAACTTGCCTGCCTCCTCGAGAATGGCCATCGCGGTGTCGGGCGTCGAATCCTCGTAGCCGGGAAGCCTGGCGATGTCGTCGAGCTGCGCCAGCTCGCGCAGCACGAATTCCATGTCTTTCAGCGGGGGCGTGTATGTGCTCATGGATTTTCTCAATTGCTGCGCTAGTGAAACGACGCTGGGTTCCCGCGTGCGCGGGAACGACATTTAGCCCAGTTCTGCGATCAGCGCCGGGATTGTTTCGAACAGGTCGCCGACCAGGCCGTAATCGGCGATCTGGAAGATCGGCGCATCGGCATCCTTGTTGATCGCGACGATTACCTTGCTGTCCTTCATTCCGGCCAGATGCTGGATCGCGCCGGAGATGCCGACCGCGATGTACAGGTCAGGCGCGACGATCTTGCCGGTCTGCCCCACCTGGTAGTCGTTGGGCACGAAGCCCGCGTCGACTGCAGCGCGCGATGCGCCGAGCGCTGCATTCAATTTCGCGGCCAGCGGCTCGAGCAGCTTGTGGAAGTTCTCGCCGTTGCCGACGCCACGCCCGCCGGAGACCACAACCCGCGCCGCGGTCAGCTCGGGGCGATCCGACTTGCTCAGCTCCTGGCCTTCGACGCTGGAGAGCCCGGTGTCGGCCGCGGCCGCGACCGACAGGACGGCGGCGCTCCCTCCGGTTGCTGCAACCGGATCGAAGCCGGTCGCGCGCACCGTGATCACTTTCTTCGGATCGGTGGTCTGCACGGTCGCCAGCCCGTTGCCCGCATAGATCGGGCGCACGAAGGTATCGGGGGCCACGACTTCGACGATCTCCGAAACCTGCGCCACATCGAGCAGCGCGGCGATGCGCGGACACACGTTCTTCCCGAAGCCGGTCGCCCCGGCCATGATCGTGTCGTAGCCGCTCGCCAGCGACACGACCTGCGCGGCGAGATTCTCCGCGGTATGCCCGGCCAGATGCGGCGCATCGGCGTGCAGCACCTTCGCGACGCCGGCGATCTTCGCGGCTGCCTGCGCGGCGGCCGAGGCATTATGCCCAGCCACCAGCAGATGGATGTCGCCGCCGATTTTCTGCGCGGCGGCGATGGCGTTCAGCGTCGCGCCCTGGATGGCGCCGTGGTCGTGCTCGGCGATTACGAGGATTGTCATCTCAGATCACCTTCGCTTCATTGCGCAGCTTCGCGACGAGCTCCTTCACATCGGCGACCTTGCCGCCGCCCTTGCGCTTCGGCGGCTCGGCGACCTTCAGCGTCTTCAGCCGCGGCGTCACGTCGACGCCCAGTGCGTCGGGCTTGATCGTGTCCATCGGCTTCTTCTTCGCCTTCATGATGTTGGGCAGCGTCGCATAGCGCGGCTCGTTCAGCCGCAGGTCGGTCGTGATGATCGCGGGCAGCTTGATCCGCACTGTCTCGAGGCCGCCGTCGATCTCGCGCTTGACCACCGCCTCGGCCGCATCGGCGGCGGCGATCTCGACCTTCGACGCCGAAGTCGCCTGCGCCCAGCCGAGCAAGCCGGCCAGCATCTGGCCCGTCTGGTTCGCGTCGTCGTCGATCGCCTGCTTGCCGAGGATGATCAGCCGCGGCGACTCGCGGTCGGCGACAGCCTTCAAGAGCTTGGCCACCGCCAGCGGCTGCAGCTCGGCATCGGTTTCGACGAGGATCGCGCGATCGGCGCCCAGCGCGAGCGCTGTCCGCAGCGTTTCCTGGCACGCGGTGATTCCGCAGGAGACCGCGATCACTTCGGTGGCAATGCTCTTTTCGCGCAGCCGGATCGCTTCCTCGATGGCGATCTCGTCGAACGGATTCATCGACATCTTGACGTTGGCGATGTCGACACCGGAGCCATCGGCCTTGACCCGGACCTTGACGTTGTAGTCGACGACCCGCTTGACGGGCACGAGAATCTTCATGTGATTGCCGCTGTGTTGAGTGACGGAAGGCTGCAATTATAAGCGGTGCAGCATGCCCGCGAAGCTCCGATCGTGGCGAATGCGTTCAGCTCCCGGAATTCGTCCGGCCGCCCTGCGTCGTGCGCCAGGCCGGAGTCCTTTTCTCGATGAATGCATTGACGCCTTCCTGCGCCGCATCGCCCAGCATGTTGCAGGTTATGTGCGTGGCCGCATTCCGGTACGCGTCGGCTACCGTCTGTTCGATCTGCGCGTAGAAGAACGCCTTGCCGGCGGCGACCACGTCGGCCGGCTTTTCCATCAGCGACGCGGCCAGCCGCAGTATCTCGGCGTCGAGGTCGGCCGGCTCGGCGATCCGGTTGACGAGTCCCCAGTCGCGCGCGGTCTGCGCATCGATGAATTCGCCGGTGAACGCCATCTCGAACGCCCGCTTGCGCGGCACGTTTCGCGCGAGCGGGACCAGCGGCGTCGCGCAGAACAGGCCGAAGTTGATGCCCGAGGCGGCGAAGCGGCAATCGGATGCGGCGACCGCCAGATCGCAGGCGGCGACCAGCTGGCAGCCGGCTGCGGTCGCGATCCCGTGAGCGCGCGCAATCACCGGCTGCGGCAGGCGCGCAATCGTCAGCATCATGTCGCAGCAGCGCCGGAACAGTCCGCCGACGAACGCCTCGGTCCGGTTGCCCATCATCTCTTTCAGGTCGTGGCCGGCGCAGAACGCGCGGCCGGCGCCGGCGATGACGACCACGCGCACGGCGGGATCCTTCGCGATCGCGTCGAGCGTCGACTGCAGCGCATCGAGGAGCTCGCCCGAGATCGCGTTGAATTGCGCGGGCCGGTTGAGCGTGACCGTGGCGATGCCGCCGGCGTCGGCGCGCAGCACGACGGGTGCGGCGTGCGTTTCGGGATTCGCGGTCGATAATTGCGACGGGGAATGCGGGCTGTTCATCTCGTGTTCCTATTCGATCGCGGCAGCGGACTTCGCCTGCTCGCGCAAAATGAATTTCTGGATCTTGCCGGTCGATGTCTTCGGCAGCGTGGTGAAGATCACCTTGCGCGGGACCTTGAATCGCGCCATCTGCGCGCGGCAATGCTCGACGATGTCGGCCTCGGTCACCTTCGCGTCCGGCTTCGTCTCGACGAATGCGCAAGGCGTCTCGCCCCACTTCGGGTCCGGCGTGGCGACGACGGCGCAGGCGAGAACCGCCGGGTGGCGGTAGATGACGTCCTCGACCTCGAGCGACGAGATGTTCTCGCCGCCGGAAATGATCACGTCCTTGCTGCGATCGCGGATCTTGATGTAGCCGTCCGGCTGCAGCACGCCCAGGTCGCCCGAGTGGAACCAGCCGCCGGCGAACGCTTCGGCCGTTGCCTTCGGATTTTTCAGGTAACCCTTCATCGTGATGTTGCCGCGGAACATGATCTCGCCCATCGTCTCGCCGTCG
>Ga0105240_10014663_pt1 | contig 10694 bp, 5 predicted proteins | sample KBSC54metaG_FD_80426 | JGI IMG/M metagenome (GOLD analysis project Ga0105240, IMG submission 80426) | Corn rhizosphere microbial communities from Kellogg Biological Station, Michigan, USA - KBS C5-4 metaG | ecosystem: Host-associated > Plants > Roots > Rhizosphere > Soil | place: Michigan, USA...
CGTCTATTGGGGTAAGTACGTCGCGCACGACAACAACCGCGATGCGATGGGCGTCACGCTGAAGCTCACGGAGAACGTGCTGAACACGTACATGCACTGGAATCCGCAAGTTCTGCACGACCTTCATGAATCGGTGCCGTATCTGTACGACAACACCGTCGGCGATGGTCCTTACAACGCGTGGATCGATCCCATCCTCGCCGACGAGTGGGAGATGATCGGCTGGAACAACGTCTCCGAGATGACGAAGTTCGGCATGCCGGGCGTGTTCACCCACGGCAATTTCGACACGTGGTCTCCGGGCTATCTCATGTTCATCGCGGCGCTGCACAACGGCATCAGCCGGCTCTACGAGACGTTCGGGAACGGGGGCGCCGACACCGTCGAGCGGACGCTGTCGCCGAACGAGTACGCGCGCACCTGGTACAAGCAGAACCCGCCGCTCCCGAAGACGCTGTGGTCGCAGCGCGACAACAACAACTACGAAGAAACAGGGCTGCTCACCTCGCTGCACTACTTCGCCGCGAACCAGAAGCTGTTCCTGCGAAATTTCTACCTGAAGAGCAAGCGCTCGATCCAGAAGGCGAAGACCGAAGGGCCCGCGGCGTACGTGCTGCCGGCCGACGATCCGCATCAAGGCGCGCAGGCGGATCTGCTGAAGGTGCTGCAAAAACAAGGCGTGGAAATCTCGCGCGCGACATCGTCGTTCACGGTGACGTTTCCGGCCAAGAAAGCGCCGCCGCGCCCGACGACGACGAACGAAGGGCTGGAGGGAAGCGCCAGCGGCCCGCGCGAGGACAACGAGTCTTCGAGTGCCGCAGCGCGAGCGAGCGGGGGTGGGGCCCCGCGAGCAGTGAGTAATGCCGCGCGGGACGGGCAGGAGCGCCAGGATCAGGCTAAACCTGCTGAGAAGTCGCAGCCGACGACGCGTACCTTCCCCGCGGGTTCGTACATCGTCAGGATGGACCAGCCGTACAGCCGCATCGCCGACTCGCTGCTCGACTACCAGTATTGGAGTCCCAACGATCCGCAGCGCACGCCATACGACGACACCGGGTGGACCTTCCCGGAGTTGTTCAACACGCAGGCGGTGCGGGTCACCGATGTGAAGGTGCTCGACGCACCGATGGAAAAAACGTCCGACGTGCACGCGAAGGGTGCGGTCGCCGAGAGCGGATCGATCTTCATCGTCAACCACAACGCGGACGTCGCGCTGGCGACGCTTCGCTATCGCTTCAAGGACGCGTCGTTCGAGGCGGCCGAAGAACCGTTCGACGTCGGCGGCAAGAAGTTCAATCGCGGATCGTTCATCGTGAAGAACGTGTCCGCCGGCGACATGCAGAAGGCGGCGTCCGATCTCGGCCTCCAGATCGTTGCCGCGAGCACGGCGCCGTCGGTGAAGACGCACACGATCCGCACGGCGCGCATCGCCATCCTCCACACGTGGGCGAGCACGCAAACCGAAGGCTGGTGGCGCGAAGCATTCGACAATGCGGCCGTGCCATACACCTACATCAGCACGCAGCAGGTGGCGAAGGACGACAACCTGAACGCGAAGTACGACGTGATCCTCTTTCCGCCGTCCGGGCGCAACGCCGGCGTGATCGTCAACGGGCTGCCGATGTACGGCAATCCGCTCCCGTGGAAGAAAACGAGCGAAACGCCCAATCTCGGCTCCGAGGATCAGACCGACGATATGCGGCCGGGTCTTGGATTCGTCGGCGTGGCTCACCTTCAGGAGTTCGTCAGGAAGGGCGGCGTCCTTCTCACGGTGATGGACACCGCCGACTTCGCGGTCTCGAACGGCCTCACGCCTGGCCTGTCGATCGGCCAGCGTCAGCGGATGCGCATCATCGGCAGCGTCGTGCGATCGAAGATGGTCGACAACACGAGCCCGATCGCGTACGGCTACACGGACAACCTCGCGATCTGGTGCGAGAACGGACCGATCTTCAACGTATCGACCACCGTCGGCGGCGGCGGCGGACGACGGCTCGGCGGCGACGACCCGACGCGGCCGACCGGCCGCGGCACAGCCGACGATCCCGACACGCCGCAGGGACGCACGGGCGCCGAGATCGAAGTCGAGCCGAAGGTCGAAGTATGGCAGCTGCCGAAGGTCACCGACGAGCAGCTTCGGAACGGCGTCAACGTCATTCCGCCAGCCCAGCGGCCGCGTGTGATTCTCCGCTACGCCGACACACGCGACCTCCTCGTGTCTGGTCTCGTCGAAAATGGCGGAGAGATCGCGCAGCATGCCGCCGTAGTCGACGTGCCGGTCGATAAAGGGCACGTCGTCGCGTTCTCGAACAACCCGATGTGGCGCGGCGAAACCATCGGCAGCTACTTCCTCGTATTCAACGCCGTTCTGAATTTCGATCAGCTGAATGCGGGGAGGAAGTTGGATCCCAAATAGGGCTGGAGGGGCGGGAAGGGCTGGAGAGCGGAAGGCCGCTATCGGTAGGAGGAAGGGATGGGCCGGGAAGTTGGGTCAGTCCGAAACGTGGCGGCCGGAATCGTTTGCCTTCTTACCTTGCTGCCGTTCCCACCCTACCTGCCCCTCCAGTCCGTTCCGCAGCGCGACACCGCGGCAGCGCCGCAAACCGGCACCGCGATCATTCGAGGACGTATCACCCTCGCCGGCGGCGCGCAGCCAATCGCACGTGTCGACGTGCGCGCGAGCTCGCCGACGCTGAAGAGGCCGCGCGCAGTGAAGACCGACGCGAGCGGCCGCTACGAAATTCGCGATCTGCCCGCGGGCAAGTACGTCGTCAGCGCCGTCAAATCGAATTTTGTGACGGCTGCGTTCGGCCAGACGCGTCCGCTCGGGCCCGGTGTTCCGTTCGATCTCGCCGACGGCCAAATCGCAAACGTGAACCTGACGCTGTCGCATTCGGGGGTGATCGCCGGCCGCGTAATCGACGAATTCGGCGAACCGGTCACCGACGTGCAGGTGACGACGATGCGATATCAGTACGTGAACGGAGAGCGGCGGCTGGTGCCAGCCGCCGGCCGAAGCACTACCAACGACATCGGCGAGTTTCGCATGTTCGGCCTGCCGCCAGGCGATTACCTGGTCTCTGCGCGCGTCCAGAACGGCATGATGTTCCTGGACTCCGACGACAGACCGGAGAACCGCGCGGGTTACGCGCCGACGTACTATCCGGGAACGTCGAACCCCGGCGAAGCACAACGTATTTCGATCGACGCCGGGCAGGTCGTCAACGGCATCTCGCTGACGCTCATGCAGGTGCGTACGGTTCGCGTCACCGGCGTCGCGCTCGACGCATCCGGAAAGCCGCTCGGCGACACGAGAGTGATGGCGATCAATCCGAGCGGCATGTTCGGCCCAGAGGCCAACGGACAGGTACGCGCCGACGGCAGGTTCACGCTGAACGGCCTGACGCCCGGAGACTACGTTCTTCGCGCGGGCGGCGGAGACGACGCGCAGGTCGCCATGCTCCCGATTACCGTCGGCGACAACGACATCAACGACGTGCAGCTCGTCGCATATAAGCAATCGAGCATCACGGGCCGCATCGTGTTCGATTCGCCAGACGTGCACCCCAACCCCTCTGCGCTGCGAATCATCGTCGCGCGGCCGAACCTTGTGGTGACCGGAGGCGGTAACGCCGTCCCGAAAAGCGATTCGACCTTCGAGCTGAAGACCACTCCCGGCCACGCGCTCTTTCGCGTTGTCGTCACAGGTACCGGTTCATGGCAGCTGAAGAGCGTCACATTGAACGGTGCGGACGTCACCGACGATGGCATCGACGTGCCGCCGAACGCGACGGTTGCAAACCTCGTCGTCACGATGACGACTCAGCATGGCGAGCTCTCGGGAGCCGCCCTTGGCGCGAATGGACAACCGTACCGCGATTGCTGGGTGATTGTGTTCCCGCAGGATTCAGCGCGGTGGACGCCGTTCTCCCGCCGCATCGTCGCGGCCAGGCCGGGACAGACCAACGGCTTTCAAATGCGCGTTCCAGCTGGAAATTATTACGCGATCGCCATCGACAACTTCGATGTCGAGCAGGGCGAGTGGACCGACCCCGCCTTTCTTGCGCGGGTGCGCGATCGCGCCGTCACGTTTGCGATTGAAGACGGCGACAAGAAGTCGCTCGATCTGAAAGTGTCGTCGTCGCGCTAGCCTCAGCTAGGAAAGTGCCGCATGCCGAAATTGCGTAGTGTTGTGGTGCTCGTCTCCATCCTGGTTGCGCAGCTCGCGCCGGCGCAAACCATTCAGCAACTTTCGCCGCCCGCGCCTCAACGGCCGCCGGACGGGACCAACGCGGATAAGCCGCCGACCGCGATTATCCGCGGTCACGTCGCCGCCGCCGACACCGGCCAGCCGATCCGCAGAGCCCAGGTGCGCTTGCTGTCAACCGATGTCGAAGCTGGCGGCAAGCGGGAAAATCGCCAGTCGACGACCGATGCAACCGGCGCGTACGAGTTCAAGGAGCTCGCTGAGGGCAGATACCAGATCAGCGCGAGCAAAGGCAGCTTCGTGACCATGAGCGCCGGTCAGGCTCGTCCGAACGATCCTGGAAAGCCGATCACGCTGCGGAACGCCGAAGTGCTCGAACGCCTGGACTTTTCCCTGCCGCGCGGCGGCGTCATCACCGGCCGCGTCGTCGACGAATACGGCGACCCGATTTCGAATATCCAGATCGGCGCGATGCGTTCGGACACGATCGGCGGCCGCAAGCAGTTGATGCCGGCGGGTCGAATGACCTCGACGAACGACCTCGGAGAATTTCGTGTGTACGGCATCCCACCCGGCCAGTACGTCATCCAGGCGACGTGGCACGGCTTGCGGCCGATTCTCGCACCGGGCGGCCAGGCCGACGATGAGTCGGGGTACGCGACGACGTTCTTTCCTGGCACCGTCGCAGCTACCGAAGCGCAACGGATTACGGTGAGCAGCGGCCAGACCATCAGCGACGTCGTGTTCGCGATGGTCACGGCGAAGATCGCGAGCGTGAGCGGCACCGTCGTCGATTCGCACGGTCGTCCCGCGCAGGGAATGCTGATGATTTCGCGCAATGAATCCGGCTCGGTGATGAGCGGCATCAACATGGGCGCGCCGATTCGGCCTGACGGCACGTTCGCATTCACAAACGTGACGGCCGGCGACTACACGCTGCGCGCGAGGCTCACAGGGCCGAAGCCCGAAACGGCGACCGCCAAAGTCGCCGTCGCCGGCGTCGACATCACAGATCTGCGGTTGACAGCGGTACCACCATCGTCGGCGACAGGCCGAATCGTCGTGGACCCCGCTGCGCTCCAGGCGCTGACGTCGGCGACATTGAGCGTCGTCGCAGCACCGATGGACCCCACGACCATTGACGTTCGGATGCCGGCGCGCGTCGCCGACGATCTCACTTTCACTTTGGCGACGTCGCCGGGGCTCATGCGCATCGCGGTCTTCGGTCAGCCTCCCGGCTTCGACGTGCGCGCGGTGCGCGTCGCTGGAGTCGACGTCACCGACATCGGCGTCGAGTTCAAAGCCGGACGCGACCTCACGGGCCTGGAAATCGAGCTCACGAACAAACTCACAACGGTGAGCGGGCTGGTATCGGATTCGCGCGGCGACACAGCGAAGGAATATTCGGTGGTTGTGTTTCCGCAAGACCAGAGCCGACAGACGCCGGCATCCCGCTACGTGAAAATCGGCCGGCCGGATCAGGATGGGCGGTTCAAAGTGGCTGGGCTCCCGCCGGGCGAGTACTACGCGATCGCGCTCGATCGTCTCGAAAACGTGTCGTGGAACGATCCGGAGTTCCTGCAGTCGGTGCAGCCGCAGGCGACGACGTTCTCGTTGATGGAAGCGGAGACGAAAACGCTCGATCTGAAGCTGCGCTCAGCGACGCGATAGGCGGACGGAAGTCAGAACTCAGAACTCAGAACTGAGAACTGAGAACTGAGAACTGAGAACTCAACTGCGAACTGCGAAAACTGGCCTGCTCCAAACGTCTCCGTTCTGAGTTCTCAGTTCTGACATCAGGCTGCGTTCTTCACCCGCCTGCTAGTCTTAGTCAGTCTAGAAGATGTCCCCTCGCCAGTAGAGCAATTCGTCCTCGCGCAGATCGACGGCGGCAGCCGCGGCCGCGGTCAACGGGCGCACCATCATGACGTCGTGCGCCGGCTGCGTCTGTGAGATCGTCACCTGCGGAGGCCGCAGGCTCGCCGGCAGCCACGCGCGAATCGTGGGTCGACGTACCGTTGGCTCGCGCGCAAGGAGCACTTGCAGCATCGCGCCGACGCGCGCGCCCGCTGGATCGCGGTCGCCGCACTCCTCGATCGTCCAAACCTCCCCTACCTGTCCCTCCTGCCCCTCCTGCCCCTCCTGCCCGTCCCGCCCGTCCCGCGCAGTGATCACCACGTACGCGACGGCCGCAGTGCCTTCCTCGGCGACGAAAAACTGGAGCTCGCGCGCGCCGCTCGGCCCCAGACCAGCGAGCAGGCGCTTCTTCGTGACCGCGTAGGTCACGAGATCGCGATCCCGAGTCAGATGGAAGCGGTAAGGCGCGGCGCGGACCTGGTTCATCGCAACAATCGCCGCGAAATCGCGATCGTCGCCCGCGCGTACAAGCGTCGCAGGCGCGCCGTGGCGCGTCGATTCGGTGACGCGCAGCACCAGATCTGACTTTGGCAGCGCGGTGAACCCGAGTCGCGCGTAATAGGCGGGGCCGATTTCAGAAAAGAGAAGCGCGAGGCCGGCGCCCTCCCTCGCGGCGCGCTCGAGGAGCTGCTCTATGAGCGCCGCCGCGACGCCTTTCCCGCGGTGCGCTGGCTGGGTGAATACCGCGCCGATGCCGATAACACGGATCGGTCGGGCGTCCAGCACCGCGTCGAACCAGTACTCCTTTGCGCTCGCAAGAACCGTCGGGCCGTCCACGAGGGCGGTCCGCCGCAGATGCGAGCGTCCCCACGACGTACCGAGCTGAGCCGACCACCACCGGCCGTAAGCGGCCTGCGAAAGGCCGTCGTTCCAGATCTCGTAGCTGGCATCGAGGATCTGGGCGAGCAATGGACCGTCAGCGACCGCCAGAGTGGGCATTTTTTGGCATCTTACGGCAATTCCACGTCGCACTTTTTACATCGGGCTCGGGCTTTAGGTCTAAATTGGAGAGGCAGGAATCAGTTGATGAGGCGAATTCGTACGCGGGACGCTTTCTGTTGGGGCGTTCTCGCGTCCATGCTCACGGCGGGAGCCGTTGCCGGCTTCGCGAAAACGATCCCGGTGGACGATCGCACGGTGACGCACGTGCTCAATCGAATCGCGTTCGGACCGCGGCCCGGCGACATCGAGCGGGTGAAGGCAATCGGCATCGAGCGGTATATCGATGAGCAGCTGCGCCCGGAGCGCATCCCGGATGGCGGCATGAACGCGCGGCTGGCGGCGCTGCAGACGATCGGCATGAGCTCCCGCGAGCTGGCGGAGAAATTCGAGCGGCCAGCCATCGAAGCTCGCAAGGAAAAAAAGGCGTCCGGCGACGCGCCGACACCCGACGAGAAGGCGATGCAGCAGAAAGCCAACAGCGTCGTCGTCGAGCTCAGCGAGCAGAAGATGCTGCGGGCGATTTACAGCGAGCGTCAGCTGCAGGAAGTGCTGACCGACTTCTGGTTCAATCACTTCAACGTCGACGCCCGCAAAGGCGCCGATCGCTTCATGCTCACCGAATACGAGCGCGAAGCGATTCGACCGCATGTGCTCGGGAAATTTCGCGATCTGCTCGAGGCGACCGCCAAAAGCCCGGCGATGCTGTTCTATCTCGATAACTGGATGAGCGCAGATCCGAACGGGCCGCATGCGGAAATGCGGCCGCCGAGAGTCGTGCGGGGACCGTTCGGCCGTCCCATGGTGATGGCGCAGCCGCCTCGGATGCCGGCGCAGGGCAAGAATGCGCCCAAAGGCCTCAACGAAAACTACGGACGCGAGCTGATGGAGCTCCACACCCTCGGGGTGGACGGCGGCTACGCTCAGCGGGACGTCACCGAGGTAGCGCGCGCGTTCACCGGATGGACGATTCAGAACCCGCGGCAGGGTGGCGGTTTCAAGTTCGAGCCGCGGCTCCACGATATGGGCCAGAAAGTCGTCCTCGGTCACGTCATCAAGGCCGGCGGCGGCGAGCACGATGGTGAAGAAGTCCTCGATATTCTCGCGAAGCATCCGTCGACCGCGCATTTCATCGCGACCAAGCTGGTGCGCCGCTTCGTCAGCGACACGCCTCCGCCAGCGCTCGTCGACCGCGCGGCAGACCGTTTCCGTGCAACCGACGGCGACTTGCGCGAGGTCATGCGCACGGTTCTCACCTCGCCTGAATTTCTGGCGCCCGAGGCCTTCAGGGCCAAGGTGAAGACGCCGTTCGAGTTCGTCGTCAGCTCGGTCCGCGCGCTCGGGGCCGAGGTCACCGACGCGGTGCCGCTCGTCCGGGCCACACAGCAGATGGGGATGCCGCTCTACCAATGTCAGCCGCCGACCGGCTACAAAGACACGGCCGACGCGTGGGTGAACACGGGCGCGCTCGTCGGCCGCATGAACTTCGCCGTGCAGATCACGGGTGGCAAGCTGCCTGGCGTGGTGCCCACGACGCTCGACTGGGTGAACGAGACGGCCGCGGCTGATTTTTCAGATGCGACACGCTCGACGATCGCGAAGGCGACGACGCCGCCGCAGATAGCGGCGCTGACGCTCGGCGCACCAGAATTCCAGCGCCGATGAACAGCAGTACCGCGACACGCACTTCTAGCGCGAGGCCAGCGGGGTACTTGTAGCGCGAGGCTTCAGCCGAGCGAGAGGACGACATGATTTCCCGACGAGTGTTCTTGAAAAACGGCGGCTTCGCGCTCGTGAGCCTCGGCTTCGCGCCGTCGTTTCTGGCGCGGACGGCGTTCGCACAGGGCCGCACGGTTCGCGCGAAGCAGCTCATCGCGATCTTTCAGCGTGGCGCCGTCGACGGCCTGAGCGTGGTCGTACCGTTCGGGGAACCGGAATATTACCGGGCGCGGCCGAGCATCGGAATCGCGCAGCCGAATAGCGGTGAGCACGCCGCCATCGACCTCGACGGCTTTTTCGGGTTCAACCCGCGGCTGCGCTCCCTGAAGTCGCTGTGGGACGCGCGGCAGCTGGCGATCGTTCATGCGTGCGGCTCTCCCGACAACACGCGATCCCATTTCGACGCGCAGGACTACATGGAAACAGCGACGCCTGGCGTGAAGAGCACGTCGGACGGCTGGCTGAACCGCTACTTGCAGGCGCGCCACGTCGAAGCGTCGACGCCGTTCCGCGCCGTCTCGCTCACATCGCAGCTGCCGCGGATGCTCCAGGGCACCGCGCCGGCGCTCGCGGTCAATCAAATCGGCCAGTTCGGGATCCGAGGCGGCCAATCGAGCGACATGATGAGCGCGTCGTTCGAGTCGCAGTACGCGGCGGCCGCGGACAGCGTGCTGAACGGCACCGGGAAGGAAGCGTTCGACGCGATCAAGATGCTGAAGGTTGCCGACCCGGCGAAATACCAGCCCGAGAACGGCGCCGATTACCCGCGCAGTCCGTTTGGACAGGCGCTGCGGCAGATCGCACAGCTCACCAAAGCGGAGGTCGGCCTCGAAGTCGCGTTCGCTGATCTCGGCGGCTGGGATACGCACGTGAACCAGGGCGCCGCCGAAGGTCAGCTCGCGAACCGCCTCGACGATTTTGGCCGCAGCATCGCGGCCCTCGTCGCCGACCTCGGCGACCGGATGGCGGACACGGTCGTGCTCACGATGTCGGAGTTCGGCCGCGCGGTGCACGAGAACGGCAACCGCGGGACCGATCACGGTCATGCGAACGCGATGATGGTCATCGGCGGCGGCGTGCGCGGCGGCCACGTATACGGCAAGTGGCCCGGTCTTGCGCCGGACCGCCGCTACGAGGGGCGCGACCTCGCGGTGACCACCGACTTCCGCGATGTGTTCGGCGAAATCGTCGTCAAGCACATGGGCGTGCCCGACACGCGCACGATCTTTCCCGGGTACAACGTGCAGCCCTCGAAATTTCCGGGGCTGTTCATCTAGCCTTTTCATCACGAAGGCACGAAGGATCACGAAGCGCACGAACGGGTTTCGTACAAAACGAAATCCGTGCGCTTCGTGGGTCTTCGTGTCTTCGTGATGAAAAGTGCCCGTGTTAGAGTACCCGCGTGCGGCTCTCCGATCTCCCGACCCCTCAGATTCTCATCGATCGCCCGCGCGTGATGCGCAACATCGACCGCGTGCAGCGGCTCGCGTCCGATGCCGGGATGCGGCTCCGCCCGCATGCAAAAACACACAAGTCTCCGACCGTGGCGAAATGGCAAATCGACCGCGGCGCCATCGGCATCTGCTGCGCGAAGATCGGCGAAGCGGAAGTGTTCGCCGACGCTGGCGTGCGCGACATCCGTCTGCCCTATCCAGTGAATCCGTCGAACGCCGCGCGCGTGGTCGCGCTCATGGACCGGACGTCCATTTCGATCATCGTCGACCGCTTGGACGTGGCACGCGGATGGTCCGAGGCGATGGAGCGAGCCGGCCGCACTCTCGACGTGCTAATCAAAGTCGACGTCGGGTTTCACCGGTGCGGGATCGATCCCGACGGAGCCGAGGGCCCGCCGCTTGAATTCATCAGAGCCGTCGCATCAATGAAGGGGCTCAACCTCAAAGGTTTGCTGAGC
>Ga0105240_10014664_pt1 | contig 10694 bp, 10 predicted proteins | sample KBSC54metaG_FD_80426 | JGI IMG/M metagenome (GOLD analysis project Ga0105240, IMG submission 80426) | Corn rhizosphere microbial communities from Kellogg Biological Station, Michigan, USA - KBS C5-4 metaG | ecosystem: Host-associated > Plants > Roots > Rhizosphere > Soil | place: Michigan, USA...
GCGAATCCCGGCATGGGCGGGGTCGTCCAGCGGCGGGCTCGCCCCCGGCCAAACGATTGCACTTTACCTGCTGCAGCCAGGGAGTCGAGCGCCCTCTGTACGGTACGCTGGCTGGTGCCCAGGGCCAGTGCCAAGGAGGAGCTCGACCAGGACTCTCCATCGGCGAGGAATGCCAGCACGGATGCGTGCTCCTCTTCGACGGGCCGCGCGAGCACCGCGACTTTGGCTGTATTGCGGGGCGCGAGTGCAAACCCTTCTCTGGTTGCAGTCACCTTGGCGAGTGACCGAAGGGCGCTACGCAGTCGTCCCACTTCGACTCGCAACCGTGCCCGATACGACTCATCGGCACTCTTGCCCCGGAATGCCCGCGCCACGAGGGTACTTCTAGGCACATCGCCGGGCCATGCTTCTGCCAGCAACCGCGCGAGAGTGAATAACACCGGACGCTTGGCGAGGGAGACTTGTGTACGTGCCGCACGCACTACATAGCGGCACGCGTCCACAATGAGAGCCTCGGACATCAGTACGGTCTCAACTTCCTGCAGGACGAGCGGTCGCTCCTTGCCACCCGCGATCAAACGCGCCGCGGGCGTACTCAACACGAGACTTGCGGATTCGACCTCAGCGGCCAGGGCAGGGATGCCAGAGTGGCGGGCGGCACGATCCGCGCGAGCGAGGGCCGCGCGTGCATCCTTGGTCCTGAGGCGCCGTACCGCGATTCCGGCGAGGGCCAACTCGTGGATCGCTCGCAGCGCCGCTGGCAAGGGTGCGGGATCGAGCTGCGCGAGGCGGCGCTCGGCCTCATCGAGCCGTCCGATGAGAAGCAGGCGTCGGATCTCCAGATACCGCGCGTGGGCGGCATTCGCGCGATCGCCTTCTTTCTCCAGAGTCACGCGCGCCGCATCGAGTGCCTTCGCAGGCCAGCTCAGATCGCGGCAGACGAGTGCTATCTCAGCCTCAGCGACGGTACAGCGGGCCTTGGAGACCGGCTCTCTGGAACCGAAGGCGCGCGCGGCACCTCGCAGCAGCGTCCTTGCGCGCTCAAAATCGCCCAATTGGGCCATTGCGATGCCGCGCAGCGCCAGCGCGGCCGGCTCATCGCGGAGGGCGACATGTTTGAGTGCGCCAAGCGGATCGCCCACTGCCAGTGCGCGTGCCGCGGCAGCTATCAGCGAGTCCATCGAGAAGTCTCGGCGCGCCGCGCGTACAAGCTGAGGGCAGCCTGTTCGAAATTGCCTACGAGCAGAGCCGCCAGCGGCCGTGCATACCAGTTGAATCCGGTACTCACACGATAGGTCATGCGAGCTCGCAACTCCGTGCCGGTGGCGACTCGGCGCAGACTGTATTCCGTATCGATCAGGTCGAAATAGTGACCGCCGATACGGACATGATCGTCCAGCGCTCGCGGTGGGAAAGAGTCCGCCGAGAAGCGATATAGCCAGCGCACGCGCCGATTGGGCTCCCAGGCAGCGGCGACCTGGTCGAAGTGGATTCCTTTGCCCATGGTGATGTGCCGAACGGCTGTGCCGTCCTCGAGATGCGTGACCGCCGCGGTGGGCAAAGGCACCCCGATCCGATACATCCAGGCGTCCCCGATCTCCTGCGCGCGAATGTCCCTCATATCCATCAGTTGCTGCCAAACCGCCTCCGGCGGGGCAGCAACGAGGCGTGTTCTCTCGATCGAGTCCATGCTTTGCGGCAGGGGCAGATGTGGCTCGAGGCCGCCCAATACCAGTGGCAGGGCGGTCAGGCAAAAAGCGGTCTGTCGCGACCAGTTGGTCAAACGACACACCAATCCCATCGCGATGCCAGCGATGCCGCCCAGAATGGCAAACAGTGGCACAGCCACGATCGTACAGATCAGCCCTTCGATCATGATCAGGAAAGTGCCGAGCACGAACAGGACGTTGGTCGCGCCTCCAATCCAGAAGTGATAGAGCCAGGTGTGCCTCTGGTCGCGCTCGGCGATGAGCACCGCCACGGCTGCCACCAACACCGGTACGAGCAAAACAAACGAGCTCTCCATGGCTGAAAAGGGATCGCGTCCATGACCGGAGTACACCAGGCGCATGGCGATCCCGACGATCGCTCCGCCGACAAAGGGTGCCCACCAACCAAACCGGCGCAAGTGTTCGGATCGCCGGGTTACGGACCTGAGGGGCTCAGGAGGTAAGGCCATACTGTTGCAATCGCAGCTCAGGTCGGTAGGGCAGGTCGGCAGGGGTACGCAGGGACCAGACCAGGCCTGCACGGCGCAGTCCCTGGAGAGCCCACCAGCCCGGGTCCCACTCGCCCGGCGCGAGTCCCAGGCGCGCCGAGCCTGGAAATGCGTGATGATTGTTGTGCCAACATTCCCCCATGGTGAGGAGCGAAACGAGCCGCACGTTGCGCCCCTGCACGGCGGCGCCCCGAACTTCACGGGCGATCACTCCATGGTTATGCGCGAGGTAGCCGATCAGCCAATGTCCGAATACTCCCGCGACGATGCGGGCGCACACGCCCCACCAGACGAAGCTCCACCCGCCTATACCGAACAGGAGCAGGGCAGGGGGTATTTGCTGGGCCATCCAGGTCTTCTCGAGCAACCGGTAGAAGCGATCGCGCTCGATCACCGGCTCGATGCGGATCTGCGGGGGATGCGTGAGAACCAACTCGCAGTGCAGTTGCCACCAGGCATCGATCCAGGGGGATCGGCCATGACGCAAATACGGATGACAACCGGGTATGCGTTGGGCGTAGTCGCGCAGATCGTGCTGGCGCAGGAGTCCGATCGGCCCGGCCAGCCCGACCTGCACGCCGCCATAGACCAGTGCATATTCGAGCCACTTCGGACATTGATAGCTGTCGTGCACCAGTTTTCGATGATTTCCCAGTGAATGGCCGAACAGTAATACGGCGGCGGTGATGCACGTGAAAACCGCAAATGCGCTCCACGAAAACGTCAGCGTCCCACCGACTCCGGCACCAACGAGCATCCCGCAGAACCAAAGGGATTTGACGGGAGAGTAGCGCACGACACCCGTGCGCACGCAGTCCAGATTCGACGCTGCCACGCGATGCCGCTCAACCTCCATCCGCGCAATGTCCACGGCCGCGCCTCCTATTCCGTCGCGCGTCGACGCTTCGCGAGCTCGCGCGATTCGCGCTTCAGCGACCCTGCCACGGGACAGATCTCGAACGCAAAGCCGGTCAGTGTGTTGACCAGGCTGTCCGGGTTGAGTTTGTATAACACCCGCTGGCCTCTGCGCTCGCTATGTACCAGCCCGGCATTCCCCAGCACGGACAGATGGCGCGACATGGAGGGCGCGGTCATATGAAAGCGCGCCGCCAGCTCGGACGTGGTCAGCTCGGCTTTGGACAGATACGCCAGAATCTCACGGCGAGGGCGCGACGCCAGCGCTGCGAAGATTTTGTCGGCCACGCGCATGAGTGCAAGTGATATTAGCTAATATGCTAATTAACTTGCAAGCAAACCAGGCGACCTGCGGGCTGAGCGATGCGTGCCGGAAAACGGACGACGCTTGCGATCGTATCTTCACGCTATAGGTGCCGTGTGATATTCTTTTTCTGATTTCGAATAGCGAAATCACTTTCGCCTGGCGAATATGCCGGGCGCGAGATCGAGAGACGCCGAGGTAAGATGCGAGTCCTGAAGGCCGGCGAAGAGGCGGCGGTAGGGAACTCGCAAGGAAGAGGGGGTGTCGCCAGTGAAGATTCGAAGGGGGCGCCATAGCCATGGCCCGAGTCGGGTCAAACCGATGATGAGCCGTGCGCTGGCCGCTACCGTCACATCTTTGGCCGTCGCTCTGTCGGGCGGGCCGGCGCGCGCGCATCACTCGTTCGCCATGTACGACCAGACGAAAATCCTGGTGTTGACCGGCGTGGTGTATCAATTCGTCGCCCAGGCCAACCACGCCGAGCTCCATGTCTATCTGATCGGCCCGGATGGCAAGTTGGAGAAAGACAAGGACGGCAAGCCCCGTCCGTACGGCATCGAAATGGCAGGCGCGGCCGCCGTCGCCCAGCAGGGCATCACGGCCGAGTCCATGAAGGCCGGCACGATCATCAGCGTCAAGGTGAATCCCCTGCGGGACGGGAGCAACTTCGGCTCCAGGGCCGGCAACAGTGCGATCGCGAAGTGCCCTTGGAAGACGCCACCCGCGCCCGGTAAGACGTGCGACACGGTTGCCGGCCATGAGCTCCTCGGGTACGCCACATTTTGACCGGGTATGGCTCGAGCTGGCGATAAATGCGGATAGGGCGGGAGGTCTGCCTTGAACGATTTCGCGGTCTGGCTCTCCACCACTCCTCCGAGCGTCTTCATCCAGGCGCATGAAGTCTGGATGATCCCATTGATTCAGTCGTTACACATCGTCGGTATAGGCATTGCCGTCGGCTCGGCGTTGATGCTGGCTCTGCGGGTGCTGGAATGGCTGGGTACGGACCAGTCGGTGCGCGCGACCCAGCTGAGATTCGGCCCCTGGTTGACCGGTGCCCTGTGTCTGTTGCTCGCCAGCGGCGGCTTGTTGGTGATCGCGGAACCGGTGCGTGAGCTGATCACGATCTCCTTCTGGATGAAAATGCTCTGCGTCGCCCTCCTGACCGCCCTGGCAATCGCGTTTCAGGTTTCGGTGGCGAGGGAGGCGCAACAGTGGGAGCAGGTCCTGGTCAAACGCCCGAGCGTGCGACTGGCCGCGCTACTGGTGTTGGTCGTCCTGGGCTGCATCATTCTGCTCGGGCGCCTGATCGCCTATGACCACATCTGGGGGCATCTGTCGCCCGCGCCCAAGGCCTGAGGGCGCCATGGAAATTTCTGCCTGGCTGCAAAGTCTGGAAGAAACGGGTCTCGCACGCGGGATTCGCGACTCCCTGTATATCTTTCCGATGCTGGAAGCCCTCCACGTCATGGCGTTGAGCGTGGTGTTCGGCACGATCATGATCGTCGATCTGCGGCTGTTGGGAGTCGCCTCGATCCAAAGGCCGTTCGCCCGCATGTCGTCCGAGCTCCTCGCGATCACCTGGGGCGCCTTTGCCGTCGCGGCCCTGACGGGCACGTTGCTGTTCATGACAAACGCCCGCGTCTATGCGGACAACACCTCCTTTCGTCTGAAAATGGTGTTGGTCGTTCTCGCAGGGATCAACATGGCGCTCTTTCACTCGACCGCGGGCAGGACCGTCGGCCGCTGGGAGCGGGATCGGGCCGCTCCGGGGATTGGCCGGGTCACGGCGACCTTATCTCTCACCTTGTGGATTGCGGTCATTTTTGCGGGCCGAGTCATCGGGTTTACGACGACGGGCGCGCAGGCACGTCAGGCGGCGCCCCCAGCAAGCAACTTCGACGATTTTCTGACGGGAGGAGCGACGCCCAGCGCCGACCCGCCCGCGCCCGACCCGTCGAAAATGAGTATCCGCACCATCATGGCTGCCATGGTCGATCCGAGTGGAGACTTTCTCTTTGCGTCGATGGCCGATGTGTCTGATGAGAAAGGCATCACCCACAAGGCACCCACCACGGCGCAGGACTGGGAAGCTGTGCGTCACCACCTCCAGGTGCTGATTGACGCAGAGCAGTTGCTCACACAACCCGGGCGCAGGGCGGCGGAGCCCGGGGATCGCAGCAGCAATCCCGCAGTGGAGAACGAGCCCGAGGAGGTCCAGCGCCTGCTCGACTCGGAGCATTCCGACTTCGTACGGCGAGCTGCGCGTCTGCGCGATGCTGCAACTCTTGGGCTGCAGGCCGTCGCTGCGCATGATAAAGCCGCGTTGTTCGCCGCGATCACGGCGATCGACAAAGCGTGCGAGAGTTGTCATTTGCACTACTGGTACCCGAACGACCAGCGCGCTCATCAAGCCGCGCATGAGGAGGGCGGGATCATTGAATAAGTTGACCAGCCATGCGGGCGGTGCTGCTCGCTCGAGCCGGGAGCGGCGATGAAGTCATTCGTGAGGTTATGTGCGGTGCTGTGTGGAGTCATAGCGCCGGCCGGTCATACCCAGGGGGCGGCTTCCCCTGGATTCGCGCCGCTCGATTCGCGGCAGATTCCGCCATTCCAGGGACCTCCGCAAGGAGTGCAGCCCCTGGCCACCGATCTGTTCACGTCAAAAAACTTCTACAAGGACGCGAAGTCCTGGACGGATCCGCGCTATTACCGTTGCAACACGCCGCGCCAGATTGTGGAGTCGCTGTGGGAGAGTGGGCGTATTGGCACCAAGCCTCCGGTTACGGCCTCGTGGGGAGACTGCAGCCTGGACTACGCGCGAAAGAACCTGGTCAGTCCTTATTCCTACAAGACCGCTCGGGAGCACTACGAGGCGCTGCTCGCGGCAGCCAGAGCCAAGGGCGGACCCACCGTGTACACGAAGGCAACCACGCCCGATTGGGATGGTTTTTATGATCGCGATCTGAAGGCCAGTGACGTGCCCGGGCGCATCCCACCCGATCGAGTCGGGCGCGGGACGGGTTATTTCAAGCGGTTGGGAATGACCGGGGAGCGTTGGCTCTGGGGCGGTATCAACCAGCCCTCGACCATTGTGTCGCTCCTGACTCCTGAATATCAGAAACGTTACGTCCAGATGCTCTACCACGAGGGAGTCGATAACTCCAAGCAGTGGAATGCCTCGTTTTGCTATCCGGAAGGCTTTACCCGCTGGTGGGCCTGGCCGTCCCGGGGAGCCGCGTTCCAACTGACCATGACACCCTACCAGGTGCAGTTCCTGTCCGGCGTGGCCGACAATTTCCTGCGCCAGGTGTTGATCGGCAAGCAACATGTGCAGAAGGTCCCGCAGTGGTACGGGGAGACGGTCGGCTTCTGGGATGGCACGACACTGGTCGCTTGGACAGCCAATATCCAGGCGTGGACCCAACATACGATGTTCGAGAACAGTGGCAAGCTCGAAGCGGTTGAAACGTTCAAGCCGGTAAACGATGAGCAGGGCAAGTTCCTTGGGCTCGAGAACGAGGCGGTCTTCTACGACCCCGAAGCATTGGTACAACCGGTGCGGATCAAGGACCGCTTCCTGCGTCTGGCGACCCCGGATAATCCAAGCGCACGCTACACGTTCATCGAGTGTCTCTCCAACGTCCACAATGTCAACGGCCGGCCGAAGCAGCTGAACAAGAGCGATCCGGACTTCGTCGACTATTACGGGCGGCCTTGGGCGCAGGTGTGGGAGAAGTATTTCGAGGTTGGGTGGGATAAGCCTCCGAGCAACGACGTGCCGGAGGACGTGCTCAAATCGCTGCAATGAGCACACACGGCCGCATTGTGTGGTGTTTGCTGCTCGTTGCGGGTGTCTACCTTTCTCAGTTGCCCGGGTATGTGTCAGCCCAGCCGACCACTCCCGCGCGGCTCCCGGCGGGTCCACCGCGAACCTTTGTCCCGATAAAAGGAGATCTCTGGCGGGCCAGTAACGGCAACTGGTGGAGTTTGATCTACGTGACGCGGGAGGGAATCCTCCTTGCCGATCCCATCAGCCCGGATTTCGCGGCCTGGCTGAAAAGCGAGCTCGAGACTCGCTTTCCGGGCAAGCCGGTGCGCTACATCATTTACAGCCACAGCCATTGGGACCATGTGGGAGGTGCAGGCGTATTTGCCGATAGTCACCCCCACATCATTGGCCAGGAGCGCATCCTCAAGAACATGGACGGTCGCTTTCCTCACATGCCGGGCAACATGGTCGACCGCAACCACAACGGCACCATCGAGTCGGAAGAGATCGCCATCCCAACGCTGGAGCACCCGGGAATCTGCGGTATGTGGCCAGGTTACTTCGAAGCCATTGACCGCGATCACTCCGGGCACCTTACGCCCAAGCAATGGTGGCCCGCCCAGGGGGTGGTACCGCCTGACATGGTCTACTCGGAGCGGATGACGCTCATTTTCGGAGGCCGAACCATCGAGCTCGTCTTTCCCGGCCTCAACCATGCCGACGACGGCACTGTCCTCTATTTCCCCGTGGAGCGCGTGGTGTTTTCCGCGGACTTTCCGGCCGATGCTCTGGTTACTACCTCAATGCGCTCGCTCCCCAGCGGCTGTGGCATGTTCGATCGACATCCTATGTCTGAATGGATCAGGTCCTACAAAACCATCGAGAGCCTCGATTTTGACATCCTGGCGCAAGGTCACGGGACGACAACCTTCACCAAAGCCGATGTCGGCGCAGGGCGGCAATACCTGGAGGATCTGCGCGCCGGCGTGGCTCAGGGGATGGCAGAGGGCAAAAGCCTCGCGCAACTGCAGAAGAGTCTCTTGCTCGAGAAGTACAGGGATTGGGCTTACTACGACAAGCTGCGAGAGGTTGATATCGAGGCCGCGTATTTGAACCTCGAGTACTATCCATGAGCCGCAGGCCTGCGCCAGCTACCGGCATGTCGATGCGCTAGGGCTGCTACGTTCAGGTGCCGCAGAAAGTCTGCAGTACCCGCTCGGACGGCTCGGGCGGCAACCCATATTCAGCGGCTTCCGGCTGCTCGTCATAAGGTCGCTGCAAGATGCTCAGGAGCTTGTGAAAAGGGCTGTAGTCGGCATTCTCCGCAGCGCTCAGGGCGAATTCGACGCGGTGGTTACGAGGGATGAATGCCGGATTTACGAGGCGCATGCGGGCCACTCGCTCGTGGCCGGATTGCGGCTCGCTCGCCATCCGCTTCTGCCAATCCTCCAGCCAGGAATCGATGGCCGAGTCTGCCGTGAAAAGCTCGCGTAAACGCAGTCGCTCCGCCGGGTCGTGGGCTGCGAGCGTAAGCCCCCGGAAGGTGAGCGTGAAGTCGGCGTGCGATTGTTGCATTGTGCTCAGTAGATTCCTCACGAGCTCCGCATCCCCATCCATGGCCGAGGAGAGCCCGAGCTTGCGGCGCATCCCCGCAAGGAAAGCGGAGTCGAATTGGTCCATGAAACCAGCGATCACTGCAGTCGCGAGCTCGACGGCTTTCTGTGGGACAGGGTCGATCAGGGGCAAGAGTGTTTCCGCGAACCGGGCGAGATTCCACTGCGCGATTGCGGGCTGATTGCCATAGGCATAACGCCCGGCGTGGTCAATCGAGCTGAATACCGTTTTCGGATCGTAATGATCCATGAAGGCGCAGGGGCCGTAATCGATCGTCTCCCCCGAGAGCGCCATGTTGTCGGTGTTCATCACGCCATGGATAAAACCAAACAGCATCCAATCAGTAATGAGACTAACCTGACGCTGTGCGACTTCCTGCAGCAGCGCGAGTGCCGGGGAGTTGGACTTCCCTGCTGCGGGGTAGTGACGGGAAATCACATACTCCAACAACTGCCGAACCGCATCGTGGTCGCCTCTGGCGGCAAAGTACTGGAAAGTACCGACCCTGATATGACTGGAGGCAACTCGGGTCAGCACCGCGCCAGGCAGCGGCTGGTCGCGATGGACGCGCTCGCCGGTGGTGACCACGGCGAGCGACCGTGTCGTAGCGACCCCGAGCGCGTGCATTGCTTCGCTGATGAGATACTCGCGCAGCATAGGCCCAATGACGGCTCGCCCATCACCATTGCGAGAGAAGGACGTAAGGCCAGCGCCCTTGAGCTGTACGTCGCGCACAGTTCCATCGTGACCTCTGATTTCTCCCAGCAGGATGGCACGCCCATCACCTAACCTCGGGACGAACGCGCCAAACTGGTGGCCCGCGTAAGCCATGGCGATCGGATTGGCGTCTTCCGGCAGCCGATTGCCGGAGAACAGGGAGGCCGCCTGCGCGGCAATGTTGGGTGGCAGCCCGAGTTCCTCCGCCAGCCGGGTGTTGAACACCACCAGCTGGGGATTCGCCACGGGAGTGGGGTGGACCGGCGTATAGAACTGGCCAGGTAGGGCGCTATAGCTGTGCTGAAACCCTAATCGCATCGATCTCGCTCATGATGAACTGCTTTGATTGTCCTGCCGCGACGACGATGCGTCAAAAGCGATGAGTCCTATGGCCGCCTCCGCCGTTCCCTCCAGCGTCTCTCGAGACTCCCCCGCCCGAGACCGCAATGCCAACGAGTTCATGACACCGCAGAGAACGCGCGCGAGTGCTTTCGGATCTATGTTGGTTGCGAGCTCACCTTGGTCGACGGCGTGGCGGAGGCGGGCCTCCATGATGTCATCCAGCTCGTGTAAGCCGGCGGCGAGGAGGGCGCGTATTTTCACATCATGCACCGCCTCGGTGGCTGCAGTGCCGATCAAATAGCAGCCCCGCGCGCCATGCGGTCCGGCAAGGTAGATCGAAATGGCTCGCGCGAATACCGAGCGAAGCGCTTCCCTCAAGGGCCGCTCATTCGACAGGGTCTCGCGCATGGCCGTGCGACCCATCTCGCGATACCGCTCGAGTGTTTGCAGATAGAGCATGCGCTTGTCGCCGAACGCCCCATAAAGGCTTGGCCGGTTCATCCCCGTCGCCTCGGTTAGATCATCGAGAGAGGTGCCGGTGTATCCCGTGTCCCAGAACGCATCACGAGCGTTTGTGAGCGCCCGATCGGCATCGTAGGCCCGAGGGCGACCGCGGGGGCGGCGCGGCGAACGCAGGGCGGCTGGCGTCTGCGCCTCCGGGTCGCGTGCTACCCGCCGTGCGCCACGCACCGAAGAGGATTTCCCACTATTTTGTACCATTCGGTAAATTAATTCTTGACGACCGAAGTCGGCAGCGATAATTTATTACCGAATGGTACATAAATCAATGGAAGAGAGACCTGCCATGCAGC
>Ga0105240_10014665_pt1 | contig 10694 bp, 10 predicted proteins | sample KBSC54metaG_FD_80426 | JGI IMG/M metagenome (GOLD analysis project Ga0105240, IMG submission 80426) | Corn rhizosphere microbial communities from Kellogg Biological Station, Michigan, USA - KBS C5-4 metaG | ecosystem: Host-associated > Plants > Roots > Rhizosphere > Soil | place: Michigan, USA...
ATTTCATTCAAGACAGAAGTATTTTCTGGAGAGCCGCCATGGCAGATAGAGCAGTGCCGCCGCAAGGCGCCACCGTTTCTTCCGAAGAGTCGGCCGCCGACGGTCGCCGCACGTTCCTCAAGCAAGGCCTGGCGCTTGCCGCCGGCGTCGCGGCTGGCGGCACCGCACAACAAGCGGCGGCGCAAAACCTCGCAGCCCAGCCCTGGGAGCATGTCTACGGGGCTGCGTTCACCGGCTATGGACAACCTTCACGATTCGAGGAATCGGTGCAACGCCACATCGGCCGCGCCTATGGCGATCTGGCGCCCGGCACGGGGTCCGCGCTCGTTCCGATCGAATCGCTCGAGGGAATCATCACGCCCAGCTCGCTCCACAACACACGCAGTCACAGCGGCACGCCGGACATCGACCCGAAGCAGCACCAGCTGCTGCTGCACGGGTTGGTGGCGCGGCCGCTGATGTTCTCGATGGAATCGTTGTTGAATTATCCGATGACCACGCGCACCGTCTTCCTGGAGTGCGCGGGCAACAGTCTGCGCGCGCTCACCCCGCAACCGATGCAGGTGCCCGCCGGCGCGATGCACGGCAATATTGCGTGCAGCGAGTGGACAGGCATTCCGCTGCGGCTGCTGCTCGAGGAAGCGGGATTGCAGCCCGCGGCGAAATGGCTGCTCGCCGAAGGGGCCGATTCTTCGCATATGAGCCGCAGCATTCCTGTCGAGAAGGCGCTCGATGACGCGATGATCGCGCTGTACCAGAATGGCGAGCGCCTGCGCCCCGAGCAGGGCTATCCGGTTCGCCTGCTGCTGCCCGGATGGGAGGGCAACATGAACGTGAAGTGGCTGCGCCGCATCAAGGCGACGGTTGGCCCGACCTACACCAAGGACGAAACCTCGAAGTACACGGACTTGCTGCCCGACGGGCGGGCGCTCCAGTTCACGTTCGAGATGGGCGTCAAATCCGTGATCACCCGGCCGTCGTCGACGATGAGGCTGCCGCGGACCGGGGCTTATGAAATTTCCGGCATCGCCTGGACCGGCGCCGGCCGCATCCGGCGCGTGGAAGTTTCCACCGACGGCGGCGCAACCTGGGCCGACGCGGCACTCACGGGGCAGGAACGCGCAAAGTGTCTCGTGCGTTTTCGACTGCCATGGGAGTGGACCGGGAAGGAAGCGCTGCTGCAAAGTCGCGCGACTGACGAGAAGGGGAGCGTCCAGCCATCACGTGCCGCGTGGAAGGCGCAATTCTCGCCGATCATCATCTATCACAACAATTCGATCGTGACCTGGGCGGTCGGCGCGGACGGGAGCGTCAAACATGTCTACGCATAGCCGGATGCGTGTGGCGGGAATCGCCGCGTTTGCGGCCGCAGGCATCGCGGCATGCGCGATTCAGCCGCCCGCGACGAGGACGCCCGGCCTCGGCACTCCGGTCAGCGCGACGGAAGCGGCCCGCTGGGACATCAGCATTCCACCGAGCGGCGACGGATTGCCGCCGGGCAGCGGCAGCGCCAGGCAAGGGGCGGCGGTCTATGCGGCGAATTGCCAGGCCTGTCACGGCCAGGGCGGCACGGGCAAGCCCGCCGATGCGCTGGTCGGCGGCATCGGATCGCTCGCGTCGGCGACGCCGGTGAAGACTGTCGGCAGTTACTGGCAATACGCGACGACGTTGTTCGACTACACTCGCAGGGCGATGCCGCTCACGTCGCCGCTCACGTTGAGCAACGACGACGTCTACGCGGTGACGGCATATTTGTTGTTCCTGAACGGGATCGTTGCCGAGGATGCGATCATGAATGCGCAATCGCTCCCGGCGGTGAAGATGCCGAACCGGGATGGATTCATCAGCGAGTGGCCTCCGAAACGTTGAGGCCGCCCTGCACCAATCTAAATTTACTCACTGGAGGTCGAAATGAGTCACGCATCGATGTTGAAAGCAAGGCGGCAACACCAGAAAACGAGGAAGCTTCTCGATGTCGCCGCGAAGCAGGCGAAAAAGGCGGCGAAGCTGGCGTTGGCAGGGCCGGTTGTCAAGAAGGAAAAAGTGAAGAAGGAACGCGTGAAAAAAGAAAAGGTTCCTACGGAAAAAGTGAAAAAGGTCAAGCTGACCAAGGAAGAGCTCGGCCGGCAGGAATCGAAGAAGAACACCGCGGGCGCCGGGAAGAAGACCGCGGCCTAGCTTCCCTGGACGAGCTTCAGCTCCCGGAAGCGCAGGTACAGCTCGCGGCAGGCCCATGCATCGGTCGCCGCGTAATTGATCTGCTGGGACGTCAGCCGGCGCGCGGCCCAGTTCGTGGTCTTGGCGCCCTTCGGGATGCGGGTGCCGAGAAATATCCCGGCGAGATTGCGCACGCCGGTCTGCTTCAGGCCATGGCGGCGCGCGACCTTGCCGAGATCGACGACCGATCTTTCGTCGAACTCGAACAGCTTTTTCAGTCCGCGCAAATCGTCGCTGACCGACACGCCCGCCTTGACGATCGTTCCGGACGAAAGGATCTCGCGCATCGTGGCGAACAGGTCCGGCTGCTGCGCCTGCAACAGGTACACGCCGCCCGCGGTCGCGAACTGCACCAGGGAAGGGTGGTAGCTCTCGCCGGCCTTGAAGGTGGGACGAGTCTCGGTGTCGAAGCCGATTACGCTTTCATCGAGGATGTCCTGCATCGCGGGCTCGAGATCCTGAAGTTCGGCGACGACGTGCACCGGACCGTCGTAGCGCAGGATCGGCAACGCGTTCATCTCTTCGCGCGTGATTTCACGGCGGGGCGCGTCGGCGCTCACAGGCTTCCGATCGTCATCCGCAGGCGTTCAGCGAGCGCAAACAGCGGTTCGCGCAATCGGGCGACGACTGCCGCTGCCGGCGTATCTGCGGTAACCGACATGTTGACCACATAGACCGGATGATCGGCGACGACGATCGGCGTCGCCAGGGCCACGACTTCAGGCTGCCATGCGGCCCAGCAGAAACCCGACCGCTGCACGCTGTCGATCGCCGCTTCGATCTCCCGCGAGAGCGCCCGCCATCCCTTGCGCTTGCGTGCGCGAAACTGCGCCATCAGTTCCTGCCGGCGCTCGTCCGCCGCCGTCGCCAGCCAGGCTCGCCCAAGTGAGGTCAATTCCATCGGCACGCGCTGCCCGGCCACGACGTTTCGCCACGCCACGCGCCGGCTGTACCGGACCGATTCGAGGTAGATCATCTCGTCACGATCCGCGACCGCCAGCCCGACGTTGATCTTGTGCCGTTCGGCTTCCTTCAGCATCAACGGTCGAACCGCAGCAAGCACCGGCGAACCGGTGCTCATCGCATGGGCGAGTCCCAGAACCGGCGCCGCCAGCCTATAGGCGCGGCTGCTCCGGTCCCGCTGCAGCATCCCGCAGTCGACGAGCGTCTGCGCGAGCCGGGTCACCGTCGCGCGCGACAGCCCTGTCCGTTCGGCGAGCTCGCCATTGCCATGCAGGTCGGAGCCTGCCCGAAAGGCGCGCAGTATCTCGATTCCGCGCGCAAGCGAGCGGTTGCGGTCGTTTCGGATCTGCAGTCCGGCGGCAGTCATCGGTCCCTCTCAGTTTTTCCACCTGATGGAAATTGGCCGTTCACGACCGCGAGTATGCGCCCTATGCTTCGACGAATGAAATCAAAGTTCGCGGCAAACGCCTTTGCAAAGCGTCGCATCGAAGCCCAGGAGACCCCATGAATCGTCGAATCCATTCTTCTCTCGTCCGGCTTGCCGCGATTGCGGCCGCCGGTCTGTTCGCCGCCACTGCAGCGGTCGCCGCTTACCCGGACAAGCCGTTGCGCCTGATCGTCCCCTTCGCGCCCGGCGGCGGCACCGACCTGATTGCGCGGACGCTCGGCGTCGGTTTGACGAAGGAACTCGGGCAGACCGTCATCGTCGACAACAAGCCGGGCGCCGGCACCATCATCGGTACCGACGCGGTAGCGAAGAGCGCGCCCGACGGTTACACGGTGCTGGTCGCCACTTTTGCCCATGCGGTCAACCCCAGCATGCAGGAAAAGCTTCCGTATGCATGGGACAAGTCGTTCGCGCCGGTGATCCTGATCGGTCGCGGCCCGAACGTGCTGGTGGTGCGCGCCGACAGTCCGTACAAGAGCGTCAAGGACGTGATCGCCGCAGCCAAAGCGAATTCCGGCAAGCTGACTTACGCATCGTTCGGCAACGGCACATCGGCGCATCTTGCGGGCGAGATGTTCACGAATCTGGCAAAGGTCCGGATGACGCACGTTCCGTACAAGGGCGCCGGTCCCGCGATGACCGACGTGCTCGGTGGCCAGGTCGACATGATGTTCGGCACCGCGGCAGGCGTCGCCGCCTTCGTCGCCGAGGGAAAACTGCGCGCCATCGGCGTGACAACGCCTGCACGCTCGGCCGCGCTGAAGGACATTCCCGCGATCGCGGAAACCGTGCCCGGCTACCAGGTCGAGAGCTGGTACGCACTGTACGTGCCTGCCGGCACACCACCCGATGTGATCACGAAGCTCAACGCGGCGGCGAAGAAAGTCGCGCAGACCGACGAGTTCCGGCAGCGCGTGGAGCCGGAAGGCCTGGTCATCACCGCGGGTGCGCCGGGCGAACTCGACGCCTACGTCCGCGCCGAGGAAGCGCGCTGGCGCAAGGTGGTCAGGGAAAACAACGTCAAGGCCGACTGAGCCCACTTCGAACTGGAGACGACGATGACCTACCAACTGATCGACCTGTCGGTCCGGTCCGCGATTGCGACCATCACGTTGAACCGCCCGGACAAGCGCAACGCGATGAGCGATGACATGCGCACCGAATTCATCGATGCGCTCGAGTCGGTCGCCGCCGACAAGGCCATTCGCGCGCTGGTGATCACCGGCGCCGGCAAGGGCTTCTGCGCCGGCGGCGACATCGCCGGGATGGAGCGGCGGATGAACGCGCCGGCCGGCGAGATCGCGTTCAACGGCTGGCATCGGCAACAACGCACGCATCACGCCCAGGCGCTGCTGCACACGATGCCGAAGCCGGTGATCGCCGCGGTCAATGGCGCGGCATCGGGCCTTGGCGCCGACATCGCGCTCGCGTGCGACTTCATCGTCGTGAGCGATTGGGCGACCTTCACCTGGTCGTACATACACCGCGCGATCATGCCCGACGGTGGCGGCATGTATTTCCTGCCGCGGCGTGTCGGGCTCGCGAAGGCGAAGGAACTGATCTTCACCGGCCGCAAGGTGAATGCGGACGAAGCGCTTCGACTCGGCATCGCCGACCGCAAGGCGAGCGCCGACACGCTGGTCGCGGATGCAGAGGCGTGGGCCGCGGAGCTCGGCCGCGGATCGGCGACGGCACTCGCGCTGACCAAGACGATCATCAACCAGACGTTCGAATCGTCGTCGCAGCAGATCTTCGCGCAGGGCAGCCAGGCGCAGGGCATCTGCTACACGAGCGCAGAGCATCGCGAATCGGTGATGGCATTTCTGGCGAAATCGTCCGCGCCGCAGGAATGACCGGCGATGCGTAGCATCAGCGACATCGGCGCAATAGACAGGCTGCTGCGTCCGCGCAGCGTCGCCGTGATCGGCGCGTCGGCGGATTCGACGAAGACCGCGGGCCGTCCCGTGTCGTACCTGGTCAAGCACGGATTCTCCGGCGCCATCTATCCGGTCAATCCGCGAGGCGGACGTATCGGCGATCTCGCCTGCTATCCCGACATCGCCGCGTTGCCGGCGGTGCCCGACGTCGGCATCGTGCTGCTCGGCGCCGAGCGCGCGCATCTGGCCGTGCGCGAGCTCGCCGAGCGCGGCGCTGCGGCGGCGATCGTGCTCGCCAGCGGTTATACGGAGACCGGCGACGACGGCGCGCGCAGGCAACGGGAGCTGCTCGATGCCGCCGGCGGCATGCGCATCCTCGGGCCGAACACGATCGGCCTCGTGAACCTTACCGACAACATCGTGCTCTCGGCCACAGGCGCGCTCGAAATGGAGGAGTTTCCGGTCGGCTCGATCGGCGTGGTGTCGCAGAGCGGCGGCATCCTCGGCTCGCTGCTGTCGCGCGCGGCGGCCCGCGGCATCGGACTTTCGAAGCTCGTATCGACCAGCAACGAGGTCGATCTCGAGCTCGCGGACTTCATCGATTACCTGGCCGATGACGAAGCGACGAAGGTCATCGCGCTCTACATCGAGACGATTCGCGATCCGGCGAAATTCCGCGCGGCGGCGCTGAAGGCGGCGCGAGTGGGTAAGCCCGTCGTCGCATTCAAGATCGGGCGCTCTGAAGCGGGCGCCAAAGCCGCGGTGTCGCATACCGGCGCGCTGGCCGGAGCCGACCGGATGTACGACGCATTGTTCCGCCAGGTCGGCGTGATTCGCGCGCAGACATTCGGCGACCTGCTCGACATGCCGATGGCGCTTGCAACGGGCCGCAAGCTGCGCGGCAATCGCGTTGCGATACTCACCTCCACCGGCGGCGCCGGGACGCTGCTGTCGGACAGTCTCGGCGTCGCGGGCTTCGATACGCCGGCGCCCGATGCCGATACCGCGGCTGGCTTGCGCGCGCTGCAGACGGGAAGTCACGCAGCGCTCGACCGCAATCCGATCGACGTGACGCTGGCCGGCCTGCAGCCCGATCTGTTGCGCGGTGCGATCTCGGCACTGCTCGAGAGCGACAGCTACGACGCGCTGACGATCATCGTCGGTTCGTCGGGACTGGCGATGCCCGGGCTGATGGCGGGCGCGATAGAGGACTGCCTGCCGCTTTCCGATAAACCGGTGATCGCCTATGTGAGTCCGCATGCGCCGGAAGTCGGCGCACTGCTCACGCAGCGCGGCGTGCCGGCCTTTACTGCGGCAGAGAGTTGCACATCCGCGCTCGCCGGGATGCTGCAATTCGGACGCTTCCGTCCTGATGCCGATTTCGATTCAGGGACGGCATCCGCAGTCACGGCGACCATCGACGATCTGCCTGCGGGCTCGCTCGACGAGGCGCAGGCAAAATCGCTCTTCGCCCGCTTTGGCGTGCCGTGCGTCGGCGAGTCGATCGTGGCAACGCCGGCGGAAGCGGAAGCCGCCGCGCGCGCATTCGGCGGGCGTGCCGTCCTCAAGATCCTGTCGCGCGAGATCACGCACAAGAGCGACGTCGGCGGCGTCGCAATCAATTTGTCGCCCGGTGAAATCGGCGCGCGCCTGTCGACGATGTCCTGCGAAGTCGAAGCGAAGACCGGTGTGCGACCGGACCGGTTCCTGGTTCAGGAAATGGTGACCGGCGGCACCGAGCTCATCCTCGGGATGCATCGCGATCCGCTCGGCACCGCGATCCTGCTCGGCATGGGCGGCGTCACCGCGGAATTGTTCAACGACACGACGATGCGCATGCTGCCGGCGCGCGGCGGCCTGACGCGTGATGAAGCACTGCAGCTCGCGCGCGAGCTGAAGACCTGGCCGCTGCTCGACGGTTTTCGCGGACGGCCGAAGGCCGATGTCGATGCGCTGGTCAGCGCGATCGTCGCGTTTTCCGAGATGGTTGCGCGGCTTGGCGAACGCCTCGTCGAAGCGGAGATCAATCCGGTCTTCGTGCTGCCCGAAGGCCGGGGTGTGCGTGCCGCAGATGGCGTGGTCGTGCTTCGCGCGTGAGCGGCCGAACGATGGAAGGCAACTGCTTCAGCGCCTGCCGGGAACAGCGGAAACGACGATCGGCTAACCGCCAGCAACGCCCTGCGTGTTGACATACAGCGAATACAGCGATTGCGCCGCCGCCATGAACAGCCGGTTGCGCCGTCTCCCGCCGAAGCACACGTTGGCGCAGCGTTCCGGCAACGCGATGTGGCCGATGGGCTCGCCCTGCGGCGAGAACACCCGCACGCCATCGAGCTCCGGCGACATGCCCCAGCCGCACCACAGGTTGCCGTCGACATCGACGCGAAAGCCGTCGGGCGTGCCCTGCGGTCCGCTGTCGATCAGCAACTGGCGGTTCGAAATCCGGTCGCCCGATGCCGCGACGTCGAACGACAGAATCGTGCGCGGCTCGCTCCGCGATTCGACGATGTAGAGCTTCTTCTCGTCGGGCGAAAAGGCGAGGCCGTTGGGCGCATTGATGCCGTCGGCGACGACCGTCATCGCGCCGGTCTTGCCGTCGACACGATAGACGTTCATCGGCAGCTCGCTCTCGCGCTGCTCGCCCTCGTAATTGCTGAGCAGCCCGAAGCGCGGATCGGTGAACCAGATCGAATCGTCGGATTTCACCACGATGTCGTTCGGCGCATTGAGCCGCTTGCCTTCGAACTTTTCGGCGATCACGGTGATCGTGCCGTCGATCTCGGTGCGAACGACGCGGCCCAGATGCTCGCACGTGAGCAGGCGGCCCTGCCGGTCGCGGGTGTTGCCGTTGCCGAAATTCGACGGCTTCCGGAACACGCTGACCGCGCCCGTCTCCTCGTCCCAGCGCAGCATCCGGTTGTTCGGAATGTCGCTCCAGATCAGGCAGCGCAGGTCGCCGAACCAGACCGGGCCCTCGCCCCAGCGCGTGCCGGTGTAGAGCTGCTCGACAGAGGACAGCGGCAGATGATATTTCCTGAAGCGCGGATCCAGCGTCGTGATGCGCGAGTCGGGATAACGCAGGCTTGGGATCCATCGGTCGTCGGCCATGCTGTTCCTCCGGGTCTTGACGTATCGATTCTAGCCCAACGACAACCTGAAATTCCCCGGTTCGCCCGTGCTAGCATCCGATGCTGCATCGAGTGACGGACATCGGAAGCACCGCATCGCGAAGCAATGATCCTTCCGGTTGTGGACAAGTTCATGAAGTCTCTTGGAGGAGCAATGAGCAAAGTTGAAGAGGTGCAAGGCAAGGCTGGAGCGTTACGCAACGGATACAGGAAGGCACTGGCGCTCATCGGCGTCGTGGCGATCGCCGCCACGATCGCCGCGCCGGCCTTTGCGCAGAATACGGTCAGGATCGGCGCGATCTACCCGTTGAGCGGCAACGCCGCGAGCGCCGGCGAATCCGCGAAGGCGGCGCTGGAGGTGGCGGTGGACGTGATCAACAACGCCCATCCCGAGCTGGGAACGCTGACGCTCGCGAAAGACGCGGGATTGCCGGGCCTGAAGGGCGCGAAGATCGAGCTCGTGTTCGCCGACAACCAGGGCACGCCGGCGGCCGGACAGAACCAGGCGCTGCGGCTGATCACCGAAGAGAAGGTGGTTGCGCTGGTCGGCGCCTATCAGTCCGGCATCACGCTGACCGCCAGCGCGATCTCGGAGAAATACGGAATCCCGTTCCTCAGCCCCGAGTCGGTGGCCGCCAACCTGACCGAGCGCGGCTTCAAGTGGTTCTTCCGCACCACGCCGATCGCATCCGACCTGGCGAAGATCTACATGGATTTCCTGAAGGATCTGCGGGCCGGCGGCCGCAAGGTCGATTCGATCGCGGTCGTCAACGAGAACACCGAGTACGGGACCTCGATTGCGAAAGTGCTGCGCGATGCGGCGAAGGAAAGCAACTTCAACATCAGCCTCGAGATCCCGTACAGCGCCAACACCACCGACGTGCAGTCGCAGGTGCTGCAGCTGAAGGACAAGAAGCCGGACGTCGTGATCTTCGTCAGCTATACGTCCGACGCGATCCTCTACATGAAGACGATGAAGGCGATGGACTACAAGCCGCCGGTGCTGATCGGCGACGACTCCGGATTCTCCGATGCGGCGTTCCTGACCAACGTCGGCAACATCGCCCAGGGCGCGATCAACCGCTCGGCCTGGGATATCGGCAAGCCCGGCAGCACCACCTCCCTGATCAACGAGATGTACAAGAAGAAGCGCGGCGTCGACCTCGACGACACCGCGGGCCGCGCGATGCAGGGATTGCTGGTGCTGGCTGAAGCGATCAACCGCGCCGGATCGACCGAGCCGGCGAAGATACAGGCGGCGCTGAGGGCCACCGATCTGAAGCCGAACCAGTTGATGATGGGCTATCGCGGCGTGAAGTTCGACGAGAAGGGCAACAACACGCTGGCCGCGGCATTGCTGATCCAGATCCAGGGCGACAAGTATGTAGCAGTGTGGCCGAGTGCATCAGCGGTAGCCCCGCTGCAGCTTCCCTACAAGGGCTGGTAAGGCTCTTCGCCGGCGCACGACCGGCGAGCCGGCTTGCCGCGGCTCGAAGTGCGTGCGCCATGCCGAAAGGCCAGGGCGCGCCCGGATGAGCCTGACTCTCCTGCAGCTGATCGTCAGCGGCCTCTTGCTGGGGGCGCTGTATGCGTTGTTCGCTTCCGGGCTCACGCTGATCTGGGGCATGATGAACGTGGTGAACTTTGCCCATGGCGATTTCGTCATGCTGGCGATGTACACCACATTCGTGCTCTGGAAGACACTGGGGCTCGGGCCGGCAGCTTCGGTGCCGATCGCCGCGCTGCTGATGGCGACCGTCGGCATCATTGCCTACTTCGCGCTGGTGCGTCACGTGATGCGCGGCCCGATGATCGCGCAGATCCTCGGCACCTTCGGCCTCGCGCTCTTCCTGCGCTACGCGGTGTTCTGGTATTTCGGCGCGAACTTCCTGTCGCTGCCGGAAAACCTGGTCGGCGGGACGTTCGACCTTGGCGGCATCCGGATGCCCGCATCGCGGCTGCTGGCCGGCGGCGTCGCGTTGCTGGTCACCGCGGGGCTGCACCTGCTGCTGACGCGCACGGCCCTCGGCAGCCGGATGCTCGCGGTCGCCGAGGACCAGG
>Ga0105240_10014666_pt1 | contig 10694 bp, 7 predicted proteins | sample KBSC54metaG_FD_80426 | JGI IMG/M metagenome (GOLD analysis project Ga0105240, IMG submission 80426) | Corn rhizosphere microbial communities from Kellogg Biological Station, Michigan, USA - KBS C5-4 metaG | ecosystem: Host-associated > Plants > Roots > Rhizosphere > Soil | place: Michigan, USA...
AGGTCTTGAGCGGACAGATTTACGTCAGCGAAAAGATGTCGGCCAAGATTCTCGAAGTATTCTCCGGCCGGCCAAAAACGGGGGCGTCGCCCGTCGAAAAACTTTCGGACCGCGAATTCGAAGTATTCCAACTCATCGGCACCGGAAAGGGCACGCGCGAAATCGCGGATTATTTGCACCTCAGCGTGAAGACCGTTGAAGTGCATCGCGCGAACATAAAGGCGAAGCTGAAATTGAAATCCGCACCGGAGCTGGTTCGTCACGCCGTTCGTTGGACGGAGGCGCAAGGCGCAGCCTGATAGTCCTGCGCGCATCGACCATTAGCCTGGTCAGGGACTCCCGGTAACCACGTTCAGGTATTGTCCCAATTGTCAGGCCAAACCGGAGGGCCATCTTCGGTTACGTGAACGCACCGTTACCTACCGCCGCGTCTTCCGGAAAACCAAGGTTTCGTGATGCCTTGCGGGTCTTGATCGTATACGAAGATTATCTCGTCGGGAGACGCGCGATGGCTGCCTATCAGCGTTTGTTGCCCCACTTCGACCCCGAGATTGATCTTAGCGTTATCGCTTGGTCCTTTAAGGTTCTCCGGTACCCCAGACTGAATCAAGGGGCCGCTCTGGATGCCGCCGATGCCGACCTCATCATTTTCACCACTCATTTATGCGAGGAATCACCGGTGGAAATCGAGAAATGGATTGAGGCTTGGATTCCACAAAAGCGCGGACAGCCTGGCGCGTTGATAGCTTTGCTCGGAGCGGGTCGCCCCGCTTCCTCTCGTGTTTGCAATTATCGGCTGTGGGTTGCCACCGGCGCCGGCATGGGCTTTCTTCCCCAGAAAATTCAACCTGCGAAGGACGGGACTTCACCTTTGGCAGGGTCTAATTACTCTACCGATCAAATGGCTTTCGAAGGCTACGGGCTTAACGACTAGTGCGGCAAAGACGTTATAAAACATTATTGATCAGATCGGTCGCGATTTGGCTCCGCCCCATGGCTCTCCCCTAATCTCTCTCTGGTCGCAAAAAATGGTTAGCTTCCGCCAAAGAGAGTAGAGTATCTGAACGGCTTGGTGACGAAACTCGTTTGTCGGATTAAACCGGCCTTCGGGGTGGATGAAACCCCGGCGGTACGGCTCACATTCTCTATGAGCAGCACAACTTTGAATCATACCGGGACGGAAAAGCCATCTTCCCAGCGTGCCGAATCCGCCCATGATATCCTCCGCGCGCAGCAGACTCCCCTGGACTCGATCTTCGCACCCAAAGTCGTCGCCGTGATCGGCGCCACCGAACGCAAACGCAGCGTCGGGCGCACCGTGATGGTCAATCTCAGCCAGGGTGGCTTCCCCGGAAAAATATATCCCGTCAATCCAATTCAGGATTCCGTCCTTGGACTGAAAGCATATCCCGATGTCTCCTCACTTCCTGAAAAGCCGGACCTCGCCGTCATAATCACCCCGGCCTCCGCCGTGCCTGGCATTGTGAAAGAATGTGTCGAAGTTGGCGTCCGCGGCGCCATCATAATCTCCGCCGGTTTCAAGGAAACTGGCGACGCGGGGGCAGCACTCGAACGGCAGGTTCTTGCGGAGGCACAACGCGGCAACATGCGCATCATCGGTCCAAACTGCCTGGGCGTGATGTCGCCACGTTCCAAATTCAATGCGACATTCGCCGCCGCCATGGCGCGCCCCGGCAACGTGGCTTTCATCAGTCAAAGCGGCGCGCTCTGCACGGCGATTCTCGACTGGAGTCTGCGGGAAAAGGTCGGCTTCAGCGCCTTCGTTTCGCTCGGCTCGATGTTGGACGTCGGCTGGGGCGATTTGATCTACCATTTCGGCGACGATCCACACACGAAGAGCATCGTGATGTATATGGAATCCATCGGCGATGCGCGGGCATTCCTCTCCGCCGCGCGCGAAGTAGCGTTGACCAAGCCCATTATCGTCATCAAACCGGGACGCACTGCGGCGGCGGCAAAAGCGGCGGCTTCACACACCGGCTCGCTGACGGGCAGCGACGAGGTCTTGCAAGCCGCATTTCAGCGCGCCGGCGTGCTGCGCGTGGAAACGATCTCGGAACTATTCGACATGGCGGAAGTTCTCGCCAAGCAACCTCGGCCCAAAGGGCCGCGCCTGACCATCGTGACAAACGCCGGTGGACCCGGCGTACTGGCCACGGATGCGCTCATCACCAGCGGCGCGCAGCTCGCAGAGTTGACGCCCCCAACCATGGCCTCGCTGAACCAGATTCTCCCGCCAACCTGGAGTCACAACAATCCCGTGGACATTATCGGCGATGCCGGGCCCGAACTTTACGCGCGAACGGTGGACATTGTGGCCAAGGACCCGAACACCGACGGTTTGCTCGTGATTCTCACACCGCAGGCGATGAGCGAGCCGACGGCCACGGCGGAGGAGCTGAAGGCATTTGGTCACATTCATGACAAGCCCATCATCGCAAGTTGGATGGGGGCAGGTGAGGTTGAAAAAGGTGAAGATATTCTCAATGACGCGCATATCCCGACCTTCAAATATCCCGACCGCGCCGCGCGAGCATTTCAATACATGTGGCGCTATAGCCAAAACATCAAGGCGTTGTATGAAACACCCGCACTAGTCAATGAGCCTCAGGACGTGGGTAATGCCCGCGAGGTGGCCGATGCCATCATCCAAAAGGCGCGCCAGGCAGGCCGCACGATTCTCACCGAATTCGAATCCAAACAACTGCTCGCCGCTTACGGCATCCCCACCGTGGAAACCGAGATCGCCCGAACCGAAGATGAAGCCGTGGAACTCGCGGAGAAAATTGGCTATCCCGTCGTCCTAAAACTCTTTTCGGAAACTATTACGCACAAAACCGACGTCGGCGGCGTGCAGTTGAACATCCAGGCCCAGGCCGGCGTGCGCCGGGCATGGAAAGCCATCGCGGATGGTGTTGCCCAGAAAGCCGGCAAGCAACATTTCCTCGGGGTCACGGTGCAGCCGATGATTTCGCTGGAAGGTTATGAACTCATTCTCGGCAGCAGCCAGGATCCGCAATTCGGGCCCGTGCTCCTGTTCGGCGCCGGCGGTCAACTCGTCGAAGTATTCAAAGACCGGGCCCTTGGTTTGCCGCCGCTCAACGCCACGCTGACGCGACGCATGATGGAACAGACGAAGATTTACACCGCGTTGCAAGGCGTACGCGGCCGCGCACCCGTCAATCTGGTGGCGCTGGAAGAGCTGCTCGTGCGCTTTAGTCAGCTGGTAGTCGAACAGCCGTGGATTGCGGAAATCGACGTAAACCCCCTGCTGGCTTCGCCGGAACGGCTGCTCGCGCTCGACGCACGCGTAGTGGTGCACGGGCCGGAAGTCCGCGAAGATCAATTGCCGAAATCCGCCATTCGCCCATATCCGGTTCAATATGTGGCGTCGTGGAAGTTGAAAGACGGCATGCCAGTCACGATCCGTCCAATCCGTCCGGAAGACGAGCCACTGATGGTTCAATTCCATAAAACGCTGTCCGAAGAGAGCGTCTACTACCGCTATTTCAACCACCTGAAAATCGACCAGCGCATCGCCCATGAGCGGCTGACCCGGATTTGTTTCAACGATTACGACCGTGAAATCGCGCTCGTAGCCGAATACAAGAACGGCAATACCGGACAGCCCGCAATTCTCGGCGTAGGCCGCCTGAGCAAGGCCCGCAACCTCAACGAAGCGGAGTTCGCCCTGTTGGTGAGCGACTCGTGCCAGCGCCAAGGACTGGGTGGCGAGTTGCTAAAACGCCTCGTCAGAATTGGCCGGGACGAGAAATTGGCCCGCATCACCGCCGTTATCCTCGCCGACAATCAAGCCATGCTGCATGTCAGCCGAAAAGCCGGCTTCAAAGTGCAACCGGATTCCGGCCAAAATAACTACACGGCTGAATATGTCTTCTGAAACTGTGATTCTACCGCTACCCACAACCGAGCCGGTCCTCGCGCCGGAAAAGGATCTGGCATGGAGAAACATGAATACACTTCTGTCCGACAACTGCGCGGCAGCCTCAGCCAGCGGAACTGCGCTGATCCAACTGCTTTCGAGCACGCCGCAGTATATGCGGGCTATTTCGAATAGTCGCCCGACCCGGACAAACTTCTGATGCTTTGGCGGGTGATTTTATTTCGCCGGCGGTTCCTTGGGCAAATACCCAGGCACATCTATGGTGCCCATGGACTGGCGCCTAAAAAACTTCGGCTTTTAATCCGGCAATGTATCGCACGGCTTGGGCGATGCGCGACAGCGTCTTCAACGGGAGATGACCACATCCGGAGTTTGGCGTCGGTCGCGTGGCGGAGTAGATCTGCACGAGCGGAATTTGCGCGCCGCCCTCCTTCAGTTCTTTTAAACGAAGCGCGAATTCTTCAATTTCCCGGGCCGGCGGTTCCTCACCGTTGATGGACGGGAAAAGACTTTGGATGACTACCGGACGCTGCCGGCTAACCAGCAGGATGTTGCTCAGAATTTTCCCCAGCGAAACATTCATCTTGTCCACTTTGTCAAGATAAGGCTGGGTGCCGCCATCGAGCTTCACCCAAACTTCGTCCGAGTTTGTGAAATAGCTCAATCCTTGTTGGACTTGCGGCTGGTCCAGCCCGGTCCCATTGGTAATTAGCACCAGTTTGAAGAATGGAAATCTCCCCATCGCCCGGACATGAACGATGGTTTGGACCGTTTCGGCAAAGTTATGCGCCAGGGTCGGTTCGCCATCACCACTCAAAGTTACGTGGCGCAATTGCAACAATTGTTCGGGTAGCCCACGATACGAGGGTCGCTCCCGTAATTGCCCGGCTAGCACCAATGCGAGGGTGTTTTTCAGTTCCGCCGCCATGACCTGGACATCGAGTGACGACTCGCGCGGGCGTTCATTGCGATGAACTTCGCAATAGATGCAATCGAAATTGCACCGTTTGTCCGGGTTCATGTTTACCCCCACCGAGAGGCCGCGCGCGCGCGGAGAGATGACGGCATAAACAAACCGGTTACCGAGAAAGTCGCGGGGGCAGCCGAACGCAGTTTCATCGGTCCTTTTCAACCGGGAAGACGGCGCCTTCCTTTTCTCCGGAAATTCGACCGCTTCAAAACTTGGTTGGTTCAGCTCTTCCACAATGCTGCCGACACCTTACGGCGCGGTAGAATCGCGCTCTACCCGACCCTTGTTGAAAAGTGGACATCTTTTGCGAGGCATGTGGCGAGACGTCTCTGTCTGCCCCGCCAACATAATCTGGCCGGAGTAACCTTGACACAGATCCGATCTCACAATTTCGGAGATGGTCACCGGGGAGACGATGCCGAAGCTGCCACCCGAAGCGTTACTCGCCCCCTATAGCGCGAGCTTGCATTAGCTGCGGACATATCCACCTGCACAGCCATTACCTGGTGACAATTATTGGCGAGCGTATGCCAATATACGCGTAGTTCGCCGCCTCTCCATCGGCTCCAATGCGTCGCTGACCAATCGCGGCCATGTTGCCGCCCGCAGGTCAAGCTGCATGGCCAAATCATTGCCGGTCAATTTAGTGACGTTCGCACCCTCCCCGCCATTGGCGGTGTCGGCGTGCATACACTGTGGCTTGCCCTGCCTTACCACCGCCGCTACCAAAGGCGACAAACACTTCTGCTGCACCGGGTGTCAGACGGTTTACGAAATCCTCACCGAGAATGGTCTCACGCATTTCTACGAGCTGAACGAGAAGGCCGGCGTGCAAATAAAACGGCCTTCGCGTCGCGAACAATTCCTCTTTCTCGACGAACCCGTCATTCGCGAAAAGCTCGTGGATTTCCGCGATGGCGAAACCAGCCGTGTCACGTTCACCGTGCCGGGCATCCATTGCATCGCGTGCGTGTGGTTGCTGGAGAATCTGTTCCACCTCAAGCCCGGCATCGGGCGTTCGACAGTGAACTTCCCGAAGAAGGAAGTCGCGATTCAATTCGCGGACGCCAAGATCTCCCTGAGCGAAGTTGTCACGCTGATGGCGATGCTCGGATACGAACCCACCCTGAGTTTCGGCAGCCTCGAAGGTGCCAAACCCAAGCCCGCGTTCCGCAAACTCATCCTTCAGCTTGGCCTCGCGGGCTTCTCGTTTGGCAACATCATGCTTTTCAGCATTTGCCTCTACAACGGGCTGGACTCGTGGAGCGTGTTGAATCTCAAACCACTGTTCGGCTACATCTCCCTCGCGCTCGCGGCGCCCGTCGTCGTCTACAGCGCGTCCGATTACTGGCGCTCCGCTCGGACCTGCTTCCGCCAGCGTGTGCTGACAATTGAACTGCCCATCGCCGTCGGCATCGTGGCGATTCTGGCGCAGAGCTGCTACGAGGTCTTCTCCAAGACCGGAGCAGGTTACTTCGATTCGCTTTGCGGACTGATTTTCTTCCTGCTCATCGGCCGCTGGTTCCAGCAGAAAAGTTACGAACGCTTGAGCTTTGACCGTGACTACAAGGCGTTCTTCCCGCTGTCCGTCGTGCGCAAGAACGGGGACCGTGACGAAACTGTTCCGCTCTCCGCGCTCAACGTCGGCGACCGTCTGCTGCTGCGGAACGGGGAACTCATCCCCGCCGATGCATGTATCGTGAGCGGCAAAGGCGTGATTGATTACAGCTTCGTCACCGGCGAATCAGAGCTTGTCGAGAAGGGCGCCGGTGATTTGGTTTACGCTGGCGGCCAGCAAACCGGCATCGCCATTGAAGTGCAGATGACGAAGCCGGTTTCGCAGAGTTATCTCACCTCGCTCTGGAGCCACGAGACCTTTGCAAAGGACCGCACCGATACGTTCGACACCGTCCTCAACCGCTTCACGAAGCGGTTTACGATCACCGTCTCCGTCGTGGCACTGGGTGCGGCGGCGTGGTGGTGGGCGCATGGTCAACCGGCGGTGGCGCTCAAGGCATTCACCTCCGTGCTGATCGTTGCATGCCCCTGCGCACTGGCTCTGAGCGCGCCATTTGCACTCGGCACCGCGCAACGTCTGCTGGGCCGCCAGCAAGTTTTCCTCAAGAACCAGCACACAATCGAAATGCTGGCAAAGGTGAACACCGTTGTCTTCGACAAGACCGGCACGCTTACTGCCTCCGGCGCAGCGAAGGTCGAATTCCACGGCAAGCCGCTGAGCGAAGCCGAGGAACGTGGTATCTACTCGATTACCCGGCAGTCCACGCATCCCCTGCCCATCCGCATCGGCGAGGCCATCGCCAGACGGCACACGCCTGAAACCATCCTCTCGTTCGTTGAAACTCCCGGCAAAGGAATGGAAGCCCGCGTCACCGGTCAGACCATCTGGATGGGCTCAGCGAACTGGTTCGTCAGCCGCAGCGCAACCGTTCCTGCGGAGTTGCAATCGCGCGGTAATTCCGTCCACGTCGCCATAAACGGCCAGTATCGCGGCAGCTTCACGCTGGAAACTGCTCTCCGCCCCGACGCCGACAAGCTCATCACCAGCCTCACCACGAACTACACCCTCGCGCTGCTCAGCGGTGACAACGAACGCGAACGCGTACGCTTCGGCGAGTTGTTTGGCGCCAACGCCAATCTGAATTTCAACCAAAGCCCGTTGAACAAGCTTGGCTTTATCCACGACCTTCAGAAATCCGGCAAGACTGTGATGATGGTAGGCGACGGCCTGAATGACGCGGGCGCACTCAAACAAAGCGACGCAGGCGTGGCGGTCGTAGAGAACATCGGCGCCTTCTCTCCAGCCAGCGACGTGATCATCGAGGCGGGCAACGTTCCGCGGCTTTCGCAGATCATGGCCTTCTCGAAAGACGCCGTACGCGTCGTCTGGCTGAGTATCATACTGTCGAGCGTTTACAACTTCGTCGGCCTCGGCATCGCTGCGAGCGGCAGGTTGGCTCCGGTAGTTTGCGCGGTGTTGATGCCGATAAGTTCCATCACCGTCGTGGCTTTTGCTTGCAGCGCGACGCACTGGCTTGGACGCAGGCACAAGCTCGGAGGCGCCCCCAAATGAGTACGATCTATCTCATGATCCCCGTCACGCTCCTGATCGCGAGCGGATTCCTGATCGCCTACATCTGGTCTGTCCGCGATGGACAGTTCGAGGACACCACGACACCCGCAATGCGCATGCTCTCCGACGACAACTCCAGCTCTCCGGCAGCACCTGACTTAAACACGAAAAACAAGAGAAACTAAAATGACCAATGTAGAAACCTTCAAATACGACAATCGGGTCGTCCGGGCGTTTGCCATTGCCACGGCCATCTGGGGCTTGGTCGGCACCGCAGCGGGCTTGCTCATTGCCTGCCAGTTGTTCTGGCCGGATCTGAACCTGAACACGCCCTTCACCACCTTTGGGCGCATCCGCCCGCTGCACACTAACGCCGTCATCTTCGCGTTCGTCGGCAACGGCGTGTTCACCGGCATCTATTACTCGCTGCAACGCCTGTGCAAGGCGCGCATGTTCAGCGATGCATTGAGCTGGTTCAATTTCTGGGGCTGGAACGCGATCATCGTGGCTGCCGCCATCACGCTGCCACTCGGCCTGACGACCAGCAAGGAATACGCGGAACTCGAATGGCCCATCGACATCGCCATCGCCGTCGTGTGGGTGGCGTTCACGATCAATCTGCTTGGCACCATCATCAAGCGGCGTGAGAAGCACATGTATGTCGCGATCTGGTTTTATATCGCCACCGCCATCACCATCGCCCTCTTGCACATCTTCAATTCACTTGAAGTGCCAGCGGGCTGGTTCAAGAGCTACTCGGTCTATGCCGGCGTGCAGGACGCCCTGGTGCAATGGTGGTACGGCCACAACGCCGTCGCGTTCTTCCTCACGACGCCTTACCTCGGCTTGATGTATTACTTTCTGCCGAAAGCCTCGGGCCGGCCGATCTTCAGCTACCGGCTCTCGATCATCCATTTCTGGGCACTCATCTTCATCTACATTTGGGCCGGGCCCCATCATCTGCTCTACACCGCGCTGCCGGATTGGGCGCAATCGCTCGGCATGGCGTTCTCCGTGATGCTCATTGCGCCAAGCTGGGGCGGCTTGTTGAACGGGCTGCTCACTTTGCGTGGCGCGTGGGATAAAGTTCGTCAGGATCCCACGCTGAAATTCATGGTCGTCGCCCTCACCGCCTATGGCATGGCCACTCTCGAAGGGCCTTTGCTCGCTATCAAGAGCGTAAACGCACTGTCGCACTACACCGACTGGACCATCGCGCACGTTCACACGGGCGCACTGGGATGGAACGGCTTCCTGACGTTCGCCATGCTCTACTGGCTTTTCCCGCGCCTCTATAACACCAAGTTGTTCTCAGTGAAGCTCGCGAACTACCACTTCTGGATCGGCACGCTCGCAATCATGTTCTACGTCGTGCCAATGTATGTCAGCGGCATCACGCAAGGCCTGATGTGGAAGCAATTCAACCCCGACGGCTTCCTCACCTACGGCAACTTCCTCGAAACCGTCATCCGCCTCGTGCCGATGTATAAACTACGTGCCGTCGGCGGTTCGCTCTACGTCGTCGGCATCGTGCTCATGCTCGTCAACCTCTACAAGACGGCCAAGGCGGGCCAGTTTATCGGTGATGAAACAGTGCAAGTGGCGGTTGATACCACGGACGCACGCGAGGCAAAGGGACATTGGCACCGCTGGCTGGAGGGAGTTCCGGTCACATTCACTGTACTGGCAACTATTGCCGTCATCATCGGCGGATTGATCGAAATCATCCCGATGTTTCTCGTGAAGGAAAACGTCCCGGCCATCTCCAGCGTGAAACCCTACACGCCACTAGAAGTCATGGGCCGGGACATCTACATCCGCGAAGGTTGCGTCGGCTGCCACTCGCAGATGATCCGTCCCTTCCGCTCCGAGACCGAGCGCTACGGCGAATACTCCAAGGTCGGCGAATTCATCTACGACCACCCTTTCCTCTGGGGTTCAAAACGCACCGGTCCGGACTTGCACCGTGTAGGCGGCAAGTATCCCGACGCGTGGCATTACAACCATATGGAGAATCCACGCTCCACCTCGCCCGGCTCCATTATGCCTGCCTACCCGTGGCTGCTGACGCAGACCATCGAAACGAACGCACTGTCCGGTCGCTTGAGTGCGTTGCGCAAGGTCGGCGTGCCCTACCCCATCGGCTATGAAAAAGGCGATGCGCAAAAGGAACTGGCCGAGCAAGCGGCCAGGATCATGCAAGGGCTTGCGGTCGGCTCCATCACCAACGCTCAGCCGAACAGCGAGATCCTCGCACTAACCGCGTATCTTCAACGTCTCGGCACGGACATCAAGAAGGCGGCTCCCATCGACACGAACCTGACCACCACTGCCGCCTTAACTAAGTAACGCCATGATCAAAAGCATTCTCACTCACATCGGGGGCATCGAACACTACGGCATCATCTCGATGTGCCTGTTCGTATTCGTGTTCGTCGGCATGTTGATCTGGGTGTTCACCATGAAGAAATCCCACCTCAACCACATGGCGGCGGCACCGCTCGATCAACCACCTCAAGAACTCAACTCCAACAAGACTCATGCCTAACGAACCTAAAGATCCGCTATTGCTAGACCACGAGTACGATGGCATCCACGAACTCGACAACAAACTGCCGACGTGGTGGGTGTGGCTCTTCTGGGGCTGCAACATCTTCGCGGTATTTTATCTCGGCTATTACCACGTTTTCGCCAAGGGCAGCCTCGCG
>Ga0105240_10014670_pt1 | contig 10692 bp, 5 predicted proteins | sample KBSC54metaG_FD_80426 | JGI IMG/M metagenome (GOLD analysis project Ga0105240, IMG submission 80426) | Corn rhizosphere microbial communities from Kellogg Biological Station, Michigan, USA - KBS C5-4 metaG | ecosystem: Host-associated > Plants > Roots > Rhizosphere > Soil | place: Michigan, USA...
ACGAAGCCGGTGCCAGGATGGCTCCGGCCCAGGGAAGCCGCTGCTTCTCAGCCACGAGCGAGGCCGTGAGCACGACCTCGCCGGAAATCAGGAAGTCCGCGCCTTCCGCGGCCCGCGCCAGGTCGGAGTACATCTCGGCGATATGCGGCAGGAGCATCGTGCGCAGCAGATATTCCGGTCCGCTGCGTGGATCGAAAACCCGCCGCAGGGTTTCGGGGTCGTCCGGTGTCCCCAAGGGGCGCAGCGGCCTGAATTCCAGCCCCGCAGCGACAATCCGCTCCTGGTAGAAATCGCTCGTGGCGAGCGCGACATCGTGGCCCCGCGCCTGCAATGCAAGCGCGAGCCCCATGATGGGATGCAGGTCGCCGAGAGAGCCCAGGGTCGAAAGAAGAATCCGCCGCCGTCGCATGAATCAAAAATGAACGCTGGATGAACCGACACGGCGGCGATTATATGGCCCAGTCTCAGCAACTTTGCCGCCACTGAACAGTCATATCCGATGCCCAAAAATGTGACTCCGGCCGCCTGTCACCGTTTGGAGATCACGACCCAGCATGCCAGAATTTGCACTTGTCATAAGGAGCGTCCATGAAAATCAGTGCCCGCACATTGCGTCTCATGGTCGCTGTCGGCTGAGTGATGTTTCGTCCCCTGCTTGCTGTCATCGCGTTGCTGGCCGCGATTGCGGCGCACGCTGAGCCCGCCCCGTTCGATCTCTCCGGCCCGAATCTTTCGGTCACGGTGACTCGCGGCACTAAGACCCTGCCGATCACGCAGGTGCCGAATCTGGCGCCCGGGGATCGCCTGTGGATTCAGGCTGACTTTCCCGCGGACCAGTCCGCTCACTATCTGATGGTGGCGGCCTTTCTGCGGGGCGCCACCAATCCGCCGCCCGAGAGCTGGTTCTATCCGTGCGAGACCTGGAAGCCCAAGTGCATCCAGAAGGGCTTGAGTATCACGGTCCCGGCCGAAGCACAGCAGGTGCTCGTATTCCTCGCGCCCGAGACAGGCGGCGACTTCCGCACCCTGGTGAGTGCGGTTCGTGGACGCCCCGGCGCCTTCGTGCGCAGCTCGCAGGATCTCAACCAAGCCTCACTGGATCGTGCGCGGTTGGAGAAGTACCTCGCCGCCATCCGCTCCATCAACGACAAGGATCCGTCCAAGCTCAAGGACACGGCGCCGCTTTTGGCGCGCAGCCTCGCGATCAGGTTGGATGACAAGTGCCTCGATCGCAGTGCGCTGGTGCAGGCTCCCTGCCTGACGCAGGGGCAGAGCTCGCTGATTCTCAACGACGGCCACAGCTCCTCGATTGTCGAAGCACTCACGACCGGGCCTGCCAGCGACCTCGCCATGGAGGCCAGCTTTACGCCGCAGTTGAGTTACGGCTACTACAGCCCCTACATTGCTTCGGTATTGGACATCGCGCGGATTTTTGATTCATTCCGCACGGCGCAGTATCAGTACATCCCGGCGCTGGCCATGCAGCAGGGCGAGCAGCTGGCGCTGACGTTGAATGCGCCGCCGTCTTTCCACAATCCCAAGTCCGTGATCGTCGTGGCGCTGCCAGCCGTGGAGCAGGCGCAACTGCCACCCCTGCATGCAGTGGACCCGAAGGCGACCTTCTGCCTGCGCAAGTCAACACTGGCGTTGCCGGTCGAAGGTGCGCCGTTGGTGTTCTCAACGTCCTATGCGCACGATCTGACTCTGAAGCTGACACGGGATGACGGCAAGTCGATCGAGTTGCCCGCGAAGGCAGATCCCCAGCTCGGTGGCTTCCTGATCGATACGCAGGGGCTCGGGCCGACCGCCGTGGGCGATCGCGTGCGTGCCTCGCTGCAGGGCTATTGGGGATTCGAGAAGTACAATGCGCCCAGCTTCGAGCTGGTCAATGTGCACAACCAGTCCTGGGCCCTCGCGGCTCCCGATGAAGGTTCGGTGATTGTCGGGCGCGACAAGACTGTCCGCTTGCAGGCAGGCAACGTCACGTGTTTGGACAATGTCATGCTGAAAGGCGAGGATGGAACCGAGCACGCAGCCGAGTGGAAGCTGGTAAAACCCAACGAAGTTGAAGTGACACTGCCGCTGCAGACGGCCAAACCGGGCGCGATGACTCTCCTGGTGTCACAGTACGGCACCACTCAGGCCCAACAAGTTGCTTTGCGTGCGTTCTCCGAAGGGGCGCATCTCGACGGCTTCGCACTTCGCGCCGGTGATAGTCAGGGGCTCCTCAAGGGCAATCGCCTCGACCAGGTGTCCACCCTGACGATCCAGGGTGTTGAGTTCGTGCCCGGCAAGTTGGATACGAAGCAGGGCAGCGACGAGCTTTCGATGGTGACGCGGGATACACAGCCGGTCACCACGCTCAAGCAGGGCGACACTGCGACGGCGAAAGTACTGCTCACCGATGGGCGCACGATGCAGCTCAATGTGGCGGTCGCCGCGCCGCGGCCGCGCGTGACGCTGATCGGGAAAGGGGTGCAGGCGGCCAGCTCTTCCACCGCGAGCAACATTGAGCTTGCGAATGCCGATCAGCTGCCGCAGGACGCGAAGCTGACCTTTTCGGTGCGCGCGCAAACGCCCGCTACTTTTGTACGAGACGAGGAGATCGAAGTGGCCATGGCCGACGAGTCGGCCTCGACGCTCCTCAGCATTGCGAACGGCGGCGTGACCCTGGAAAACTCGAAAGTGGCCGTGGCGACGCTCGATCCGACCAAAGCGCTGGGATCCTCTGCCTTCGGGCCGTTGATCTTCCGGACCATCGTCAACGGCGTCGCGGGCGATTGGCAGCCGTTGGCCACGCTGGTGCGCCTGCCGGTGCTGCGCGAGCTGAAGTGCCCGGCCTCGGCGGAGCTGGCCTGCAAGCTCTCCGGCTCGAATCTTTTCCTCGTGCAATCAGTCTCCAGCGATGCGGACTTCAAGCATTCGGTTGAAGTGCCGGACGGCTTCCCGGGCTATTCGCTGCCTGTTCCACATCCGGTCAACGATGTGTTGTATGTGAAGCTGCGTGACGATCCAACAGTCGTCAGCCGTGCAACACTGGCTGCCGAACAACTGCCGCCGTCACCCCAGGAAGTGGCTCAGGCCGCCGAGCGGCAGGCTGCCGCGATACCTGCGCAGGGCGCGACCCAACAGTAGTCGCGCTCGCATCTGTTCCCCCTGTTGTTTCGGACACCGTGACGTGTCCGTTCGGAGTACTGTGCTGTCCGTTTCCTGACGCATTTGGCGTCTACACTCCACAGCTCCAACAACAAATGAGGGATACGTCATGTTTATGCGAACGCAGAAAATCATCCTGGGGGCCGGTCTGTCCCTGACGCTGGCTGCGGGTGCAACGACTGCTCTGGCAGACAATCAAGTGCAGAGTGGTGTCCCGGCAAGCTGCTCCGGACTGCCCGATCACCACATACTGCAGAACGCGTTGGAATACGCGCGCGCCCAAAGCAACGGCGGATTCAACCTCGACATGTGGGCAACAGTCGTGAATCGCGACGGGCTGGTATGTCAGGTTGCCTTCACGGGCAACAACCGCGGCGCGCAGTGGCCGGGCAGCCGCGTCATCTCCGCTCAGAAGGCCAACACGGCCAATGCCTTCAGCCTGCCGAATCTCGCCCTGTCAACTGCGAATCTGTATGCGGCCGTGCAGCCGGGCGGCAGCCTGTTCGGTCTGCAGCACAGCAACCCCGTTGATACGGAGGTGGCGTACCAGGGGCCGGCATCCAACTTCGGTCAGGATGACGACCCCATGACCGGTCATCGGATCGGCGGTGTGAACGTGTTCGGGGGCGGACTTGCCCTCTATAACTCAAAGGGTCTGCTGATCGGTGCGATCGGCGTCAGTGGCGACACGTCCTGTGCGGACCACAACATTGCCTGGCGGACCCGACATCGCCTGAACCTGGACTTCGTTCCGAGCGGCGTGAGCGCCAAGAACGATGACAACATCAACTATGAGGGCCTGGTGCCGGTCCCCAGCGTGCCGAATGACTTCTCGCATCCCATCTGCAAGATCGGCGGCGTCGACGGAGTATCGGGCATCAGCGCCAGCCTGCCGGCCGTGCAGAAGGTCGGCTCACACTGAGGCTCATTCCTCAGGCGTGGGGTGACCGTTGCTCCGATAGACGACACCCCCCTTCATGACAAACCCAACGTGCCGCAGGGCATCGGGTTGGGTGGTGGGGTCGGCCGGTATCGCGACGATATCGGCCCACCTGCCGGGCTGGATCGAGCCCACTTTGTCCGAGCGACCCAACAGGTCGGCGGCATTGCGGGTCGCCGCAAAGATGGCCTCCATGGGCTGCATGCCGTTGGTGATCAGCAGCGCGAACTCCAGCGTGTGATCGCCTTCTCCGAGATCCGTGCCATAGGCAATCTTCACGCCCGACTTGACGGCCAGGGGCAGGTTCTTCTTGGGCAGGAGATCGTTGGCGAGCTCCTTCGCAGCTGTGCCCGGTGTCAGCAGCTCGGGGTGATCGTGTGCCACTGCGTAGAACACGTCGTAAACAGTCAGTGTCGGAACCAGATAGGTTCCATGCGCTTTCATCAGCGCGAACGTCTGGGCGGTAGCAAACGAGCCATGCTCGACCGAGTCGACGCCGGCGCGCACGGCGTTTTCGATTGCCGGGGCAGGGTAGATGTGAGCTGCGACTTTCATTCCCAACGAATGCGCTGTTTCGACGGCTACCTGCATTTCCTCGTTGGTCATGAGCTGTTGGCGGGGGTCGTCGCCGGTTGAGGCGATTCCGCCGGAGGGCATGAGCTTGATGACGTCAGCGCCGCGCTGTTTGTGTTCGCGAACCCGGATTCTCGCTTGGTCGGGGGAGTCAACGATGCCGTTGCTCCAACCTGGGTGCGAGAGGCCGTGATCGAGTCCGTTGTATGGGTCGCCGTGACCTGCTGTCGGTCCCAGGGGCTCGAGGGCCACCATCAGGCGGGGGCCGGGGACCTTGCCTGAATCGATGGCCTTGCGCAGCGCAACGGTATCGTCACCGCCGCCAACATCACGCGCGCTGGTAAAACCCTGTTGGAGCATCTGACGAGCGAAAACCTCACCGTCAAACGCCCGATCGATGTCGGAGTGGGTTACCCAATACTCGGTGGCATTTGTGTGACTGGGAAGCATCGCCGCCACGTGCACGTGGCAGTCGATGAATCCGGGCAACACGGTAGCGCCCGAGAGGTCGATGACCTGGGCACCGGGCGGTGTCGTAAAGCCATCTTCGACCGCGGTGATCTTGTCGTCCTGGATGGTGATGGAGACGTTGTGACGGGGAGTCGGTGAGATACCGTCGATCAGGGTGCCTGCATGAATGACCGTGGCGGCCAGCGCAACGAGGAGATCGCTCAATTTCGTGATACCGCCGTGAAAATCGGGGCACCAGTATAGCTGCTATCATTTCGCGCTATGGGCCCGCTTTTGACACTTAAAGTACACGAGGCGTTGCGCGAGGCTGCGCGTAAAGGCGCGGGCAGCCTCGAATGCTCGCTCGACCTGGACCGGTCCACGACTTCGGTCGAGGTGGGCGCGGACCACTGGCGTTGGCAGGGCGCGAGCTATCCCTTTCTGGCAGCTTGCAAGGACCGGACGGTCTATTACTGGGCGGGGCAGGAGTTTACGCCGGTGGCGCGCTATACCAACTCGCTCATCAAGTTGGTGCCGACGCAGTGGGGCGCGCCGACTTTCGAAATCGACGGCATCAAGATGTTGCCTACGGCGAAGGTTTCACCTTTTGAGGACGCACAGCGCAAGGTAGGGCTGATTCGGCCGCGCAGCAAAGCGATCCTCGATACCTGCGGCGGCCTCGGTTATTTCGCATCGTGGTGCCTGCAGGGTCAGGCGGCGAGTGTGTTGTCGTATGAGAAGAATCCCGACGTGATCTGGCTGCGGAGCCTGAATCCGTGGTCGCCCGCGGCGGGCGGACCGCTGCAGGTCATCAACGGCGACGTCGCGGTCGAGATCGCCGCGCTGCCGGATCGATCCTTCGATGCCGTGCTCCATGACCCGCCGCGCTTCGGCATTGCGGGCGAGCTCTACTCCCAGGTCTTTTACGGTCACCTGGCCCGGGTGCTACGCCCTCGGGGCGTGCTGTTTCACTACACCGGTACCCCAAACAAACTCACCACCGGACGCGATGTGCCCAAAGAGGTCGCCACCCGCCTGCGGCAGGCGGGATTCTCGACCGAAATGGAAGGCGACGGCGTACTCGCTGTCAGAAGGTCTTCATGAACGCAATCAGCGCACGCTTGTCGTCGTCGCTCAACTCCGGCTCCTTGCCGAACGACTGCTCGTCTTTGCTCAGCCCGTCCTGATCATTGAACTGACTGGTGCCGAAGTAGTGGCCGCGGTTGACAATCAGGTCCGGGCACTTGCTGAGATTCAACAAGGGGCGGCCGAGGCTGGACAGCCTGCTTTCGAGCTGCTCGTCGGACTGACCGATCGTGGTCAACAGAGCCCCTTGCAGCTTCAGCAACTGCTGGGTGACTTCCCGGAAGTGGGCCGTGCGGACTGCGGGGTCGTCACTCTCGGGGAGCAGACGGACATTGGCGAGCAGGCCGACCGGCATCCCTTTCGGGATCGGGCCGATCTCAATGTCGCCGCCTTCGCTGATGAACCGGGGCAACCACCAGTGCGCATCCTTCTGCAGCGGGCGCAGTGCCTCCGGCGCAAATCCCACCGGGATGGTCAAACTGCTGACCTGTGTCGTCCGATCGATGACGCCCGGAATCCTGGTCCCCAGCACCGCGTCCTGGTCGCGCTTTTCCGGCCACAACATCTGCTCAATCGAGGCATCGAAGACCTTCATGCGTGTGGCGACGGAAGGGTCCGAGTCGAACGGTCCGACACTGTTGTTCAGCAGGTACGGGGCTGTCGACCAGAGGCTGATGAGAGAGGGCACGCGCGTGTAGCCGCGTCCGCCAGCGGGCATCTCGTAGGCGAGCCGGTCGCCGGTGAATGGATCGTACAGCGTGACGGTGCCCACGGTCGGCAGTTGTTTGTAGGAGTGGGATGAGAAATTGTCCCAGATATTCCCCGCAAGCGCGTTGGTTGCCAGCGGGCTGCACACGTTCGTACGCAACAGCGTCACCGGTATCCGAGCATCCGTCGACAGGTAATTCCCTTCGAGAAAATCCGGAGCGGCCACAATCGCCCGCATCAGCGACTTGTACTGATCCGATTGGGTCCACGTCCAATAGCGCTTGAAGCAATCGAGATACAGTGACCCGGAGCAGCGGTCCGCATCCAGGTTCAGGTCGGGCGGGGGCGGCGGTCCCTTGCTCGAATGGCACCGCGCGCAGGTGTCGGCAAACACTTCTTTGCCGTGGGCGACGACCTTTGCGTCGTCGTTCAGGTACTGGTATCCCTCCGGCGCGTCCTTCAGGTGATCCGGCTGCCCGGCCTTCAGGAAGAACGAGGCGGTGTTCGGGGTTCCTGCCTCGGTGGCCAGCCAGTAGCTCGAGTTTTTCCGGGCGATCGCAATCTCAATGGGCGTGATGGGCTTGCCGCCCACCACCGGATTGAAGTGCGTGAGCCACTCCTCGCTGAACAGGCCGATATTCAGATAGACACGATTGAGCGCGCCGAGCAGCCCAACCGAATCCGAACCGTCTTCGAGCACATGCGGGGTCTTCACGACGCCGTTGGCCGGATCGAAAAACCCGTCCAACTGCTTGTTGTTGAGCTCGCCGCCGGCGAGCTTCTCGTGCCACAGGCTCTTGGCGAGCCCCATGCGCGAGACAACGTCATACACCGCGTTCATGGTGCGCGGATTGTTGATATTGTCGGTGGAGATCAGCGAGGTATCCATGGACCCCGGCCGATAGGTCCGCACCAACTGGTACATGTAGTTGTGCTGACCCTCCGGATGGTTCGAGTTGAAAATAAACATACGGTCGACCCACATGTACTGCGCGCCCACCGACGAGCTGAGATTCGCGAAGGTGGGTGCCTCGGGATCCGCCGGCGGTCGTACGGGGCTCGGGCCTACGTGGCAGAACCCGCAGGCCATGCCGACCCGGTAGGGCCGGACCAGGTCCTTGCGGTTGTAGTAGGAGGGGTCGGTGTAGTACCGCTCAGGGTCCCAGTCCCTGGCGGCCTGCGCGTCGAAATCCGGATTTGGGAACAACCTCAATCCCATGATGCCGGTGGCATAGCCGTAGTACGAACCCACCGGCACGGTACTGCCGCGCGCACCGATGGCCACGCCGGGATACTTCTTTTCGTCTTCAAAAGGATCGGCCGCGCAGTCCTTGCCGCGCACATCGAGCCACAGCCCGTGGCGCGCCGGGTCGGGCCCGGTTGGATTCTGGAAGCAGGGCTCGTTGACCAACCCTAGCTCGGTCCAGCGGTTGGCGCGCGAGTACCCCAGGCTCGGATGCGAGCTGATGGTCTTCAGCAGATCGAAGGCGCCGAAGGTGTACTGCGTCATCTGGTTCCAGAAGCGATCATTGCCGCCGCTCCAGACCAGCCACATGTTGCGCCCCTTGACCTCGTCGGGACTCAACGGGATCCCGCCATCCATGTCGTGGAAATAATCCTCCTCCGCATGCGGGAAGGAGGCGGCCGTGCGTCCTGCCGCCCGCGCCTCGTCCGGCACCTCGCCGGATTGGGGTCCCGGATGGCACGCGGACAGCACCAGGCACAGCGCTGCCACTGTTGTTGACAACCTCATTTGCTGGAAGCGCTCCCCCATTGTCTCGTTCTAGCCCTGTATCCAGGCTTGGGTTTATCGCACGTTGTGGCGTGATTTGAACAGATGACACGGTTTCGGTGGGAATGCTTCTTGCGGTCGAGGCCCGCACTCTCATGAGCAGACCAAGGGGAAAGTGTTGGTCAGCACGCAGTCTCGACTAAGGAGGGTCGCCTTTGGCTGGCCCGTAGTCCTTCTCCTCCTGCTGCCGCGCGCAGGTTGGTCCCAGGGTGTGGAAGCGGCCTTGCGCGGACAGGCTGCGCCGAGTGCACAGGTCACTGCGCGCAATACTGCAACCGGACTGACGCGTCGCACGCAGGCCAGGGCTGATGGCTCATACAGCATCGTGGGATTGCCACCGGGTCCGTATCACGTGAGCTCAGACGGTGGCGGCGAGGCGGATGTTACGCTGGCTGTTGCATCGACCATTACACTGGATTTGCAGACAGCCCAGGCCCCAGAGGAAGTCCTCGCCACCGTTACGGTGAAGAGCAACCGGCCCGCCGAGGTGAAGACCTCCGAAATCAGCTCGATTGTGGCGCCTGTGACCATCGAGAACATTCCGCAGGTCACGCGCAACTTCCTCGAGTTCGCGGATACGGTGCCCGGCCTGGCCTTCACTGTCGACAACAAGGGTAATACTTCATTGGTCGGAGGCGCCCAGAATGAAAACGGCGTCAATGTGTTTATTGACGGTGTCGGTCAGAAGAACTATGTGACTCAGGGCGGTATCACCGGCAACTTCGCCTCCCAGGGCAATCCCTTCCCGCAGCTCGCCATCGGCGAGTACAAGGTGATCACTTCGAACTACAAGGCAGAATTTGACCAGATCACCAGCGCGGCCGTGACGGCCGATACCAAGTCCGGCACCAACGAGTTCCATGGCGAAGCCTTCGGCACCTTCACCGGTCACAACCTGCGTGCCGAGACGCCGGCCGAGCGCGCTGCCGGCAGTGAAGTAGCCAACAATGACAAGGAATTCGGCGCCGCCTTTGGCGGCCCCATCATTCAGGACGTGTTGCATTTCTTTGTGACCTACGAAGGCAAGCGGCTGATCACTCCGATTGCAGTGACGCCGGGCGCCAGCGAAGGCGCAGCGTTTCTGCCACCGGAGGTGGCGGCGCAATTCGGTCCGTCCTCGCTGCCGTTCAAGGAGGATCTGTATTACGGCAAGCTCGACTGGGAACCGACCGACAAAGACCGATTTGTGTTGGGCGCCAAGGTACGCCGGGAAACCCAGGCGACCCAGATCGGCGTCGGGTTGGCCGCGTCCGCGAAAGTCGACGTGTTGAACAACGATACGCGCATCGATCTGCGCTGGCAGCGGACCGAGGACTGGTTCTTCAACGAGTTGTTGTTGACTTACGAGGATGCCTACTACGAGCCCACCGCCTCCTCGTTCGGTAACGGCTCGCAGTACACCTACCAGCCGCTGGGGAATGATCCGTTGATACTCGCAGTAGGGCCGGCGGACCCGCGCTCCAACCAGTTCGACGGCCAGCGCGGCCCCGGTATCCAGGACGATTTCACACTGCACGGCCTGCATTGGTTCGGCGAGCACACCGTCAAGACCGGCTTCAAGCTGAAGCGGATCATCCTGACAGCGCAGGATGCCGCCGACGTCAACCCGCAGTTCTACTATGACGTAAATCCTACCGGCACCGCGGCTACTCCCTACAAAGTGTTCTTCACCAAGGAAGTGCCTGGACAGAGTCCAGTCTCACGTTCCGACAACACGCAGTTCGGGATTTACCTGCAGGATGACTGGGCGCCCACTCGACAGCTCACGTTCAACCTGGGCGTACGTTGCGATTACGAGAAGACGCCCGCGTATCTCGATCGCGTCACGCCGGCCAACGTGATTGCCGGATTTAACTCCCAGGATCCGTTCGCGCCGCCGGGACAGACGTATGCGCAGACGCTCGCCCTGGGTGGAGTCAACATCAACGACTACATCAGCAACGGCCACAACCGCTCGGCCCCCACCAACGAGATCGCACCGCGCTTC
>Ga0105240_10014671_pt1 | contig 10692 bp, 9 predicted proteins | sample KBSC54metaG_FD_80426 | JGI IMG/M metagenome (GOLD analysis project Ga0105240, IMG submission 80426) | Corn rhizosphere microbial communities from Kellogg Biological Station, Michigan, USA - KBS C5-4 metaG | ecosystem: Host-associated > Plants > Roots > Rhizosphere > Soil | place: Michigan, USA...
AAATTTGTACAATTTGGGTGATGAGCCGACTACGTGCGACTTGATGTGTGCAGCAAATACAACAGATAGTGCGCCAGAACTCAGGCGGGAATGATAGCAGATTCCATGCCATCAACTGCCTTGCGTTCATGCTTATGGCATATTTTAGGGAGTTATTGCCGGGTGGGCGTTTCCGAGCAGTGCACGATGATTCCAATAATGATCAATCATGGTGCAAATATGCTTTTTCGCACCAATAAAATGCAATTTATTTATATTGACTCATTTTGGTGCAAATATCAGCCTCTGATAGCTTTGCAATAATATTTTAGGTATCTTTTCAGCAATTCCCAAAGGACTCTGATGACGACTTCCAACGAAATTCTTTCGACTGCCGCCCAACGTGCTCAGAGCGGCCAATTTCCCTATGCCGGCGCGGTCACTCCGCAAGAGGCGTTTGCCCTGCTGCAGGGCGACCCGGACGTGAAACTGGTCGACGTACGCACCAAGGCGGAACGCGACTGGGTTGGTCAGGTCGTCATTCCCGCCGAACAGCATCTCGCGGTGCAATGGAATCTCTACCCGGAAAGCATGCCCAATCCGCAATTCCTGGAACAGCTTGACGCCGTCGCCGGCAAACAGACCGTACTGCTGTTCCTGTGCCGCTCGGGGGTGCGTTCCCGCCATGCCGCAAAACTGGCGACCGAAAGCGGTTATGCGCGTTGTTATGACATCCTGGAAGGCTTCGAGGGCAACAAGGACAGCGCCGGGCATCGCAAGACCATTGAGGGATGGTGCAAGGCCGGCCTGCCATGGGTCGGGGCTTGAGTTGCCCTCACCGCAGAAAACAAGCGGCCCGCATCTGCGGGCCGTTTTTTTGCAGGCTCAGATTCAGATGGACTGCAACTGCCGCTCGAGCGCACTGATTTCGGCAGTCAGATCCGACGGCGGCTGCGCGCGATGCACGGCGATCGCTTCGATGCGCTCCAGCGTCGCGACGATATCTCCCGCTTCCATCGTCAGTGCGGCGCCTTTCATCCGATGCGCCAGGCGCCCGACCAACGCCATGTCCGCCTCGTCCATGGCCGCCCGCAAGGCAGCGAAGTCCTCGAGTGAAGTCGTGCGGAACAACGCGGTCAGATCCACGCTGCGCATGTCACCGATATGCATCGGCGCCGCGTCCGCAACATCGACGTCGCACCACAGCGAAATCATTTTTTTCAGTTCGTCGGCCGGCAAAGGCTTGCCCAGTACGCCATCCATGCCGCTGTCGAGGCAAAGCTGCATGTGCCCGGTATCGGTTTCGGCAGAAATGGCGATGATGGGCGTATGCACGAGTTCTTCTTCCCGCTCGCGCCGGCGGAAGGTTTTCGCCACGTCGTAGCCGCTCATGTCGGGCATCTGGCAGTCCAGCAGCACCAGATCGAACTCGCCGTCCAGCAGTGCAGCGAGACCCGAGCTGCCGTCTTGCGCCGTCGCTACGTCACAGCCCAGCTTCTTCAGTTGCTTCTCAATGACGACGCGACTGGTCGCCGAGTCGTCGACAACAAGAATCTGGAGCAAAGGAGCCGGAGCAATCGTGTTCATGGTGCGTCCTATATGTCTTGGAGTTGATGCTGGATCTTGAACAGTTCATTGTCGTTGCGCACGCCCAGCTTGCGGAACGCCGCCTGCTTCTGTCCACTGATGGTCTTGACGCTGCGCGCGAATTTTTCCGCGATCTGCGTGACGCTCATCCCTTCCAGGCAGCAGCGCAGCACTTCCCGCTCGCGCGGCGACAGTTCCACGTTGTCGGTGAGTGAATCACCGTTTGCGGATTCTTCGTCTGAACTGTTGCTGGACAACATGGAGGATATCTCCGCCGCCATCAACGGATTCAGATGCACGCGCCCCACCGCCACCGAACGCACTGCGGCAATCAGCTCCGACAATTCCTGCTCCTTTCCCACGAAACCGCGCGCACCGGCACGCATCGCCAGGGCGACCGTCGCTGGGTTGTAGTGCGAGGAAGAGACAAGGATTTTGCTGTCCGGGAAACGTACCTTGAGCGCCCGGATCAGATTGAGGCCGTCGATGTCGTTGGCCCCGAGGGAATAGTCGATCAGCAGGATATCGGCCGGCGAGGCGCGCAAGGAGGACATCATGTCCTTGCTGGCGGCATAGGCGCCGACCACCTGGAAATCGGATTCTTCCGTCAGTCGCGCCGCAAGACCATGCCGGACCACGGCATGATCGTCGAGCAATGCAATACGAATTGCCTTTGTCGCAGTCCAGGTCATCATGGCGTCCTTTCGCAGACGGTCATTCACGCAGAAAACCGCTAGACATCGAAATCGATGCTCGTTTCGCCTGGATGCGATGTTGAAAGGTACGAATCCCGACCAGTCGAATTACGGTCGAGTGTATCAAAAATAGTAAAAATACAATAGAAAACTCAGGCATTTATGAGGCCATTATTAAACAATTGGTTGGCACCGACCTTGTTCAGGAACTCTTCCTGACGCAAAGGCGCCGAAATATAACCTTGTCCGCGGCCACATCCCATCGCGGCGAGGACCTCCATTTGCCGGGCGTTCTCGATGCCTTCCGCGGTGACGGTGAGCTGCAGGCGCTTGGCGATGCTGATGATCGACTCCACGATGACCCGGCATTGGGGCTGACGCAGGAACTGGCGCACGAAGTGGCGATCGATGCGAATTTCGGTGAAAGGCATTTGTGACAGCAGCTTCATGGTCGAAATGCCTGAGCCGAAGTCGTCGATCGACAAGCCGAACCCACGCAGGCGCAAGCGATTGAGCGATGCAGCCAGCTTCAGCGCGTGTTGCGACGGCTCTTCTTCAGAAATGCCCACGGTAAGAAGGTGCGAGCCGATGCCATAACGCTGTGACCGTTCGTAAAGGTAATCGGCGATCTCCGGCGTCTCCAGTGTCGAAGCGGAAGCCTTGATGCAAATCGGAATACTGCAGCCGATGTGCTCCAGCTTCTGTTGTGTTTTCAGCACATGATTGACGGTGCGGTAGAACAGCATGAGACCAAGCCCCTGCCGTTCGATCAGCGTCATGAATTGCTCCGGGACGAGATAGCTGAATTTGGGATGGCTCCAGCGCACCATGGCGTCGGCGCCAACGATGGTTTTAGTTTCCAGCGAAACCTGCGGCTGGTACCACACCTCGAACTCGCTGGTGTCGCAGATGGCACGCAGGATGTCATCATCGCCAATGGCGCCGTCTACTGGCGACGGCATCGCTTTTCCGTTTTTTCCCGGCAGCGGTTTGGCCGCATTCATCAACGTCAGCGCCGTTGTCAGGATAGTTTGCAATGCGGGCAAACTGAGCGGCTTGGCGATCGCCTCGACGAACGGAAAGCCGGCCGAATACGCCAGTTGCAGATGCGATTCGCGCACGTCTTCCGGATGCGCGCTCATCCACACCAGCATCGGCAATTCCTTCCCCGCGGATTGCGCCGACCGGTCTTGCGCCAACACAAACTGCGGGCCGTCCATGTTGGGCATCCCGATATCGCAAAAGATCAGGTCAACGCGACGTTCGGCCAGACGCTCCATTGCCTCTATACCGTCGGCGGCGTCAACCACGTCGATGCACCCAAGCTCGCGCAATTTTTCGATCGCAAATATTTTTTGCAATGGCTCGTCTTCTACTACAAGAACAGAAAGATTCGCGACAGTTTTCATCTTTACCCCAAGCGAGATGTGCACCGCAACTGCGGCATAGACTTGATTGACCAGGTGCAATTCTGATCATCTTGGTCACATCCGTATATGAGAATGATCTCAATTCAGCCCAGCTTATTTGCTAGCAAACGCTCAAAAAAAGACGAGTTCGCCACAGCCGTGATGTTTTTTCATCCGTTTCCGATATTTTCATTGGATGAACATCTCGCCAACGTTATCCTTGCCTGATCAAATCAAACAGCCCGCGATATTGGGGGAAGCATGAAAAAGGCCGTATCGCCGACGCTGCTGCAGAGCGTTGCCCTCACTCTCTTTGTCGTAGCGTCTGTTGCCGGCGCAACGGAATTGCGCGTGGCCGGCAAGATCGTTCCCGATGCCTGCCTGCCGGTTTTTTCGGATGCCGGCGTAGTGGATTACGGGACTGTTTCGTCCGAGCGCGGTGCGGCAAAGATCCTCAACAAGAAAATATTTTCGCTTTCCGTTTCCTGCGCGCTTCCTTCACGTCTTGCGATCCGTCTGATCGACAATCGCGAGAGCACTCCGATACCGCAAATGCAGGCGGTGGCGATGCGAAATCGCAGCAAAAAACATCTGTTCGGACTGGGCTCAGCGACCGGGCAAAACGCCGGAGCGTATATCGTCTCGTTCGAGCCTGCGCATCCATCCGCAGCGCCCCCTGCCATGCTGGAATCCGCCACCGGCATCAATGCCACGCAGTGGATGCTGAGCAGCGACAACACCATCCGCAAGAACGTGCTCTACGCCTGGGACGCCGAACACAAAATCCATCCCGGCGGCACTTTGAATTTCGAAGCAAAACTGAGCGTCCAGGCCTTCATCGACAACGCCGACAATACGTCGATGAAAGAGGATGCGCCGCTGAACGGTTCGGCCACCTTCGAACTGTTGTATTTGTAAATACCGGCGACCAAAGAAGATGAAGGAAGTGCACCCGTGAAGAACATCGCGTCCAAAACGTCAACCATGATGCTGGGAATTTTCTGCATTGCAGGGGCAACGATTACCACCCATGCCGCCAACATGGTGGAAATGCAGATCGTCAGCGTCATCACGCCCGCGGCATGCACGCCAATGCTGTCGGGCGGCGGCGTCGCCGACTACGGAACCATCCCGGCGCGATCATTGAAACCCGGAGCAGTGACGCCCCTGCCTGCCAAGTCGCTGTCGTTCAGCATCAACTGCGACGCCGCCGCCAAAGTCAGCATCAGGGCCATCGACAACCGCACCAGTTCGGTCATTGTCGGCATCCTTGCGGCAGGTTCGGGTGACGGCAATCTCAACGACAGTTTCAACTTCGGTCTCGGCACCGCCATCGGCAAAAGCATTGGCGGCTATGCGATCGTATTTCAGCCAGGATCCTATACAGGCGATTACCAGCAGACCCAATTGCTGTATTCGACTGACAGCGGCACAACATGGCAGCCTTCGACCAACGGCTATGTGGCCAAGAACCGTAGTTTCAGTTGGGGAGCGCCGGGCAGCAGCTATGTGTCCTCGCTGCGCACGATTTCCGGCACCGTCGTCGTACAGCCGTATATCAACAAACCTGAAAACCTTTCCCTGTCGCAAGAGATCTTGCTTGACGGTTCCGCGACGCTTGAACTTTCTTATCTTTAAGAGACGCCGCGACACTGTTTATCACCCCTGTTCGGCGTTTCAAACCATCCTGCATTTTGAGAATATTCTCAAATACTCCTGAATCAATTTTTCCTAAAATCGGAGCTGTTCAACACCTACACATCTACAACGACCGGGGGTAAATGAAATGTGCGCCATTTTTAAGAAATTGAGTTTTCTTGCTGTTGCCGGCCTTCTTTCCAACGCTTTCTTCCTGAGCTCAGTCCACGCCAGCGGCATGCTCCCCGAGACCTCCGTAGTCATCATCAACGAAGCCGACGGCGAAGCCAGCATGAACGTCAAGAACACGGACGCCAATGCCACCTTGTTGTACACCTCGATTCAGAACCTGCCCGAAGACAAGGAAAACCTGCTGGTCGTCACGCCGCCCGTGGCGCGCGTCGAGCCGGAAGAAACCCAACTGGTGCGTTTCATCCTGCAAAGCAAGGAGCCTCTCAAGACGCAACGGTTCAAGCGCGTCATTTTTGAAGGCATCCCGCAACAATCCAAAGATGGCGGCGTTAAAGTGACAATGAACGTCCGTCAGAATCTGCCGGTCATCATTCATCCCAAAGGCCTGGCCCCCAACCGCGAACCATGGAAGCTGCTGACCTGGTCGGTGAGCAACGGCAAACTGATAGCTAAAAACGACAGCGCCTATGTCGTGCGGCTGGCGCAAACGGTGACGCTGCTGCCGGGCAAGGCCGAGTTCGATCTCGGCAAGACCTATTTCCTGCCGGGCGAAACCATCAGCGTTCCCGTGCCGGCGGCCGCTGCGGCGTCGACCACGGTGCGCCTGGCACCTGCAACCGTCTATGGCTTCTCGGTGGACAGTTACGACGCTGCGCTCACCAAGTAAGTCCCGCTTTTTCCTCCCCCGCAATGAGGGAAAATGAATAATAAAATCTGCGGGAAAAATGGAGCGTTCCCAGCCCCGCCCGGCGCTCGCCTGAAGCACTGCCTCATTGCCTTGTCCGGCCTGGCCGGGGGAGTCGCGGCTTTGCCCTCGCATGCGGCCGACGCCAGTGGATTCGACCTGAACATGCTGAAAGAGCGCGGCATCGATCCTCAGCTGGCGGATTATTTTCGCGAGGCTGCACGCTTCCGTCCGGGCGTGCAGGTCGTAACGCTGTTCGTCAACGGCAGCAAGCGTGGGCGTGTCGATGCGCGCTTCAATGCCAAAGGTGATTTATGCTTTGAGGTCGGCCTGCTCGATAAAGGCGGATTGATCGTGCCGCCGCAGTTGAAGAAAACCGAGAAGTCCACGCCGACGCCAGGAACAACCGCGGCACCGACCGCGACGGCTGCGCCTCCGGCCTGCTTCGATTACAAGGAAGCCTTCCCGCAAACCCAGGTCGAACTGCGTCCCGGCAAGGAAGAAGTAGCGCTGGTGGTGCCCACCGATGCGCTGCGCCCCACCGAGGATGACTTCGCCGGCTACAGCAGCGGCGGCACGGCGGCCATGCTGAACTACGAAATACTCGGCGTGAACAGCAAATTCGCCGGCGGAGGCAGCCGCTTCATGTCCGGCAACGCGGAAGTGGGATTCAACTTCCGCGACTGGATCATGCGCAGCCGCGAGATCTACACCTCCCAGGACGGGAAATCACAGCGTCAGCATGTCTATGCCTATGCCCAGCACACGCTGATGGACTACAAGTCGATCCTGCAGGCCGGCCAGATCAACATCGCCAACTCGGCGGTGTCGGGCGGCTCCATCACTGGCGCACAGATCATTCCGGAAGGCGCACTGATGAGCCTCAATCGCAACAACGTCATGGTCGAAGGCATCGCGCAATGGCAGGCGCGCGTTGAAGTCCGCCAGGCCGGCGCACTGATTTACACCACCGTTGTTCCGGCCGGACCATTCGCCTTGTCCGACCTGCCGTTGCTCAACTCCGGCAGCGACCTGGAAGTCACCGTGGTGGAAGCCACCGGTGCGCAGCGCCGCTTCATCGTACCGGCCGCTTCGCTGCACAGCGGCTCGCTGGGCAGCCAGCGCGGCTATTCGTTTGCCGTTGGGCGTCAGCGCAGTTTCGGTAGCAGCACAGCGCGCCAGCCGTGGATCATCACCGGTTCCGGCGGCTGGAAAATCGGCAAGGACAGCAACGCCAACGCCGGCCTCATGGCGGCCACTTCGTATCAGGCGGGCGCCTGGGGCATGGACACGCGCGTGTTCAACAGCACCAGCGTGAGCCTGCAGCAACGTCTGTCCAATGCGACCGGTGAAGGCGTGCGCGGCACCCAGGTCAGCCTGTCCAGCAGCAGCCTGCTGTCGACCACACTCTCGGGCAGCTTTTCGGCAACCCAGCAAACGCTCGGCTATCGCGACCTGGCCGATACCATCGTCGATACACCCGCCAACGCCGGCGACCTGCAGCACAATCGTTACCGCGGCCAGTACACCGCGTCGATGAGCTGGAGCAACCCGACACTCGGTTCCTTCAACGTTGCCTACTCGCGCTCCTCGCTGTTCAGCGGCGTCGCCACCCAGCGTGTAACTGCCGCGTGGGGCCAGACTTTTGCGTTCGGCACGGTGTCGTTCAACGTCGAACACAATCTCGGCAGCAGCGGCAACACCGACGGCAACAGCAGCAGCACGGTGCCGATCAATACGTTCTACCTGACCGTGAGCATCCCGCTCGGGCAGCGCAATGTGCGCACCTACGTCAACAACAGCAGCGGCTACAAGCGTTACGGCGCCTCCTACAACGAGACCATCAACGAATACGCCAACTACACCATCTCGGCAGAGCGCAACACCCAGAACCAAGAAAGCGATCTCTCGACGCAGGCATCGATACTGCCGCGCTACACCCAGGTCAACCTCGGCTACTCGCGGGCGGGATCGGGAGCGACCGCCATGAACGGCGGTCTGCGCGGCGGCATGGTGCTGCACCAGAACGGCCTGACACTGTCACCCTATCCGATCCAGGACACCTTCGGCATCCTGGCGGTGGGCGACGAGTCCGGCATCCGCGTCAGCACGCCCTACGGACCGGTGTGGACCGACCCATGGGGACAAGCGGTAATCTCGCAAATGGCGCCGTATGCCAGCAGCCGGCTGGAGATCGCCACCAAGAGCCTGCCGCGCAATGTCGACATCAAGAACGGCTACAAGCTCGTCGAGCCGGGACGAGGCTCGGTCAACTTCGTCACATTCGACACCATCAAGGTGCGGCGCATTCTGCTCAACGCCAAGGGGGCGGACGGTAACCCCCTGCCCAAAGGCGCCTTTGTGCTGGACGCCGAAGGGCAATTCGTGACAACGGTGGTGGATGACGGCCAGATTTTCCTGATCAACGGCGTACCCAATTCCAAACTTGAAGTCTCTCTTCCTGACGGCAGGCAATGTTCGCTGCAATTCGAACTGCCCGCCAAGGCGAATCCCAACATGTTCTTTGAAACGGCGGAGGCGCGCTGCGGCCCCACGCTGCAAGTACAAATACAGAAAGCGTCCCATGTTCAATCGTAAATCCCTTGCATGCAGCGCCATGAGCCGGCGCACCATCGTTGCCGTCGTGCTTGCATTGGCATCGTGGTCGACGCGCGCCGCTCCCAACGACAATTGCCAGATGCAGATCAGCAATACAGTGATCGACTACGGTCAGGTCACGCGCGCCGAACTACTCGGCCGCCAGGTGTCGCCCACCGCCTTTGCGTTGGGCAAACAAACCATGACGCTGTCGGTCAATTGCCGCCAGCCGGCGCTGATGACGATTTATTTTCGCGGTGCCGCCGGTGACGGCAACGGCTACCGCTTCGGCAACGGCGGCAACTTCGTACTGAGTCTGTCGCTCGCGCAGCTCGACGGCAAACGCGTCAAACTCGGCAACATCAGGGTCACCGGCCAGCAGCCGGACAACATGGCTGAAGCCATCCTGTTGACGCCTGGCGTGGGTATCGTGCCGGTGCAGGACGAACGCACGCTCAAAGGCTCCAGCTTCTCGGTGCAAGTGGAGATCGATACCAGCGTCTCCGGCACGTCGAGCCGTGTTGCCGACCGTACCACATGGCGCAGCAGCGGCAGCTTCGAGCTCGTGGAAAACTGACTGCAAGCTGAAGGACTGCTGACGATGTTTCAGCAGAAGCAGTGCTTTTACACTTTATTACAGCGACGTTCGGTGAGGATGCGATACTTTAAGCATTCTCTTTTCTCAATACGGCGTCATGCAACTCTATCGCAGACATGGTGTACTGGCACTGCTGGCATTGAGCCTCACCGGCGCTTGCTGCGGAGCGGTTGCACAAAACCTGACTTCGCAGGAACAGGCTCTGCACGTGCTCAATCGGCTTGCCTATGGACCACGGCCGGGCGACGTTGCTGCGGTTGAAAAAATCGGCGTCAAACGTTACATCGACGAGCAGCTCAATCCGGAACGCATCCCGCTTCCCGCCGAACTGCAAAACCGCCTCGGGGGCTTGGCGACCTACCAATTGAACACCTCACAACTCTACGTGGCCTACGGACCGCCTTCCTTCCCCCCCAACACGGCCAGCGCCGACGATAAGAACGCCGCACGCCAGCGCGCCGCAAAGGAAATCACCCCGCAGAGCCATGCCGCACGACTATGGCTGGCGACCGAAAGTCCGCGCCAGTTGCAGGAGGTGATGACGGAATTCTGGTTCAATCATTTCAATGTCTTCGAAGGCAAGGAATGGGTGCGCTACTGGAGCGCCGACTACGAAAAAAACGCCATCCGCCCTAATGCACTTGGCAATTTCCGCCAATTGCTGGGTGCGGTCGCACATCATCCGGCGATGCTTTATTACCTGGACAACTGGCTCAGCAGCGGCGCTACTACACCGCAGGCCAAGGGCCGTTTCAAGGGACTCAACGAGAACTACGCGCGCGAACTGATGGAGCTGCACACGCTCGGCGTCGACGGTGGCTACACGCAGGCCGATGTCATTGCGCTGGCACGCATCCTCAGCGGATGGACTATCGACGAGGCGAACATGAAGCAAGGATCGGACAGCGCCGGCTTCGTGTTCAATCCACTGCGACATGACGGCGCAGCCAAGCAGTTCCTCGGCCGCACGATCACGCCGGGCGGCCAGGAGGAAGGAGAACAGGCGCTCGATATGCTGGCGCGCAATCCGGCGACGGCGCGCTTCATCTCGACCAAGCTGGTGCAGTACTTCGTCTCCGACCAGCCCGATCCGGCGCTGGTCGGGAAGCTGGCGCAACGCTTCCTGGCCAGCGATGGCGACATCAAGGCAGTGCTGCGCGTCTTGTTCGACAGTCCGCAGTTCTGGTCGCGCGGGAACTACCAGAGCCAGTTCAAGACGCCTTATCAATACGTTGTCTCCAGCCTGCGCGCGACCGCCACGCCCGTCGTCAACGCCAGACCGGTAAGCGGCGTCCTCAGCCAGTTCGGCAT